>Ga0187893_10000331_pt1 | contig 122689 bp, 82 predicted proteins | sample MA1701074metaG_FD_139574 | JGI IMG/M metagenome (GOLD analysis project Ga0187893, IMG submission 139574) | White microbial mat communities from a basaltic lava cave in the Kipuka Kanohina Cave System on the Island of Hawaii, USA - MA170107-4 metaG ...
CGGCGAGTGCAGCAACGCCACGGGCGTGAATGGCGACCAGACCAACAGCAGTGCCTCTGGTTCCGGCGCGGCGTATGTATTCATTATCGTACCGTGCGTTTCCGACCTCGACTGCGCCGACTCCGACGTGTGCACCTGCGACAGCTGCGTGAACAACGTGTGTCAGCACGCGCCCAATGAATTCGGCAACGCCGATTGCGCGGGCATCCCCGAACTCGGCGACGTGATCTGCGTTCTGGCCGGTTACGCCAACGTGGCGGACTGCCCCAACGGCGACATTGCCCCGCCGTGTACCGGCGACGATCCGCCGTTCATTGAACTGAGCGATGTACTCGCGGTGTTAGACGCCTACAGCGGCGCTGATCCTTGCGGTTGCCCGCCCTAGGCCTCGAATGCTCAGGCGGGATTTCATTAGGCGGGCCGACAGTCCCTCAGAGGGTCTGCCGGCTCGCTTGCTCGTAGCAACTGGAACGTACGGAGGATCGGCATGCGGGGACTTTTCGACCCCTCATCGTTCACGGGCCTGGCCGAGGTACGAGAAGCGAATGTTCGTGCTCAACCTGGTTGAGATGCTCTTGGTCACTGCCGGGTTTACGGTGTCAATATCGCCGCGTGAATGACAAACTGCGAAACGGCGTCGGCGACCGCTTCGGCCGCGCCCGCGGATTGACAGACTTACCGGTCCTTTCCATGGGCTGCGATGACGGTCCGCGCGATGGGATCTTTCCCGGCCGCGTGGACGTCAAGCGGTCAACCTCAAGCGACGAGAGTGCCGCGACGATAGGCCGAAAGGGCTGTGGGTCTCCGCCCTTAGGGGTGGACAGCCTCATTGGGGAACCCGGGTTTCGGCGAGCCCGGGTTCCTTGCTTTTTTGGGACGCAAGCGCCAAGCCTTGTCACTCACGTCCGGTAAGGATTCCGCCTACTCCTTCAGCGCCGGGATTTTTCCCGCGCCTTCGAGCAATGCAATCACTCGCACGGCGCATTCCTGCGGCGACAGGTTGGTGGCATCCAGCAGCAATTCCGGCTTCTCCGGGGCCTCATAAGGATCATCAATGCCGGTGAAGCCCTTCAGCTCGCCGGCACGGGCCTTTTTGTAAAGTCCCTTGGGGTCACGGGTCTCGCAGACCTCGATCGGAGTCGCGCAATGCACCTCAAGGAAGTCACCCTTGCCGACCGTATCCCGCGCCGTTTGGCGGTCCGCCCGATAAGGACTGATAAACGAGGTCATGGTGATCAGCCCCGCGTCGACTAAGAGCTTTCCGACCTCACCGATTCGGCGGATGTTTTCCTTGCGGTCCTCGGCCGAAAAACCCAGGTTCTTGTTGAGCCCGTGGCGGATGTTGTCGCCGTCCAGCACGTAGCAAAGATGCCCGCGGTGCACGAGGGCATGTTCCACCGTATACGCGATGGTGCTCTTGCCCGACCCGCTGAGTCCGGTAAACCAGATCAGCGCGCCTTTCTGATTCAGCAGCTTTTCACGTTCCGCCCGGCTGACATGCCCTTCGTGCCAGGTGATATTTGTGGCCTTGATCATCGTCACGTTCGCACTCCGATTCCATTTCGTTCAAATTTCACAGGCCGCGAATATAGGGGGACGGAAACCTCACCACAAGGGTCGTTGTGTCCGGACTGCGCGTCATGATTGAAGTCAATGCAGGGTGCGGGCGAGGCTCGGCCACGCTCGGGCCCACGATTTGTTGCCGACGGGTCGCCGTGGCCCCGGAGTGTTGCATTTTTGAACACCCCCCGATACGAATAATCCCAAGGCCTCAGGCCGGAAAGGGAGAATCGAATGATGGGCACTGGACATCTTGGCAAGACGTCTCTGTTTTTGGGGGCAGCGCTGGTCGGGGCAGGACAGGCCTGGGCGGGGGGGCAGGAATTCGATTTCAAGGATCCGAAATCCGTTAATTCCATCGTGTTTCTTGTGGACTCTCCGCTCGAACCGATCGTCGGTTTGGGGTCGGGTATTGAGGGCACGGTGAAATTCGACCCTTCGGAACCGAAGTCGATTTCGGGGTCGATTAAGGTGGACGCGGCGACGCTCCATACCGACAACAAATCGATGAAATCCGGAATTCACGGCTCGGATTGGCTGGATGTCAAGAAACATCCGTCCATCGAATTCAAGATCAAGGAGGTCAAGGAGGCGAAGAAGGAAAAGGACAACGCCTGGGAGCTTCAGGTGGTCGGAGATTTTACGTGCAAGGGCGTGACCAAACCCCTCACGGTCCCCGTCAAGTTGAATTACCTGAAAGACAAACTCGGCAGCCGGATGCAGGGCAAGAACGGCGACCTTCTGGTGGTCCGAAGCGAGTTCTCGATCAAACGGAAGGATTTCCAGATTAAACCCGACATGGACGGCGAAATCGTGGGAGACAGCATTGAGCTGAGGGTGATGATTGTCGGGGCCAGCCCGAAGAAATCATGACGGCTCGATTTGAATCCGCTGGGCCAAAGATTCCGCGGATGCGGCGTCGGAGTCTGCGTGATGGCATGAAGAGTAGATTCGAGGAGGCTCGTGTATGTCGGCTGTGCCGAAATTGCTCGCGTTCGCGGGAAGTCTTCGAGTCGATTCGTTCAACAAGAAGTTGATTCGGATCGCGGCCCAGGGGGCGAAGAATGCGGGGGCTGAGGTTACGGTCCTGGACCTTCGTGAATTTCCCCTTCCAGTGTTCGACGAGGATTTGGAGGCGAAGGAGGGCCTGCCGACCAATGGGAGAATGCTTAAGGATATGTTCCTTTCGCACCATGGACTTTTGATTTCTTCGCCGGAGTACAACAGTTCCGTTTCCGCGGTGTTGAAGAATGCGATCGACTGGATTTCGCGGCCGGCTCCCGGCGAGGCTCCTTTGGGTTGTTTCGTAAACAAGGTCGCGGCCATTTTGAGTGCCAGTCCGGGGGCGCTGGGCGGCCTTCGCGGTTTGGTCCATTTGCGGGCAATTCTGGGGAATATCAAAGTGCTGGTGCTGCCGGAACAGATCGCAGTGGGCAAGGCGCACGAGGCGTTTCAGCCGGACGGTTCGCTTAAGGATTCAAAACAACAGACGGCCCTTGAACAACTGGGCGCCCGCCTTGCGGAAGTCCTAAGGAAACTTCTTGTCTAGTTAGTCAACGGCTTGTTTCGTTGGCGGTCTTCGCGCTGGAATCCGGCGCCAATTGCAAGATGGCGGCATAGATTCGCGCGGTCGCTACTTTGGCGGCTTGGCGAATGTCCTCGTGGTGGGAGACCAAATCGCCAAGGTCCACCGGTTTTCCGAACCGCACAAGCGCTCGATGGCGCCCGAACAGGCCGGCCAGCACGCCGGTGCGATACACGGTTCCGCTGATGTGCGCCGGGATAACCGTTGCGCCGGTCTTCAAGGCCATCATCGCGACACCGTCCCGAGGTTTGCCTTCCTCTCCCGGGGGAACAATGCGCCCTTCGATGAAAACGCCGATCGCCTTTCCCGCTTGCAGATGCCGCACAGCGCTCTTGAACGCAGCCGTGTCCTGTCCGCTGCGCGTCACCGGAATGCAATCCAGCACCCGGACCCAGAAACGAACGAGTGGCCAGTTCGCGTACTCTTTGGCGATCATAAAACCCAGCGGGCGATAGGTGGCCGCAGCGCAAAGAAGCATGGGATCGGCCGTGCAGGTGTGATTGGCGGCCACGATGACCGCGCCGGACCTGGGGACCGTCGCGCGCCCTTCGCGACGAAGTCGATACCAGAATCTGGCGATGAATTCGTTAAGGTGTTCAGCGAAATTCAGCCCCGGTCCATGCGGTCCGCGGCGCAGTCGCACGAAAAGCGTGATGAGACCCGCGGAGAACGTCAGGCCCGCGACCGCCAGCAGGATATAGCCGATCCAGCGATCGATTCGCGTCCATTGCGGCACCCCCAATGCGCCGGTGGCGATCAGCAAGGCGGCCATGCAACAGAGGTCCTGGATGCCGAACACCCGCCCACGAAATCGGTCGGCGACGGATCGCTGGAGCAACGAAGCCTGTCCGGCCATGATGCCGATGCCAAATGTGCCGATCACAACAGTCGCAATGGCTCCCAACCACCCAAGTGTCGCGGCTTCGAAGGGCAGAAAAACGGAGAGCGCGAGGGCGAATACTCCCGCACCCACTCCGATCAGCCCCCAGGTCACGCCGATTTCGCTGCGCAGGGCGTCTCCCAACACCGTGATGATCAACGAGCCAAGCAGAAACCCCGCCCCAAGGAAAGCGCGGTACTGGCTCATGGTTTGGTAATTTCCGTGATAGACATCGCGCACCACCGCGGGGATGACGGTGTTGACGAGCGGCCCGCAAAACCAGACCAGGGCGGCGATGGCCAATAGCTCGCGTACCCTTCGGTGAGATCGAAAGTATCTCAGCCCATCCGAAAGGCTTGTCAGCGCCGATCGAAGGGAATTCAACGTGACCGTGGTTGCCCGCCTGGGAGGCGACACCATCAAGAGCAATACGGCGCTTACAAGAAACGTGACGGCGTCGACTTTGAACGACACGGTCGGAGCGTAACGCTGGGCGAGCACTCCGCCGAGGTAGGCCGACCCCATCGCGGCCATGATTCCCAGACCGCCGATCATTCCGTTCGCGCGAACGAGTTGGTCTGGGCGAATCAAGGTCGGCAGCAGTGCGGATCGAGCGGGAGAAAAAACAGCCGCAAAAACGCCGACGGAGAGAAGCGGAAGAAACGGACCCCAGGCGCCCCAGGTTTGCGTCCAGCCGATCAAGCCCGCAAACGCGAACATCAAGGCCGCTCGGGCGACGTCCGCCGTCACCATGAGCATCCTTCGCGGGAACCGGTCGGCAAGGACCCCGCCGAACGGCCCGATGAACAGAAACGGAAGGAAAAACATGAACGTCATGCGGGCGTTGATCGGCGTCACGTCCACGTTGGGGTCGAGAGCACCTTGCGTTTTCAGGATCGCCATTTCCGAAAGGTGATCGCCCAAAGCGCTGATGGCATAGGCACACCACAGGAACACGAAGTTACGATTGTGAAGCAATCGTTCGGTAAGGTGGCGGGGTGTCGTTCCTGTTGAGTTCTTCATGTTCGATTGAATCTTCTCATGCGGGTTCGCGCGTTTGGAAAAGATTTGGAAAATGGCTCCGACACGGGAATTCTAGGTCATAACGCGGCTAACCCCGTGGACAAAGCGCTTCGCCTGGTGAAAGGGAAACCCTACCCTACTGCACAACGGCCGTGAGATCGTCGCTGACTGGGGCATCCTTCGGCGGGCGGCAACCGTGCCGCCGCGCTTGCCGAAACCGAAGCAATGGGTTACTGTACAAGGCGTAATGGGAATCGTCATGGAGCCTGGGGCGATTCGGGTGGTCGATCGGGTTCCGATAATCAGGAGTTGGGTGGGTAATGATGACAGGTGAAGGACTTTGGCCGTTCGTATGGGGTCTGGCGGCCTGCCTCTTTCCTACCGAAACGGCGCCTCCGGTGTCGTCCGATCCGACGTTGACGCCTCGTGCCCGGATCGAGACAAACCTGGGGGCCGTGGTGGTTCGCCTTGATGCGGAAAAGGCACCGGGCACCGTTTTGAATTTCGTGAAGTACGCGGACGACAAGTTTTACGATGGCACGGTTTTTCACCGCGTGATCAGCGACTTCATGATTCAGGGCGGTGGGTTCACCCCGGACCTGAACGAAAAAACCGTTGGGTTGCGGCCCGCCATTCGCAACGAGTGGCGCAACGGCCTGAAGAACAAGCGCGGCACGATTGCCATGGCCCGTCTGGGGAATCAGCCCGATTCGGCCAAGGCCTCTTTTTTCATCAACGTGGTCAACAATGAGTTCCTCGATAAGCCCCAGGACGGCGCCGCGTATTGTGTTTTCGGCGCGGTCGTAGAGGGCCTCGAGACGGTTGACAAAATTCGGCAGACACCGGTGAAGGCCGACACGCGATTCCTGGTGGACCGCGATCGACCGGTGATTCCCGTGGAGTCGGTGGTCATCCAGTCGGTTCGCATGTTGGACACGCTGGATCGTGATCGCACCGAGAAACTCGTTGCCGAGTTCGAGACCAAGTTGCAGGAGACAGAAGCGCAAACGAAAGCGGCGGCGTCCGAGGCCATACGCAAACGCGTGGCCGAGCTTGAAGAGAAGCACGGCAAGAAGTTCACGGTCTCTCCCAGCGGATTGATGATACTCGATGTCGTTCCGGGAACCGGAGCCTCGCCGTCCGCGGAGGGCCGCGCCAAGGTCCACTATGTCGGCACGTTGCCGGATGGAAAAGTTTTCGATGATTCCCGGACCAATCCCGATTTGGAAGATCAACCCGCGGATTTTCCGGTGAACAAAGTGATCAAGGGTTGGGGTGAAGGGCTTTTGACGATGAAAACGGGTGGCAGGCGGATTCTGGTGATCCCGCCCGATCTCGGTTACGGTTCGCGCGGCCGGCAGCAAATCCCGCCGCACGCGACTCTGTTTTACGAGATCGAGTTGCTTTCGGTGCAGGAGTCCAAGCCTCCCACGAAATAGTGAAACGTGGTTTCGCTGCTTGCGAGCGGCGCGGTTCCTGCCACAAGGGTTTGCGGCGGGACGAATGCGGATGGTTGGGCGGTACGCCGACTCGCACGGCGCTCCAAACAAAAGGAGGATCTGAAAAGTATGAAATTGACCAAGGCGACGATTCTGTTGGGTATTCTCGGTGTGGTGTCATTGGCTTCGCAATCGTGGGCCTACTGCGAAGAGCACAACAAGACGGTAAAGCCCGCGGCAAAAGCGGCCGATGGGGCAAAGGTCACGCCCTGCTCCGGTCACGGGGCGAGCGCGACGGCCACGGCGGAAGCCGGCAGCAAGCCTTGCTGCGGCAAGAAACAAGGCTGCTCGAGTGCCAAGACTTGGCTCGCTCTCGAGGGTTCGTCGAAGGCGTTGTTGTCGTCCCTCCCCACCATGCGCTATCGGGTTGGCGAGGAAACGCTCGATTGCCCGGCGGAAGCCGAAAAGATGGCCATGAAGGCCGACAAGCCGGTCCAGTATGTCGTCGGCGAGAAATCTTTTGCTACCAAGCCGGAGGCAACGGTCGCGCTGGCGTCCATGCTGGATGAGACGGCGAAGGAACTTCAAGTTGTTCACATGACCGTCGCGGGCAAGGAAATCGGTTGTCCCCATGCGGCTTCGATTTTGGCCAAGGACGCCAACACGACCGTCAAGTACGTCGTGGCGGGCGCGGAGTTCGCGGATCAGCAAAAGGCCGATTCCGTGGCCAAGCTCGTCGCAGAAGCCGCCGGGTCCGTGAAAGTGAGTTACAAGGTCGGTGACGATTCTTTCTGCTGCGATAAAATGGCCGGCGTCAAGGTAAAGGAAACCGGCAAGAAGATGACCTACGTCGTGGCCGGTGAAGAGACCTGCTGCGAGCAAACAGCGAAACTCCTGCTCGCCCAGGCGAAGATCAAGGCGATGATCGACGCCGCCGCCAACGGCAAGGCGTAATCAAGAGCGGCACTCGCCGCTTGCACATAGTGTCCGTTGATATTGGGCCCGGGGACTTTTCCCCGGGTCTTTTTCTGCGCTTGGACCAAGCGCCACGGCGAACGCATCAAGGTGACCTGGCCCAAGGATGCATTTCAATCCGATCCCTTCGCCGCGTGACCGGTGACTTTGGTTTCCGTTTAAGATTCTTGGAAGGCAGAGGCGGTGCGGCGGATATGACTCCGGACCGCGGTAGGACTCGGATTGCGATTCTGCCGGGCAGGTCTGCGGCTCAACCTTCGCGGCGTCCGGTCATCAGAACGTAGTGTCATGCGTTCGAGCCGACCATGGGTTCCGACTCCTACGGCTTGCCTTGCGCCCGGGAGTCTATTGTTAGGAGCAAGTTCATGCGGAACGGGATTACAAGTGCAAGAGCGCTGATATTGGTTTGGACCGCGAATGGTCTTTCCGCAACGGCGGTTCTCGCGGGACCCGGATGTCCCTGCGATGCGGATCTCGTGCCGCCCGCCGGGCTGATCGACGCGGATGACGTGTTGGCATGCCTTGATTGTTTGGGCGGTTTTCCCCCGCCGGGCGGCCTTGGGGCGTGCGACATCAATTGCGACGGGGCCATCGGCTCCTGTGACTGCAAGGCTCTGCTTTGCCAGTTCGCGGGGGGCTCGGCCGCGGTGTGCTGCCTGCCCTGCGATGGCGACCTGACCGACGACGGGTTTGTCGACGTAGACGACTTACTCACGGCGCTCGAATGCCTGTCGGATCCCACGCCGGATCTTGGGTGCGACGTCGAGTGTGACGGTGACGTGGACGCGTGCGATGTTCTGGCCGTCGAATGCGTGTTTCTCGGCGGGGACCCGGGCTGTTGCGACTGGGTCTATGGAGATTGTGCCCCGCCGTTCGACGGCCTCTGCGACCTTACGGACCTACTCTGCGCGTTGGATGGCTACACAGCCTTCGGCCTATGTCCCGACGCCGATTATTTCCCGTGCCCTCTGGGTGACGGAATCATCGACATCGGCGACATCTTGTCGGTGCTGGATGCCTACACGGGCGATGACTGCTGCGACTGAGCCGTCCGTCGGACGTATTGGACCCGATCCTCGGGTCGGCGTGACTGGCGGCGAAAGGGATCGCTTCACGTGTTCGACGGCGTCGAGGGGGGTTGGCAGCGAGGAGTTGGCCGCGGCGGTGAAACCGGTCCCACTCGATACGCGGCTCCATACTCAGTTCGAATGGATCGCTTGCTACCACGGACGTCAAAGCTTATTCGCGAAAATCCAGCGGACCTCCGAGCAATTCCCGACCCCTTTCGGACGCATTTGCCGCGGGCTATAACCGGCCCCATGACGTCGTCATTCGAGATTTTCGACCACACGGCCGACGCCGGAATTCGGATCCGGGCGGCGACGTTGCCGGAGTTGATCCAACCGGCCACGGACGGCCTTTACACGTGCATCGGCGAGCTGGTGGGCAGCGGGAACACGGCACCGTTTCGGTTTGAACGGACGGAGGCCGCGCCCGATGCCGCGACGCTCCTGCGAGATTATCTTCAGGAATTACTGGTCCTGTTCGAAACGCGTACCCGCCGACTCAGCCGCGTTCAAGTCGGGGAATTCACGTCGACGCGGATCGCGGTCGCCGGCGAATCGCAGGTAGTCGACGAGACCCGCAGCGTCTATTATCGCGAGGTCAAGGCGGTGACGTACCACGAATTGGCGATTCGAGAGATTCCCGGCGGGTATGAAGCGACGGTGATCGTGGATATTTGAGGAGCGCGGAATGTCGAATTCGGAATGCTGAATGGAAACGTCGTTATTCTGCGTCGTGCTGTTCCCAAATAGTCTGTCGAAGGGAAGTCATGTCCGAAAAATACACCGGTCCGCTCGAACGCATTGACGCCAACCGCTGGCGCATTCCGAAATCCTACAAGCCGGGGATGCACGTCGACGGCGTCATCTACGCGGACGATGCGCTGGTCGCGGCCATCAAGGAGGACAAGTCGCCGGAGCAAGTGGCCAACGTCGCGTGCCTGCCGGGCATCGTGAAGTATTCCCTAGCCATGCCGGACATTCACTGGGGCTACGGCTTCTGCATCGGCGGCGTCGCGGCCACCGATCCCCTGCAGGGTGGGGTAATCAGCCCCGGCGGCGTGGGCTACGACATCAATTGCGGCGTGCGGCTGATCCGCACCAATCTAACGGCCGAGGATGTCCGGCCGCGGATCAGACAGCTTGTCGATCGCCTCTTCGCCAACGTTCCCTGCGGCGTGGGCAAGGGCGGGATCATCAAATTCAAAAAGAACGAACTGGCGACGCTGATGGAGGAAGGCTCGCGTTACGTCGTCCGCAAGCATGGGCTGGGGTGGGAATCGGACATCGAAGTGACCGAGGCTCACGGCTGCATCGCTAACGCCCAGCCCGACCTAGTTTCCGACACGGCTTTAGAGCGCGGGAAGGACCAATGCGGCACGCTTGGCAGTGGCAACCATTTCATGGAAGTGCAGGTCGTCGATCAAGTTGATGATGAGAAGGTGGCCGCGGCGATGGGTTTGGAAGAAGGCCTCGTCGCCGTCATGATCCACTCCGGTTCACGCGGGTTAGGCTATCAAGTCTGCGAAGACAACCTGAAGGACCTGCGGGACACTCCGCGGAAGTACGGGATTGAGCTGCCAGACAAGCAACTGGTCTGCGCCCCGGTTCATTCGAACGAGGGTCAGCGATATATCGGGGCCATGGGGGCGGCCGCCAATTTCGCCTGGTGCAACCGGCAGATCATGACCCATCTTGCCCGGCAGACGTTTGCGGAGGTTTTCGAGTCGCCGGCTGAAAGGCTGGGGATGCATCTCGTGTACGACGTCGCCCACAACATTGCCAAGATGGAACCGTACGACGTGGACGGCAAACAGGTCGAGCTCTGCGTGCACCGCAAGGGCGCGACGCGGGCCTTTCCGCCGGGTCATCCCGAACTGCCCGAACGGTATCGCCACGTCGGCCAGCCTGTGCTCGTACCCGGTGATATGGGCCGCTACAGCTATGTTCTCTGCGGCCAGCCCGGCTCGATGTCGGACACCTTCGGAAGCTCCTGCCACGGCGCCGGGCGGCGCATGTCCCGCGGCGCGGCGGTCCGCGCCAGCAAGGGCCGCTCGATTTTGAAAGAACTGCTGGACAGAGGGGTCATCGCCCGCGCCCGCGGCCGCACCGGCCTCGAGGAAGAGCAGCCCGACGCCTACAAGGACGTCATCAGCGTCGTGAACGTTCTCGACGCGGCGGGGATCAGCAAGAAGGTCGCACGGCTGAAGCCCATCGGGGTGATCAAGGGATAGGGTCCGCCCCGTGTATCATCGGCGCCGAAATCATGCAGGTTCGTGACGATATTTCGAATTGAAGCCGTTTTCAAGGTCGATCGGGCCGACGGCAACCTCCATCAGCTACGCCGCAACGGCCCGAGCGATACGAATCCGGCACCGTGACGGTCTAGCCATGTAATTGCCCTATGAACCAACGTGCCCAATGCCCTCTTGATTACCGATGCACCGGCGCTCCGGTGATATCCGGAACCGGGACGCGAGGCGGGCGCGGTTCGGCGATGGGGGCGGGGCGGCCGCCGTTGGGAAGCAACACGATCTTGCAGGCGTCGCCGCGAGAGAGCATGGCCACCGCGTCATTGACTTCGCTGAATCCGATCGTTTTGGTGATCAACGGCCGCAAGTCAACCACGCCGCTTTCGAGGAGCCATTTCGTCTTGTACCAGGTGTCGAAGATGCGGCGGCCGTTGAGCGCGCGAACGGTCAGGTTCTTGAAGATCATGTTCTCGGCGACGTCAATCTCGACCGGTTTTGCGGGAATGCCGAACAGAACGACGGTCCCGCCGTTTCGGACCACGCGGAACGCCGTGGTGATGGCGGCCGCTGCTCCGCTCATCTCGAGCACGATGTCGACGCCGTAGCCGCCGTTGGCATCGACGATTCGGGAAACGACGTCTCGGGAATCGTCGATTCCCGGCGCGCCGGGAACTGCGCTGCGCTGCGATGTCGATCGTCGATTGTCGATTGGGGTCGAATGGGGTCCTCCGTCGCCACGTTCCCGTCGTGCAGGAATCGTTTCGTCGTTTCGCGAATCGGTATCGTTCGGGTCGAAGACCGCCGTTGCTCCCATCTTTCGGGCGAGGTTCATTCGGAAAGGATTGATGTCGGAGGCGAATACGGCTTTCGCCCCGACGGCTTTGGCGATTCCGATGGTAAAGAGTCCGATGGGGCCGCAGCCCAGCACGGCCACCGATTCACCGGACATGTCCTGATCCATTGTGGCAAAGACGGCATTGCCGAAAGGTTCCTGCAACGTGGCGATTTCCGGAGGAAGTTTCGTCCGGTCGTTCTGCCAAATGACTTTTTCGGGAACCACCACGTAATTGGCGAAGGCCCCAGCCCGATCGACGCCGAGGATTTCGGTTTTCGGGCACATGTGTGCCTGGCCGGTGCGGCATTGGAAGCACATGCCGCAGGTGACGTGCGACTCGGCCGACACGAAATCGCCCACCCGGGCGTGAAGCACCCGGTCCCCGATGCCGACGATGGTTCCGCAGAATTCGTGGCCGAGGGTCAACGGCGGATTGATCCTCCGTTGAGACCAGCGATCCCAGTTCCAAATGTGTACGTCGGTCCCGCAGATACTCGCGGCTTCGACGTAGATAAGTACATCCTCCGGGCCGGGTGTGGGCACGGGGAGTTCCACGATTTCCAGGCCTCGAACGGCGTTGCATTTTTGAACGGCTTGCATGGTCGTAGACATCGGCATCACGATCGAGTCGGAATCAATCTCCGATCAGGGTTTCCACGACTTCCTTGTAGTTTTCTTTTTTCCAAATTGCAGGCGCGTCCAGATCTTTCCGGGAAACGCCGGCGTTGATCGACTTGGTCGATAGGTCGGGAAACTCGGCCGTGTCAACTTCCAATCCGTCGTTCTTGGTGACGACAATCCGCGTCGGCAGGTGCAGGTCGCGCAGTACGAAGAATTCGAGCCGATCATACTTGCGGTCCATTCGGCTGTTCGGTTTGGGGATGCAAAGAAGGTGATCGGTATTCGGCGGATCCGCCGATACGGGCTCGACCAGACTCACGTCGAAGTTCCGCAGAATCGTATCTTTTTTCTGCCCGAAGGGCAGCGGGAAGGGTGTCCGCTCCAGATCAAACAGGTCGATTTTCTCGCCGGGCTTGGCGAACTCTTGTTTCGTAACCTGCTTGATTCTCTCGAGCCCTTGAAAGAGCCAATGTCCGTCAAAGAGGTACCATTCCTGTTTTCCAAGGACGCCGTCCGTGTCGGTTTTTTCAAAATGAATGAGGAATTGCGGATTGGGTTCCGACATCTGGAAAACAATCCGGCCTTCTTTGGTTCGTTTGACCAGGTTGATTCCGTCGTTTTCCTCGAACCGCAGACGACACTGAATGTCCTTGAGGCCGTCGCCGCGACGTTCCAGTCGGGCAAGGATTTCATCGACGCGTTGCCGCATTGCCACCGCATTCACGGGCGGTTGGGAGTCCGGCGTCGTAACGGAGACTTGCGCCCAGGCCGATGCGCAAACCAACCCAAGCAGACCCAGCGAATTCAGACCAAGCCGATGCATGTTTCCGTACTCCGCAAACAACAACCGATATGCTACGACGCATTTCAAGGCCTGCAACTCCCAATACGTTCATACATGTTCTTAAGCTCGGCGTACCCCCACCGCCAAAGCGGTGGGCCACGATTTCCCCGAATGGGTGATCTGGGCGCATTGCGAATTCGATTCTAGAATATCGCGGTTCGCTCTTCCTGGGGGACGTCGCGGCGATGAAACCCGCGCGACGATTTGGGGGAGAATCGTGAAATGAAGACTTCTCGATCCCTTGGTGTGACCGGCATCGGACTCGTCGCCGCTACCGCGTTGGGCTATGCGGACGACAAGCTCCTCCATGCGATGACTCCAAAACAAGACAATTCGCCGCAATCCGCCACGACCCCTTCGGGCTTGGCGACGGGACATTCGAATCGTGTCCTCGTCCGATTCAAGGCGGGACTCACGCGAAATGCCAAGAAGCTGAAGCGGGAGCAGTACGGCGGCCGGCAAGTATTGCGTTCATTTCGAAGCTTCCCGGATATCGAGTTGATCGCGGTGGACACGGAATCACGGGACCAGGTCCTTCGTCGCCTGAACGCCGACCCAGATGTGCTCTACGCCGAACCGGACTACCCGCTGGAACTCTTCGAAATCCCGAACGATCCATCCTTCGCTCGGCACTGGAGCCTGCACAATACGGGACAATCGGTTAGCGGCGATTTTTGCCACAGTCGCTCGTTGCCTGAAGCGGACATCCGAGTTGCCGACGCCTGGAATGTCTGGACGGGCGACCCGGAATTCCGAATCGCGATTATCGACACCGGAATCAATTACGTCCATCCCGATCTTCGCGACAACGTGTGGACCAACCCCGGTGAATCGTCGGGCGATGCAAACTCCGACGGGTGTCCTGGGCTCTGCGGCACCGATGACGACGGGGACGGACTTGTGGACGAGGATTCGATGGATCGGCAGCCGGGCGAACCGGAATACGCCAACGATCGCGCGGCCGACGACGACGAAAACGGCTGGAACGACGACATTCACGGATACGATTTCATCAACGAAGACAGTGACCCGCTGGACGACAATTCGCACGGCTCACACGTCGCGGGAACCATCGGGGCCGTAGGCAACAACGGCCTGGGCGTCACCGGAATCAACTGGCGGTGCAGCCTCGTGGGCCTCAAGATCTTTGTCGCCTCCGGAGCGGGCTCCGCCATTTCCGAAGCGATTGAGGCACTCGACTACATCACCGTTAATCGCATTCGAGTTTCCAACAGCAGTTGGGGATCGCGAGCCGGGCCATCGCAATCGTTGCGGGACGCCATTCTTGCGGTACAAGACGCCGGACATCTCATGGTCGTCGCGGCGGGCAACAACTTTGAGCTCAACATCGACGCGTATGGCGTCTATCCCGCGGCCTACGATTTGCCCAACGTGATCACGGTCGCCGCCTCCGACAATCGAGATCTGCCGGCAGCGTTCTCGAATCGAGGGAGAGCTTCGGTTGACCTGGCCGCGCCGGGGACCTGTATCCTGAGCACTCTTCTTGGAGAGAACTACGGCTACAAGGACGGCACATCGATGGCAGCGCCTCACGTCACCGGCGTGGCCGCCCTGTTGATGAGCCGCCGTCCGGACTTTTCCTGGCGTGAGGTCAAGCAACGGCTCATGATCACCGCGCGGCCGGTGCCGATCTACAACGGGCTAAGCGTAACCGGAGGCATCGTCAACGCCGCGGCTGCGGTGGGGGATTGCAATGGAAACGGCATTCTCGACGAACGTGAGCCGGAGGGGCCTTCCCCCAGGCCCTGCGTGAGAAACGGGATCCCCGATGAATGCGAGCTGGATTGCAACCGAAACGGCGTGCCCGACAGTTGCGATCTGTTTCAAAAGCGCAGCACGGATTGCGATCGAGATGGCGTTCCGGACGAGTGCCAACCGGACTGCGATCGAAATGGAATTGCGGATTCGTGTGACCTGGAACACGGGACCGCCGTCAATTGCAACCGGAACGCCATTCCCGACGAATGCGAACTGGCGTCCGCCGGAACGGATGAGAATGGTCTCTGTTCAGGAGAGATATGCCTTCCCGACTGCAACGCGAACGAAATTCCCGACGAATGCGACGTCAACTCAGGGATCAGTTCCGATTGCAGCCGAAACCTGATTCTGGATGAGTGCGAGCCGGACTGCAACGAAAACGGAGTGGCCGACAGTTGCGATATCGCGCGGGGGGTGTCCCGGGATTGTTCTCGCAACGGGATCCCCGACGAATGCGAACCGGATTGCAACGGCAACGATATCTCGGATAGCTGCGACATTCAGGCGGATATCGACGCCGATTGCGACGACAACGGAATCCCCGATTCCTGCGAACCGGGCAGCTTGCCGGACTGCGATGGAAACGGCGTGGCCGACCCATGCGATCTTCGGGCGGCCACGCGCTTCGACTGCGACGAGAGCGGAACCCTCGATTTCTGCCAGATACGTGACGACCCCACGCTGGATATGAACGGCAACGGTATTCCCGACGGATGCGACGGACGAGGGCTTCGGCTTGTCCCCGTCGCCGTCGGCGGCGAGGCCGTTCCCGAAACCGATGAACTGGTTCTGCTCGGCGGGGGGCATCGCATTACTTTCGAGATTCGAATGAGCGGCTGGGATGCGGATCGAAATGGAACTCCCCGGCTGCGAGGGTACGAAGTCCGCATCCCCGGCTCCGGGTTTTCGAGCGGCGAATACGGCGCGCTGGCCGTCGCTCGGTTTCCGTGCGCGAACACCGCTGACTGTCCGCGAGGCTCGGCGTGCCAGGCCAACGGAAGCTGCGAGCTAAGTGCGTCCGCTTTCATCGACCCCTCTCGTACTGATTTCGTCTTTTCGGAACTGCTCCCCCTTCGGCTCACATTTCAAACGCTGCCGTCAGGAAGCGTCGCCTTTCTGAGTATCGCCTGGAGTCCGAACGATGCGGTTGTCGATCCTGGAGAAACGAAGTACGGCGGGACGCTCATTCTGGACGTTCCCGAATTGGCCGCGGGCGTTTTCACCCTGGGATTCCAACCGCAAATTACCCGGTGGGTGAACTTCGACGACGAGACCATTCGCATTCCCACGTTCGTTCCCGCGCGGGTTCGCATCCTGGCGGATTGCAACCGCAATCGCACGGTGGACGACCAGGACATTTCCGCGGGAACAAGCCTGGATTGCAATACGAACGGGATTCCCGATGAATGCGTTGCCCTCGAGGCCGATTGCAATCAAAACCGCATACCGGATTCCTGCGACTTGGCCGCGGGGTCCAGCCCCGATTGCGACGGGAACGGCGTTCCCGATGAGTGCCCGATGCCTCGCGGCGATTGCAATGCGAACGGCCGGCCGGACATCTGCGAGCTGAGAGACGGTTCCGCGCCCGATTGCAACCAGAACCACGTGCCGGATTCCTGTGACATCGACGAAGGAACCAGCCGCGATTGCAATCGGAACGGGGTTCCCGACGAGTGCGTTTTGTATGAACCGGATTGCGACGGGAACGGCCGGCCCGATTCGTGTGATCTGGCCGGCAATCCACAGCGGGATTGCAACGGCAACGCGACGCTTGACTCCTGCGACATTGCAGCGGGAAGCAGCAGGGATCAGGACGGCGACGGGATACCCGATGAGTGCCGGGCCATTCTGCACGTCCCTCAACAGTATGCGAACTTGCGATCTGCCATCGTTGCCGCCCGATCCGGCGATTGGATACTGGTGGACGACGGGGTCTATTCCGGGTCGGAGAATACCGATCTCAGCCTTCTTGGCAAGGTGCTCACTCTTCGCGGCCGCAACGGCCCGGCGCGGTGCATCATCGACGGGGAGCAAAAGGCCGGCGGGTTTCGCTTCGGCGGCAACGATTCGACATCGATTCTTGATGGATTCACGATCCGTCGCTGTGTGGGCAGCGACGGCGGGGCGATCGCCTGCACGCGCGGCAGTCCCACCATCCGCCGCTGTTGGTTCGTGGAGAATCACGCGGTCGGAATCGGCGGGGCCATTTCCTGCATACAGGCCAGCCATCCACGGATCAGCGAGTGCCGGTTTGTGGGGAACCGTTCGGGTTCGGGAGGCGGGGCCATCGGCTGCGACCGGCAGAGCAGTCCCTCGGTTCGAAATTGCCTTCTGCTCGGCAACTCCTCCGAGCAGTCCGGGGGCGCCTTTTTCCTGGATAACCTCAGTCTCGCAACGATCGAACACTGCACGATCGTTGCCAATTCCGCCGCGATCGGCGGGGCACTTTTCACGGCGCGAACTCGAATCATCGCCCCGGGGTTCAATGCCCCCATCGTGCGGAACTCGATCCTTTGGGACAACCGGGCGACCGAATCTTCTGCTCAAGAAATCGCAGTGACCGCAGGCGCTCAACTTCTCGTCGAATTCAGCGACATTCGGGGCGGACTGTCACTTTCTTCGGTGGATCTCTTCGGAGTCCTTCGATGGGGCGAAGGAAACGTCGACGCTGCTCCTCGTTTCCTCGATCCAGATGGACCCGATGGCGACGCTACAAGCCGGCAGGCCGGGAACTATCGGCTTCACGCGGCCTCGTCATGTATCGACGCCGGAACTTCGATACCGGCATCGTCCGATGTCGATCTTGACGGCCTGCCCAGGCTTCGCTGTCAAACCGTCGATCTGGGGGCGTATGAGGGTGGTTTTGCCGATTTGGATTGCGACAGAAAAACCGGACTTAGTGAATTGGGTGACTACTTCGATTGTTGGTCCGGCCCGCGGGGCGGAGACAAACTGAACTCAAAAACGGTTTGTTTCGTTTTCGATTTCGAGAAAGACGCCGATGTCGACCTGCGTGACTTTGCTGCGCTGCAAAACCGCTATGGCTCCGAGACCATCCCCGGCCCGTGAGCGGCCAGCGTCTCATTCGCTCGGGACGCGTGGCAGAGCTGGTTCCGATCCGTCGGATCCCATAGCATTCGCTTCGTCGGCGCACTCGCCCGGCTTGCGCTTGGTCTGCGAAACCGTGAGGATCGACTCGTGTTCCGTCGCAGCCTATTTTGCCGGTGAAAGTTCAGAAAGACACGGCCAAACCCGTTTGGACCAGGAGCACTACCGCCCAATATCGCGTTGAAGCGCCGAGATATCCTTCAAATCGACGTCACTGTCCCCATCGAGGTCGGCACAGGCACATCGGCCAGGTTGCCGAATATCCGGCCCTTTGAGACAGGTCAGAAACGGACCCAGGTCGGGTCGATCGATGGTCCCGTTGCCGTTGAAATCCGCGGCGCTCACACGCAATTGCCAAGTTGTGGTTCCGCTGCCCGCGGAGTTCGAGGCCCGCAGCGTGATCAACATGGCAGTGCTTACCGGCAGGGGCTCTGCAAGACTTACCACGCCGGTAGAGGGATTCACCGACAAACCCGACGTGGCAGTGTCAAGCGACCACAACAGGATCGGGTTCATGCAATCCGGCGCGGTGAGGATCGGAACGGCAGACGCGTAGGCGCTTCCGCACGCGATGGTTTCATCGGCCCGCGGGTTTAGAACCGGCGCCGCTCGATCCACGCCAAGAAACAGGACTTCGGTATCGCTTCCCGCCTCGTTGGCCGCCCGAAGAAATAGCGTATACAAAAAAGGTGAGGGCTGCGGCCGCGGCCAGCGAACGACTCCGCTTGCGCGATCCACCGTCATTCCCGTCTCGGGGTTGTCCAGGGTCCACGACAACGGGGCCGTGTTCGATGGCAGCGTCACGGAGGGAGTCGGCCCTGTCCACGACCGGCCGCACGTGGCGCGGTGTTGGCCGAGGGGCTGAATCGTGGGGGAGAGCTGTTTGATCGTCAAGAATTCACAACACGCGGCGGCGTTGTTATCCTCGAACTCCTCCGCCACTTCATCCAGGTCGTCAAGGATGGAACCGAGGAAATAGGATCCGGCGGCCATGTCGGCGGGCAATGGGATGTTGACGTCGAACGAAAGAGCGTCGCCAATTGCAAGATCCCATCGCAACGACCCCAGGAATAGATCGTCAGGTTCGATTTGATCATTGCCGGACAGGAAGAAGCTCTGTTGAACATAGAACTCGTTTGTGGTTCCAAGATTCTCGATCCCGGCACGAAGCAGGATCACTTCGCCCGGATAAGCCTCGGTGGGAGTGACGAATATGGGTACGGCTCTTCCCACGACAGAACTCGAGGTGTAGGCCGCCGCGGCCAGGTCCGTTCGCCGAGGCATCGAGGGGCCGGAATGCGGATATAGAAAGCGTATTCCGTTTCGATCATCCGCGTGAAGTTCGATGATATTCTCCAGCCCGAACGGGCCACCGCTGGGGTATCTCGGGTTCATCGTGGCCACGAACCACGAACTGCCCGGCTGTTCCGTTCCCAACGGATCGTGGCCCAGGCCGAGGCCGTGTCCCAGTTCGTGCAATGCGATGAGAAGAAAGGAATAACCGTGAGTCGGCGGATGAGTGACGACCTCGCAGTCAGGAAACACGTCGAAACTGTACCCCGCTCCGCCGGGAAGATCGCTGAAAAGGATATCGGTGTCGAACCACTCCGGCCCGTAATTCACCAGATAGGTGACGCCCAATACGCCGGGGTCCAGTTGCCAGGAGGGTACGGCCGCCGTGTCGTTGAGCCCGTCGAAGTGATCGATCGGGTAGTCCTGATCCGGGCGCACGAAAGAATAGACAAAGCTGGTGCCTGCCACGCGGTTCCATTCACCCATCGCCGAGCGAACGTGCAAGTCCGCCTCGCTGCCGGGCGGGAACGTCGCCGGAGATAGAAACCGCACGCAGCGATTTCCAAACCATCGAATGGGTTGGCCGTCGAGCACATAATACGAATGAGCCGATGCGGCGGACGAGACGAAAACGCTGACGCAGCCCGCCAAAAAGGCGAATCGGAGCCGAAGAGGAATGAACATGCCGAATCCCTTCATGGCTTGTGTTCGGCGTCGGCGGCAGGAGATTTGCCTTTTTGTTCGCGGTTCTCAATGCGTGCCGCGCGGCCCAACCGGGAGATCGTAGTGCCTCCGGAAGCGGGTTGAAGCGATGTTTTGAGGAATGGCTCCTGAACGCAGCGTGCCATCCATGGGTCTTTAGGATGCACCCTGCTTCGGTTCAGGACCGGCCGCAATCGGCATAGAAAATCGCTATGAGTCATCGCGGGCGGCCCGTCGTTCGGAATCGCGCCGTTTCGCAATGTCGGGCGAGCGGAAACGCCGCCATCAGGAAATTGCTCACGCGATCGCGCTGCATCCACCAATCCCGGCGGAGATTCCGCATCGCCATAAATCGGTGTCCCGGACGATGTGAACATGCGGGCAACGCCTGCGCCGTCTTCCTGGATTCGCAATGCACCCTGCCAGATTCCCACCGTTGGGAATGTTTGATAGGACGGAAGCAGAAAGAGAAGCCATTTTTCACCGGGCTTGAGCTCCGGCGCGCCGGAAATACGCATCTGCCAACTACCGATCGTGCCGCCCGGAACGGTCAATGATGCCGTGGCGATCGCCGTCGCCGGTCCGCCTTTGAGATACGTCACCGAAGTAAGAGTAACGTCGGAGACTATGGTTCGAGGCGAGCCGGCCCAATAGCTTCGAACCTCAGCCACGACGCCTTCGAAGACCGTTGCCGCGTGGTCGGAGAGTGCAGCCAAGGTCATGGGCTCCACGGACGTAGCCCGTGTAGGCGGCGCAACCATCGTGGAGCCAACGGTCGCCACGATGATTGCAATCGCGATTCGACGAAACCTGTACACCTGTGGAATCCCCTGGTCGATGCGACCGGCGACCCTTCACCGTCCACACGAAATACCCATTGAGGAACAATGTCGGAATGCGTTGCGCCGAGTCCCCTCGCGCAAGACAAGTGCCCCTTGGATCGTAGGGGGCGTTGACTTGACGGGTCAAAGCTCACAGAAGGGGTGGGTCTATTATCGCACGGTACAGAACGAGGCGGCCGGCATCGTGCAAAGTTTCACGGCCTTCGGCGAAACGGGTTGCCGGATAGTGCGCGAAGGAATAGATTTACGGACCCGGATTACTTGGCCAATCGCATATACGTGACTTGGGCGACGGCCACCAGTTTGCCATCCAAGTCCAATACGTCGACGGCCACCGGGCATAGCGTTTTTCCGAACTTGATCACACTTGCCTCCACGACGGCATCCGTAAAACAAGGACGTAGAAACCGGATGTTCATATCGGTCGTGGTCATGTTCTCGGCAGGATCGGTTTGAGTGAGGATTGCGAAACAGGCGATGCTGTCGGCCGCGGTCATCAGCAATCCGCCGTGGTACGATGCGGCCACGCCGTCGTAGCGACGATCGTGCGGAACCACGGCCCGGCAACCGCCGGCGTAGAATTGTTCGATGCGAATTCCCAGTGCGTCATAGGCCGGAATGCGGCGGATTCGCTCGAGAATCGCTCCCGCGCGTGTGGCGTCCAAAAAGGGTAAGTCCAATTGACAACCTTACTCGTTATGAAGCCATCAACCGCTCCGACTCGCGGGCCGTATCAAGGTTCATGTTCCGTCCAGGCGGGCACAATAGGCGAACCGATCAGTGTGCGGCAAGGACGGGTTGAGAGAATGCTTCCGGTTGGGCGAGTTCGCCGCGGCCGCGAAGCCACTCCCGCAAAGATTCGGCCTCCACCGGCGTGTTTCCGACCAGCCCGAGCTTGATCGCCGCCGCGGCGTTTCCCAGGTACGCCGCATGCATCAACGGGGCACGAGCGGCGAGGGCCAGCGTCGTGGCTGCCAGAAGCGCGTCGCCGCATCCCATGCGATCCAAGGCATGGCCCGCGAAGGACGGCAGTTGCTCGCTTTTCAAGCGTCCGGACCATTCCGGTTCGTTCCGCTCCTGGTTTCGTCTTTCAAATACGACCACTCCCCGTTTATCCAGCGTGACCATCAGATGCCGCGCCTGGGTTTTTTCAAGCAGGTTCCAGGCCGCCGCCGACAGGCCGGATTCGTAATCGTGAAGGACCGCACGGACTTCGCGCTCGGTGGGGCAGAGCAAATCGACATGCCGAAAGTTCAGCAGGTTCCCCCGCCCACCGCTCACGTCACCGGCGAGAATCCGCACGTTCTGTCGCAACGTGGGCAGCACGCGCTGCAACAGTCCGCCGCTGATCATCCCGTATCCGAAATCGCAAAGAATCACGGCATCGGCAAGCTTGGATTGCTGTGCCAGAAGGGTCGCCGCGTGCCGTTCGGAATGGGAATCCAAGGGAGAACACTCACCGGAATCGACTTTGAAGAGTTTCGTGTCTTCGGCCACGAAACGTGTTTTCTCGACCAGCGTTTTGCGGACCGGGAAAAGGTTGGATTCCACACCTTCCGCTGCAAGAGTATCGATGACCCATTGAGTTCGTTCATCCTTACCGCCGGCGGCAACGAGAAATGTACGAGCGCCGAGCGCCGCGGCGTGTCGTGCGACAATGGCCGCCCCGCCGACAAATACCCGTTCCTCGCGCTGCACGAGGCTCATCATGGGCGATTCGCTGGCCACGCCGAGCGCATCGCACAGGACATATCGATCGAGGATCACGTCTCCGACGACGATCACGTGCAAATCGCGAAACCGACCGAGCGTTTCATCCAACGCGGCCAATCCAATCTCATGTCGCCGGCAAAGGAGGTTTAGCCGGTGCGACTCGAACTCGCGCTGACGAGGCATTTGCTCAATCAAAGCCGTGGAGCTAAAGACGACCTCGCCGCTCGAGAAAATTAGGCTCCCGCCATACCCTTCCACCACCGCCTTCTCAGCCAGAAATCCCGGATCGGTCGAGCGCTCATATTCCCTGCCCTTCACGTACACGTCGGGCCGGATCTGCTGGAGAACCCGCTCTGCGGTCATGTCGGGGTTGATGCAAACGAAATCAACAAACATCAGGGCGGCGAGGTTCTCCGCCCGGTACTCTTGTGGAATGTAGGGCCGCCCCAAACCCTTGGACATGGCCGCATCGCCCGTCAGCGTCACGATCAGCACGTCTCCCTGGCGCCGAGCGAATTCGAGATATCGGATATGACCGGGATGAACGATGTCAAAGCAGCCGTGGCAATGTACGATACGGCGGCCGGCCGCCCGGGCGATTTGCACGGCGGCGTGCAGTTGTTCCATGCTGACGATTTTTTCTTCGAATTCGGTGGCCACTACGGAACCCTCTTCCGGAATCCCGTTATGGATATCGGCTTTTCGCGGTTGATTCGTCCACGGCTTGGGCGTGGGACGGAGCTTCGAGACCGCCTCTGGGCATACGAGGGCCTCCGACATGGCTGACCGAACCGGCACGGAATTCCACCCCGTGAGGATGGTGTCGGTCGCCGCGATACCCTTCTTGGTGCTGGTCGCCCTTTATGTAAGCAATGTTCCGATCGGGCAACCCTTCTTTCTGATCTATCGCTATTCACCCTTTTTGGGGGTTCGCATTCCGACGGCCCTCATGGGTCTGTTGATCGCATCGATGGGGCTGTACGCGCTCTTCCACGCGCTTCGCTCGAGCGATCGTCCGCGAGGGTTGACCTCCGCGGTGATCCTCCTTTCGTACGCGTCCGTGGCGGCCTGGACGCTTTTTGCCGCCCCGCACTATGCCGCTCAACACGTCTTTAACATGCTGTCGCCATCGCATGACGGCGCGTTTGTCCTGGAGAGTCGCCCGTCCCTTTCGGTTCGTGAGTATGTTTCACGATCTTTTTTCGAACGGCTGAAACTTGCGCCTGAGGAGATGGGCGGGCGGCGAGTGCTGAGCAATCCGCCGGGGGTCACGGTCGCGGCGGTCATGGCTCGGCGGGTCGTTCGTTCTGTGCCGCCGGTCGAACGCGCGATCGCCTGGGGGTTCGAACTGGAAGAACTGGAGAACAGGGACCAGCGTTACGAGTTTGCCACCGCGATCCTCTTGACCATCGTTTTCACCTTTTGTTGGGCGGCGGCCGTTCTGCCGGCGTATGGGCTGGCCAGACTCCGGTTGCCGGCCGGCGCCGCAATCGTGGTGGCCGTGGGATCCGTATTCAATCCGGCCACGTTGTGTTTCACGCCGGGAAAGGATCCGGCGCAGCTTCTCGGTGTCTTGTCCATCCTTCTTTTTTGGATGCTGGCCTACGAGAGGCGAAAAGCGCTTTGGGGAATGGCCGCCGGAGCCGTGACCCTGGCGGCGTCCATGATCGGCTTGATTCACATCTGGGTTTTCGGGATTGTAGCGATGGCTACACTTTGGCACGCAACCTTCACCGGGTCCCGGGGAACTTGGTTGCGGCGATGCGCGGGGCCCGGTGTCGTGGGCGCTTCGGTGGTGGCGAGTCTGGCGTATCTGGCGCTTGACTGGAACGTGCCGCTCACCCTTTATGCCGTTGCGAAGCGTTACGGAGAGATTCAATTGCCGATCCTTACCGATCCCATCTACTGGATGTTCATCGGACTCCCCATGTTCTTTCTCTTCGTGGGGAGCATACTCTGGGTTGAGGTGGTCGCGTTTCGGGCTCCGATCGCGGACGAAACGGCGGCACTCGGGCGACGCATTCTGGTTTGCACGATTGCCGCCATGACCTATTCCTATCTTTTCGCAAACAACAGCGAAACCCCGCGACTTTGGATCCCGTTTATTCCGCTTCTGATCTGGGGATTGGCGCTGCGACGAGCCGCGTTGCGCACGGATTCCACGAGCCACCGGCGCGTCTGGGTGCTGCTGGTGGCATTGCAAGTCGTTTTCACTCTCGGCCACTGGTGCTTCATGGATGCGCGGGAAAGCGAATGGCGTTTGACCACGGGTCGCATGTGGAACTGACGGCGAATCACCCGAACCGATCGGGGATGGGGATGTTGCGCATAGAATTACGCGTCGGGCACTTCCGAATTCGACTGTGCCGCGAGGAACTCCTGCAGAATGCCCTGGGCAGCGATGCGGTCGATGCTCTTTCGACGCCGCTTGCGGGTGAGCTTCCTTTCGGCCAAGGCTTCCTCCGCCGCGAAGGAGGACAACCTTTCGTCCCAGAAATGAACCAGATGGCCGGAAGTCTTCCGGAGAGCCTCGCCGAAGCGACGGGTGAGCTTCGCTTGTGGACCTTCGCTTCCGTCCATGTTGTAGGGAAGCCCGACGACAAAGGCATGAATCTCGTACTCCGTGCAGGTCGCCAACACGGCCGTCGAATCGGCCTCGGACGATCCGCGCGCGTCGATGGTCGTCAAGGGAAGCGCCATTCCGCCGTTCACGTCTGCGACGGCGATCCCTATCCTTGACGTGCCATAATCCAGGCCAACCCAATGTGACATCGGAAAGTAGCACCATTCCAATTCTCTTCGTGTCCTTCGCGTCTTCGTGGTGGATCAAGGGGCTGTATTACGATCCCGGCGCGCCGGGACACGAAGGCCACGAAGAATGGCGAGCGACATTTGAACCGCTCACGCATAATGGTCGCCGTATTGTCTGCGGACGTTTTCCAATAGTTCCTTGATTCCGGAGGCGTCGCGTTTGGTGCAGATCAGCGTGGCGTCGGGAGAATGGACAATCACGAGATCATCGACGCCGACCGTAGCGATCAAGTGTTTTACCTCGGAAACGACAATGTTGCCCCTTGAGGCCAGGTGGACCACGTCGCCGCAGGCATTGACGTTGCCTTCGGCGTCGGCCTGGATCACCGATTCGATCGAAGGCCAGGAACCGACGTCCACCCAGTGACAATCCATCTCCAAGACGACGACACGCTCGGCCCTTTCCAGCACCGCGAAGTCGATGCTGATACGCATCAGGGCCGGATAATGCGAATCCAACCTATGAGTGCCCTCCGGCGTGCCCCAAACTTCCGCGATTTCCTGAATGGCGCGATGCGACTGCGGCAATTGCTTCTTGAGCTGGTCGAGAATGGTGGCCGCCCGCCAGACGAACATCCCGCTATTCCAATAGTATTCACCGCTGGCGAGATACTTCATGGCCGCTCCGACGGCCGGTTTTTCGGTGAACTTGCGGACCTCGTACACGTCATCGCCCAACGGCGTGCCACGGTGAATGTATCCATAATTGGTGTCCGCCCGGGAGGGGCGAATCCCGATGGTCACGAGCACGTCTTCGCGAGTTTCCGCGACGCGATAGGCTCGCTCCACCACTCGGTGGAACGCCTCCAGCGGCGTGATCATGTGATCCGCGGTGAATACGCCGATCACGGCCTCCGCGTCTCGTTGCCGGAGCACGGCGCCGGCCAATCCTACGGCATTGGCCGTGTCCCGACCCACGGGTTCGCCAAGAATGTTCGCGGTCGGAAGTTCGGGAAGCTCTTGCGCGACGAGATTCCTGTACGACTCGCTCGTAATGACGTTGATCTGATCGGGCGGAAACAGCCCGGCGACGCGGTCGTAGGATGCGCGAAGCAGGCTCGAACCACCGAACAATCGAAGTAGCTGTTTCGGCCGATCGTGCCGGCTGAGCGGCCAAAGCCGCAGCCCCGCTCCTCCGGCCATGATCACGGCATGTCGCATGGGTTAGGATTCCGCCGCTTGCGTTTCACGGGGTTCTCCGGCGCTGCATCCGCCGAAATCTAATCGCAGTCCGCTTGACTCTCCAACTCCACGCGGGTCAGCGGGGCATATTCGAGCACCCATTGCCGCGTCGATCCGTCGTCGAACTCCACGTCCACGTGGGTCAGGCGCGTTCGCGTCATTCCGATTACGCGGCCCAGCCCGTGGAGCGGGTGCTGTACAACCGTTCCGACCGACCACTCATCGATGTCATCCGGAAGCCGGCTGCTCTTTTTTTCCCGCCGGGCATCCGGCTCTTCGTCGTCCGCCTCGACCCATTCCAATTGATCCTTGGGCAACTCCCGAAGGAACGGGCTGCGGACACTGCGCTCGAATCTCCCGCGGATCATTCGGAAGCGGGCCAGCGAAAGCGTAAGCGATTTTCGGGCTCTTGTCATGCCCACGAAACACAGACGGCGTTCCTCTTCCTCGTCGGAGGCCATGTCTTCCCGAAAAAATGGCATCAGCCCTTCCTCCAGACCGATGATGTAAACGACGTCAAACTCCAGTCCCTTGGCCGCGTGCAGCGTCATCAGTGTTACCCTTCCGCCTTCGCTTTTGACGGAATCCACTTCGCTCTGCAGGGCCGTGTGCTCCAGCCAATCCACGAGCGTTGCATCCGGCCGCTCACTTTGAAGCTCGGCCGCGGCGGAAATCAACTCGTCAAGGTTGCCCATGGCCGAACCTTCGTCGTCCACCACCTGCCCATAATGGGCCCGCAAGCCGGATTGGCTTACCACGAAGGCGATCGCATCCGCGGCGGGCTTGGCCAACGACTCGCCGAGCAGCCGCAGCAATTCTCCGAACTGGCGGACTTTTCCGGCGGATCGGCCAAGCCCCTCCAAACCGCCGCCCATCACCGTTTCGTAAACGCTTCGGCCCGAACTCCGCGCCATCTGCACCAACCGATCTACCGTGGTGTCGCCGATGCCTCGAGGCGGCGTGTTCACCGCACGCAGAAAAGACATCTCGTCGGCGGGATTCACCAACAGGCGGAGATAGGCCAGCACATCCTTGATTTCCTTGCGATTGTAGAACTCGACGCCGCGGGCGACCTGATAGCGCACCCCGGCGCGCAAGACGGCCTCTTCGATGCCGCGGCTGAGCGAATTCACCCGGTAGATCACGGCGATTTCCTTCGGACTGGTGCCCTCGTCGCTGAGCCGCCGGATTTCTTCGGCGATGAACTTCGCTTCCTGATCGCTGGTCTCAAATTCCGTGACACGGACCCGTGCCCCTTCCGCATTCTGTGTCCAGAGCGTTTTCGCCTTGCGGTGCACGTTGGACGCGATGAGCGCGTCCGCCGCCGCTAGAATCCGCTTGGTCGAGCGGTAGTTCTCCTCCAGCTTGACCACGTTGGCCCGCGGATAGTCTCGTTCGAACGAGAGAATGTTGCCGATGTCCGCCCCACGCCAGCCGTAAATCGATTGATCCGGGTCGCCCGTCGCACACAGGTTTTCACGATCCCTCGCGAGCATTCGGGCGATTCGATATTGGGCGAGATTGGTATCCTGATACTCGTCCACCAGGACATATCGAAATCGGTTTTCCAGTTGATCTCGAAACGAAGCGTTTTTTTCGAGCATCAATGCCACACGCATCAAAAGATCATCGAAATCCAGTCCGCCCATTCGCGTCAGGAGCGTCTCGTATGCCTCGAAGATTTTGGCGATCTGGCGGGCCTGCCAATCGCTCGCGGATTCCGTAAAGTCGGCGTGTCCCTGAAGCGCGTTCTTGGCTCGGCTGATCACCGGCTCGATCTTTCCCGGTGCCCAATTGGCGTCGTGGAGTGCGCATTCCTCGACGGCTTGTTTGATGAGCTTGCGGCGGTCCTCGCGGTCCAGAATCGTGAAGTTCCGCGGCAAGCCGGCCACATCGTGATATTCTCGAAGCATCCTCGCGCAAAACGCGTGAAACGTCGCGACGGTCATCCCCCGATCGACCTCGAGCGATTCGATTCGCTCGCGCATCTCCCGGGCGGCTTTGTTCGTGAAGGTAATGGCCAGGATGTGCCGCGGGGCGACGACCGTTCGCGCCAGGTACGCCGCACGCCGCGTGATGACTCGCGTCTTTCCGCTGCCCGGACCCGCAAGAACAAGGAGCGGGCCTTCGGTATGCAACACCGCTTCGCGTTGAGGTTCATTGAGTCCGTTCAGCAAATCTTCGTGCACGGCGGCGACTCCATTCCGGAACGACGTCCTTTCCGATCGTATACTCGCGGATGTGAAGGGAGTCCACTTCCAATCAGAACCGCGCGTGTCAACAAGCGGTGATCCCTTGGCGCGCGCCGGCAACCCACTACGCTGGGTGCCGTGAGTACGGTCCTTCATGGAATCGACTTGATCGAGTGCGATCGCATCGCCGAAGTGCTTAAACGCCACGGGGACCGATTTCTCACGCGAATACTAACAGCGAAAGAGCGCGTTCTGGCGAAACGTTTCCGCGATCCTGTCCCTTTTCTGTCCGGCCGCTGGGCGGCCAAGGAGGCTATTTTGAAACTGATCGGCACCGGCTGGCGCGGTCAGATCGCCTGGACGGATATGGAAATCCTGCCCGACGAACTCGGCCGGCCGGTGGTGACGCTCTCGGGGGAGACCGCTCGCCGTGCGGAAGGGCTGTACGTCACGGAAGTCTCCGTGTCGATCTCGCACACACGGACTCTGGCGTTTGCTTCGGCGTGGGCAGTTGCAAATCAAGCCTCCGGCAAGCCATGACCACCGGCCGCTAATCCCCGCCCTTCGATTTCGGCAGTTGAATCAGGGGCATCTCGCGCTGACGAGCCGATTGATTCAATGCGGAAATGTCTCCGTTCATGATTTGCTTGAACGCCGTTTCCTGTTCGGCAAGCGTCTTGGCGATTCGTTGGGCCACCTCGCGCATCCCCTGCGTGGGCGGCCCTTCGTGCGAGGCCGCTCCGCCGGCGAGCCAATTCAGCCGCTCCGCGACTTTTGCACCGCCCTCGCGCCCGGCCAAGGTGTCGTAATTGACTTCGCTCTTGGCGTTGTGGAACACATTCTCAATCGCCGCCAGCTTCTCCAGGACACGGTCGCAAAGGGCTTCCGGATCCTTCGCACCATCAAAGCGAGAGCAATATCCGTTTACTTGCCCGCGCGCCGACTGAATGGCCGAAATGATTTCTGCGACGCGCGCCAACCGACCCCGCAACTCTACCTCGAATGCAAATTGAGCCGCAAGGTCCGTGGGCGAGGCATTGGATCGCGGATCCGGTACGACGCGGGCCGGTTGCGTCAGCACTTGATCCCCCACGGTCAGCCGAATCGTGTACTCGTCCGGCAGCGCCCAGGGGGCGTTCCCCTCGCCCTCGATTCGCGAGCCCACGGTCCATCGCGGGGGCTGGAGCATCAAGTCCCAGGCCGTCCGATTGAAACCCGCCTCCACCGTCAGCGCCCGTTTGAGTTCTTTCGTCGGATCCCAATCCGGATGTTCGGGTGCCGTGTACGGCGGCTCGATTTCACTTTTCAATGTCCGGATGATGAGACCCTCCTTATCCAAGACGTCCAACGTAATGGGTTTGTCCGGCTTTTTGGAAAGATAATAGGAAACGAAGATACCTCGCGCCGGATTCTCCGCCTTGCCTTGGGGTGCCCCATACACGCCGAATTCCGGTTCATAGTGCCAACGAATGGCAGGCTGCGGCGGAAACAAATGCGCTCCGGCGGTCTTCACGGCCTCTGTCATTTCGCGCACCGGCGTTAGGTCATCCAGGATCCACGCCGAGCGGCCCAGCGTCCCGACGACAAGATCGCCCTCGGTGGTGGCCAGGTCGACAACCGACACCGTTGGGAGGTTCAATCGAAGCGAATCCCACGAAGCTCCATCGTCGCGGGAAACGAGCACGCCGCGCTCGGTACCCAAATAGAGCATTCCCCGGAGCTTTTTGTCCTCGCGGACGACGTGCAGATAGACCTCCGGATCGAGCTGCCGGCCGAGCCGCGTCCACGTTTTTCCGAAATCCGCCGTCTTCCATAAGTAAGGCGTTTCGTCGTCCAAGCGATGGGCATCGGCGACGACGTAGGCCGTGCCCGCATCCCATTTCGAGGCCTCGATGGTCGAGACCGTCCCCCATTCCGGGAGATCGCACGGTGTCACGCGGTTCCAGCTCGTCCCTCCGTCGAGCGAAACATGTACGAGTCCGTCGTCCGACCCGGCCCAGATCACGCCTTTTTTCACCGGCGATTCCGCGACGGCAAAGATCGTGCAATAAAACTCGACCCCCGTGTTGTCGCCCGTGATCGGCCCACCGGACCATTTCTGCTTGGACTTGTCGTCGCGGGTCAAATCGGGGCTTATGGGCTTCCAGCTCAATCCGCCATCATGCGTGCGGAACAGGATATTCCCCGCGTGATACACGACGTTGCGGTCGTGGGGTGAGATAAGAATGGGCGCGGTCCATTGAAAGCGATATTGCATATCGCCCGAACCGTGGCCTGCCCCGGACTCTGGGTAGACGCCGACGTGCGCGGCCTGCCGCAACCGCCCGTTCCAGCGGGAAATGTAGCCAAGATACTCGCCCGCCCATACGGCATCGGGATCAGCGGGGTCCGCCACGACCTGTCCGGCCTCGCCGCCTCCCACTGTGTACCAATCGGACAGCAGAATCCCCGCGCCGCTTAGCGAATTGCTCGGTCCGGACGCTGTGCCCCGATCTTGCAAGCTTCCGAGCACGCGATAGGGGACGCGGGTATCGACGGAGAGGTGATAGAACTGCGCGATCGGCAGCGGCGGCCGGTCCCAAGTTTCCCCTCCGTCGATGGATATTGACACGCCCGCGTCGCTGCCAACGATCATTCGCTTGGTGTCTTTCGGATCGATCCAGACGTCGTGGTAATCCCAACCGCCGCCTTTGACCGACCGAACCGTTTGGCCGCCGTCCAACGATTTCAGCATGGGTACTTGCGGAAACCAAATCACATCTGGAGTCGTCGGATCGATGGTCAGCGTGGAGTAATACCAGGCGCGTTGTCGAAGGCCCCTCGAAGCGTTGACCCGCGTCCAGTTCTCACCGCCGTCGTCGGAGCGGAACAGGCCTCCTTCCTCGGCCTCGATGAGAGCATACACCCTTCGCGAGTCCGTCCGAGCCACACCCACTCCGACCTTCCCCCAGATTCCTTCCGGCAGGCCATGCTTCTCCATCCGTTTCCAGGTGTCGCCTGCGTCGCGTGAAATCCACAACCCGGAACCCGGCCCGCCGCTGGTCATGCTCCAGGGCGTTCGCCGCACCTGCCACGTCCCCGCAAAAACAATCCGCGGATTGGATGGATCGAGGCAAACGTCCGACGCCCCGGTGTCCACATCGACATGCAGCACCATCGTCCATGTGCGACCGCCGTCCATAGTTCGAAGAACGCCTCGCGTTGCGCTGGGACCAAAGGGACTTCCGAGCACCGCTGCATAGGCCACGTCGGGGTCCGTCGGGTGAACGGCCATCGTTCCAATCTGACCTTCAGCGCTCCACACCCGGTCCCAAGTTTTGCCCGCGTCCGTGGACCTGTAGATCCCGTTTCCCTCTCCAACGTTTCCGCGGATGTTGGCCTCGCCCGAGCCGATCCAGACGACATTGGGGTCCGACCCCGACACGGCAATCGACCCGATGGAAGACACCGGCTGATCATCGAACACCGGCTTCCATTCCCGCCCGCCGTTGACCGATTTCCAAACCCCTCCGGCCGCGGTCGCGGCCCAAACCGTGCGTGTATCCCCTGGAACACCCGAAACGCGCGACACGCGACCCCCGGCCGCGGGACCGATCAAACGGTATTTCAAACCGAAATACGGCCCGGCCCGTTCGGCCTCCGCCTCATCCGCCCAAACGGGAGTTGCCAAAACCCAGCCGAACGAAACCCAGGCAACCGTCAATGTCGCTAGTGACCTTCGCATCTTTCTCGACCTTTCCCTGTTCACTCCCTGGCCATCGTCGCTCGCTATGATCGCAAGTTCATCCGCATCCGCAATCTTCTAACACGTCCATCGGTCCGAGGCGAGACGCAGTGGGTGGACCAGGCCGACCCACGCGGTGATCAGGAGAATCTGAATGAACAGGTGAAAGTCGGCGGACGCGCGATGCCCGGGCGCGCCGGGAAGTGGGCATCATCGATCTGTAGGTGCGTTGGACCGTGGAAGGTCAACCCAGGTCGGAGAGGTGATCTCTTGAAGGAGATTCGATGGGGCTGAGCCAGCCGCGGAGCAGCATGTGGGCCTCACGAGCCGTGAGCCGCGCGAATTGATATCCTGTCGAATCGGCAACGTGAGCGTGCCAGATGTGCCGCGAGCGGCCGTGGAGGGCCATAACGCTGTTGGCGCGCTTGTAAAAGTGAAGGTCCCAGCGCCCTTGGAACGACTTTGCCCGGCGGGACACGATACCGCCGGGCACAAGCAGCCATTGCCGGTTTCCCCGAGTCGCGCCCCGCGAGTTCACGCCAAGAAAGATCAGGAGAAACCAAATCGTCCACAGGACCACTGAGGAAGAGATTTTCCGGTTCGCGATGGCCTCGACGACCGCTATTGCGAGGTTGATGCCGAACACGATTACGATTCCCCAGCCGCCGCCGAGAATCACGTTTCGACGGAGCCGCTTGCGAGCAACGGAAGAATCCGACCACCGGCTCGCATCAAGTTTGACGGAATCGGCCTCTGCCACGTCACGCGAATCGGATTCGAGTCCGACAAATGTGATGGAGACCTCGTCAAGCGGGAGCGGTTCAAATGAGTGTTCGATGGGTCTGACATCTTCCCTGAGTTTCAGCGGGCAGAAGCGAAAGGTGAGGCCGCTACGTCCGTTTGCCGTAAAGACCCTTACAATCGTCCGCATTCGATAGTCAAGGCCCAACCAAACCGGATGCAGGGACTTGATAATCAGTTGCTGGGCGGGTGCTTCTTGGGATCGCTCGACGAGTTCACGCCATCGACGGTTCGCCTCGTTTTGAAGATAGCCGAAGGTGGAGAGGGTCCCGATGAGAAATACCAAGAAGACTACCACAGCACCAAAGGGGGAGCCGGACAAGCCGCCGGTAATCGTGCAGGCGATGATCGCGATCACTGCGATGGCCGAGACTAACCAGGAATGACGCCGCGGCGCCTTGAGCACGAGGGGATCATCCGTGTTGATGTCGATGAATCCCGGAAGGGTGGAATGCATTGCGGGTGGGGAAACGGAGTCGTCGGCTCGTGATTCCGACGGTGAGTCGAGAATCCTCAGATTCTCCGTTGGATAGATGGGGCGCCAAACTCTCTTGGAGTCGTTCATTCAACACCGCCGCACGGATGCTGCGACAGCATAACCGCAAGGATCGTGACCATCACGGCACTTCGGTTGTGGAAACAGGACGACTGTCCGTGTCCGATCGACGCGTATACCATACTCGCGCTATGATCATCACGATCGACGGACCGGCGGGTTCGGGGAAATCCACGTCGGCGCGAAAGCTCGCCGCCCGGTTGGAAATCGCCTATCTCGATACGGGCGCGATGTATCGGGCCATCGCCCTCGCCGCATTGCAGCGGAGAATCGACTTCAAGAATTCCGAGTCGCTCTTGCGTTTGGCGCAGGAACTTCGCCTGGAGCTCGACTGCGGGCCAACGTACACGCGGGTCAAGTCCGACGGGCACGATGTGAGCGAAGCCATTCGCACGATGGCCGTCAGCGCGGTCATCTCTCAGGTGGCAAAACATCAGGGCATCCGAAATCTACTGGTCGAACAGCAACGGAGAATTGGGGCGCTGCTGGGTTCGTTCGTCACGGAGGGTCGGGATCAAGGCAGCGTGGTCTTTCCCAAGGCGGACGTCCGGTTCGTTCTGGAAGCGAGCCCCGAAAAGCGAGCGGAGCGGCGTTTCCAGGAAATGGCGGCAGAAGGAGAGGTCGTTACCTATGAGCAGGTCCTGGAAAACCTTCGATCGCGCGACGCCGTTGATTCCAAACAATGGGAAGGACTGCTCGCACTGAATGGCGTCGTGATCATCGATACCACGCAACTGAGCATTGCGGACGTTGTCAATCGTATGGCCGAAGTCGTTGCGCGCGTTGCCAATCGGTGAGTCCATCGACCTTGCCCCCGTGATGGCGAACCGAAAAGGCGCTCAAAACCCTCTTGCAATTGCAGAATAAAGCGAAACTCGTTTTTTTTGTTTCTTGGGGCGAGGTCAAGATTGGCGTCGCATTCCCCTGTGAACCGAATGTGTAAAAGGAAGAGATGCTTCGGCGAACGGAATTTGAAACAAGACTCGGTGGGTCTGAAATGGGTTTAAGTGGTTTGCTGGGGTCGAAAGATTCAAGGGCAGGGTAAGCGATGCCTAGTTTTTCCTATAGCGCGGTGAATGCCACGGGTCAGCCGGTGAATGGGATTCTCACGGCCGAGAATTACCAGGTGGCGTTACGCATGCTCGATGAGCAGGCGCTCTACCCGGTCAAGGTCGCGGAAGGTATCGACCGCGGGAGACTTTCCATTACCCGTCGGGGTAGAGTCAAATCGAGCCATCTGACTACCTATTACGGTCAACTCGCGGATTTGCTGAAGGCCGGGGTGCCCATGTTGCGCTCTCTGGATGTGCTCTCGCGGCAGGCGTCGCATGGATCGCTGACCCAGCTTGTAAAGGAGTTGCGCGAGGACGTGGCGGGGGGAACCAGTCTGGGTGAGGCCATGCTCAAGCACCCGCACGCGTTTTCACCGCTGCACGCCTCGATGGTGAAGGCCGGGGAGCAAGGCGGCTTCTTGGAAGACGTGCTCACTCGCATCGCGACGTTCACGGAAAAACAGGACGAGTTGCGCAACAAGGTCGTCGGCTCGATGATCTATCCGGTGATATTGATCGTGCTGGGTTCGGGCATCGTGATGCTCCTGATGTTGTTTGTCGTTCCGAAGCTGCGGCCCTATCTGCGGCCGGAGACCTTCAACATCATGACGATCGCGGTCTTCGCGGTGACGGACTTCCTTCAGAAAAACTACCTGTTGTTGATGGTGGGAGTCGGGTTGGCGGTCACGGCGGCCTCGGCGTTGATCAAGACGCAGGCCGGCCGGCAGGCCTTCGAGCGATTTAAGCTCAAGGCGCCCGTCCTGGGCGGAATTCTGACGCTGGTGGCGATTTGCCGTTTTTGCAGGATTCTGGGGACGATGTTGCACAACGGCGTTCCGATCCTGCACGCGCTGAAGATTTCGAAGGACTCCGCGGGGAATGAATTGCTGGCGGCGGTGATCGAGAAGGCTGGCGAGAGCGTGCGCAAGGGAGCGCCGCTTTCTCAGCCGCTGGCGGATTCCGGCCTGTTTCCGCCCGCGGTGGTGGATATGATCGCAGTGGCGGAAGAGGGGAACAATTTGGAAACGGTGCTGGTGCAAATCGCGGACACTTACGAGACGCGGACGGCTCGATCGATCGATCTGGGGGTCCGTGTTCTGGAGCCGATTCTGCTGGTCTGTATGGCGCTGCTGGTGTTTTGCGTTGCCATAGCGCTGTTGCTGCCCATCTTGACGATGGGTTCGGCGGCGATGGGAGGAAAATAGAATGACAAGTTACGAATTACGAGTGGCGAGGTACAAAAAAATGCCGACAGGGTCTCGAACTTCGTTGGACGCGTTGGCCCGATTCGGTAATTCGTAACTTTCCATAACGGTTTTGGTTTTCGGTCAAGGTCGAGATTCATAGGAGAAGTACAATGCGAAGGAAAGTGGTTCGGAGGACGAGGGCGTTTACGCTCATCGAAGTGTTGTTGGTGGCGGGGATTCTGGCACTGCTGGCCGCATTTGCGATTCCGCGGCTCTTCCAGCAGGCGACGGAAGCCAAGATCAATATCGCCAAGGCGGAGATCGGGCGCAACGGGGGACTCGGCAAAGGTCTGGAAACCTATAAGTGGGACATGGGAAAGTACCCGGAGTCCGATGAGGGGTTGGCGGCCCTTTACGCGCCGAAAGGAACGAAGGGTGAGAACTACAAGGGACCGTATATCGATGGATACTTTGAGGAAAAGAAGGATCCGTGGGGAAAGCCTTATCGTTATAAGTGTCCGGGTCAGTTCAATGAGGAAAGTTACGATTTGTGGAGCAGCGGCCCCGATGGGGAAGACAGTGAAGGGAAGGCGGGCAGCGACGACATCAAGAATTGGATAGAGAAGTAAGAAAAGGCACGAAGGGACGAAGGGGTGATGCCGAAACGCAACGGAAGTCTTGGCGCGCTGGGAAAGGGGCGAAGGAGGGCACGGACCGCCCTGCAAGACTTGCAACAATCGCCAACGCCCTCGAGCCGCGCGTACACGCTTGTCGAAATTGTGCTGGTGGTGGCGTTGCTGGTGGTGATTTCGGGGATTGCAGCGCCGACCATATACCGGCAGTTCAAACAAGAGGAACTGCCGGGGTCGGGTAAACAACTACGGTCGCTGCTCTCCTTCGTGCGTGCGAATGCGGCCATGGACGGGCGCAGGTATCGCGTCCGGTTTCCGCGCGAGGAAGAGGTCGATTCGGAAGGCACGGACCGGCAGCCCCTCATCGAGCGCGAGGACGACCCCATTCACGAGCCGGAGGTTTTCAAGGTTGTACAGGCTCCGTGGGCGAGGGGGGTGACACTGCTGGGTGAGGTGTGGTGTGCGGAGGTGCGGCTGGGCAAGCCGACGATCGAATCGTTGCGCGAGCGAAAGGACGAGGTCGCCGAGGAGATCAAGAAGGGGAACAAACAGCGCTTCGAGCGCGAGCGGCCGCCCATGATTGTGGAGCCGGATGGCACGAGCGAATGGGTGACGTTTTTGCTGACGGCCGCGCCACGAGACACAAGTATCGAGGATCTGGAAGACCATCCGCGGCTTGAAGTGATCCTCGACGGTGTCACGGGGTTGGCATGGTTGCAGCGCCCGTTTTATGACACGGAATTGGATCTGTTCGAAGAAAAGAACTGGCCCGCGGTTCTCGCCCAGGATTATCTGGAATCGACCGAGATTACCGAGGACCGGGTTTTGGAGTTGCGGGAGTTCAACGTACGTCCGACAGGCGGCGAATCATCGACGGAAGTGGAAGGGGCGAATTGATGGGATTTTCGATTGGGGGCGCCCGTCGATGCTCAACGTGCACCGCGGATAGACCGGCGGCTCGTGACGCCTACGTTTTGCTCGAGACGGTCATGGCGACGGGGTTGCTGCTCATCGGGCTGTCGGTGATCGGGGCTCAAATTCAGGAGGCCGACACGACCGTGCGGAAGATGGACCTTCGGCTGCGCGCGGTCATGCTCGCGGAGATGCAACTGGCGGAACTGGAACTGGGGCTGGTCAAGTTCGACTCTCTCGACGAAATCGAAGAGGAGGACTTCGGCCCACGATTTCGCGACTGGGGCTGGCGACTGACGATTCTGCCGACGGCGATCGAAAAGATGTATTCGCTTCAACTGGACGTGCTCTACGCTCCGCGGGAGGCGTACGAGGAAGACGGGTTCGAATTTGACGACGCGGAAACGATCTATACCGTCTTCGCCATGCGGCCCACGCCGCAGCCGCTTAACTTGATCACCGATTTCGGCTTGTCCGAGCAACAGGCGGTGAAGATCGATGAGCGTTTCCAAGAGTACAACCTCGACCCGGCCGACGTGCTTCCGACGGATATCGTGGAGCGGCCGGTGGAAGAGATGCTGCCGCTGTTGGCGAGCCTGCTTCAGGCGACGGGTCTTTCGTCGGACGACGTGATGGCCCTGTTGCCGCCGGAAGCGCGGGCGGCGATCGAGCAGTTGGGCGGACTGGAGGAATTGCTGGGCAAGGGCGAGGGTGAGTCGGACAAAAGCGATCCCACGCAGCAACCTGAACAGCCGGGCGACGAAGAAATCCCGGACGAATAAACGGAGATGAACGGAGTGCCGTTTCGAAACGTCAAAATCCCGGCGCGCCGGGACCCCGGCTACGCCTCAGCGTCGAGAAGTCAAAACGCCGGCGCGCTCCCGACACGGGCTTTGCCCTATCGGGACGTAACCGCGGCATCGCGACCTCGTTCGGGACTTCGCTCCGGCGTCGAAACGATGGACGACATGCGGTGCGCCCAACCGTACGGGAGGACTCCGTGTCCTGCCGGGCGGAACTCATTGCGTCGCGGGGCCGTGACGCTTCTCGAAGTCCTGCTGGCCATGGGGATCCTGGTCTTTCTTTCATCGATGACGTACTGGTTTTACGGATCGGCGTTGGGGACGAGGGAGCGGGACACGCAGACCTCTCAGAAACTGCAATTGGTGCGCGTGGTATTGCGGCGCATGGCGGATGAAATTCGGCAGGCCACGCGGATCACCGCGGACGGGCGCGTGGGCGTTCGCGGCGAGGCGGAGCGCATCTGGCTGTCGAGCACCAGGGTCCCCAGCAAAGACACGGCCTGGTTCTACGGAAGCGGCGATGCACTTCCGCCGGAGGAATACGATCTGGTCAAGATCGAGTACAAGGTCGCGCGGCACCCGGACATGATTCACGAGGACGGCTATCCGGAAGCGATCGGCTTGGCGCGGGTGGAGCATCGGATTCCGCGACCGGACAGTGCTGAATCGGGGGAGGCGTTCGAGGACCGGGGGCGGTCGGCGTTAGACACCGACGGGCAATCCGATTCAGGGGCGAGTGAGTCGATCACGGACGCGCTGCTCTTCGAGGACGAGTTCGGCGAGCCGACCATCGGCGTGGATGACGACATTCGCTGGGACGAGCTGTACGCTCGGGACATCAAGTTTGTCCGGTTCTGTTACTTCGACGGGTATCGCTGGTGGGACGATTGGGACATCGTGGGAGAAAACCCGCTCCCTCAACTCGTGCTGATTACGATGGGATTCGAGCAACGCCCACCGTTTGACGCGAAGTTTGGGGTCCGGGACCGAGAGGCGGAGGAGTTTTGCACGTGCATGAACCGTGACCCGGTCGATTGTCTTCCGCTCGAACCCGACCAGTTTTCGATGACCGTGCGGTTGGCGCAGGCGGACGTGTTCTTTCGATCCCGCGTGAATCGTGAAATGAAATCGATCATCGAGGAAGCGGGCGGAAAGGGCACTGAAGCGGAGAGCGGCACGGCGCCGGGCTCGGGAAAATCGACGAGTGGAAAGGGCACGGGCGTCAAGCCTGGAACCAGCACGTCGGGTCGGGGCAAGGAAGACACTGCGGGGAAGTAGAGGCTGACCATGGATCGAATTCCTAATTTCGCTTTCCAGTTGCCCATTCCGGGCCGTCGGCGTCGTGCCGTCATCCTGCCGACGGTGCTTTTCATTCTTCTTCTGCTGGCTCTCTTGTCGAGCATCTTCGTTTTTAAGGTGAACGCGGATCGTTCCGCCACGCAGGCCCAGTCCTATCAGCTTCAGTCGCGCCTGGCCGCGGAAGCCGGCATTGAACGGGTGAAGATGTTGCTTCGGGAGTCACGATTCGAGCCGAGCGTGTGGTACGACAATCCCGACCTGCTTCATCGCATCATCGTGTGGACGCCGGGCGGTGAACGGCGGCTGTGGGGAACCAACGAAGAATTGCCCGAAGGGACGGTGGCCTATCGGTTCAGCATCGTCGCGGACGATCCGACCGATGACGAACATTTCGTCCGGTTCGGAATCACGGACGAAGCAGCGCGGCTCAACTTGAACACGGCGACCGAGCCGCAGCTTCTATCGCTGGTCCAGGCCGCGGTGGCGGATTTCGAGGACGTGAATGCCCAGGAAATCGTGGACGCGATCCTCGATTGGCGGGATGCGGACTCCAAACCCAACGGTACGGCGTCGGACACCGAGGGAGCGTATTACCGTTCCCTGGACAAGCCGTATCTGATCAAGAACGGGCCGTACGACACGGTCGAAGAGTTGCTGCTCGTCAAGGGCGTCACCCGGGAAATCCTTTACGGCGAGGACATGGACCGCAACGGATTGCTGACGCCCAACGAGGACGATGAGGACCTTTCGTATCCGCCGGACAATCAGGATAACAAGCTCAACCGCGGGTTGTTTCCGTACCTTACGGTTCAATCGTTCGAGACGAACATCAGCAACGATCAACGGCCTCGAGTGTATCTGTTGGCCAGCGAGAAAATTCTTCGCGATCAACTCGATCCGGATTTCGCGGATCATCCCGAGGTGGTGGACCAGATCGTTCAGGCCGTTCAGCTTCAGCGCGGGGCCAACGTTCAAAGGAAGCAGTCGGAATCGCGGCGGCAGGCGGAAGAGCAACGGCGGCGTGACCGGGCCATTCGCAGGCGGCCGGGCGGAACGAGAAACACAGCCGAGCAGTCGTCGCCGCAGCGGGAAGGTGCGAACGGCGAACAGCCGGGCAAGGAAGGGCAAGCCGAGAATCCGGGAAGCAAAGAGGAAATGCGCCGACAGCGTCGTCCCAGCAATACAACCAAGCCTCCGCGGCCGCGGGAAGGGGAATCGCCGAACCCGCCTCCGAATGCTGAAAACGTGCCCCGTCGTGGGGATGGAAGCGGGTCCGAGGCCAGTCCCACGGCTGAAAACAAGGATCCTCAGGTTGCGGAACCCGGAGAAGGTCAGCCCGCGGAAGGTCAACCGCCGTTGGAGAACCCCGATGGGCAGGAACAGGTGCCCGTGGGAGAAGGGCAGGACGGGGCCAAGAAGCCGAAGGGAAGTAATGATGGGCAGCCGCGGCTTGAGCCGATCCGAAGTGCAGCGTCGTTGTTCCGGCCTGGGAAAGATGAGAATGGCCACGCCGTTCCCAGCCCGCTGAGCCTGGACTTGTTGCCCGTGCTGATGGACCGGACATCGGCCGTACCTCCGAGCCAGCAGAAAATCGTCGGGTTGATCAATATCAACACGGCGCCGCCGCAGGTGCTGCGCTGCATCGAGGAACTGTCGGAAGCACAGGTGGAAGCGATCGTTGCCAAGAGGGCGGGGCTGGAGAAGGGTGTGGCCGCGACGACGGCCTGGCTGGTGACGGAAGGGATTCTGGATCTGGAGACATTTGACAAAGTTGCGCCGCAGGTCACGGCGCGGGGGCAGCAGTTTTCGATCGAGGCTCTGGGTTACGCGGATCATATGGGAATGGTGACGCGGCTGGACGTCGTGGTGGATTTGGTGGGTCCGGTGGCACAAACGATTTACTGCCGGGATACGTCCTATCTGGGGGGAAGCTTCCCGATTCGTGAATCGGACAAGGAGAAACGGAAACGTGTCCGCTAGGAAGCCGAAGAAAATCCTTTGTGTCGATTGGGATCCGCGAACGCTTCGAGTGGTTCACGCGAGCGTCACGAAGCGCGGGGCCAAGATCGATCGCCTTCTTTCGGTGGCCATCCCGACGGACGTGGATTCGTCCGATGCCGCGCAGATGGGGGCTCATCTGCGGCGGGTCCTGAACCAGGAAGACATCGGAACGCGGCACGTGATTGTGGACGTGCCCCGCGACCAGGTGATCTTGAACACGCTAAACCTTCCGGTAAACGTTCCGGACGCGCTGCCCAACATCGTCGGGATTCAAGTCGCGAAACAGTTGCCCTACGCGCTGGCGGATGCGGTCGTCGATTTCGTGGTCGTTCCTCACGATGGGAAGGCCGCCACGGGCGAGGTGCTGGTGGCGGCGGTTCGCAAGGAAGTGCTCTCGAAATACGAGGCGGTGTTCCGCGCGGCAGGGGTAAAGCTCGACCGGGTGGGGTTGCGTCCTTCGGCGAACCGCGTGGCCGCGGCCCGCTTCTTGCGACATGCGTCGTTTGATCGCGTGCTGATGATCGACGTGCGCCCGCACCTGACGGAAATTAACCTCATCCGGAATTCATTTCTGACGTTTTCCCGGGCCGCGTCGGTCCACATTCCGGATCGCCTGGATGAGCCCGCGGCGACACCGGTGAGCGTGAGCGAACCGGCGTTGCGGTTGATCACTCCCGACGAGCCCGTTCCGGAATCCGCGGTGGATTCGGGCGGGCGTCCGAGCGACTTGGTGATCGCGTCGCTCGTGGTGGAAGTGACCCGCTCGATCGAAGCGTACCGGGCGACGGACCCCGGGGCCAAAATGGACCATGTGGTCATCGGCGGGGACCTGGGGATCGAGGAGCGCCTGGCCGAGGCGTTGCAATTGAAGCTCGGCGTCACGGCGGAAATCTACAACCCCGCGGCTACGTTCGGTTGGGAGCCGGATGAGGGGGCATCGGCGTCGGCGTTTTCGGCGAGTCTCGGCGGCGTGATCGGCTACGCCGAAGAAGATGCGCTGCAGTTCAATTTCCTGCGGCCCAAGAGAACCGAATCGGTGGCGGGCCGGCGATTGAAAAAGGCGCCGCTGGTGGCGGCGGTGGCTGTGCTGTTCATCGCCGCGGCGGGCGTGGCCTTCGCTTCCTACACCAGACCGAAGAGAGACAAGCTCGCGACGATCGAAGCGGAAATCAAGAAACTGGAGACCGCGGCGAAGAGCGAGGAGCACGAGAAATTCCTCGCCTTGGCGCAATCCATCAAGTCGTTTGACAAGGATCAATTCATCTGGGTGGACGTATTGCTCGACATCGTCGGGCGCCTTCCTCCCCAAGAGCAAATGGTGATCGACCAGATCGACGCGAATCAGCAGAAGGATGGTCAGGTCAAACTGAAGGCGAAATGGAAGCAGAGCCAGGCCATTTACGACACGATTCAGGCGATCAATGAGGCCCGCGGCGAGTACGAAAGGTCTCCGAGATACGAAGCCAAGCAAGCGGGGCAACAGTCGGTCCATGAGGACAAGGATTATCCGGTGGTCCAGGATCTGATCATCAGCCTGGTTCGCGAAACCGCGAACAAGTCGCCCAAAGACGGGCCTCACGAGAAACAGGGGACGTAAGGCATCATGGATCGGCGTACACGAATTCTGGCGATCGTCTTCGGCATGGCCATCGCCTACGTTGTGGTGGAGCGAACCGTGTACTCGTCGTGGATCAAACCGCTGCTGACCATCGACAGGCGGATCGCCGAAAAGAAGGAGAAGCTCGGCGAGCTCGAGGCGGAAGCGAACATCGTCAAGGCTTTCAAACAGGACTACCGTGGCTGGCTGGATCGGGCGGGGACCTTCGACGCGAACAAGGCGGAATTGGATTTGGGAGATCGCTTGGTCCGGTTGATCGCCAAACATCAGATCAAAGACTCCAAGTTATCGTCTCCCCTGTTGCAGCTGGATCCGAAAACCGGCGTGCACACCTCTAGGCGCGAAGTCAATGGGGAAACCACGTTGTCTTCTGCGATTGAATTTACCCGTGAAGCGGCCGAGCTGCCGCAAGTGTGTCGTACATCGTCTTTCAACATTAGACCGACGTCGTCCGGACTTCGTGAACGGGGTTCGGAGCGAGTCAACATCACCCTCAAACTTGAATCGAAGATCTTTCCCCAGCAGCCCAAGCTTCTGGGGATCGTAGACGAATCCAAACTGACGAAACCGGAGTCGCTGGTCCGACACCACGGTCGTGATTATTCCAGGATTTGGAAACGCGAGCCGTTCACCGAATACGAGAAGTTGATACCGCTGACGGCATCGACCAGGCAGCCCCACGTCAGCGTCAACGTGAACCAAAACGCGACGTTGCAAATGACGACGACGGGTGGAAACGGTCGGCTCAAGTATCAATGGTTGCCACCGGAGGGTTTGAACAATCCCACGGTGTTGAACCCAAGCGTGGAAACTTCGACACCGCGCACGCAGACGTACACGCTCACGGTGACGGATCAGCGCGAGCAGACGGCCACGGCCATCGTCAACGTCACGGTGAAGGAAGTGGTCGTGGCGAAACCGCCGGAGCCGGTTCGACAGACTCCTCCGCCGCCGCCCCCTCCGCCTCCGCCGCCGGACCCGCGATGGGTGAATCGTCGGGAGCTTCAATTGACCGTGTATGCCTCGCGGGAGGACAACGCGCGTTGGGTGGATCAACTCCTGGTCTACGACAGCCGTGCGAAATCGAGCAAGTTTTATCAGGTCGGCGACCTTCTCGACGGCGGAGAACTTGTCCACGCGGCGGCGCGGGGCGCCGTCGTTAAGCGCGAAGGGGAATATTGGGTTTATCCACTGGGCATGGGTCTAGATACGACGATGCTCGCCCAGGACATCAAAGATCAGTACCCGGACCTCTTTGAGGCTGCGAAAAAACATCGAGAAACCAGCACGCCGCCGGCCCCGCCTCCCAATGCTGGCACCGCCGACGCCGCGATGCCTGTGCAGGCACAGAGGACGGGCTTTGGCGGCGGCGGCGAGTCCCAGCCGATGACGGGGTTGGCGGAATGGGTGGGGCCACCTCTGCTGCCGGAAGGGGCGGGGGTTGAGGTGCCGGCGGTCCCGTTGGCTCCAGCCAACCCTGATCCGTTGCCCACGGACCCCGCGGTTGCGAAACCGCCGACCGACCTGGACGGTACAAAGGTCGGAGAGCAGCCTAGTGTGACGAAACAGCGGCCGCGGAGACCGGCCCGAACCGGGGGTGCGAGAACGAATCAGCCCCCGAAGACCGGGAATCCGGCGGCCGGGGATGTGCAGGGCGGGAATGCGAATGAGCAGCCGAAGCCCGAGGCTCCCGGCGCTCCCTAAGCGGCTCGTGAGAGTTCGTTCTTGACGAGCCGGCGACATGAGGAGGGGGTTGGTTCCTGCGCGACTGCATGTGGGTTCGCCTCGATGAAGGGCGGACATGGGCAAGGCCGCACTTTGAAAAAGTGTGGGTCGCCGAGGGAAGCCCACGAAGCTTGAACCGTTCGAGACGGCGCGGAAGGAGAATGGTTATGTCAGGGTGGTGGAATCATTTCGTATCGACCGATCACGGGCGACGCGGCCCATGTGTCACGATTTTGGTTTTTGGATGTGTGTGCGGATTGGGATGGCTGGGATTCGTTGGAACCAAGGCGATTGGAGCCGTCGCAGCGGTCTCCGACGACAAAAAAGACGAAACGGGCCCCGAAGCCCCCAAGCCGGAGGAGATTCAACCGGTTCAGCCGACCGAGGCCCAGAAGCGCGCCGAAGAAGCACGGAAAACTCGAGACGCACAGCGCCGGGCACAACTTCAGGCCCAGCAACAACAGCAGCAGCCACAACAGGACGGCCAGGCGGCGGGAGCCCAACCCGCGGTGCAACCCATTCCCGGACAGCCGGCGGAACCGAAGCCCACGCCTCCGCGAAGTTCGCGGTCGGGTCCGCGCACGACGCCTTCGAATCCGGTTCCCGGAATGGAAGGCGCGGAAGCGATGGGCCTCCAGCCGGAAGGCCCCACGGTTCCCATCAACATCCCGGCTGCACCCACCCAGGACCCTACCCCCCCGGATCAGCGGCGATACAAAATCAGCATCAAAGACGGGACCTACGAACAGTTGATCGATACGGTGGCGCAGATGACCGGCTTGGGTGTCCTGGGAGACCTTCCCAAGGACGGAAAGCCGATCACGTTCGTGACCGACACGGACGTTTCGTTTCAGGAAATGCTCAGCCGTGTTCGAATGTTGTTGTTCAACTACAAGCAGCTCGAACCCTATTGGCTGCTGTACGAAGGCGACCATCTTGAGGTCAAAAAGGTCAACGATATCTTTCGAATTCTAAGGAAGGACCAGTTCTTCCAGTCGGTGGAGGAATTTCGGGCCGCGAACCTCCCGAAGGAGGAATTGGCCCTGGTGCTCTATACGCCCAAAGGATCCATTTCAGATCTTCGAGAGGTGCGCAACCATCTACCGGACTATGTGCGGGTGAGTCCGCTCGAGGGACAAAATCGCGTGGGGATCTTCGCCCTGGTCCGGGACATCGAGAAATATCTTTGGCTTGCGGACTTTTTCTCCGGCGAGGATGCCGACGTGCGCACCTTGAAGATTCTGAAAGTGCAACACGGAACGCCGACCCTCATTGTTCAGAGTATTCAGACACTGGCCGATTTCGACAAGCCCCGCGTCGCCGGCGGCGCCGCTCGTGCCGGTCGCGGCGGCGTGCCCGAACTCAATCCACTCGAGAACCTCCCCGAACCGGAAGTGGATATTATTCCCGACGATATGCTGCGGCGGATCGTCGTGCGGGCCATGCCCGACAAATTGCGTCAGATCGAAGAGTTGCTGCCCATCTTTGATGTTCCGCTCGAATCGACCCCGAACGAGCCTGTGGTCCTGGAAGTCAAAAACGCGGATTGCTCTGAGTTGGCGAACACCATTCAGCAGATCCTCACCGCGAACCCCGCGGCGGGTGCGCAATCTCCCGCGGCGACCTTGCCCAAAAGGCCGCGCAAGGGTCAGCCGGCGGGGGTGGCCCCGCAGCCGGCACCTGTTCCGGTTCGTGTCGAGGAAATCACGCTGATTCCCATGCCGTCCAACAACACCATTGTCTTGTTGGCGCCGGAAGAGGGGGTTGAACGCGTCCGTCACCTGGTCGCGATGTTTGACATCAAGTCGGAAATCGGACCGGTGCGGATTCCGCTGAAGCACGGGGACGCGGCCACGGTGGCCACGGACGTGCTTTCGATCCTCTATGGTGAGTTTCAGCCGGGCAGCCCATCGCCCTTGCACCTTGTCGCGGACCGTTCGGGGACTGTGCTGTGGTATTCCGGAACGGAAAAGCAACTTGGGGAAATCAAGGATTTGATTTCGGTCTTCGACGTCGAGGAGCAGGAAGCGGAGTTGCACAGTGCCATATTGGTTCACCAGAAGCCGAGCTTCGTTCTTCAGTTGCTACGGGCGCACGATACGGGCGAGGCCGTCGTCCCCGGCGCTCTGCCCTCGCCGACACCGGCGAAGGGGGCCCGCGGTAAACGCGCCGCGAAGTCGGCCGACGTTTCCAAGTTTACGGCGGACGATGACAACCGACGGCTCTATATCTTTTGTAACGACGATGAGTGGGTCCGATACGAAAAACTCATCGAGCAAATCGAGCAGGCGGCGGTCGAGCGGTCGCCGTTTTTTGAGATTCTCCCGCTCCATCACCTGGCCCCGGAAACGGCCATCGAGCGGCTCAATTCCCTGATTCATGACGAGGACATGTCCAACGTGCGCATGGCGTCCTCCGACGTAGGCATCATCGTGACGCGGGCTACGCAGAGACTGCTCGGAGAAATGAAGGCGATCCTGGCGGTGATCGATTCGCCCTTGGAAATGATCGATCGTAGTTTCGAGATCAAATACGTCGATCCGGCCGACATGCAGTCCCTGTTGGAGACCATGCTCGGCGACCAGGCGGGCGCCTCGGCGGGGCCTGTCCCCGTGCCCGGCACCCGGCCGAGACCGAAAAAGCAACCCAAGGCCGCGGGAATGCCCCCGGACGAGAATATGGCCGTCGTCGTTCCTCCGACGCCGATCCCCACGTTGTCGGCTCCGCTGACGGTGGGGCGAGTCGGAAACAAGCTGATGGTGCGGACGACACCGCCGATGATGGAGCGCGTGGCGGCGTTGATTACCGAATTCGACGTCGATCCCGAAGGGTCTCAGCTTCGCGTGTATTCGGATTTTCCTGCCGGCGCGGACATCGAAGGAATTGCGAGCACATTGTCGTCGGTTTTCGGGGGCGCCGCTCCGGCCGTGCCGGGAACCAAAGGTGTCAGAAGGGGGCGGGCCGATGCGCAGGAAGGATCACAATTTCTCGCCCAACAGGGTGCGGGGAAGCTGATCGTCATTGCCGACCGGGCCCTGTTGCCGAAGATCGAGGAACTGCTCAACGTTCTCCGCGCCGCGGCGGGGAAGGAAACCGAGCCCATCGTCGTGCGGTTCTTTGAACTCAAGCACGCTGATCCGGAGGAGCTAGCGGCCAACCTGGAGCCCGTTCTGGCGATGAAAGTCAGGCGGTTCATCGTGACCGGAGTGTTGGCTGAGCCGGCGATGGAGGTACCGCCCGCGGTGCCCGGCGGCAAGAATCGGAGAGCATCCGTCGGCGGGGGTCAGGAAGAACGGTATCACATCGAACCCGACGTACGAAACAAACGCATCGTCATTGCGGCGCCGCAGGTAATCGTCACCGAAGCGGCGACGCTGATCGAGCAATTCGATCAGCCCGGTGTCGTCGCGGACCATGCCGTCGTTCGCACCATTATGCTCAAACACGCCGACCCGGCGGAGATGGTCAAGGCGATTAAGGAACTGATTGGAACCGGGCAGCCAAGCCGGCGATCGTCTCGCGTGGGCAAGGGAGCGCCGGTCGTGCCTGGACAACCCGAGGTGTCGGATTCGCCGATGACCATCGCCGAATTGCCCGGAGGCAAAGGCGTGGTTGTCCGAGGCATGCCCGAAGAGGTTGACCAGATCGCCCGGCACATCGAAGAAATCGACACCCAATCCATCGCCGGCCGCATCGTGCGCGTTTACAAAATCGAGCACACCGATCTCCGCAAGCTGGCGGACCTGATCCTGGCCGTGGTGGACTTGCCCGATCGGTCGGCCATGGCGGGCCGCCAGGCGATTCCCCGAGGGAAGAAGTCCGGTTCGAAAAAGGACGAGGAGGAAGAGGATAGCGGCGACTCGTTTGACCTGGTGAGCACGCGCGAAGGGCAAGAGGTCTACGTTCAAACCGACGTGATGTCCAAGACGATGATCGTCGCCTGCAACCAAACCAAGATGGCCCAGGTGGAAAAGTTGGTCGCGCAGTTCAATATTCCCGCGGGCGAAGAGGGCGCGATCATCACGGAGCGAATCCCGAAGTTTACGTATGAGCTTCAGCACAAATCGGCGTTTGACGCCAAGTTCGATCTTGAACTGCTTCTGGAGGCCATGTGGGAACCGAAAAACGAGCTACCCGATGTGGACGATTCGCCGATCGGCGAGTTTCTGATCATCCGATACCCTTACGAAGATCGATTTGAAGAGATTCGCGGCTACATTCGCGAACACATCGACAAGCCCAAGGCGGAAGATATGGAAGTCCTCACCAAGGTCCTTCCGCCGCCACCCGGAGTCGATCCCAAACGAGCCGCCGAATGGATCCGGCAGCACCTACCCAAGCACGATCTCGAAATCATCTTTCCCGATGAGGGGCAGAAAGAGGAAGACTTCGGCATCGAAGAGGTCAAGCCGCCCAAGCAAAAAGACACGCAGGCCAAACCGTCGAAAGTAAAGGTGGGTTGGATTCCAGGAATGGGCGGGATGGGGGCGCTGGCCATGCTTCCCGCGATGGTGCAACCTCCCGACGAAGAAGCTCCCGATCCCGAACAGGAGCAAGAGTTCATCGAGCCCATGCCGTTCGACCCTTTCGTGTCGGGAATGGCGCAGCAGTTGATGCAATCGAAAGGTGATTCCAAAGAGCCGAAGGACTCGACCGACGACTCATCGAAGAAAGGCGGCAAAGCACCGACGGGCAAGGTCAAGATCACCGTGGATCCCAAAGACGGAGTCCTCATTTTCGAAGGCAACAAGGGCAACCTGGAAGACGTGAAGGACAAGCTCGAGGACTTGAAAACTGAGATCGAGGATCTTCCGGAAAAGCCGGACGTCCGCATCGTCCGCGTGCGGCACATCGACGTGTTCACGGCCGCGGAAATCCTGGGCGACATTTTTAATTCGACGCGCCAACAACAGGCGATGATGCAGCAGCAGCAGGCGATGATGATGCGCCAGCAGCAACAGGCCGCACAAAGGGCCGCTCAACAGCAGAATCCGGGCCGAGGGCAGCCGCCGGATGGCCAGGGCGGACCCCAGGGGAACCAACCGGGGCAGCCAGGTCCGGGCGGTCGCGGCGGGGCGCAGCCCAATCCAGCGCTTCAAATTCCGCAGATGCAGCTTCCCCCGGCGCAGGTGACCATTGTGCCGAATCCGCGCGACCGATCGCTGATCCTGAAGGCCAGCACCAGTCAGTATCCGGAGATTTACAAGCTGCTGGCAACGATCGATCAACCGAAGCCGATCGACAGCGAGATGCGCGTTTTCACCCTGGAGAAACTCAACGCTTCCGAGGTCGAGGAAATTCTCAAGGACTTTCTTGGGCTGGATCAACCCACAGCCGCCGGCGGGGGCGCATCGAGACGCTCCGCCGCATCCGCCGCCGCCGCGGGAATGGGAGGAAGCACGTCGGTGCCGAACCTGCCGACCCTTCCGCGGCCTGTGATGGCCGCGACGCGCACCGATACTCAGCCGCTCACGGTCGATCCCAAAGACATCAAGATCACCAGCAACGACGACACGAACACGATTCTGGTTTTGGCCCCGAAGGAGGGCATTGAGTTTGTCGGCGATCTGATTCGCCAACTCGAAACGCAGGAGATTCCGGAGCGGGTCACGAAGCACTATGCGTTGGAACACGCGGACGTCGGGGAAGTCGTCGAGTATCTCAAGAACCAATTTGCCGAGGCGCGATCGATAGTCCGCGGCGGCAGCGGCCGCCCGCGGCGCGGTGCCGCGGCGGAGAATGCTCCGGCGAGCGGCGGCGGAAGTTCCGGCAGTTTGGCCAATGCCCCCACGTTTCTGGCCTACTCACGATTGAACATGTTGACCGTCCAGGCGCCCAAGCCGCAGATCGACGAGATCGACGCGATGATCCAGCGGCTCGACGTCAAGGCACCCGAGGAAGATTGGCAGACCGTGCAGTTGGCCCACGCCGACGCCCGAGTGGTGGCCGATACCCTGACGGCCATGTTCGGGGGCGGAGCCCCGCAACGGGGCCGGACGAGCGGCGGTGCAGCGGCGCCGAGCGGTGGGGCGGCGAAGTTTATCGGAGAGGATGGCGGGCGCATCGTGTTTTATGCGGCCCCCAAACCGTTGAGCGAGCCTATTCTTTCGGCGGTCGACAAGCTGGAAGCGCAGTCGCGGGATACCGGCACGGTTCGGGTCATCGACCTCGTGCATGCCGTGCCCAGCGACGTGGCGGAAGCGATTGATAACGCATACGGCAGTCGTCGGTCGGGCGGCGGTGCCGGGTCGCGCGGCGGCCGGGGCGGAACCGGCGGAGGGTCCGGGACGGTGTCGGGAACTCGGTTCACCGTGACGCCGGGCGATTCCGTGAAAAAACTTTTCGTGATGGCCGACGACGAAATGTTCGGAAGGATCGAATCGCTCGCGAAGACGCTGGATATTCCCCGAAAGATGGACATCCAATTCAAGATATACCCGATGAAGTTCGCCAATGCGAAGTCGATCCACGCGACATTATCAAAAATGGTCACCGACTACATCCGCATGATGCCCAACAAAGGTGCGATCGAGCCGTTCAGCGTGGAAGTGGATGAGAAGGCCAATGCACTCGTCGTATTGGGCGGACCGATGGTCTTCGGATTTGTCGAAGAGGCCCTGGTCAAGGCCGATACGCAGGCCAACGCCGGCAGCCCGCCCGGCTTCCTGATGATGGTACTCAAAAACGCCGACGCCCAGGAAGTCGCGGCCAACATTACCAAGCTCTGGGGCCAAAAGCAGCTTGCCGCGGGCGAGCAGCCGCCGCAGGTTGAGGCCAACCGTACGACCAATGCAATCTTCGTCCGCGGAACCCAGGCGCAGATTGATGAGATTAAGAAGCAGTTTATCGATCCATTGGAGAGTCAGACGCTTTCTGCATTGAGAAGCGAGACGATCAAGCTGCAGCACGCCCAGGCCGAAGTCGTCGCCGAATCGGTGAAACGAATCTTCGATGACAAGAAGCTGGTCCTGCAACAGTCCGGACCGGGCCGCACCATTCCCCCGCTGGAGTTGGCCGTCGCCATCACGCCCGAGGTCAATACGAATCAGATCATTGTGCAGGCGAGCGAAACCAACCTGGAGCTCATCAGGGCGCGAATTGCGGAACTCGATCGGCCGGATGTGGCCCTACAGGCGGTCACGACGACCAAGACATACGTCATCAAATTCGCCGATCCGAACAACCTGGCCACGATGATCCGGGAATGGTCCAAGACGCGAGTTATTTCGACGCCAAGCGGAAAGACCGCCCCGCGCGACCAGGTGATCGCCTTGGCTGAACCGGCGACGCAATCCTTGGTGGTGACGGCCAGCGAGGCCAATCACAAACAGATCGAACTGATTCTGAAGGAAGTGGATACCGATCGAGCCGTCGGCGGAGAGGTCCGCGTGATTCCGATACTTTACGGCGACGCGACCGAAATGGTGACGGCCGTGACGGAAATGATCCGCAAACCGGGAGGCGGCAGCGGCCGCGGTGCCGCGCTTACCGGTGATATCCGGGTCAGCGTGCTCACCCAGGGCAACGCGATCGTCATCAGCGGCGACAAGGATGAGGTCGAATCGTTGGAAAAGACGGTTAAGGCGCTGGATACATCGGGTGAGAAATCCTCCGTTCCGCAGATCGTTCCGCTTAGTCACGCCCGGGTAGCGCAGATGCTCCCGACCGTGCAGGCGATGTTTGAAGCCCCGGCCGGGGGCGGCAGCGCCCGAAGAAATCAGCCGCCGCCGACCATTACGGTCGACGAGGTGGGCAACACGTTCATCGTGCGCGGCAGCCAGACCGACGTGGCCGCGATCAAGGGTCTGGTGGCACAACTCGATACGCCGGAGCAGGCGTCCCAGAAGCCCTGGCGCGTAGTGCCGGTGACGCCGGGGATGAACCTCAGCCAATTGGCGGACGACATCCAATCCCTGGTAAACGAAAGCGCCAAGGCGCAAAGCAGTGGAACAACGGGGAGCCGAACCCGCCCGCCGCCCAGCGTCACCATCACACCAAACACCCGCACCGGCACGCTTGTGCTGGCGGGGTCGCCGATGCTATTCGATCAAGTCGAGGAGTTGGTGCGCGATCTTGAGAAACGCGGGCCGAGCAGCGCGGACTCGATTCGGGTCCTCGACCTTCCGAACATCACGCCCGAGGAGATCGAGGCGCTGATGGAGCAACTGACGGGTGAGCGTGCCGGCCGATCGGGTGGGGCAAGGCCGAATACTCCGGCGAGGCCGTCATCGGGGACGAATCGTCCCCGTGGGTCGCGGCCGTAAGGGTAGATTCGGGGAACACGCTACGGTCGTTGGTACTCGAGTGGCGAGAGTGGAATGAGGCATTCAATCATGGTGCGGAACATGAAATTGTTGAAGAAATGTTTTGGTCATCGGGCTGTGGCACTGGCCGTGGGACTGAACGCTTGCGTCTCCCTCGCGCCCACGGTTGCTGCCCAGCAGGATCCGCGGCAGGAGCCCAACGAACGGCGTCAGGAGCAACCCGCTCCGCCGCGTCCCGGTCGGGTCCCCGGCCAGAATGTGCCGGGCGAGCCGGCATTGCCTCCACAACTGCCGCCGGAACAGTCCGCGCGGGCTCGTGTTCAACAGATGCTGCGCAACGTCGATCCGGAGATGCTCAAACGACTCCTGGGCGCCGAAGTCACGGTTGAGGTAGTCGGCGGAAAGGTGATCATCAAGGGGCCGGAGGAATCCGTAAAGGCCCTGGAACTTCTCCTGCGGGGTTTGGACTTGGAAGTCGAAGTCCCGGAGGTTCGGGTCGTTCAGGTGACGGAGCGGGACGCGAAGGAGGTCGCCCGGACCGTTCAGGAAGCCCTTCGCAAGGCTTGGGATTTTCCCACACAGCGTCCTCAGCAGGAAGTCACCCTTACCGCCGTCACGTCCAACACGATTATCGTCGCGGCGCCGCCGAGCAAGATCGATCAAGTGGTGGAAATCATCGAAAAAGTCGACGCGGTTCCCGATCCGCTGGGAAAGATCGAATTGATGACGTTCGATGTAAAGTTCCGCCGTGCCAGTCAGGTGTCCGTTGAGTTGGAAAAGACGCTGGTCACACTGCAAAAGTCGCAGGGAATCACCGCGGACAAGAGCAAACTTCAGATCATTCCCAACGACGCCAACAACACGATCGCGGTCACGGCTCGCGAGGCGGAACGCCCGAAAATCCAATCGATCATAGATACGATCGACGTGGAACCGAAAAAGGGCTGGGGCGAGACCAAGCTGACGGTGTTCCCGCTACTGCATTCCAAAGCGAAGGATTTTGCCGAAGTCGTGAAGAAACTTCTTACCACGGCGGCCCAGGGTCAATCCGCGGGCGGCGGAACGGGCGGTGCGGCATCGCGAGCATCCGCCGCTACGCAGGAGCTCATCTACCGATTGGTCATTAGCAAGGCCCTTCCGACGGGGGAACGGATCGACATCGCCCCGATCGATTTACAGAAGCCGCTTAAGATCGAGGCGGATGAAGGAACGAACAGTCTGATTGTCGCCACGGTGGAAGAGAACGTCGGCCCCATCGGCGAATTGATCCGCCTGCTGGACGGCGTGCCGCTGGGCGAGGATGTGGACCTCCGCGTTTTTCCGTTGCGCTTCGCCGACGTGGAGACGGTCCGCGATATGCTCGAGAAGATGTTCGAAAAGGGTAAGAAGCTTCCTGAAGATCCCGACGGAAGCGCCCAGAACTCGGTTCCCTCGGCGCCCACCGGCAAGGCGCTGGTCTACGGCGTCGGATTGGCGGCCGACGAGAGGACCAATACGCTGCTGGTTTCGGGCCGGCCGGAGCAGATAGCCCTCGTGGAGAAAGTGGTTCAGGAACTCGATCGGCCCATCAGCACACTCAAGTTCCCTTTGCGGCTCGTCCCGCTGAAACATGCCGACGTTTCCCGGCTCGCCGAAATCGTCATCAATCTGATGGAGAAACGGGTCGAGGCGGCGGAAAAAACAGGTGCCACAAAAACGGCACTCGAACGCGAGCGCGTGTTCCTGACCGTGGATATCCGCTCGAACTCGCTCATCGTTTCGGCGTCGGAGGAAAACTACGCCGAAATCCTGAAAATCACCGGCCAACTCGACAAGGCGCCGGTGGGCAGCTTCGATCAGCTTCGGCTGATTCCCTGCACCCGCCTGACCGCCAAGGATCTCAAGGACAAGATCGACGAACTGTGGGGTCGGCGAAACGCGCTGCGCTCCGCCCAGGAACTCATCGAAGACAAGCCGGTCATCGCCGTGGACGAGCGGGCCAACGTATTGATCGTGGCCGCCAGCGTCGAGGATTTTGAAGAGATCGCCCGATTGGTCAAGGTGCTCGAATCCCAGCCGATGCCGCAGGACACCTCGTTGTTCAAACTGCAATACAGCGACGCCACGGTCATCGCGGGGATGCTCGACAAGCTGTTCGAGGGCCTCAAGAGCCGTTCCGAAACCTTCCAGCCGCCGACCATCCTCCCCGACCTCCGCGCCAATGCTCTCGTCGTCGCCGCGACGCCCGATGCCATGGACCGCGTGGCCGACCTGGTCAAGCGGCTCGACGTCGAGTCGGGCCCCAAGACGGCGATCTTCAAGGTCTATCCCCTGCAATACGCCTCGTCGCTCAAGCTCGCCACGCGAATGCAAGAGCTTTTTGACCAGCGGAACGAGGAACAAGACACTCCCAAGACGCCGATCGTGATCCTGGCCGAAGAGTCGTCCAATAGTCTTATTAGCAGTGCGTCCCGCGACGACCACGAAGTGGTGGGCGAACTCCTTGGCCTGCTGGACCGGCCTTCGAGCATTTCCCGGCAATTCCAGATTTTTCCGTTAAAGATGGCCAAGGCGGCGAAAGTCGCCGAGCGTCTTGAAAGCCTTTTCAAATCCCAGGGAGCGGATTCCGCCGGCCGGGCCGATTCTATTGCCACGGAAGCGGACGAAAGAACCAACTCGTTAATCGTCTGGGCCGCACCGTCGGATATGGAAAACATCGCCGACGTGATCCTCCGCTTGGACACGTCCACCCCTGCCGTGGACATGATGATCAAAGTGATCCAGCTTCGTCAGGCCCTCGCCACCGATTTCGCTGAACTGCTCACCAAGACGCTGATCGGCGAGGACCAAGGCGGCGACGATCAGAAGGCGGTGATCGTCTCGTTTTCCGAGAAGCGCCGGGATGGGACCTCTGTGGTCCGCAAACTGCTTCGGCAGGATATCAAAGTCGAACCCGATCCACGGACGAACTCGCTTATGGTCATGGCCCCCACCGACAGCATGGCCATGCTCGAGGCCATGATCCAGGATTTCGACCGTATTCGCCCAGTGACCTCGGAAATCCGCCTGTTCCCCCTGACCAACAGCGACGCCGAGACCTTGGTCGAACAGCTTACCGAGTTGTTCACCCCTGATAGCAGCGGGACGGATGGAGAAACCAAAAGCCAATTGGTATTCGGTAATCTGACCGAGGGGCTCGACCTCGCCAGCGTCGGGCAGGAACTTCGTTTTACCGCCGATCCGCGGACAAACACGCTGATTGCCGCGGGGGCCGAGGTCTATCTGCGGATGGTCGAGGATCTAGTGCGAAATCTGGATTCCCAGGAAATGGAGGATCGCTACAACATTGTCTATCCGGTCAAGTTCGGCAGCGCCACGGACATCGCCAGCGCGGTCACCAGCTTCGTTGAACAAGAACAGAGCGTTTTGGGAGAAAGCGACGATCAGAGTTCGATGATCCGCAAGCAGGAACGCCAAGTCTCGATCGAAGCGGTGGGCGACGAAGAGGAAGGCAGCAGCCAACTCCTGGTCGGTACCAGCCTGAGGGCCTATCAACGGACGATGGATCTGATTCATGGGCTTGATCGCCCGGAACCTCAGGTGATGATATCCGTGCTGATCGCCGAGGTGATCCTCGATGATGACGTGGAACTCGGAGTGGAGATCGCCGGTCAAGAGCTTGATTTCACGCGCAACGCCGTCCTCGGTCCCAACGGCGTCCTGGAAGGTAGCGATTTCGATTTTGTCGGCGGCACGGATCTGGGAGCCGCGGGGCTCGGGCTTGGCGGATTCAATTTCACCATCACGGGAGAGGATTTCAGCTTTCTGTTTCATGCCCTCCAGACGGATAGCCGGGTCGAGGTGCTTTCCAGGCCGATCCTCCTGGTCCGCAACGGCCAAGAGGGCAAAATCACCATTGCCGATCAGGTGCCCTATGTGGAGAGTACGCAGATCAATGACACCGGCTCGACGAATTCGTCGGTGGGCCGGGAGGACGTTGGAATCGTGCTCACCGCCACCCCGCAGATCAGCCCCGACGGTTACGTGACTATCAAGCTCAAACAGGAACTTTCCAACATCGCAGGTGAAAACATCCAATTAACGGAGGGCGTCTCTTCTCCCATTTTCCAAACGCGCGAGGTAGACACAAACGTCACAGTTCGAGACGGAGAGACCGTGGTCATCGGCGGGTTGATTTCCGCTCGCGAATCGGAAGCGGAAAACAAAGTGCCCATACTCGGTGACATCCCGCTGCTGGGTTGGCTGGGTCGCCGGACGGCCGTTTCCAAGTCCAGGGGAGAACTGCTCATCGTTCTCACCGTGGATATCCTGCGAACCGACGAAGATCGGCACCAGATGTCCATCGCGCAGCGCGATTTGCTCAGCCTGCCCGATTCGGCCAAGCGGAGTCCGCTGATGGGCGGCTTACGGATCACCCCAGAGGAAAAGGCCCTCGGTCCGGTCGGGCGCGATCTGTCCGGTCCCGGCGCCGCCGTCCCCCCGGCGGGGCGACCGAGCGGCAACCAACAATTCGGTCCCAAGCCGAAGACGTATGGGCCGCAACTTCCGCCGCCCTCGCCAGGGACGAGCACGACTTCTGCCGCGATCTATGGGCCGAAGATCGCGGAAAAGAAAACCGAGGAGTCCGGCCGGGTCGACAAATAGCGGAGTTGATATTGTCGTCTTGAGGCCGCGCCCTGAGAACGGGTGAAAGCTCCGCAGGAGGATGATCGAAATGCCCTACCGTGCCGCGAGACATTCCGCGCGAAATTCCTCTCTGGTGCGGGCCGTATTGGTGACGGCCGGATTGCAGTTCGCCTTGGTGGTTGCAGGTTGTCAATCCGCGAAGCCGGGGAACAAATCCGCCCAGACCGCTCGGGCAAGTGAATCGAACGAGAGGATCCGCCAGGTCGTGCAGGTGTTCGATCAGCGTCCCTGGCTGAATCTGGATTCCGCGGGGGATCGGGATTACGAGGGCGTGAAATTCCGCGTGTTCCTTAGCGGCGGCGAGGGAAGAGGCGTCCTATGCAATGGAAAACTGCACGTGGAGATGTACCGGGTTCGCAAGGATGAAAATGGCCACATGGAACGCGAACTGGTCAGTGATTGGCACTACGAAACGAAAGACATTCCGCGGATAGCCGAGCCGGGCCGACTCGGCGATGGCTACTACCCGCATTTGCGTTGGGCACGAAAAGACATCGCCGGCAGCGAAGTGGAAATCATCACCCAGTTCGAGAGTTCCGACGGCCGGGTCATCCGGTCGGCGACGAAACGGCTGCGCGTACCGAAGTACGATTCGTAGTCCGCTTGTCTCGGTGTGATGCGGCTCTTGAACAATGTCCGCGGGAATCTACAAACCCGACCAGGGCGGCGGGCAGTCACACGGCGCCCGCACGGCCACATTCCAGCTCAAGAACGGCGTCTCCATTTATGGAGACTTCACAGGCACCGAGACGACGCTCCCGCAGCGGAACCCAGATGCCAACGTGACGACCCTCAGCAGCGCCCCGTCGGTCCGGCCTTTGGCGCCGGCGACAACGCCGCGGCGACGTGCTCATCGAGCTCGCGGATGTTCTGACCGTCGTGGATGCCCTACTCACCGACGTCCTGGCCATTCTCAACGCTTATGTCGGCATCTACTTGTGTCCGCATCCCTGCCTGCCGTGATAAGGCGCGTAGATCGATCGTAGTTCGCGAAGAATCCGGGAACATGGGCATAATGTTTTCGCGAGAAGTAAATGGCAGCGCGGGCACCGGTTTCGCGATCAAAGATGTCGCAGATGCCACCCGCCGTCGACGTGGAAAACCGCACCGGTGGTGAAGGGGAAATCGCCCCGCGCGATCGCGGCCACGGCACGCCCGACTTCTTCAGGCCGGCCCCATCGGTTGATCGGGGTCATGCCCTGGGCAAGTTTGGCGTTGTAGTATTCCTGCGTGGCCTTGCTCGAAGTCATTTCGGTTTCGATGATCCCGGGGCAGATTTCATAGACGTTTATGCCGTGTTCCGCCAAGCGCACCGCGAACAGCTTCGTGACCATGGCCATGCCCGCCTTGCTGATGCAGTATTCCCCATAGTTTCGGGCGGCCGTGTAGGAACGCAGCGAGGAAATGTTCACGATGTTCGCCCGATCGATGGTCTTCGAATCGATCAGATCGATCATCACGCGGGCGGCACGCTGCGTCAGGAAGTAGGGTGCCTTGAGATTGGCATTCAGGATCCGGTCGAACGTGCCTTCGTCGGTCTCCAGAATGTCTTTTCGTGAGGAAGGCGCGACCCCTGCATTGTTGACCAGGAGGTCGATGCGGCCGAACCGCTCCAGAGTGAATCCAACGACAAGATCACGATCGCTTGCCGAAGTGATGTCCCCCTGACAGATGTCTACGGGAACACCGATCGCCTCGATTTCGGCGCGGACGGACTCGGCCGCGCCGAGGTTCTCGCGGAAATTGATGACGACGGATTGACCTGCTTTGGCGAGCTCGAGACAGATCGCTCGACCGATTCCCCGCGACCCACCCGTAACCAACGCGACTTCTGAATCAGCCATGGCGAGAGGGGTGGGAACCGACTCACGGGTTTGGAGGCGAGGTTGGGAGAAAAAGCAGCCTAATGAATGCGATCCGTCCTTGATTCATGCGGACACTAGGCCGCCAACATATTGCATCGAAATGAGACCACCGCCGAGATCAGAAAGGCCTCAATTGCGGAACCCTTCCTGGTCCTTTTCCACTTTGCGAACCGACTTGCGGCTCTGACGGCGGCGGCGCTCAGAGGGCTTCTCGTAATAGCTGTGCCGTTTCATATCTCGAGTGAGCCCTTCGCGCTGACAGAGGCGCTTAAAGCGCTTAATCATTTGTTGAATCGATTCATTCCCGCGCGGTCGAACTTTGATCACCGGTTCTCCTTATTCCCAATCGGCATCGCCATCGTCCCAAGGTTTCGAACACGTTCATCTCCCCACACCATCGTCAACCGGGGAGCATCGGATCATACTTTGCCTACACTTCTGCTACCAGTATTCGGTTCGAATGATTCTGTTTTTTTGGAAAAGATCGGCTGGTTCTGAGGCGCTGATAACGATGGTTAGCTGGGGTTCGAGAGAATTGGCCCCGCGAGAAATAAAGTGTTATGGATTTTATTGCATGTGGGCGTCATTTTTGTTCGCCGTGATCGCTCTGGCGCCCGTAACGCCGAACCAGCTTCGGTCCATTATGATTTCGGCGGGAATTCGGGGACCAAGTTACAAAGGAGGATTCGGTATGGGTCGTACAGCGCGGTGGGTAAACGGAATCACATTTGTTTGCATTGCATTGCTGGTGCCGAATCTCAGCGCCCAGACCCCCGAAGAATGGTTCCGGTCTGGGCGGGAGGCGGTGGTGACCGCCAAACAAAGAACCATTCGAACCCAGAAGGCGAAAAACGTCATCCTGTTTGTCGGTGATGGAATGGGCGTGACGACGGTGACGGCCGCGCGTATCTTCGAAGGTCAACTTCGCGGCAAGAGCGGCGAAGAGAACCTACTCAGTTTTGAGAAACTTCCTTTCACCGCCCTGATCAAGACGTACAACACGAACATGCAAACTCCCGATTCCGCGGGCACGATGACGGCCATGGTAACAGGGGTGAAGACCAAAGCCGGGGTTCTTTCGATCGATGATCGCGTCACGGTCGGCGATGCCGCAACCGCGAAAGGCCGCGAACTTCGAACCATCGTTGAGCTGGCGGAGCAAGCCGGTTTGTCCACGGGAGTCGTGACGAATACGCGGGTTACTCATGCCACCCCCGCGGCCTGCTTCGCGCACAGCCCCGATCGCGACTGGGAGAGCGACCAGGATCAACCGGAATCGGCTCGCACGGCACGTTACCCGGACATCGCCCGGCAGTTGATCGAGTTTTCGTTCGGGGACGGGTTGGAGGTGGTGTTGGGCGGAGGGCGGAGTGCGTTTCTTCCGAAAACGATGGCCGATCCCGAGGATTCCAACGCCACCGGCCGGCGGCTCGACCAGCGTGATCTGACGGCCGAATGGCTGAAGTTACCGAATTCAGCGTACGTGTGGAATCGCACGCAGTTTGAGGCCCTCGATGTGTCGAATGTCCGTCACGTTCTCGGTCTTTTTGAGCGCACCCACATGGAATACGAATCGGATCGGGCCCGCGACGTGGGCGGCGAGCCGTCGCTGAGTGATTTGACGTCCAAGGCGATTGAGATCCTCATGAAGAATCCGAAGGGTTACTTCCTGATGGTCGAAGGGGGGCGCATCGATCATGCCCATCACGCGACGAACGCGTATCGCGCTCTCACCGAAACCGTGGAGTTCGCCAATGCGGTTCGCGTGGCCATGAACAAGACGGATCGAAACGACACGCTCTTGATCGTCACCGCGGATCACAGCCACGTGTTCACCATGGCGGGATATCCCACGCGGGGCAATCCGATTCTGGGGAAGGTGATCACCAACAAGGAAGATGGAACTCCAGCCACCGAGCCGGCCAAGGACGGGCTGGGTTTGCCGTACACCTCGCTGGGCTATGCCAACGGGCCGGGCTACGCGGGGCCTTCGCGAAGCCAGCCGGAAGGCGCGAAGCACTTTCCCCACGAAGGGATGGAGTTCTCCGCGGCGACGCGCGGGCGGCCCGATCTATCTACGGTCGATACTGCCGCTCCGGACCATCTCCAAGAGTGCACGATGCCGCTTAGCAGCGAGACGCATGGCGGCGAAGACGTTGCGCTTTACGCCGATGGTCCGCAGGCGCACTTGTTTCACGGAGTGCTCGAGCAGAACGTCATCTTTCACGTCATGGTGGAAGCGCTGGGGCTGTCCACTGACCGTTGACCGGTCTGACTACCACGCTTCGACCGATCGGCGTTCGCGATTCTGAAAGGCTGCGGCTTTCAATCCGGCGTTGCGGAGCATCGTCGCGGCGGTATCGAAGCCGGTGCCGATGTCTTGGGGGCGGTGGGAATCGGATCCGATGGACATCATGGTCCCGCCGAGCGCCGCGTACCGCCGCACGACGGCCAGGCCGGGCATGGTCTCGGTCAGGCCCTGCCGGAGCGTGGAGGTATTGATCTCGGGGATGAGATCGGCTTCGAGGCAGGCGACGAGAATCTCGTCGATCAGGCCGCCGAATTCGTGAACATGAACCGAGCCAAAGAAGCGGTTCGTATAGCGTTTGACAAAATCCATGTGGCCGAGGACGTCGAAGATCCGGCCGTGTTGTTTGCGAAGTTTCGCGGCCCAGCGGGCACCGGCCAGCACGTTTTCCAAATACAAACGGGTTCCCTCGACGGGATCGACTTTGCCCCAGCACTCGCGGACGTGCGCCGGTCCGTCGCGGAAATAGTGCACGCTGAGGATGACCATGTCGAAGAGATGGCGTCGCAGGAAGTCCACGATGAATTCCTCCCGCTGCGGTTGGAAGCAGACTTCGATGCCTTTTCCGATGAAAATGGGCTCGCGGAACTCGCCGCGTAACGATTCGATCGTCGCGGAATAGGCCGCGTCGTCGTAAATGCAGCCCTTCCAATCGTCGGGATGCGGGTCGAAGTGCTCGGTGAAAATGAGGCCGGCGAGGCCCCGATCAATAGCGGCGAGGACGTTCTCCCGCGGCTCGGCCTGCGAGTCAAACGAATGGCGGGAGTGAAGGTGCTGGTCGAACAGGCTCATCCACCAGATTCTCGATGGCCGATTGCCAAGCTGCAAGCGACGTTGGGAGCAGCGGGACGCGGCCGTCGATACCGAATTGCGTTTCGTCATGCCATGGGGGCGAAGTCAAGACCAGGATTGGTGCGGCCTGCGTTCGGGGTTGTGGCTGCCGGGGCCGCATGGTAGACTGGAGTCACTTGCTCGCTTGGAGGTGTGTGCCATGGTGGACGAGACACGTTCATCCTTGCTCGCGGCCCTCAAAGACCGATCGAACCGGAAGGCCTGGCACACCTTTAACCAGTTGTACCGCCCGATGCTGGTCAACTACGCTTGCAAACGGGGGCTGTCTCGTGAAGACGCGGAAGACGTGACCCAGCAATGTGTCGCCGTCGTCGTCGAACACGTCGGCGACTATCAGCACGCGGGCAGCTTCAAGACCTGGTTGCACACAATCGCGGAACGCCGCATCTGCGATGTGTACCGGCGGCGGCGAGAACTTCAAGGCGACACCTCTTTCTGGACCACCCGGGAGGCGCAGCCGGACTGCCAGCCAAGCCCGGAAGAGGTTTGGGAACGTCAATGGTGGACGGACCATCTACGACACTGCGCCGCGGCAGTGCGGCACGACATCGAAGACCATACCTACGCTGCATTCGTGGCCTATGCGCTCGAGGACCAACCCGCGTCCGCGGTCGCGCAGTTGCTGGGGATCAGCTTAAACCAGGTGTACGTGGCTAAGCATCGCGTCCTGGAGCGGATTCGCGGGCTACTGTTCGAGCTGACCGGCTGCGAGGCCATGGGTGGCGACCGATGAGCCTCTGTCCGGACATCGTTGTCTTGGAGGAAGCCTCCAGCCGCCTGCCCCTGGAAGCACCCGCTCACGAGGTTCGCCTGCATCTGGACAATTGCTCGAAGTGTCGCGCCACCTTCGATGAGCTCTGCAGAAATGCCCGATTGCTCGAGCCCTTGCGGTGTGCGTTGCGGACGGATTCGCCGGGGCCCGTGGCGGCGATGACGGGTGCGGCGATCGGCCGGTATGAACTTCGCGGCGTGCTCGGGCGAGGCGGCATGGCGACCGTGTATCGCGCCACCCAGGATCATCCGCGGCGTGACGTCGCCCTGAAGGTGATGAAATACGACCTCGCTCCCGGGCCCGCGCAGCAGCGCTTCCATCATGAGATCGACATCCTCGGCCGATTGAAGCACCCCGGCATCGCCCAGATTTTCGAGACCGGGACGGTGGATATCGGGTTCGGGCTACAGCCCTATTTTGCCATGGAACTCGTCGAAGGCAGAAAGCTCACCGATTACGCAGAGGAGCAGAACCTGTCCCTGCGGCAGCGGCTGGAGCTGTTCGCCAAAGTCTGCGACGCCGTGGAATACGCCCATCAGAAAGGGGTCATCCATCGGGACCTTAAGCCGAGCAACATCCTGGTTCTAGACGAGGCGGGCACAAAGGAAAAGGATATCCCGGCCGTTTTTTCCTTTGTGCCCCAGCCAAAGATTCTCGATTTCGGCGTGGCCCGAGCGATGAACGCCGATCTCTCGTTGTCCTTGCAGCCCACGGAAGTCGGGCAATTGGTCGGCACGCTTCCGTACATGAGTCCGGAACAAGCGGCGGGAAACCCGGATGAAATTGACACGCGATCGGACGTGTACACGCTGGGCGTGATCGGCTATCTCTTGCTCGGCGGGCGTCTGCCGTACGAAGTCACGGGGAGGCCCCTCGCCGAAGCGGTACGCATCGTCCGCGAGAAAAACATCGTTCCGCTCGGTACGATCTGCAAGGGGCTTCGCGGCGACCTCGAGACGATCATGGGCAAGGCGCTGGAACGCGACAAGACGCGACGGTACGCCTCCGTTACGGCTCTTCTGGAAGACATCCGCCGACACCTCCACGATGAACCGATCGCCGCCCGCTCGCCGAGTGCCGGCTATCAGCTTCGCAAGTTCGTCCGTCGACACTGGACGCTTGTCGGCGCCTTGGCCGGAGTTTTCTTTGCCTTACTTCTTGGTCTCGGCGGAACCGGTTATTGGCTGGTGCGCGCCGTCGACGCGGAGCGCGAGGGCGAAGAACGGCGAGTAGACGCCGAGAAGCGGCGTGCTGAAGCCGAATCGATCACCCGACTTCTAAAAGAAATGCTCGCGGCCGCCGATCCGGAGATTCGGAAGCACCCGGACTATACAGTCCGCGAGCTGCTCGACGAGTTTGCCAAGGGTTTGGTGAACCAACTACAAGACCAGCCTGAGGTTGAGGCTACGCTGCGGGCAACGGTGGGGCGGACGTACCGTAGTCTAAGCCTATACCAGCCGGCGGAACAGCAACTCCGTCTTGCGATGGACCTTCGTCGGAAATCGTTCGGTCCCGAGCACGAAGCCGTCGCCGAAACGCTCTATGACCTTGCCTGGGTGCTCCATGACAAGACTCAATACACCGAGGCGCTCAATCTTCACGAAGAGGCGATGAGAATCCAGCAGCTTCGCTTCGGGAAGGAACATGCCGACATTGCCAAGACTCTTCACGCCATCGGTGACATTCGACGACACCTCGGCGCGCTCGTGGAAGCCGAGACGCTGCTTAATCGTGCGCTCGACATGCGGCGACGCCTCCTGACCTCCGGGCATCCCGAGATCGCGGAAAGCCTGAGTTGCCTGGCCCTCACGTTGACGGAGATGGGGCGATTCACTGAAGCGGCGCCGCTGATCCAGGAAGCGCTCTTGATCTGGCGCACCGCGTACGGCGATCAACACCCTCGCGTGGCCGACGGACTTTCAGACGAGGCCGAACTACTGTGGTCGATGGGCGACTTGGAGGGCGCCGAGCAAAAATACCGCCAAGTTTTGGATCTTACGCGCCGAATCCTTGGGAAGGCGGACTGCATGGTCGCGAACTGTCTTGCGAGCCTGGGCGGCGTCTTGTGGGAAAAAGGCGACCTCGAACAGGCCGAGCGCCTACTTCGCGAGTCGGTCGACGTCCATGTTACCATTCACGGCGCCGAGCACGCACACGTCGCGACCACGATCGGTGATCTTGGCTGGGTGCTCCTCGACCAGGGAAAGCCTGAACAGGCCGAACCGCTCCTTGCCCAGGCAGTCCGAGTTCTCCGCACCAGCTACTCGGCGGAGCATTATGTTCTTGGATCGTACCTCTTGGGCTATGGCCGATGTCTGACCTCCCTGCGCCGGTTTGACGAGGCGGAGCAGTTGCTCGATGAATCGTGGACGATTCTCACCAAGGTGCTGGAACCGGGCCATTGGAGAATAATCAATGCCGCCCGCGGACTCGCGGATCTGTACGACGCCAGTGACAAACCCGAACAAGCCGCACCGTTTCGCGCGATGCTTCCCGATGCTGAACCGAGTATTGAGCCGGTGGTTCATCGCGGCAGCGTGGACGGACCACCCCCCGGCGTTCCGTGATCTTGCTCGGCAGATGATGGCGGTCGCCCAGGACCGCACGCCCACCGAGGGAAAATAGCGCTTCTCTGCCACCCGCGCTCCGCTTGCACGTCGGTCACTCCCAATCTGGTCGCGTGAATCTCGGCTCCCGCCAAAAAAAACCGCCTGCTCCGTGTAAGGTTTTCGCCACCGAGACGAGTAAGAAACTGTGGGGATTGCCGAGAGGGGCGCCCCGGAGCTGCGTGGCTCACGAGTTCCGCGCACACCCTGCGTGGAAACATAGCCCGGAACAAGCAAGGTACGGAGGCAAGAGGAAATGTGCACCGAACGAATAAAGTGGAGGCGCTTTGGGTTACGTAGGTTGGGCAAGAGCCGAGGGCCCTGGTGCCATAGACGGCTAGGCATCTTCGTCCTCCCATGGATTCTATCGCTCGTTCAAGCGGCTTGGGCACAGAACGAACTTGGCGTTCCGGATTATTCGATGTCGAATTACGACTATGGGCTTCAGGTCGGACCCTATTCCAACCCTTCTCTGGAAAGCCAGCGCGTTTTTTACCACTCCATTCGCTTCGCAGACGCGGCGTGGATGCGCGTGCAATTGTTGAACGTCGTTCTTAATCGGGGTGACGAGATTCGATTGCGGGGATTGGGTAGCGGACTCGAGCAAGTGATCCGCTGGAACGACCCACAGTTCGCCGACCCATCGTTCACCGGAGTATTTACGTCCATCATTTTCGATGGAGGGCTTCTGGACGTATCCTTGACTCTCGCTAACGGAAGCACCGATGCCAAGTTCGAGATCGCCCATATTCTCATCGCCTATGGACCGATTGGAGATCAGAGGACGATTTGCGGCCTCACGGATGACCGCCAACCGATGGACGACGCATGTGCAGTCCGGATCGTAGCGGCAAACGGGCAATGGGCTTCCGGGTTCATGATCAGCGACACCTGGATGTTGACGGCGAACCACGTTATCACTGCCCTGGGAATCCCCACGGCTGCCGCACCTTACACGGTGCAAAGAAACGTTCGCCCCTCCAATGCCCAAGGAGTGATCCAACCTCCTGCCGCGGCCAATGATCAGTTCACTGTTTCGAATCTGAACAACTCAACGCGCTCCAACACGGATGCAGATGGGAACGACTGGGCGGTCGTCAATGTTCCGAACAACGCCGATGGCGCACCGGGGGCTGGTTGTCGTCCTGCTTTCGATTGCAACCTTTTGAATCAAGATAACACCGTCTCCGTGGATGTACGGGGGTTTGGTGTATCGACCATTCGCGTGCGGAACGGCGTTTTACAGGTCAACTCCGGTATTACCGGGCCAACACAGAAGTCCCCAGCCCGCAACTCCAATTTTTTCCGCTATGCCGTAGATACTAGAAACAGAAACAGCGGAAGTCGCGTGGCGCGTTTTCACCCAGCGAATACAGACCGACGCATCGTCGGCATTCATACGGACGGCGGGTGCAATCGCACGTCGCCTGAAGGAGGCCGCAACGGTGGAACACTCATCTCCAATCCCAATCTGACGGCAGCGATCCTGGCCCGCTGTGGCGATAACATTTGTCCGACAGGAGCCTGTTGTTATACGAACGGAACATGCGTGATCCGGACCCGGGCTGCATGTGTGCAATCCGGAGGAACCTACCGCGGTGATGGGACTGGTTGCCCGCTCAGTCGTGAACTGTGCGTGGGGGATCCCAATGGCGCATGCTGTTTTCCGGACGCAACGTGTTTGACCATGGTGGGCGCCGAGTGTGCTGCTGCAGGTGGTTCCTTCGAGGGCGACGGCAACGCATGCGAAACGGCAAACTGCACGAGCGCCTTGGGGGCATGTTGCTCCGGCGGCACGTGTGACATTGTGCCGGCCGCGGAGTGCCTGACCGTTGGAGGTGCCTTCTTGGGTGGCGGCACCGACTGCGTAGAAGCCGATTGCGAGTTGGGGGCCTGTTGCCTGGAGTTCGGCGGCTGCGACGTGCTCAGCCGGGAGGAATGCGAATCACTCGAGGGGAGCTTCGCCGGGGCAGGTTCCTCATGTGACTCGGACGACGTTTGTACCGACGCCGTTCCGACGGTTTCCGCGTGGGGTCTCGTGGTGCTCTCCTTAGTCCTGCTCACCGGGGCAAAGATCACTTTCGGACGGCGTATGGTTGGAGCGTGATGGTTGATCCGCCAATGTGCAGGGCCGCGACCTGACCCCCGAAGCGAAGGACGGTAACCCTCCCACGGCGTCAATTGGCCACAAAGTTCACCAATCGCCCTTTGACCACGATCACTTTGCGGACGGATTTGCCCGCGAGGGCTTCGGTGACCTTGGCGTCGGATCGAGCGGCGGCTTCGAGTGCGGCTTCATCGGCGTCGGCGGGCACTATGACCTTGGCTTTCGGTTTTCCGCTGATCTGCACGGCGATTTCGACGGTCTCATCGCGGGCGAATTTCGGCTCGAATTCCGGCCAGGGCTCATGCGCCAACGATTTGGTATGGCCTAAGCGTTGCCAAAGCTCTTCGGCCAGGTGCGGTACGAAGGGGGCGACGACGAGGACGAGCTTCTCGATCAGCCTCCGTGGTCGAATCTCCCGCGGGGTCATGTCGTTGACAAAGTCAAATATGGCCGCGATGGCCGTGTTAAGCTTGATCTGCTCAATGTCTTCGGTCACGCGGCGGATCAATTTGTGCAGAGCGCGCAGGGCGGAGTCATCCGGCTCGACATCCCTCAGTTTGGAAGAAACCGCGTCGGTCTCTTCATCGATGACCAGCCTCCAGATTCGCTGAACGAGTTTGAAAAGGCCGGGCACGTCGCGCGTGTTCCAGGGTTTGTCAGACTCCAGCGGACCCATGTACATCTCATACAGCCGAAAGGTGTCCGCACCCACCTCGGCGATGATCTCGTCGGGATTGACGACGTTTTTCAGCGATTTGCTCATTTTGGCGATGACCCGCGTCACCGGCTCGCCCGAAGATTTCAGGACGAAATCGTTTTCGCCGCGTTCTTCGGCCGCGTCCGGACCGACGACCATCCCCCTGCGATCGCGGAAGGCGAAACCCTGGATCTTTCCCTGGTTGAACAGTTTTCGAAACGGCTCGGGAGTCGAAAGGTAGCCCAGGTCAAATAGCACTTTGTGCCAGAACCTGGCATACAACAGATGGAGGACGGCGTGTTCGGCTCCGCCGACGTACAGGTCGACGGGCAGCCAGGCCTTCTCGGCCGCGGGATCACAAAACTGCCCGTCGTTGTGGGGGTCGGCAAAGCGTAAGTAGTACCAACACGACCCGGCCCAGTTGGGCATCGTGTTCAGGTCGCGGCGGTATCGTTTGCCGCCGCGTATGACGTTCACCCATTCTTTCGCCCTCGCCAAGGGCGGCTCGGGCACGGAATGATCTTCGTCGGCCACAGGCGTAGGCTTGAAGTCGGCCATCGGCGGGAGTTGAACGGGAAGCTCGTCGTCTGGCACGAGAATCGTCTCGCCGTCTTCACCGTGCAAAACGGGGAATGGCTCGCCCCAATATCGCTGCCGAGAGAACAACCAATCGCGGAGCTTGAAGTTCACCGTTCGCCGACCCAGGCCGGTGAGTTCCAGCCATTGGGTGATTTTTTCCTTCGCTTCCGGCGTCCGCAGGCCGTTGAGGTTGCAAGAATTGTCGAACAATTCCTTCGTGTCTTCGTGCCTTCGTGCCTTCGTGCCTGACGTGGGGACCGCTCCCTTACGGTCGCGGCTCTGTCTGGGCGAATTCACGGCCACCCCTTCCTCGCAGTAGGGGGCACGCCAGGCCTGTGGATGGCGCACGTAATGATCGCACAGAGCTGAAAGTCCGACCTTTTCTCGGAGAACGTGAAGCGTCCGATTGGCGAGGCCGTCGGCCCGTTCGCGCCGCACGTCGATTTCGGTCCTCAGTTCCGGAAAGTTCGCGACGACTTCGTCGAATCCCGCTTCCGCCGCGGCGTCCATCGATTCGGTCATTTCCGACAGACGCCGCTCGATCCACGATTCCGTCGGCCGCACCACGGCCACGATTGGCAGATTGAACTTGCAGGCAAAGGCGAAATCGCGTTCGTCGGAGCCGGGTACGGCCATGATCGCCCCGGTGCCGTAACCCATGAGTACGTAATCGGCGACCCAGATGGGGATCGACTCACCCGTGACGGGGTTGAATGCGAACGACCCGGTGAATTCGCCGGTTTTCTCTTTCGATTCGGCCGTGCGGTCCACTTCGGTCAGTCTCATCGCCCGCTCGACGTATCGCCGGATCGCCTCGCGATGGTCGGCCGTCGTAATCGTTTCAACGAGGGGATGCTCCGGAGCCAGAACGATGTAGGTGGCTCCGTACAGCGTGTCAGGGCGAGTGGTATAGACGCGAATCCTTTCGTTGACTAGTCGCGATGGGTGCCCCATCCCCGGCGCGCCGGAGGTGGGGGAGTCGAATTCGAGTCCCCCAGGGTTAAAGCCCTGGGCCACCCGGCCCGTCCCTCCGTCCCTTTGTCCCTTCGTCCCTTCCACTTCGTGGCTTCGTGCCAGCGTGCCTTCGTGCCTGTTCAACGGAAAGACCACTTCCGCCCCTTCGCTCTTGCCGATCCAGTTGCGTTGCATGAGCTTGATCGGTTCGGGCCAGTCCAGTTCGTCGAGGTCGGAAAGCAACCGCTCCGCGTAGAAAGTAATACGCAGCATCCACTGCTTTAGGGGTCGGCGATAGACCTTGAAACCGCCGCGTTCGGAGCGGCCGTCGTTATCGACTTCTTCGTTGGCGAGCACGGTGCCCAAGCCGGGGCACCAGTTGACGGGCACTTCGCCCAGGAACGCGAGTCGATGCTGATCCAAAGCTTTTCGCTGCTCTTGCGGCGACAGCGCGTGCCAATCGCGTCGACCAGGCGAACTCTTCGCCCGAACAATGTTTAAGGAAGCGTCGACGCCCCAGCGGCCGGATTCGAGTTCGGCGAGAAGCTCGCGGATCGGCCTCGCACGACCACGCGATTCCCGCCCGGCGCCGTCCGTCCATGAACCTTCCGCGTCGTACCAGCTCTCGAACATGCGGGCGAACATCCATTGCGTGTGGCGATAGTATTTCGGATCGGTGGTCGAAAATTCGCGGCTCCAGTCGTAGCTGAACCCGAACATGCGAAGCTGGCGGCGATACATCTCGATGTTTTTTTGCGTGGTCGTGGCTGGGTGAATGTTGGTTTCCAACGCGTATTGCTCGGCCGGCAGCCCGAACGCGTCAAACCCCATGGGGTGCAACACATTGAAGCCTCGCATGCGCTTGTAGCGGGAGATGATGTCCGTGGCGCAATAGCCCAGCGGATGCCCCACGTGCAGCCCAGCCCCGCTCGGATAGGGGAACATGTCGAGGATGTAGAACTTGGGCTTTTCCCGCTCCGCGCCGGGTTCATTCGGATTCCGCGCGCGAAACGTTTGCTGCTCTTCCCAATATCGCTGCCACTTGGCCTCGATAGCAGTGAAGTCGTACCGGCCGGGTTTGTCGGGCGAATAGGAGCCAGTCATTCAACTTTTTTCCCTTTTCCGTTCGCAAAGAACTCACGATCGTTTTCTCGGAACGGCGCTTTCTTGAAATTTACTCTACCAGCGGATGGTGGGCAATTCGCCCATGGAACAATGCTCGACGTGTCTTTCCAACCCGTCGCTTACGTGTAGAATCCAACTGAAGTCGATCATAAATCCGGAATGGAACGTTGGGGGAGGCCTGAGTCGAAAACCGAGCACAAGTTTATTGAAAGGAGAGTCAGCCGTGCGGACTCCAAATGCACCAATCGTACCGACATTTCTGGTTTTCACCGCGGCGATTTTGGCGCGTCTGTCCGCCCAGTCTACATGGACGACCCCGGTGCCCCTCAATACAAACGCCCATATTGACGGTGCGATTTCAGACTTTTCGCCCTCTGTCGCCAGGGGCTCCGGCGGCACATTGATTGCTGCTTGGGTAACCACGTTTGGATCGAATCGGGATTACGGCATTGCGTATTCACGCAGCCTCGATAACGGGCTGACCTGGTCTGATCCACTCCCATTCTACAGCGGCGCGTTCACAGACGGTGAGTACGGATCCGGAAGCAAGCCTGACTTGGCAACCGATGGACGTGGCTGCTGGATCGTCGTTTGGGAGGCTTATTTGTATCACGGCCCCGGCATAGGGAGTGAAACGGAAATCATGCATGTGAAATCGGCGGATAATGGAATGTCCTGGAGCGACCCTGCACCCGTCAATACGGACGCGGATTTTGATCAATTCGTCATCAACAATGCTGGCCAGGATTATGATCCTCGAATCGCGTCAGATTCATCTGGAAACTGGGTAGTCGTTTGGTGGGCAACAAAACCGCTTTTCGGAAACCATGATTTCGATGTCGTGTTCGCTGTTAGCAGTGACTTGGGCGAATCCTGGACTCCTCCCGCACACGTGAACATCTACGGGTCACAGGACTCCGGCGATGATCGGTTGCCGGGCGTGGTCTCAACGGGCAAGGAATCCTGGATGGTCGTTTGGTCATCTACGAGTTTTGTAAAGTACTCACAGCAATTCGACTACGACTTGATCTTCGCACAATCTCGGGATAACGGTCGATCGTGGACCGATCCAATGGCGCTGAATTCGGATGCCGCAACGGATTCAAGGGATGACAACGGCAGGTGGTCGATCGCGGGGGATGGGCGAGGGCGGTGGATGTTGGCTTGGGACGGCAGACCCAGAAGCGGAGGGAACTTTGACATTTTTTTCTCGACCAGCATGGACAACGCGGCATCTTGGTCAGATATTTCAATTCTACCCCTTGGAATCGATCCTTCAGAGTCTCATTTTTTTCTTTCGCCGAGCGTAGCCACGAATGGGATCGGCACGTGGATACTGGCGTTCCATACGACATTTCCCTTTGCCGATTGCGAGATGGCTGGGATCGGCAGGGACGGCGATATCCTTTTCGTAGAAACCAACAACTTCGGAAAAAACTGGAGCCCACCGGCCCCTTTGAACCTTAACGCTTTCGACGATTTAGGCGGGGACCACGAGCCCCGTCTGTTATCACTGAGCCAGTACGAATGGATCGCCGTCTGGACGAGCTACGAAGCCAATATCGACGGTGCAGATACAGGGACCGATTCTGACCTGCTGCGTTCGTTCAATGTGTCACCAGATAGTGACGACGATGAAGTGGCGGACTCTGAAGATAACTGTCCTACGATCAGAAATGAACTTCAAGCCGATTCAGACCAAGATGGCATTGGTGACGCCTGCGACGCATGCGTTCAAACGCCTCCCGGCACGATCGTAGATTCCAGCGGTCGACCCAAAGGGGATCACGATGGCGACTGTGACGTCGATCTTGCCGACCTAGCCGTGACTCTAAACAACTTCGGCGGCCCGATCAAATGAACCCGTCGAAGCAACGTATTGTCTTGATGCTCCGTTGATTTGGCGCTTATCGCCCCTTCTCATAAATGATGATCGACTCGTCGTAATAGCAATCGTCGTAATAGCAGTCGTCGTAGTAATACCCGTCGTCGTAATAGCAGCCGAAGAAGCAATCGTCGTCGTAGTCGCCCGCGTCGTCGTCCCGAAAGAAATTGAACCCCGCGTACGGGTCGCACGACGCCGCGGTGACCAGGGGGGCAGCCGCCACCGCAAGGCCGATAAACCACCGTTTGATGTTTCCGCCGAGTTTCATGACATCGCCTCCCACTCTTCTTCAAACTCTCGCCCGACCGAAATCGACCACCCTTTGCTATCGGCTTCGGTCGGCCTCATCCTATACGACACGGCAAACGTCCGCAGGTTGGACCCTCGGGATCGTCTCGCTTGCGTTACAGGACCGATACGTAACGCAGGGCCGCAGCCCCGAACTGAGTGCCCAATGGCAATTGCGCGGCGTTGAAGTTGTGTTCGCATCCACCCATGCCCTGTCGCAATTGACGCGGAATTCGGTTATGGGGTCGGGCCGACGAGTATTTGGGGAATCCAATGAAACAAGAATTCCTCGGAAATCAGGACCTGAACTGCCTCGAATCAAGAAAGCCGTTTACTTCAATGGGAGATAAGACAATCCGCTCAAAGCATTTTCGAGGTACTTTTGGACCATTATGGACGCCGGCAGCGCTTTTTGCACTGACGATCGGGGGTTGCATGGACGGTTTCGTGAACCAAGCGGCCTCATTGGGGGGAGCGATCGCGGGGCAGCGAGGTTCGGTTCAGCTCTTGTTCATCAACAACACGCCTTTTCGAGCGGTGTTCACCGCGGGAACGTATGACCAACTCGACTCGGCTTCGCAGCCGGACTTTCTGCAATTCGGACCCGACGACGGCGATATCACCTTCGACGGTGGGACTTCGAGCGAGATTCTGTCGGTTGATTGCGGTCGGGTGTTCGCGATCGGATCGCCGAAGCTTCACGATCTGATCGAAATGAATTTGCCTGATGCACCGAGGAATGAAAACGCCTTGGTGGCCGGCGTTTCGTTCATTGAGCCACCGGACGGCGAATCCGGCGAACCCGTTGAGCGCGGCGCGGCGCCGGCTTTCGAAGCCCTTTTGGGCGTCGATTTCCCTTGCAACTCCTTGCTCATTCTCCGTTTGGAAACCGACGACCTCGGCCCGGACCCGTTCCGAATCGCGTTCGAGTTGATCCCTTCCCAGTCGGATCGATGACGCGTCAAGCAACAAGCATTGCTCGCCCTCGCCCCTGACTCAAAGCTTGGAAATCCTGACGAAAAAAGGTAAACCAGCGGGCTACGCCGCGCCCTAGGGTGCCGCGGAACAAGGAGCGTGCGTGCCCAAATCGTTCTACATCATCGACGGCCACGCCCAGATTTATCGAGCGTTCTACGCGCCGTTTCGAGATCTCACCAGCCCGACGGGTGAGCCGACGCGGGCAACGTTTGTCTTTTGCCAGATGCTCTTGAACCTCTTGGAGCAAAAGAAGCCCGACTACATTGCCCTGACCTTGGACGTCTCCGACGAGACCGTCTTTCGCCGGGAGATCGACCCGGAATACAAAGCCCATCGAGACCCGGCCCCGGATGGGCTCCATCTTCAGGCGGATCGGATCATCTCGATCGTCTCGGCCCTGGGCATGCCGATCTTCCGTGTTCCCGGCTTCGAGGCCGACGACGTCATGGCCACGATCGTCGAAAAGTTGAAAGGGCAGGACATCCAGCTCTTCCTCGTGAGCAAGGACAAGGACCTCGAACAGCTCCTTGGCGATTGCGTGCATCTTTACGATCCGGCGAAGGATGAGGTTTTCGACGTTGCCGCGATGCGGGCAGCCAAGGGCTATTCGCCGGAGCAGGCCGTCGAGGTGCAGACTCTCGCGGGAGATTCCACGGACAACGTTCCCGGCGTCGAGGGCGTGGGCATCAAGACCGCGGCCAAGCTCATTCACCAATACGGCACGGCCGAAGCCGTCGTCGCTCACGCCGCTGAGCTCACCCCAAAAATGGCGGAAAGAGTCAGGGCCTTTGCTGGAAAACTCCAGGCGACACGAATGCTCGTCACCTTGAGAAAGGACACGCCGCTCGAATTCGAGATGGCCGCCTGCGCGGCGGATCGACTTCGATACTCAGAGCTTCGTCCCTTGTTTCGCGACCTTGGTTTCCATCGCCTGACCGAGGCCCTGGATCAGTTTGAACCGAAGCCGATTAGCGGTGCGCTTCCGTTCCATACACAAGCGCAGGGGAATGACCCTCCATCGACGGGGGCCAAAAAGGCGGTACGCGGGACGTACCAACTGGTGGATACTCCCGAGGCCTTCAACGACTTCGTTGCCCAGTTACGCACTCAACCCCTCTTCTGCTTCGACACCGAGACGACGGGATTGCAGCCCGTCAGGTCGGACATCGTAGGATTGTCAGCTGCTTGGAAGGCAGGGGAGGCCTATTACGTTCCGGTTCGCGCTAACGTGGGCCAGGTGATCCCGCGGGAGCTCTTCGTCGGTTTGCTCAAGCCGGTTTTTGAGGATTCTTCCATACGCAAGGTGGGACAGAACCTGAAGTTCGATGTGCTCGTGCTTCGGCAACTGGGGATCGAAACTACGGGAATCCATTTCGACACCATGCTCGCCAGCTTCCTTCTGGACCCGGTGGGACGCTCCCATTCCTTGGACGCGCTTGCCAAGTCGCTGCTGGGCCACGACATGATTCCCATCACCGACCTGATCGGCAAGGGCAAGGATCAGCTTCGCATGGACGAGGTCGACACGGATCGCGTGTGCGAATACGCCGCGGAAGACGCCGACTTTTCCTGGCGGCTCTTCGAACTTTTTGATCGCCAGATGGCAGGAAACGCCGTCGAACCGCTCTTTCGGGAAACAGAGGTGCCGCTGATTGAGGTCCTGGTAGAGATGGAAAACAACGGCATCTCACTCGACGAATCGCGATTGGTAAGGCTGGGCGAGACCATGGGCGATCGGATGCTGGAATTGACGAAGCAGGTCCACAAGGCCGCGGGCCATTCGTTCAACCTGGATTCGACCAAACAACTTGCGACCGTGCTATTCGAGGAACAAGGGCTACCGGTGATCAGGAAGACCAAGACGGGCTTGAGCACCGACGCCGAAACCCTCGAAGCCCTTGCGGAACAATCGGAAAATCCGATTCCCAAGCTCGTGTTGGAGTACCGGGAACTGGCGAAACTCAAGGGCACGTACGTCGATACGCTCCCCAAGATGGTCTGCACCCGGACCGGGCGCGTTCATGCCACGTTTCACCAAACCGGAGCGGTCACGGGGAGGCTTTCTTCGAGCGATCCGAACTTGCAGAACATCCCGATTCGCACGGAGCTGGGCCGGAAGATTCGCTCGGCGTTCGTGGCCGGGGCCAAGGACACGGTACTGCTCACGGCCGATTATTCTCAGGTCGAATTGCGGGTTCTCGCTCATCTATGCAAGGATGAGAACCTGGTTGACGCGTTTCGCCGCGGCGTGGATATCCACAAAGCGGTCGCGGCTCAGGTCAACGGAGTCCCGTTGGATGCGGTGACGCCGTCGCATCGTAGCGCTGCCAAGGCGGTCAACTTCGGCATTATTTACGGTCAGACACCGTTTGGATTGGCGAGGTCGCTCGGAATTACGTCGACCGAAGCGAAAGAGTTCATCGAACGATACTTCAAGCAGTACCCGCGCATTCGCGAGTTTATCGATCGGTGCGTGGCCGACGCACGCCGAACCGGCTTTGCCGAAACCATGCTGGGACGGCGACGGCCGATTCCGGAACTAAGCTCGCGCAATCGGGCAGAGGTGGGCTTTGGTGAACGAATTGCGGTCAACACGGTGGTGCAGGGTTCCGCGGCGGACCTGATCAAGCGTGCGATGGTCAACATCCTCCGCGAACTCAAATCGGACGGCGGCCAGGTGCGGATGCTCATTCAGGTGCATGATGAACTGGTTTTCGAGGCGCCTGAACACGATGTGGAAAGGACCGCGGCAATGGTCCGCGAGAAAATGGCATCCGCATTGGAGTTCGATGTTCCCATTGTCGTCGATACGGCCTGGGGTAAAACGTGGACGGACGCCAAGGATTAGCCCCCGGGTGTCGCAGTCGCCGGCTCCGATTTCCTCCGAAATTCCTGTACTTTTTCTGTTTCATCCAATTGTTTCACTTTCGGGTGCTGCTTTCTCCTTGTCAGTTCTTTCTTAATTCTTTCCTAAACAAGCCTTAAACATAAGGTTGACGCTAACTAACTTGTGGTATACAATATCTAGAGATTTATTCTTGACATAGCCAAGGGATGGTGTACTATAAAGCCTTCGCCTTGAAAAAGCCCGACAGGATGTCGAGCGAAACGATGACGAAAGGGCGATTTTTTCGGCTTTGGGATTCTGAGAGGTTTGTTCCTTGGCTGGTTTGTACTCGAAAATCGGCGGAGTCGTAACGTTCGCTTGATTGGTATTTGTTAGGTAGTATTGGCTCAGGCTGGGTGACTACGGCGGCTAGGAATGATTCTCGAAACTGCGACTTAGATTGGCTGTATCGCTCTAAATAAGCCGGTGGAGGCAGCACAGGGTATGTCTCTTTTAGTTGAATCAGACCGACAAACGGCGCCTCGGGTAACAGGGATGAACCCGGGCAGTCCTGATTTTTCACCGAATGCACTGCGCGTCCTTCAAGCCAGATATTTGAAGAAAGACGAAGGGGGGCGCTACACCGAAACTCCCACGGATCTTTTCCGTCGGGTGGCCAAGGCTGTCGCCGAGGCGGAGATCGAATACGGTTCGGAAGTAGGCCGCGCGGAATGGGAGGCGCGGTTCTACGAGTTGATGGTCAGCCGTCGTTTTATGCCCAACTCACCGACGTTAATGAACGCCGGGCGGGAAATGGGCATGTTGAGCGCCTGTTTCGTGCTCCCGGTGCGGGACAGCATCAATGAGATTTTTGACGCGATCAAGTACACGGCGCTGATTCAGAAGGCCGGCGGGGGCACGGGTTTTGCATTTGACGAATTGCGTCCGACCGGCGATTACATCAGTTCATCGGGCGGTACAACCAGCGGCCCCATCTCGTTCTGGCGGGCCTTCTCCGAGGCGACCAACGCGATCCAACAGGGTGCGTTCCGGCGCGGAGCGAACATGGGGATGATGTACATTCATCATCCCGACATCCTGAAATTCCTCCACGCCAAAGAAGACCTGACCCAGTTCACGAATTACAACATTTCGGTCAAAGTAAGCGACGAATGGATGGAGTCGTTCCTGAAAGCGCCGAAAGCTCCGCATGTGGTTAGCAACCCGCGAACCGGTCGGCAATATCTGTTGCCGAAAGCGCTTAGGATTTGGGAGTACGATCTTCGTTCGCTGACCGAACTCCCGGCGGACGGAACGGTTCCTCCCGGCGAGTTTTACACGCGGCGAGACATCTGGGACATCATTATCACCAACGCCCATCGCACGGGCGAGCCGGGCGTGGTGTTCATGGATCGCATCAACGAATCCAACCCCACGCCGCACGTGGGTCGGATCGAGGCAACCAATCCATGTGGCGAGCAGCCCTTGCTGCCGTTCGAGGCGTGCAACCTGGGAAGCATCAATCTCGCCTTGTTTGTTGAGGAGAATGAAACCGGCACGCCGGCCGTGGAATGGGACGGATTGCGAACCACCGTTCAAGAGTCCACTCGATTTCTCGATAACATCATCGACGTCAATCGGTATCCTTTGCCGCAAATCGACGAAATCTGCAAAGCCAACCGCAAAATCGGTTTGGGGGTAATGGGTTTCGCGGATGCGCTGTTCAAGCTTGGTGTCCCCTACGACAGCGAAGAAGGCGTCAAATGGGGAGAACGATTCATGGAATTCGTCGATGAAACGTCGCACGATTACAGCGAATTCCTGGCTGGCGAACGAGGCTGCTTCCCCAACTGGAAGGGGAGCATTTACGATACACAGCATCACCGGCCGATGAGGAATGCCACGTGCACCACGGTGGCGCCGACCGGGACGATCAGCATTATCGCGGGCTGTTCGGGCGGAATAGAGCCCATGTATAGTTTGGCGTTCTTCCGAAACGTGTTGCGCGGCCACGCCCAGGCCAAGACGCCGATGGTCGAAATCAACTCCATTTTTGAAGGAGTTGCAAGACGTTCAGGGTTTTTCAGCGAGGGACTGATGGAGCGTGTTGCCACGGACGGCACCCTCGCTTATGCCCCCGAGGTGCCCGCCGAAACTCGGCGGGTGTTCGTGTGTGCCCATGATGTGCTGCCGAGTTGGCACATGCGCATGCAGGCCGCGTTTCAAAAACACTGCGATGCTTCCATCTCCAAGACCATCAACTTCCCTGAAACCGCGTCGATCGCCGACGTGGAAGAGATTTATCGGCTGGCGTTCGAAATGCGATGCAAAGGCGTGACCGTGTACCGAAACGGGTGTCGCAAACATCAGCCCATGGCCTTGAAAACCAGCGACAAGGTCCATGGCGCTTCGACGGCGACCGGGAAGCCCGAGCCGGCTCGCACACTGGAACCTGCGATTCTACCCGAAATCACCAGCGGAATTCGCGTTCGTCAACTTACACCCTTCGGAAACATGCACATCAATATCACGGTGGACCCGCATGGGGAACGTGAGTTGGAGGTCTTTGCCCAGTTGGGCAAGGGCGGCGACTTGGCCAACAGCGACCTGGAAGCGATCTGCCGCATGGTTAGTCTTTGGCTGCGATCCGGTGGAAACCTGGACCATGTTTACCGACAGCTTCACTCGATCGGCTCGAGTCTTCAGGTGCACACCAAAGAGGGCAAGATCATGAGCCTCGGCGATGGACTTGCTCGGGGAATCAGGAAATACATGCTCGCGAAAGCCGAATTCGGCTTGAGGCCTTTACTGATGGGAGAGGTTTCTTTGGAGGCACTTACCCGCGTGGTGAGCGGGAGTGGGAAGGTGAACGGAATCGGGTCGAACGGCCACAGCGGAAACGAAGTGCCATCCGCCCGCAGTTCGGTCGCGACGTCGATTTCTCCCCGACTCGATTCGCAGGGGATTCAATGGCAGCAGACCCAGTTTAAGGTTGTTTGCCCAGATTGCCAATCTTCGTTGCGTTTCTGCGAGGGATGCGTAAAATGTGAGGCCTGTGGATTCTCAGAATGCTGAAAATGCGCTTCAGGCCGGTAAAAATCGGTGCTCTATGCGGATTTTTCCGATCTCGTGCCTAGAATTATGTTGACGGATCAAAGGGAGTGGCTAGATTCGGTCGATACTTGAAGGCGGACTGTGCGATGGGTGACATGGTTGCTCGGCGTCAGGCTGCGAATGGAATTATACGGAGGGCGCCCAAAGGGCTGATCCTGTGAAGTAAACCGGCTTCTTTCCCCTCCGGAAAGCACCGTCTCGCTCTAGGGTGAGCGGTGCTTTCTTTTTGTCCCTGCGTTTTTCGTGCTGCAGGATTCGTTGTGCCGCAATTCGCTTGGCTGATTTGTTGATCCGATAGCGAGTTCCTCCCGGGAGTTCAGTTTCGGTGCGAGGGTCGGATGAAAGTTCAGCCGTTTTGGCGGCGCTGGGCGCCAAAGCCATTGCCATCCAAGCGTGCGTAAACGAACCCCCGATCCTATAAATTCAGAGTCGAGAAAGGCGGGGATCGGGGCTTGCCTGGCCCGCCCCATCCGCTATACTTACGATTCTCCGCGTAATCCGGCAGCGACCGGGGCGGTAGTGCGACGGTAGGCGAGGAGTGTTTTGTGGCGGTCAAGATCAGACTAAAACGCATCGGCCGACGACGGCAACCAAGTTACCGCGTGGCCATTATGGATCAGCGCCGTACGCGGGACGGCCTGGTCATCGAAGAGGTCGGCACGTTCAACCCACTGCGCAAGGATGAACACGCGCTTCAGCTCAAACGCGAGCGAATCGAGTATTGGATCGGGGTCGGCGCGCAGCCGACGGACACGGTTCGCAGTTTGTTGGTCAAGCAGGGGCTGCTCAAGGGGGCCGGCGCTTCGTGACCTTCGCAATGGACAGTCATGCGCATCGACGTTTTGACATTGTTTCCGCGGCTCTTTCAGCCATTCGCGTCGCACGGCGTCGTGGGCCGGGCGATGGACGCGGGATCCCTGCGTCTTTCCTTCGTTGATTTTCGCCAGTTTGCTCGTGATCGGCACAAGACCGTGGACGACCGTCCCTTCGGCGGCGGGCCAGGAATGGTGCTAATGTGCGGGCCGCTGTTTGATGCCGTGGAATTCGTCGAATCGGAGGGTGAGCCGGCCACGCGGATTCTGCTCACCCCCCAAGGCGAAAAGTTGGACCAGGCGCGCGTTGCGGAGCTAGCCGCGCTTCCCCGGTTGCTCCTTCTCTGCGGGCATTATGAAGGATTTGACGAACGAATTCGTCTCGGGCTCGGCGTCCGCGAGGTTTCGATCGGTGATTACGTCCTTTCCGGCGGAGAGGCCGCGGCCATGGTTCTCATCGATGCCGTCGCTCGGCTATTGCCGGGAGCGGTGGGGGAGCCCGCATCGTTGAGCGAGGAATCGTTCTCGGAAGGATTGTTGGAATATCCGCACTTCACGCGGCCCCGCGTGTTCCGCGGCATGGAAGTTCCCGCGGTTTTGTTGTCCGGTAACCACGCGGAGATTGCGGCGTGGCGCCGAGGTCAGGCACGAGAGCGCACGGCGGCCCGAAGGCCGGATTTGTTGTCGAGATTCCATCGAATTCGCGTTGCGGATTCCCGCCCGGCTGGTGCGTGCGGCTTGTCGCCCGACAGAGGGCGGCACCGTTCGAAGTCCGGAAGCGGCTCACGTGAAATTATTGCGATCGGTGCAAGAGTGCCGCGTACTTCGTTGCGCCGGCGTAATCAAGGAGCCACGCGACGGCTCTGTTACTTGGGAGTGGTACGATGAGTCAGGAAATCATTCGGCTGGTGGAAAAGCCCTATCTCAAGACGGAGCTGCCCGGCTTTCACATCGGGGACACGGTGGACGTACTCTGTCGGATCGTGGAAGGCGAAAAGGAACGGGTTCAATCGTTCAACGGAATCGTGATCGCCCGCGCCGGACGAGGCTTTAACGAGAGTTTTACGGTGCGGCGCATCGTCCACGAAGAGGGCGTGGAGCGGAAGTTCCTGCTGCATTCACCCAATGTCGTAGATATTCGGGTGCGCCGCCGTGGCAAGTCTCGTCGGGCGAAACTGTTCTTCCTCCGCGGACGACTTGGAAAGGCTCGGAAGCTGCGTGAGCTTCGAATTCATCACAAGAAACCTGCGGAAACTGAGTTGGCTTCGGCGGCCGTCTGACCGCCGCCACCTCTTGGGACGGCGCGGGGAGCGGCTCGCGGCGAACTTCCTTCGCCGCAAGCGGCATCGAGTTCTCGTTCGCAATTATCGTTGCCCGGCGGGAGAGGTGGATTTGGTGTGCAGCGACGGCCGGACCCTGGTCTTCGTTGAAGTGAAGACCCGCGCCGATTTTCTCGCTCAGGAGCCAAATGCGTCGGCCACGAAAGATCAATGGAACCGCGTTTGCCGCGCGGCACAGTATTTCGGCGATCGCTTCCGAACCGGACCGCGGCCGTTTCGGTTTGACTTGGTGACGGTGGAGTGTCCGCAGCGCGGTGCGCCACGCATAGACCATTTCCTGGACGCGTTTCGGCCTGACGCATGAACAAGACTTCGTGGATCCGTGTTCCACGAAGTCGGACGGCGATGGGTTACTCGAGTATCTCCCTTGGGTCTAATCGATTCGCACGCGCATCTTACGTATCCCGAGCTTGCCGGCGATCTGGAGGGGGTCCTGGCACGCAGTGCCCAGGCCGGTGTGGACCGGATCATCACCATCGGCACCGATCCGGACGACGCTCGGAAGGCCCTGGAATTGAGCAAGCGATTCGCGGGCAGAATCCACGCTGCGGCGGGCCTCCATCCACATCACGCGAAACAGGCGAGCGAAGCAACGGTCGAGCAATTCGCGGAATGGTGGGCGAGTGGCGCCGTGGTCGCTGCGGGGGAAATCGGGTTGGATTATCATTACGACTTCGCGGCCAGGGAACTACAGCGGAATGTATTTGCTGGACAGCTTGTACGCGCCAAACCGCTCGACTTGCCGCTGATCATTCATTGTCGCGAGGCCTTTGACGATCTCGTTCCCATGCTTGTGGACCACGGTTTCAAAGGGCGGCGCGTCGTGTTCCATTGCTTTACCGGCAGCGCAGAGGAGGCGGGCCTCGTGGCCGAACTCGGCTGGCGGATTTCGTTTACGGGAATCGTGACCTTCAAAAAGTCGGTTTGGCTACACGATATCGCCCGTACGTATCCATCGGACTCCCTCATGATCGAAACCGACTCGCCCTATCTTTCGCCCGAACCCGTGCGTGGAAAAACGCCCAACGAACCCGCTCACGTGCTCCACGTCGCGCGTTTTCTGGCAAACCTTCGAGGAATCGACTTCTCGGATTTCGTTGAGCAAACCGAGCGAAACACCCGCGAGTTCTTCAAGTTGGCTGAGGTTTGAAGGATCTTGCTCCGAGTACGGTGCCCCTTCGCATCCCGCGTCGGGGCAACCATTTCCCGCGGTATCAATGACGTGAAGTTCTGCCGCCATCCTGACCGTTCCAAAATCGCCGTTGTGGAAGAAGGCCGGAGCCACCGCCATGTTACGAAGCGGAACCGTCCGGAAAGTGTTGCAAAGCGAGCGATCTCCCACCCTCGGGTCTTATCGCTCCTCCTTGGTCTAAGGGGGGAATTGGCGTTTACGCGTGTTTCCGGTTCCTAATCCTGCCGCCATGAGCTTGAAAAAGACTCACTTTATAGGAGAAGTTCCATACAAACGGACAATGGAACCTCGACGGATTGAAATCAAGGGAACCGGCGGATTAGGTCCGCCGTCTACACTGGAAAGGGTGGATCAGGCCGAAGAAATCGCATGACACGGATTTGTCGGAGACCTTTGGGACATGGTATGGTCGGGACACAGCCGGAGAGAGGATACGGGAATCCCCAAATCGAATTGGCACACCGGGGCAACGATCGCGGGGCCGCGAGTTTGCAGCGACCTTGCGGGGCGCATAAACTTCAAGGAGGGTTTTTGCCCTTGACAGACAGGATGAAAACATGAACGTACGATTGTTCTTATTGCTTGCAGTGGCCGCAGGACTGGCCGTCTATTTCGTCATGAAACCGTCGAAAAGACCCAAGAGCGGGAATGGGCAGGTCCAGGCCGTCGAATTGGATCCGCCAAGTGACCCGATGCCTGGTGAATTGCGAGCACGTGTTGAAGAGATGCAAAAGGATCTGTGGACGCTTCCCTTGCCGGGTTCCGAGCCGGCCGATCCGCCTCGATTTGCGGTTACGGTGACGCCAAATCCCGCCAGTGGTAAGAATCAACTTTGCTTCGACATCTCGGAGGCTCATGGATATTTCGTGGAAACGCTAGTTATCGAGTTCTGGCACACCGGGCCGGATGGAAAGGCAACTCTCGAGGACTCGCCGCTGGGACTACAGGAGACCATCAACGATTACATCGAAGTCGACAAGACGTTGCACGTCTGCATGGAGGTCGTCCCGGTTGAATTCGAGCGAATCAAGAATACGTTGGGCACTTCTGAAAACTGGAAGGCTCAAATCGTCAAGTACAATCGCGCGCGAGTGAAGAACCCGGATCCACTTTGGCCTCATCCGACTCGACTTCCAAAGGTTCAGGGAAGAAAGGGCAAGCCCTGATCGCGATGGGATCGGGCATTTCGATCACCGGCTTCGGAGTCCGCTACGCGGGAAGATTGGGACCCAACCACGGCGGTGTGTTTGCGCGCCGCATCTGCACAACTGCCCGAGGTCAACGTCTTACCAGCAAGACCAGGTTCAGCAGGATGGAGAGTCCCAGACCGACCGTGAGCAGTAGGACCCAATGGAGTGAAACGCCGGCTGGGGCCGCGGACTGCTGATCCGACGGAAGCGGCCTGCGAATGACTTCGCCGTGCGTCGCGAGATTTTCGAGCAAATTGCGGTCGTATTTCCTTCTCGCCTGAAACGGCGGTTCGCCCTTGGAAACAGCATCCAGATCGGAAATGACCTCCGCCATGGAAGGGTATCGATCGGACGCGTTTTTCGCCATCATGACCTCGATAATCTCTCCGACGGCGGCGGTTAGTTTCGGATTGATGTGATCGGGCGGAATCAACGGGTCTTTTAGATGTTTGTGCATGACTGCCGACGGAGTCGTGCCGTCGAAGGGGACGCGGCCGGTGACCATGTGGTAAAAGGTCGCGCCCAAGGCATAAATATCGGCGCGCCCGTCGATGGTGATTTCGCCGCGGATTTGCTCCGGGCTGATGTAGTAGGGGGTTCCGTAGGCTCGGCCGGCCTCGGCTGTGGCCGTGGCGTAGTCATCCACTTCGCGGGCCAAACCCATGTCGGCGAGCTTCACGATGCTCGCCTTGGTGATCATGATGTTCTTAGGCTTCACGTCGCGGTGGATGAATCCGTGGCGATGGGCGTGATCCAATGCCAAGGCGGCCTGGCGGATCAGATTCACCGCCTTGGCCTCTTCGACGGGGCGGCCGTCGGTGAGCAAATCATACACCGTCTGCCCGTCGATGTACTCCATGACGAAATAGTGGTACCCGCCGGCCTCGCCGACGTCGTAGGCCTGGACGATATTCGGATCGTTCAGCCGGGCGGCGGCGCGCCCCTCTCGGTAAAAACGTTCCACGAATTCGGCATTCTCGCTGAGCCGTTTGGGCAGGACCTTTACGGCGACGGTTCGATCGAGGCTGAGTTGTTTGGCCTTGAAGACGACGGCCATTGCCCCCTGGCCGAGCTTGCTCTGAATCTGGAAACCTGGGATCTGTTGGGCCGGGCGGTACATGGAGTCCTCGTCCATGGCACGGTTCAAGCGCGCAAGTTGTGACCGAGTCACGTAGCCCCTTTGGACCAGCAGATCGGCCAGGGAGATGGGATTCCCCTTTTCGGTGAGCGAATGTAGTTCGGCACGAACCAATTCGAGTTCGTTGGCCGTGCAGAACTTCCGTTCCACCACCAATCGCGAGATCTGCGATTCCTCGGAGATGGACATTCCACGTTCCGTAATTGCTGCCAAACAGCGCTCCCTTGGCGTCGTGACGGCACGGTCAGAGTCGCCGCCTATTCTAGGCCTGTCAAGGCGGCGGATTCGACTGCCGGGGCGAGCAGGGAGGCGCGAATCCTGCGGCGAGCCGATCCGGGCGATTCAGGCCACGCGTCAAGTATATCGGAACCAATCCGGGCCTGGCGCTGCGTAAACAGGCACGGATCGGATTCGCAGCCCGGTTCGAGCCCAAGTCGACGAAGAATACGGCGTACCAGTCGATCCGTGCCAATACCGGTCGCCGCCGAAACCCAAATAGGGTCCGAAAGGCCCTCGATTCCGATTTCCCGGCAGGCATTTCCCGCTTGGTCGGCCTTGTTCATTACGACCAGGCAACTCGGTTCCCCCAGCGAAAATACAAAGGCTTCTCGTCGATCAGCCGAAACGGCGCTCGATCCGTCGAGCACAATGACTACCAAGTCGGCGGTCCCTGTGATTTCCGCGGCGCGCCCGATCGCAATTTTCTCCAGCGGGTCCTCGGTTTGGTGGCTGCCGGCCGTATCCATCAGCCGGATAGGGGCCCCCTCCATTTCCACCGTGCTATCGACCCAATCGCGAGTCGTCCCCGCGATCGGAGAAACGACCGCGGCGGAACGCCCCACCAATCGATTGAAGAGCGTGGATTTCCCACTGTTGGGTGGTCCGACGAGAACCACCGTCGCTCCCTGGGCAAGCCGTCGGCCTGCGGTGGACCGCTCGACAAGCGATTGGAGTTCCTCCTTGCATTCCGCTTCGCCGATCATCACTGGATTGGACAAACGGGCAAGGAACTTCGGCAACCTGACACGCTGGTCGGCAAGAAACCGTACAGCGCGAAATGTTGTGGCGCGGATCATGCCCTGAAGCGCCTCGATTTCAATAAGAGTTTGGGCGGGCCAAACGGCGGCAAGGGAATGAGAGGATGGAGCAGGGGGAATTCCACGGCGGTCAAAAACTTCCAGGGCGCGTTCCAGAATTCGCATTCCCCCGTGCAGCGTCAGATCGATCACCGAACTTGGTCCCGCCACGCGCTCGCAAATCAGCACCTCGTCGATCACTTCGTCGCCGTCAACCAGTGCGCCAAGTCGCAGCGAGGAGGTCACGGTGGGTTCGATTCGCGGCTTTTGTCGAAGACGCAGACAATCACGCAATCGCTCCGACACGTTCGGTCCGGCCACCCGAATCATCCCGATGGCACCGGCACCCGGCGCGGTCATGATGTAGGAGGCTGGCGATGGGAATTCGATCATGCACCCTTGGAAGTCAAGTGGTGAGAGTACGCAAGACCCACGCCTCGCAAAGTAAGATGGCGGACCGGAGTGTCAATAAAATCGCAATGCGCGGCCATGAATTCCAGATCCCCTCCGGTCGCGACCACCTGCGGCCATCGGTTCAACGACGTTGCATAGGCCTCCACCAGTGCCCGGACAGCGCCCGCCAGCCCTCGACAGACTCCGGTTTGCATCGCTTCCACCGTATTTCTCCCGAATGGGCGGTTGGGAAAGCACGGTTCGACCTCGGGGAGGGCGGCGGTGAACTCATGGAGGGCGCGTAACTGGAGCTTCAGTCCGGGGAGGATCGCCCCGCCTGCGAATGCTCCGTCGGCATCCACCAGGTCCACCGTCACCGCGGTGCCGAAATCGACCACGGTGCATGAGGTCTGAATGCGTTCGAAGGCGGCGGCGGCCGCGCAAACCCGATCCACGCCAACCGTGTCCGGATTCTCCACGGTCACATCCATGGGCAGTGGCAGCGAATCGCCCACGACCAGGGCTTCGCGGGATACCAGATCGGCAATCTGCTCTCGCACCCGCTGCAATACCGCGGGAACGACGGACGCAATGACCGTGGCGGCGGGCTTGGCTCGAGGGACGCTTTCCACATGAGCCGCATACGCCCTTGCGAACGCCTCTGCATCCCGCGTGGGTATCGACAACGGCGTCCTAATCGATTCAGCGTGCCACGTAGCCAACCCGATCGAAGTGTTTCCGATGTCGATTACGATGACGGAATCGTTGGGGTCAATTGGATCGCGAAAGCGAATCATCGCAGGTCTCGATGTTTCAGGCCGTGATTCCCGTTGGGCAGGTGAAATGCTTGACCGAGCACCAAGCCCTTTGAATCACAATCCTGAATCTGCCATGAATGAATCATGCCGTGGAGGTACTCAGGCAGACGGCCCTCTGGTCGGAAACTCGAGGGTCGGCCGTCGTGTGCAGACAGTGCCAGATTTTTTCCAGCAGTTTCGAAAGTCCCGCCCCCGTCACGGCGCTGATGGGAAGCACTTCGCGACCTATACTCTCCGAAAGCTCGCTCGCGGCGTCGAGTCCGCCGGTCAGTTCGGTCTTGCTGGCGACCACGATCTCAGGTTTTTCCGCGACCACAGCACTGTATCCGGCCAATTCGCCGCGGACCGTGTGGTAGGCATCCGCGGGCAAACAAACCGGCGAAGGCGAACCGACCTCCACTAGATGAACCAGGACCCTGGTGCGTTCGACGTGACGAAGAAAAGCGTCGCCGAGGCCCACGCCGCGATGGGCCCCTTCGATCAACCCAGGCAGATCCGCCGCGACAAACCGGCGATGATCCGACAGTTGAACGATCCCCAGTTGGGGTTGAAGCGTGGTGAATGGATAATCCCCGATTTTTGGGCGGGCCTTGGAAATCCGGGAAAGCAGCGTGCTTTTTCCCGCATTGGGCAAGCCGACAATCCCAACGTCTGCGATGAGCTTCAGTTCGAGTCGAAGCCATCGTTCTTGCCCCGGCCAACCCTCTTCAAATTCCCGCGGAGTCTGATGGGTGGATCGGGCGAAACGAGCGTTGCCTCTGCCGCCCCTGCCGCCTTCCGCGAGGCAGACTTGATCGCCCGCGTGGGCAAGATCCTTCAGCAGCAAACCTGTATTTCGGTCGAAGATCAGCGTGCCGGGAGGCAGCTTGAGAACTCGGTCGCAACCTTTGCGGCCGGTCATGTCCTTGCCCATCCCAGGGCGCCCGTTCTCCGCGATCCAGTGATGGTGGCCGGTGAAGTCCAAAAGGGTATCCGTGTCGCCGGCCGCTTCAGCGAAAACGCTGCCGCCGTCGCCGCCGTCGCCGCCATTGGGGCCGCCCCGGGGCGCAAAGATTTCTCGCCGAAAGCTGACGCATCCGTCGCCTCCTTTTCCGGCGCGCACGTGGATCTCGGCCTCATCTACGAGCATGACCGATGGCTTCTTCCTGAAACGAGTTTCATTTCGAGGTCTTCAACAAAAAAGGGCGGTCGACCCATCAACCACCCCACGTCCAATGACTGACGTCGTAATCCAGGTCCGACTACTCATTCGTCAATGGAATGACGTCGATTCGCCGTCCGCGAAATTGCACCGTGCCGTCCACCAGCGCGAACAGCGTATAGTCACGCGCGCAGCCGACGTTGCGGCCGGGAATGTGCTTGGTGCCGCATTGTCGGACCAGGATGGTGCCGATGGTAACGTTGGACCCGCCTCCGCGTTTGAGGCCGCGAAACTGGGGATTGCTGTCCCGGCCGTTGCGTGAAGATCCCTGTCCCTTTTTATGTGCCATAATTCACCCTGAACGATCTCTTACCCTCATCCCTACACATCAAACGAACCCATCGCCGCGGGAGTCACCTAACGGGAACGGCCTAGCGTCATTGCATAACCCATTCTCGGCTGCGTCGGATCGGCAACGCCAGGGGCGAAGTCTTTCGGTCGCCCGGTACATCATAACGGACGGCCAGCGTCCGACGAAGAAGAAACGAGCGGACGTTGGTGTCCGACTCCGGCTTCTTGGCGTCGAAAGCGGGGCTTGCCAACCGAACCACGTCGCCCGAGAGCCCGCTGACATAGATGGTAAACGAACTGGCGTCGGGGTCAAATTCACGAAAAACCGCCACCGAGGCGCGGGAGTTTTCCTCGCCCTGTAACAGCAATCCCGTGATCTTCGAAGGTCCGACGAGGAAGGGGAACTCTCGTTTGTGCCGCGCCGCCAGCACGTCGTACACCCTCGGGCTGATTTCCGCCCCGCCCTCGACCTCCCTTAAGGTGTCCGTGACCAGTCGAAAGGAAGGGTAAAACTCAACGTCGCGGCCCGTGAGATTGGTGACTTGGTACAATACGTACCAGAATACGGTTTCGTGGCGATCTCCCGGGAGCTGAAGGCTGACGCGCTGGGGGTCGTAGAACGAAAACTCAAGCTGCCACGTTTTTGGGAAAGGTTCCGCGGGCGGGGCGCACCACCCCACCCAAGGTGCCAAGCAGACGAATACCCCAAACAATCTTTCAACACGGCATCGCATGGGCCGGAAGAGTAATGCGATTCGACCCACCTGTCAATCCCGCCGCAAGGAGTGCGCTCGGCCGTCACCCTGACCGGACTTGCATTATCCGCTACCCTTGGCAGTCTTGGTCCTTGAATGGGGCACCCCGATAGGTTGCGGGGGACGTCGTGAATGGAATAGAGGGCAAACACGAATATGAATGTCTGGGTCAATGGCATCAAGGTGCACGTGGACGTTCGAGGCAAGGGGGAACCCATTCTCTTTCTGCACGGGTTCCCGTTACGAGGAGACATGTGGGATCCGGTGCTCGATGAGCTCGAAGGGACGTACCGGTTGATCATCCCGGATCTGCGCGGTCATGGGCAGTCGGATGCCACAAAGAACTGGACCATCGCTGATCTGGCGGAAGACCAGGCCGGACTGCTGGAGGAGATTGACGAGACGCACCGCGTGGTGGTCGTGGGAGCGTCGATGGGCGGTTACGTCGCGTTGGAGTTCTGCCGCTTTTTTGAAAGCTGTGTGCGCGGCGTCGTTCTGGTGGACACCCGGGCCGAGGCGGATACGGCGGAGGCGGCGAAGGCACGCCGGGAAACCGCAGAGAAAGTTCTGCACGAAGGCCCGCAGGTCGTCGCGAATTCGATGATCGAACGGTTGTTCGCACCGTCTTGCCCCTCGGAGGTTCGTGAACATTGGAGGCGGGTCATGTTGTCGATGTCGCCCGAAGGGATGGCCGGGGCGCTGCGGGCCATGGCGGGGCGATCCGATTCATACGAGACGCTTCGGCGATTGCGCGTTCCCACGCTCATCGTTGTCGGCGAACAGGATGTCATCACGCCTTCTGAGCACTCAAAGAGAATGCATGAAGCAACGGTCGGCTCGGAACTGGTGGTCATGCCCGGTGTCGGCCACATGCCGCCGATCGAAGCGCCGAAGGAGTTCGCGGAACATATGGAGCTATTCCTGAAGAAAGTTTACGCCGCGCGCCGCAATGCAGAGGGTCAGTCGTGATGGGCCCCGCCGCCGCAAAGCGCGGCCGGTTTTTCGATTTGGATGGGATCGAATTGCGGACGCGACTCCCTCAATGGGGTGGAAAGGCTCCAAGAAGATGAAAAACCAGGAATTGGCGCGGGTATTTGAGCGGATCGCCGATTTGCTTGAGATTGACGGGGCGGACACGTTTCGGGTGAACTCATATCGCCGCGTATCACGAACGCTTAAGGACGCGGTGGAAGATATCGAAGAGTTGGCCGCCGAGAAGCGCCTGAACGAATTGCCCGGGATCGGCAAGGCCTCCGCCCAGCGAATCGTTTTGTACCTCACAACCGGGCACATCGACGTTTTAGATGAGCTGGAGGCCAAGTTCCCACCGGGCCTCTCCAAGCTGCTCGAGATTCCGGGCCTGGGGCCTAAGAAGGTGGCCTTGGTGCACAAGATGCTCGGAGTCGCCTCGACCGACGATCTCCAACGCGTGATTGCATCCGGCGAGCTCGAAAAGCTTCCGGGGTTGGGGGCGGCCAGCGTCAAAAAGATTGCCGACGGCATGGCGTTCCTCCAAAGCAGCGGCGGGCGCACGCCGCTGGGGGAAGCTATTCCGATCGCCGAGTCATTTCTCGCAAGAGTAAAGTCCATTCCTGGGGTTCGGCGGGCCGAAATCGCCGGTTCGCTCCGCCGCGGCAGCGAGACGATCGGGGATATCGACATTCTCTGTGACGCCCGGGATCCCGAAGCCGCGATAAAGGCATTCATCAAATTTGAAGGGGTCAAGCGGATGCTGGCCGCCGGAACCACCAAGGGTTCGGTGACCATTGACTTGATTGATGGCCGTGAGTTGCAGATCGACTTGCGCGCCATAGAGGAGAAATCGTTCGGCGCGGCCTGGCAATACTTTACCGGATCGAAAGAGCACAACGTTCGATTGCGTGAGCGTGCCGTTTCCAACGGATGGCGGCTCAATGAATACGGCCTGCACGAGGGCGAAAAACTGCTTGCCGGGCAGCGCGAGGAGGACATTTACAAGAAGCTGGGCCTGCCCTGGATTCCACCGGAGCTTCGTGAAGGTCGCGGCGAATTCGACGAAGCCGTTGCGGCGGAGGAGTTGGTTTCGCTAGACGACCTACGGGGCGACTTGCACATGCACACGGTCGCCAGCGACGGGCGCTGCACGATCGAGGAAATGGCCGAGGCCGCGAAGAAGCTCGGCTACGAGTATATCGCCATTTGCGATCATTCGAAAAGCTCCACCATCGCCAACGGCCTTTCGATCGAGCGGATGAAGGAGCATATCGCCGCGATTCGAGACGTTGCGAAACGAACCAAGGGGATCGCCGTGCTGGTCGGCTGCGAGTGCGACATTCTGCCCGATGGCTCGCTGGATTATCCCAATGATATCCTGGAGCAGTGCGATTGGGTGGTGGCGAGCATTCATTCGGCGATGGGTCCCGGCGAGTCGCACAAAAAGAGTCCGACCGAGCGAACGCTGTCGGCCATGCGGAATCCGTTCGTTTCGGCGATCGGCCATCCCACGGGCCGGTTAATCAACAAGCGCGCCCCGATGGACCTTGACCTGTCCGCGGTGATCGAAGCGGCCAACGAAACCGCGACCTTCCTGGAAGTCAATGCGAGCTGGCAGCGGCTGGATCTAAAAGATTTGCACGTTCGGCAGGCGATCGCCGCGGGTGTCACCCTGGTGATTGACACGGATGCGCACCACTCGGATCAGCTTGCATGGATGCGGTTCGGCGTGATGACTGCGCGGCGCGGCGGCGCCAAGAAGAAAAACGTACTCAACTGCCTAACACCGGCGGCGCTGCGAAAACGAATCGCTCAAAAACGCAAAGACCATTCGGCAGAGTAACGCCGACTTCACTCACACCGTATTCAGGTACCGGGCAAGGCGGTTCAACGCCTTCTTCCAATGCGCGCGGGCTTTGTCGACGGCGGCCGCGTTCTTGAGTTTGCTCTGCTGCACGGAGACCATGCTCTTGGCATCGCCTTTGGCGTAGAAATTGGCTTCCAAGGTCGTGTCAGCCGTGTAGGCTACTCGCAGCGACTTATTTTTCGTCGCCTTGCGAACTGTTAGAGGGGCGCCACCCAGCCACGCAGCACGCACCGTCTTGTCCGCGAAAGCTTTGTAAAGCACCGACACAGGGATAAGGACGGTCTTGCTCACGCTCACCTGCCATCCGCGGACGGTTTCGTTCGGCTTGCGCAAACCGCGAGCCTGTTCGTAACCCACGGCCACCATTTGATTCCACCAATTGCCGACGCCAAGCTTTTCTCGCAGGTATTGGGCGATCCTTTTGTGATCCCATTGGTCGGCGCCAACGCGATCGAGGACATGAAACCATTCTTCCCAGGATTTGCCCGTCTTTTTAGAAACAGCTTCGGAGCTGATCCCCCCGGCCGCGGTCGCGCCGGTTTTTGCGGTTCGCTTGGAATTGGACGGCGTTGGGATTCCGGCTTTTCGGGTCCCTGGGGTTCGTCTGGGCTGTTTTTGCGTGACCATCTCCAAATCCTTCTTTGATTCTAATTGACCGTGCGCAATGATTCGCCACCGTTCGTACCGAAAAATCGCGCGGGCTATCCCGGCGCGCCGGGGCCGCGGCTCGGGGACGGCTCGGAATTACGCAAAGTGATTTAATATTTTCGCTTTACACTCCTCGCATACGCACTATACGGAACGGAAGGGTTCAAATCGAGAGCTTTGCCTGAACCAAGAATTCACAATCAAATCTTAACGCAAAACTAACCGGAAGGCGTATTGTCGCTTAACACGCCGGCGTTCAACTCTCCGCCGGATACCAAGGCGCGGCGCGGTCGAGAGGCCTTGGGAGAGTCGGTTCGCAACGTAGCAAGCCGCCTTTTTTCCTCGACGCGAAAACAGGGAGTCATCAATGGACCCACGAGGTGCCAGCCATCGGAGGGGTGGCTTTACGATTCTGGAACTGCTCGTCGTCGTAGCGATTATCGCGTTATTGGTGGCGATTCTGTTGCCGAGTCTGCAAAGTGCCAGGTCCCACGCGAAGACGGCGGCATGTTCGTCAAACTTTCATCACGTCGGGCTGGCCATGGCGGATTATCTGTTCAGTTCCGGGGCGGTCTATCCGCCGTCGTACGTCTATCCCGATGATGCCGACGGGAATTGGGGGGTGAAGAACCAATCCGAGAGCAGGACCTACGGATATTCTCATTGGTCATACTTTCTCTACAACGAGGGCGAGGTAGGCGACAGGGCGTTCCAATGTCCTTCGATAGAACGTGGTGGACATCCTCGAACGAACCCGGGCTTGAAGAAGGATGATTGGGAGGCTGGGCAGGTCGATCAAAACGGCCAGACCGGTGCAAACGACCTGCAAGACAAGCAGGCCGCGCGCATCGCCTATACGGCCAATGCGGCCATCATGCCTCGCAACAAGTTTACGGGCCAGCTTTCCGGCGGCGCCCGCGTCAACACCTTTGTGAAGGAAAATCAGTTGAAGCGGACCGGCGACATCATCCTGGCCGCGGAATTTCTGGACAATTGGAAGGCGATCGGTATCGTTAACTCGGGCGGTGTCGAGAGCAAATCTCACCGGCCGATCAATCCCTACTTCCACGTCGGCTCCGGTTTCAATGAGTACTCGGCCGCCATCAATGCCCCGGGATTTATCTACGGGACGCAAGGCGATCAGAAATTCTATGGGCTCTTGAAGCTCAAAGACGTTCGCGCTGCGACCAACCTGCTTGATTACAGCGCCGGCGTCGCGCAAATCAACGCGTTGGGCCGTCACCATCCCACGACGCAAAAGGTCTACGCGAAACAATATGGCGGCTCGGGGAACTATCTTTTCTGCGACGGCCACGTCGAAAACATGACGCCGCTGCAATCGGTAGAGAACCGCAAATGGGGGGATGCGTATTACTCGCTTTCGGGAGAGAGCAAGATTCTGAACATGACCAAAGTGAAGACGGGAAACTAGCCGATTCGGCGCGGGGGCCTGCCCAATCGGTGACGACGTAGCGTAAGGAGGAAAGGAGGTGCCGGTCAGACCGCGCGCGCAGTGGGGGGTTTATGGAGCGGATCCTGTTCCCCGCAGCGTTTCAGCTCGCAGGAAGTAGCCACTCCGATAACGATTTGGCGGTCGTCTTCGGTTGAGTGTCAGCGTCGTGTTCGCGGTGAAAACCTGTGTACTGTACGACGGAGTTTTGTGATTACTGGAGATTGAGAAAGATGAGGAAAGAATCAGGTTTTCCAATCCAGATGGCCGTTACGGCCGTCGGGGTCACTTGCGGATTCGTCCGGGCCAATGAGCTCTGCGGGTCCGGTTCGCAGCCGCCCGCGTGCGTCGGTGAGGTGATGGGTGCCATTACCGCGGCGTGCAGCCCCGGCGAAACGTGCCAGCGCACGCTTCGGCTTTGTTCCACTACGGTCACTCAGGAATGTCAGGTCGACTCGGATTGCCCAGGCATCGAGTCCTGCGTCCTGGCTTCCAATACAGCCAGCACTTGTGCGTGCCAGCCGGCCTCCAAGGCGGCGGCCGGTTCGGTGTGCGGGGTCAACAACGGAACGGGCACGTTCGTCGCCGCCAACGGCGAAGTGATCGACGTCCTCGGCGGCCAGCTCAGCGGCGCCGGGGCGACGCTGTTCGTCGACTTTTTCCGGGCGCCGGCGTCGACCAACGACTGGATTGATGTGGACGGCGACGGGGAGTCCGGCAACCTCCCCTTCTTTCCCTTTACCGACCAACTCGCAGAGCAATTCACCGCCGCGCAAAACCGCACAGTGTGGTGGCTGTTCCAGTATCGCAGCGTCGGTTCGGTGAATGGTTTTAACGAGTTCGTTCAGAATCAGCTTTGCGGGACCATCCCGACGAGCATTCCCGCCGAAGCCGGGTTGTTCAACCAATTCCAATACGCTACAAGCGGCTCGGTCAGTGGTTATGGGATCGGGGCCAATCGCAGCGGAACGCCGATCGAGCCCTGCGAGATCAACTTTTCGTTCCTGGACGTGCCCAGCGCGTGGGCCGTGCAGGTGGGTCCGCCGGCGTCGGCGAACTGGGATAAGGCGCCGACCGAAGGCGGCTACGGTCTGAATCCGATCAAATCGAGTTCCGGTTACGACAGCGCCTTGCAATCGCTCAGTCGCGAGTGCTATCCGGGCGGGCCAACCGTCTCGCTGAATACCAACACCGGTGCTCCCAATCAGAACACGATCTACGATTTCATCGGGGCGTGGGTTCCCGTGGCCTTTATCGCCAACCGGGGTACGGGCGCGCAAAACGTCAAGTACTCGGAAATGCAGCACTTGTTCGCCGCGGGACGCATGCCCAGCGGCGAAAATCTCGTCGGCGGAACCCGTTCGGTCGGTTCGGGAACGCGCAACGCGATCATGAACTCGATCGGAGTCGATACGAGCTGGGGCCGCGGGGACAACGTCGGCAACGAGTTTCTGGTCGCCGGTGTGGCCAACCTGGGTCCGAATCATCAATCGGTCAACGCCGCCGGCTCCACCAACATGGAAACGGCGGTTCAGGCACGCCGATTGGCCATCGGAACGACCGGACTTGCGGCCGCAAGCCGCGCGGCCGCCGACGCCATCGCGGGCAATTACGAAATCCTCAACGTCTGCAAAGACGTCGACACGAACGGTAATCCGGTTTGCAATTGCGATCAGGCGCACGCCTGTCCGGCCGGCCCGCTTCGCTGCAGCATCAGCGCGGCGACGGTCTGCACCGTCAACGGCGATTGTCCGCCGGGCGAGCAATGTGTGGCCATCGATGCCGCCGCGCCCAACAGCGGCTACGTCCGGCCGACGATTAACACCGTGTTGGACAACTGCGATGCATGTTGCGGATACACCATCGGCGGCAACGGCTCGTTTGTGAGCCGCGGGGATCCGTTCGAGATCAATTCCGGAAATCCCGAGTACCTCGAAGACCGCGCGGTGGCCGACTACTTGCAGAACATATCGGACAGCGTCGACTCGTTCGCCGGCAACTTCTTCCCCGGCGAATGCAACGTGAGCGAGGTCTGTTCGGTGAAGCGCTGCTCGGCGGGCACCATGCTGGCGTGCACAGGAACCGGGACCGGAAACTGCGGGGCGGGGAACGGAAACTGCAATTTCATCGTTTGTGACACGGTGACTCCCATCGGTTGCCCTGTGGGGTTTGGGACGTGCGGCTACAAGCCGTGCTCGGTGGACGGGGATTGCCCCGACATGACCTGCAGCGATGCCCGTCTGGAATGCCCGAATACGCCGTTCTGCGCGGGGATGAGTGCCGGCACGTGCGTTACGGATTTCTGCCGGGCTAAGCTGAACATGCCCGGTGATCTCCTGGCTCGGTCGTTCTTCTTGCCCCAGGGGCTCGACTGCCTTCAGTCCAACGTCGATGGAATGGTCTTCGCGCCGAACCCGGTGCCCAACCAAGCCCTTCAGAATACGATTCGGTCGATCAACGGGCTGGGGATCAATTCCAATACGCCGAACTACGGGGCGGTGAATGAGGCCGGAAGGGCTCCGGTTCGAAAGACGGGAATCCTCTATTCGGACGGCCAGGGTCCCACGTCGATTCTCTACGTGCAGTGGACCGGTTCGATATTTCAAACGATTGCGGCCAACGCGAGGCTCGCCAGGCGGAATCGGTTGCAGGGTGACACGGACCGCAATTGCCTGCGAAACGTGGCCGACGCCGCCGGTTTGGCTGAAGCGTTGTACTCTCCGCGCACCTGGCAACAGGGCGCGGCTGCCTTGAACCCGGGCGGCGGTTGCCTGGGAGCGGCGGATGCCGAAGACCAGGTGGTCGATCGGGCCATTCCCGAAGCCATGCTCGACTTCGACGGCGACGGCAGCCTGACCAAGGAAGACCTCCGGTATTTCGCCGACGGTCTGGCTCTTGAGGATCGTTGCTGCACGAGCGGAACCAACGCCGGTGCCCCGTGCAACGTGGACACGGACTGCCGCGTTATGCCGGCCGACAAGAACGCGACGTGCATGCCCTGCCTGGACCGCAAGGCGGGTGCCGTGGCCATTGACAACGCGATCATCGCCCTCGGACGGCCTATTCCGTGGGCAGACACCGCGGTTCGCAAGTTCTGCAGTACGACCTTCGCGCAGCAGTGCACGGTAGACGGGGATTGCCCCGGCGGTGAGACCTGCGTCACGCCAGTGCCCGGTGATCCGCGCCGCAACCTCGTGATCCCCGCGGCAAGCATCTCCGTCAACCCGACGTTCATCACGCCGAAGGACGTCAATTTGGCCGGAGATACGTTCCTGGCCACGGGTAAGCCGTACAAGCCGGGCGATTTTATGTGCGACATCTCCGGCGATGCCATCGCGCAGACGTGCGTGCTCGGCCCGAACGGCCGGTGCAGTTTCACGACCACGACGATGTGCACGTTGGACAGCAATTGCCCCAGCGGCGAGGTATGCCTGGTCAACGAGTGCAGCCTTAGCTGGCTGCCCTGTACGAGCGATGGCGATTGCCCGGCACTTGCCCGCGCTGTTCCCGGCGCCGAGCCGCGCGGTTGGGACGGCAAGGTCAACGCGAAGGACCTGGATTACATCCGGGGGATCATCCGCGCCGGCAACGGAAACTGGTCTAACCTGGATCAGGCCGTCCGTAGCGACCTGAGCGCTGACATGAATGGCGATCTCAAGGTAGATCAGGCCGACGTGGATCAGTGCGTCGGAACAGTCCTGCAGACGTTCTACGGTGACGTGAACCTCGACGGGGTGGTGAACGCCGCCGATCGGTCGATCATCGTGGCGAACCAGGCCTCGCTGTGCAATCTAACGGCTCCTCCAAGGTGCGGCTGGGCGGCCGGCGACGTGGACGGCGACGGCGACGTGGACGCCGACGACCTCGAACTGGTAGGAGCGTGCGACGCGACCGTCAATGTGTCGGGCATCGAACCCTCGGCTGGACGGGTGAACACTCACCTGCTCAAGCTGACGGTGACGGGAACGGCTTCCGCCGTCGCGATCCGTTGCGTAAGCATCGATAAGCCGACGGAATGTGTGGACGACTATGTCGGACCCGGCATTTGCAATCAGAATCTAAACGCCTGTACGTCAAACGCAAATTGCACATTCGGAGAGACGTGCATACGGACGCTGCAGAGTCTTGCGCTTTGCCAACCCTTGGCGAGTTGGAGCACCGTTTACCTGACTTCGCCGCAAATCGCGACGAATTCGAATTACGTGTGCTGGGCAGAGTGCTGCACGGGTCTCGTGACGACCGGCTTGCGATCCTTTTCGGATTCGCAGAGCACAGGCCCTTACGGCGAGTTGGAAGGGCCGGGCGTCGTCGATATCACCGACGTGATAGCGCTACTGGATGCCTACGCGGGGGTCGGCGAGGTGAATCTCCTCGGTGACATCTGCACCGGTGCGGGCATTGGCTGCTCACCGGACGGGATCTGCGAAATCGCGGACGTGGGGTGCATGTTGTCGGCGTATACCGGCTCGGGGCCCTACCTCGGCGAGTGCGTCGGTAACTGCCCGTGAGGTGAGTTTTCGGGCTAAGGGAAGCCATGGAGCGAACCGCGGGCGCGGCCCTATGGTCCGCCCGCGGTCTCGACTCACCGCTCCCGGTATTGGACCGAGTCGCGATGAATAGGAGTAGTAATACGTGAGGAATGTTGCTGATCAAGAAAGCGAGGAGTGAAATGAGCAAAGCGGCAGCTGTATCCCTTTTCGGCATCTGGACTGGAGTCGTTTCAGCTGAAATCACGCTGACGTGCGCGCCCAGTTCGACCTTAATCAATCCAGGCGACCTCGTGACGTTCGAATGCACGATCCTCAGCAGTTCGGAAATCGAGGTAGCCGGTGTTCAGATCGACCTACCGTGTATGGTGCCAGCTACGCCACCAGGAACCGGTGCATTGCAGGCAACGCGTGTTCGAGTCGTGGTGGCCCACCAGAACCCCCCGTTTCTCTTCTTTGTGGAGATGGGAAAGAACGATCTTATCGGGCAAGGTGTTGTGAATCCGACGTTCTGCCGTGCGAGCGCCACGCCGGGGCTAGATGAACCTCAGAAAACGGTGTTGTCGGCCAATACGGTACGATATGTAGCCACTTTCGTGTATCAATCTTCGAATGACGCGATGGGCACATTTGCCATTGAACCGGAAGGCAGAAATGAGCCTCCCAGGGCTACGGACTTGACGCGAGTATTTGACTTAATCGGGTTGATGCGTCCGGCCTATCCGTTCACTTGGATCCAGCCTGCGGTCTCCGTAGTTCCGTCGAATTGCCCTGCGGCCGCTCTGGTGGACATAAGGCCCGAGTCCGGCATCGTGGATGCCCGTCAGCCAAGTCCGCACCAAGATGATTCGCTGGCGGCCCGCACCGGCATAGGCAGCTCTGACGAGCCCATCCAAGTCAACTTGGGGGTCACGGGTGCGGCTGGCCCATGTTTTACACTTTGCGAGACCATGCCCGATGTCGACCTGGGTGAGAACGAAGTACTCAGCGCCGTCGAGGAGCCGGAGGGAGTCTATACGGTCGTTTTGGCCCGGCCGATCACCAGCGGCGCGGTCAGCGTTCTCTCCTATGACGGCGCGGCCATCGCGACCTACGTGTCCCATCCCGGTAATAGCGACGCCGGGCCGAAGTGCGACGGCGATGACGTCGAATTCCTGGGCAAGGTGCTGATTGACGGAGACGACGCTCCCTACGAGGAGTACAGCTACGACATGAACCACAACGGCGCGGGTGATTTGGGCGACGTCCTCGCGGCGATCAATCTGATCAACGGGGCCGAGGAATACGCGGAGTGGGGCGGGTCGGACCTGCCGACGAATACGACTTGCAGATAGCAGCAGCGGGCTTAGGCCCAGGCGCTGTCACACAAATTTCGAACGACGACTGCGGGCCCGAGGAAGGTTTCACAGCCGGGTGCCCAGTTGTAGCGGAGCCCGGACGGGAACGGGCGTTCCCAGCGACAATAACGCCGACGCGCGGTGCCTACGGCCCAGGACACGTCGAACCCGGCGCGCGGCCGAAGAAACTCCGCAGCGTATTGAAGTCCGGGATGCCCACCGCCCCGTCGCAGTTCAGGTCACAATCCGGATCGTAGTTGGGTTGTCCCTGCATGCTTCCGAAACACGCCCGAAACGTGTTGAAATCCGGGATCCCCACGACGTTGTCGTTGTTCAGGTCCGGGTCGCAGTGGTTGCCCACGCCGTCCACGTCGGTGTCGCACTGCGTCGGGTTGGCAGCGCCCGGGCAGTTGTCGCTGGCATCGGGCGTGCCATCGGCATCACAGTCGCCGCCGGCCACTCCCGTGCCGGCGACCCAGAATCCGCCGGTCAGCGCGAATTCCCCCCCGCTCATAGTCCCCTCATCGGGCTGACCAATGGTCCCACCCAGCTCAAACCCGTCGCCGGTGGAAAACATCTGTCCGCCGGAATCGATCGTGCTCCCCACTGCCAAGTGTCAAACTTGCCGTCTTTTACCGTCATCTTCCCATCTTCCTCAATCCCGCCCCCGAAAGCCGGGAAAATTCGGCCACATGCGATAGGAACTCGCATAAAGCTCCGCTTTTACGGACTTGCTGACTTTGTAAAAAAAAAAAGCACACTTTTTCCTTGCCGTTCCCGATAACAAGTGATACGTTTGGCCATTTGAGATCGTGGGGTGAGCCGTTGAGCGTATCGCGGCCGTAAAGCTTCGCGAGGTTCATCTTTCGGGAGTTCAAAAATGGTTTCCTCGACAAAACTCTTTCTGGGATCCTGCCTTGCAACGGGGCTGGCGGCGTGCGGATTCCTCTCCGCGCAAGTTCCTAGAATGGAGGATCGCGTCGTCGAGAAAAAGGACGCTCGTCCCCCGCAAACGATGATTACAGCGACCGAATCCAAGCTGAGCATGGGCATCCGCGTGGAGTCGAGCCCAACCGAAGACCATCGAAAGTTCGTCTTGCTGTCGGATGGCCATCTTTCTCTTCAGTTTCTTGTTCCCTCAAGGCGAGCGCCGGACACGGACGCCGAACGGATACGTTCGGGCGACCTCACGCGTCTGTGGGGCTTGCCTCGAGGGATTGCGGAATTGGCGAGTTCGTGGTCAGCCCTGACGGCTGGTCAGGCGCTTCGAGTTACAGCGTGGGATGTGGCTGAGGGAGTTCCGAGCCGAATTGACGCTGTGGCAATCTTCGAAAGAGATGGACGCACCACGCTGTGGCTGATGGACCAAACAGAAGAGCAAACGGTGATCCACTCCATTTCCGAGCTGGCAATGGCCGCATGCAACGCAAGTCCGCCGGGATATTCCTGTGGCTGCAGCGCATCAGGAACGGGGGCCGTTTGCGAGGCGTGGGTTGATCCCTCCAGCGGCACGGCTCATGCCCGCTGCTCGGACAATAGCGGCACGACTCGCTGCAACGGTAAGGGCGGAAGCTGCAAGTGCCAGGTAGAGTGAACACGCCTGCATGAAAGATCGTCGGAGCTCAGACGTTTGCCCGGACACTGCACGATGATCTCCAGCCACCGTGCGTCGCCGTTGAATGCCTCTGGGCCGAAGTCAATCATTCGGGTAAAAAGGCCCTGGGCCACGGAGATGGCGAAGAAGCCTTAGGGCGAGTTTCCTTTTGCCATTCCACCGACCGGCGCATCGAACAGGCTGAATCTGAAATTGCAGATCACGGCCGTGGACGAGCCGACCGGGACGCCATTTCTGACCAGACGCCCCTGATACGAAAAAGCCGTACCCATATTCACGGCGCGCACGCTGGGCGCGACGAGCATCAACACCCCCAATCCGATTACCACGCCGCCTCTTGCCGAACGAACGACTTTGGATTGCATTTTCTTCGCTCTCCTCCAAGTGAATCGCGAGGAGGGTCGGGCCGTGCTTGACCGGTTCCGCGGGTCCCTCCTCAAGCCGGAACGGGTTCGCTACTTGGCGGCGACCGCCCTGTCAAGGGGGCTTTCAAACCTGGCCCAACTTCGACTGCAAGTTGATTTAAGGCCGCGTAGAACCCCCATCTTCGCAGTTGGAAAGAACCCCCAACATTGGCCCTTCAGATTTGAGCCGGGGAACCGCCTTTGATTGCGACGCTACACCCTCCGTTGCATAGCCAGCACGGATCGGTAACATTCGTGACATTCTTCACAAACTCCCGCGGAAGGGGGTTGTGGACGGTGCGTGGGCCGTCCGGTTTCCGGACCGGGAGATCGCGGTTGAGCCAGTTTTCGGTACCTTGGGCGCCCCCTCGCCCGGCGGAGCATGGTGCCGTCGCTCGCGCCGTCGTGAGCTTGGCCCGCGGCGTTTATTCCTTCGCCGCCCCCATTGTCAGCCGGTTTCCCGGGTTCCTGCTGATCAGTGCCGTTATCGTCACGGTGATTCTCGTGTGGTTGCACGCCATGGTGTTTGCCTTCGTGGACGAGGTCATTCTTGCGGGCGCCGACAAGGCGAACGTTGTCCCCACCACCTTTCAATGGCCTTCGCCAAGCACCTGGGGGTTGACGCCGACCGTGATCCACGGATTGATCGTCGCCGGAGGAGGTTTGGCCGCGTCTCTGGCCGGATTGCTTTCCTATCTTCTTTGGCCCGTGCAATTCGGCATTGTTCGAGATTTGGTCGGGCTCGGTGCGATCGTCGGCCTATTTAACGTCATCCCCATTTATTTGATTTGGTGGGAGCGCAAAGTCGCAGGGCGCATTCAGTCGCGCCTGGGACCGATGCGCGTCGGCGGGTGGCACGGCTGGTCGCAGAGCATTGCCGACGGCATCAAACTGCTCCTCAAGGAGGACCTCATTCCCGGTGAGGCCGACACAATTCTGTTCCGATTGGCGCCTTACCTGACGTTGATTCCCGTTATTCTCGCATTCGTCGCCTTGCCCTTCGGCGCGACATACATCTTTCGCGAGTTGGACGTGGCCCTGGTGTTCATATTGGCCATGCTCGGCGTCGAAGTCGTGGGGGTCATTCTTGCCGGATGGGCGTCGAACAACAAATGGAGCGTCTACGGCGCCATGCGCGAAGCCTGCCAAATGGTCTCCTACGAAATCCCGATGGGAATGGCCTTGCTCGTCCCGGTCGTCATGGCCGGGTCGCTCAGCCTTCGCCATATCGGCGACGTGCAGGCCGGCGGCTGGTTCTCGTGGATGGTCTTCCGCAGCCCGTTCGCGTTCGTGGCGTTCATTTCGTACTACATCGCATCGTTGGCAAGCTGCAAGCGGGCTCCTTTCGATTTGCCCGAAGCGGAAAGCGAGTTGGTGGCCGGATTTCATACTGAATACTCTGGCATCCGCTGGTCGTTTTTCTTCTTCGCCGAATACGCGGCCATGTTCGTGGTCTGCGCTTTGGCCACCATTCTCTTCCTCGGCGCGTGGCACTCGCCGTTTCCACTTTCCTGGGGGGATGCCTGGGGCGATGGCTGGTGGGCACGAGGGCTGAAAGGGCTGCTGCTTTCGGGACCGATCTGGTTCTTTCTGAAAGTAGTTTTTCTTTTGTATGTGCAAATCTGGCTGCGTTGGACTCTGCCGCGAATCCGATTGGATCAGGTGCTGTACGGCTGCGTGCAGGTCATGCTGCCGCTGACGATGGTCCTCGTGCTTGGGGCGACGTTGTGGACCTGGGCCGATCTGTCGGGTGGTTCGGGTTGGCATTGGTTTGCCCGCGCGTGGCAGGGAATCTTGGGGCTGATCGGCGCCCTGTTCGTGCTCGGCTTTGTTGTGATCGCGATGTTCGGCTTCTATCATCGCCGCCGATTGGTGGGCAACCTCGTGGTGGATGCCCTGCCGGGATCGTAAGTGATGAAGATACTCGTACTCTTTGGATTGCTTCTCGGCCACTGCGGTGCCACGGCACAAGCCCAGGACACACCGCCCGCCCACCATCGCCAGGGCGTCGTCGATGCCGCGGTTCCCGGCGGGACGCTCGACGCGTTGCTCTTCTACGGTGTCGGCGGAGCGGCGATGCTCTCCGCGGTCGGCGTGTGCGTCACCCGAAATATCGTGCGGATGGCCGTGTGGTTGTTTGTCGCGCTGGGTTCCGTGGCGACGCTCTACTTCCTGTTGGCCGCAAATTTCCTCGGGGCGATTCAATTGATCGTCTATGCCGGCGGAACGCTCGTGTTGCTCATCTTCGGCGTGATGTTGACCAGCAAATCGCCCTGGGTTCGGTTTGACACCAGCCTGTTGGAACGATTGGCCGCCGGGGTCGTTTGCCTGGCTCTATTCGTGGTTCTTTGCATCGTATTGACGGGAACGGTTTGGAGCCGGCCGCAAGGGCTTGTGCTCGGAACGGCGTTGGTCGATCTGGGCCGGCGCTTGCTGACGACGTACCTGGTTCCGTTTGAAGTGGCCGGTGTGCTGCTGATGATCGTAATGGTCGGGGCGGCGCACCTGGCGAGACAGGAGAAATAAGGCACGAAGGCACGCTGAGGTAAAACCGAAGCCGCGGCGCGCCGGGGAAGGCACGGAGGGACGAAGGCATGGCGGATTCAATCGGCAATTGGAAAACTGCAATCGGCAATCACAAATGACGATCGGTTTGACCCACTATCTCGTCGTAGCGGCCGTGTTCTTTGTCTGCGGCCTGTTCACGATGATGACCAAGCGAAACGCCGTGGGAATTCTCATCGGCGTCGAGTTGGTCCTGAATAGCGCCGCATTAAACTTGGTCGCCTTTGACCGGTTTCTCGGCCCGGGGCGGATCGACGGACAGATCGGTGCGTTGTTTGTGATCGTCCTCGCGGCCGCCGAAGCGGCCATCGCCGTGGGCATCTGCGTGAACGTGTACAAGAACCTCGCCACGGTGGACGTGGACAAGGCGACGAGATTGCAAGGGTGAACGGGCACACGAAGGGTGTAGGTGATGACGATTTTGCAAGGGCATTATGACGGCGAACGAATCGTCCTGGATGAGCCGGTTCCAGCACAGATTGTCGTGGGTGCGCGGGCAAAGATATATATCGAGCAGGATGGGGTTGAGTCGGTTCTTGACCGGATAGAAAAACTGGCCGGCCCGGCTCCCGAGCTCCCCCCGGATTTTTCCGAACAACATGAACACTACGTAAAGGGTAGTCCGCGGCGATGAGGCTTACATTCTTGGATACCTCATTTCTGATCGCGCTGGTAGTGGACACTGACGTGAATCATCAGCGTGCGAAGGCATGGCGAAAGGTGGTACCAGCATCGTTGATCACCACCGAGTACGTTTTAGTGGAGTTCCTTGACGCCCTTTCCCATCCCCGACTTCGCGGAAGGGCAGCCGCGACGCTTGAACCACTGAATTCGGATCCCAATGTTCGAATCGTGCCGGGTTCCAGGCCTTTGTTCGACGGAGCTTGCGGTATGTACGCGAGCCACACCGATAAGGAATGGGGTATCACCGACTGCATTTCCTTTGTTGTAATGCGCCGCGAAGGAACATATGACGCGTTGACCGCGGACCATCACTTCGAACAGGCCGATTTTCGTGCCTTGCATCGTGTCGAACCATCGACACAAGGAATACGTAGGAATTGAGAGTCGTTTGAATGAGTAACAGAGGTAGGATGAATGGCGGCCTCTTGGGAATCATGACAAGTTATGTTGGTCTCGACAGGTCTCGGTCGATGCGCCTAATACACACATCATCATTATTGTTCGTTTTCTCGATCGTGAGCATCACTGCATGCGATTCCCATGATTTCACCACTCAGGAGATTACAGTCCTTGTGAGCGACGTCGTCACAAAATCGCCTATTGTCGCTGCGGATTTGCGATTCTGTAGGAGAGCAAGCGTGGCGGAAGATGACGACATGGAAGAATCTCTTAACTGTTACACAAGCCGTGTCGATCCGACGGATGCTTCCGGCCAGACTACGCTAGGGGTTCAAACGATCGTTCGGGCGTGCGGTTCAGGGCTGTTTCCCTTCACTCAGATCCCCGGCGGAAAACGAGGCTATTGGTACGCCTTCGAGGTGACCGGACCGTTGGGTGGGGAAATTCTGAGAGTTCGAATCGAAGATGGGGCGCGCGATTCGGGGAACCGGTACGAATTGAGCGTAGTCGAGATCACCACACCACACGATGCGGAGACCTTTTGTGAGTCGTTCTGTAACTAAAGAAATCTCCTAGTCGTTCAATCCGGCACATGGTCAATCACTCCTACGAAATCCTCCTCGCTCTCGGCGTCCTCTCGCCGCTCATCAGCTTTTGGCTCTTGGTCTTTTTTGGCCCGAAGTTGGGCAAGCCGGCGGCGGGGTGGCTGGGCGTCGTGCTGGGGATGGGCGTTCCGCTCGTCATTGCCACGTACGTCCTGCTCGGCTGGCTCGGCGAGCTCAAGGCCGGCACGGCGGCGACGTTGACCGAGAACGCCTACCGTTACCACTGGGCCACCCTCGGCACCGTCCCGATCACCATCGGCGTCAAGCTCGATTCCCTCACCGTGGTCATGTTCTTCATGGTCACGTTCATCGCGTTCTGGATTTTCGTTTTCTCCGTCGGCTACATGGCCGGCCACAGCGATGAGGTCGGCCACAAGAGCAAGTACCACCGCTTCTTCGCCTATCTTTCCCTTTTCGCGTTCAGCATGTTGGGGCTGGTGGTCAGCAGCAACCTGCTCTTCCTCTTCATCTTCTGGGAACTTGTCGGCCTCTGTAGTTACCTGCTGATCGGCTACTATTTCGACAGGGATTACGCCTCAAAAGCGGCGATGAAGGCCTTCATTACCAACCGCGTAGGCGACTTCGGATTTCTCATCGGCCTGATGCTGGTGTTCTTCCACTTCAAGACGCTCGACCTCGACGAAGCCGCACGCATTTTCGCCCAACAATACGCATCGCATACCGGCATCTTCGCGACTTCATTCACGTTCCTCGGCTGGTCCGTGGCCACGATCATGGGAATCGGGCTCTTTTGCGGGGCCATGGGCAAAAGTGCCCAGTTCCCGTTGCACGTCTGGCTGCCCGACGCGATGGCCGGGCCGACGCCGGTCAGCGCCCTGATCCACGCCGCCACCATGGTCGCCGCCGGTGTTTACCTCGTCGCCCGCGTGTTCCGATTAATGACCCCCGAAGCGCTGATGTTCGTCGCCACCATCGGCTGCCTGACGCTGTTCCTCATGGCATTGATCGCCGTCGTGCAGACCGACATCAAGAAATGCCTCGCCTATTCCACGCTTTCGCAATTGGGATATATGATCTTCGGATTGGGCTGCGGAGCGTGGATCGCCGCCCTCTTTCACCTGATCACTCATGCCTTCTTCAAGGCCATGTTGTTCCTCGGTTCCGGCCAAGTGATTGAAGGCTGCCACCACGAGCAGGACATGCGAAAAATGGGCGGGCTTATCAAAAAGATGCCCGTCACCGGGTTCACTTTTTTGATCGGCGTGCTTGCCATCGCGGGCTTTGGCATTCCCGGCGTGCACATCGGCTCCTTGAAGTTCGGCCTCGGCGGCTTCTTCAGCAAGGACGAGATCCTCGCCGTCGCGTGGACGAGGGCCTTTGACTGGACTGATCCCCATCGCCATGAATCTGATCACGGACATGCATTACGCCCAACAACAACGATGCCGGCCCGCCACCAAGAAGGAAGTCCCCTGAGCGGGACAACCAATGAACGAACCCATGAACTAGAGAATAATTCCTCGGTTGCGGCCGTCATCGAATTAAGTCCTGTAGGGGCGACGGATTCCGCCACCGACGCAAGGCCCGGTCCCGCCGCGAAACAAGAAAGAGAATCGTCCCCAACCAAAGTAAGGCTCGCGGCGTACCAGCAAACCCCAGATCGCGCCGAAGACGTTCGTCGGAACATGCCCGCGGATCGCGAGGGAGTTTCGGGCAAACAAACCGTAACCGGCGCGCATCATTCGCCTGTCGCGAAAAACCAAAACCTTCCCGTCGGAGGACGCACCGCAATCTTCGGCAAGACTCCGCCGCTGCCGAAATGGATGTTCTACCTGGCCTTGGCCACGGCCTACGTCACCCCGTTTTATATGATGCGAGCGTGGTGGATGACTTTCATGGGCAAGCCGCGCGATTACCATGTGTACGACCATGCGCACGAGAGTCCGCTTATGTTCGTTCCGCTGGTGGTTCTGGCCGCGGGAACTTTCTTTTCCAGTTATTTCCTTTTCCGCCCGTTGATTGCCGAGGCCGCAGCCGTGGGCACAACCGCCCCGATGGTGTTGGCCATCGACGGCGAAGCACACACGCTTGCGATCACGTCGGCCCATCATTGGCTCGTGTTTGGCGTCGGATTCGCATTCGTCTTCGGCTTCGTCATCGCGATTGCCATTTATTCACGCGGGCTGGCTATCGCCGAAGGCATTCGCCGATGGCCTTTGATCGCTCCCCTTCACACGCTCCTGGAACGCAAGTACTTCTTCGACGAGATTTACGACCTCGTGTGGGTGAAAGGTTGCGTGGCCGTGGCCCGCTTGGCGCGGGCCTTCGATTCGTATGTAGTGGATCTCATATTCGATACGTTGGCGCGGTCGGCGGAGCGGCTCGCCGCTTTTTCCGGATTGATTCTCGACAACCAAGGTGTGGATGGAATGGTCAACGGCGTGGCCAAGACGTCGATGGATATGGCGGATGTCCTGCGCAGCCCTCAGACCGGGCGGATTCGAAATTACGTTTTGTTTGCCGCCGGGGCGACGGCCATTGTGTTGATCGGAGTGTTACTCTATACGACTTCCGGCCCCGCGGCTGCGATCGGTTCGAGCGCCGCGGGCGCCGGATTGTAGGGTGGGCAACGCCCGCCGCTTAAGTAGTAAGTAGTCTGTAGGGTGGGCCATGCCCACCGTGTAAGGTGCCATGAGTCATATACTAACCTGGCTTGTGTTTCTGCCGGCGATCGGAGGCGTATTGTGCCTTTTCGCGCCCAAGCGGCAGGTTCGGGTCGTCGCCGTGCTTGCCACGTTGCTGACGATGGTTCTCTCCGTGGTTTTGTTTGCCACCTTTCTCGGCGGCGGCGATCCGGCCAACAGTGTCCAAGTATTTGGCAGCAAATATGGAACGCTTCACCACGTGGAGCGAGCCACGTGGATCAAGGGGGAACAGTTCGCGATCGAGTACTTCCTGGGCATCGACGGCCTCGGGTTTCCGCTCATCGTGCTCACCACACTCGTGTCCTTCCTCGCCTGCCTGGCAAGTTGGAACTTCAACCACTGGCATACCAACAAGGGCGAACGGGCCTACTTCACCCTCTTTCTGCTCCTCGAAACGGGCATGTTGGGTGTCTTCGTCTCGCTCGATTTCTTCCTCTTTTACATTTTCTGGGAAGTTATGTTGCTTCCCATGTACTTCCTGATCGGCGTCTGGGGCGGACCGCGACGGGAATACGCGGCCATCAAATTCTTCCTGTTCACCCTCGGCGGCTCGATCCTCATGCTCGTGGCGCTGGTGGCCATGTACTTCTATAGCACTGACGCGGTGAACACGGCGATGACCAGGGCAAAGGCCGGGCAGACGGTTCACGCAAGCGTGACCGCCTCGGCCGTGGAGTCGGGCTACCGCAAGGGCGTCAAGCTGACCGGGGGAACCTTCGACCTCATTGAATTGGCCACCAACCCCGTGATTCAAAGCCATTTCGGTTCGGTTTCCACGACGTTTCTCGGCCTTCGCTTCGCGACGGTCATGTTCGTGTTCCTGTTCATTGGGTTCGCGATCAAGCTGCCCAGCGTCCCCGTCCACACTTGGCTGCCCGATGCCCACGTCGAAGCGCCAACGCCGATCAGCATGATCCTTGCCGGCGTCCTCCTCAAAATGGGCGGATACGGATTCCTTCGGCTTTGTTATCCGATCTTCCCCACGGCGGCCCACGATTGCGCCTTCTGGCTCGCGCTCATCGGCATCGTGTCGATACTTTACGGCGCATTGTGCGCCATGGCCCAGACCGATTTCAAGAAGCTGGTGGCCTACAGCTCCGTGTCACACATGGGCTACGTTCTCTTAGGGATAGCGGTGATGACCCACGAAGGATTCCAGGGGGCCATGTTCCAAATGCTCGCCCACGGAATCAGTTCGCCCATGTGCTTTTTCCTCGTTGGTGTGATTTACGACCGGGCTCATCACCGCGAGATCAACCGTTTCGGTGGATTATGGCTCACAATGCCTCGATATGGCACCATGGCGACGATCGGTTTCTTTGCCTCGCTCGGCCTGCCCGGCCTGTGCGGGTTCATCGGCGAAGTCTGGGTGGTTCTCGGAACGTTCAAGGCCGGGGCACAATTCGCCTGGGCTTATTGGATGGCAATCCTTGCCGCCGCCGGAGTCATCCTGACGGCTGGATACATCCTTTGGATGATTCGCCGAGTCTACCTTGGCCACGAAAAACACGAATACGAAAGTTTCTCTGACGCCGATCGCCGGGAGACCTTCATCCTGGTGCCCATGGCCATCCTTTGCATCGCCATGGGCGTTTTTCCCGCGCAAACCGTATTCAACTTCACCAACGGGACTCTGGACCTCGTGCTGTCGCACGTGATGCGGACCGCGGCATGGCTGGCAACCTGATGAATCCTGCGGCCACAACCAACCTCTGGGCCGGCGTTCCCATCGGCGAACATCTTCGGCTGTTCTCTCCGCTGATCGCCCTGGTCGCGACCATGCTGGCGATTGTCGCCGTTCCCTTGGTCCTCGGAAGAGGCACCCGCCGGGTCGCCGCCACGGCCGCAATCGGCGTCGCGCTCATGTTGTTCCTTTCGCTGCGCGTCGCCCCGTCGGTGGCGGCTCAGGGTGTCAGCGGCTTGGCACCGCCTTCCGCCGGAGGCATGCTCATCGCCGACGGCCTTTCCGTCGGGTTTCAAGTCCTGCTCGCCGTCTTTCTCGGCGCTGTTCTGTGGATGTGGTGGATGGGTTCGGCCGACAGGGAGCAAAACGCCCCCGAATTCCTGATCCTGCTCCTCGGCAGCGCCCTGGGCATGGCGCTCATGGCCGCCACCTCCAATTTGCTGATGATCGTCGTCGCGATCGAAACGGCGTCGCTGCCCAGCTATGCCATGGTCGGCTTCGACAAGCGCGACCGCACCGGGGCCGAGGCGTCACTGAAATACATGATCTTCGGTGCCATCAGCGCCGCCATCATGCTCTACGGGGCGAGTTTGCTCTACGGTTTGGTCGGCAGCCTCGACGCCGCGGCGATCGCCCAATACACGGCGAGTACGATGGGCTCCGGCCCCAGCCGTTTGGTGTTGTATCTCGGGCTGCTTTGCTTCCTCGCGGGGATTGCCTTTAAGATTTCCGCCGTGCCATTCCATTTCTGGTGTCCAGACGCGTTTGAAGGGGCCAAGATCGAGGTGACAACCTGGCTTAGCGTAGCCAGCAAGGCCGCCGGTCTGATTCTGCTCACTCGGCTCGCCATGACCCTTTGCGAGGCGATGGCCGATCCAAGGGCGCTGGGTGTTCTTTCCCCGGTGGCGTGGGTTCTCGGAATCATGGCCGCCATCACGGCCACCATCGGAAACTTCTCCGCATACAAGCAGCAAAGCGTTAAGCGCATGTTGGCCTATTCTTCAATCGCCCACGCCGGATACATGATGATGGCCGCCGCCGTTTTCGTTCATCCCGATTCCGCGGGCACACACGCCGGCCTCGGCGCCCTTTTCGCTTACGTGGTGATCTACATGTTCATGAACCTCGGCGCGTTCGGCGTCGTGGCCCTGGTCTCCTGGGAATCCGGCTCCGACCGCATCGAGGAATTCACCGGCCTCGCCCGCCGTGCGCCGTGGCTGGCGGTTCCGTTCGTGTTCTGCCTGGTGTCCTTGATCGGTGTGCCGCCGCTGGCCGGATTTATCGGCAAGTGGTGGATTCTCTCGGCCTTGGGCGGCCTGCAAAGCTCGTTGGGTTGGGTCCTCGTTTTGGCGGCCGTGGTGAACACACTCATCAGTGTGTATTTCTATATGCGCCTCGTCGTGCAGATGACCCTTAGGGACGATGCCCGGCCGAAACTTCCACTGCGCATCGGTGGCGCCGTCCTGGTCAACGGGTGTGCGCTCGCCCTGTTGCTTCTTTTTGTATTCGCCGGCCCGTTGAAGAATTCAACCGATCGATACGCTCGGAACTGGTTCCGCGCAACCGCTACACGCACCGCGGACGGTTCCGCCGTATCCCTGGCCTTACCCTGACATCCATGCCCGACGCGAACGTCACCCAACTCCTGAACTCTCTTTTGGCGGCTGAGCAAATGAGCCTCATCGCCCGGCTTGCCGAATCGACCCTATTTGTGTCGTCGGTCACCGCGGAAGAGCTCTTTCTCGTTCGCGGCCTGGCCACCCAAAACCGCCGCCATGGCGAGGCCCTTTCGAACCTGATCGTCGAAATGGGCGACATTCCGTGGCCGCCCACAAGAGATGTGAGATCCGCCGACCTTCACTTCCAGGAATTGCGCTTTCTGTTGCCTCGGTTGATTGCCGATTTGAAAAGGCTCGTGGCCGCCTATCGGCACGCCGCGCCGCAACTCGCCGCCAAGCCCCGCGCCGCCTCGCTCGTCAATCGCATCGTCCAGCGACATGAACAGGACATCGCCGTTCTCGAATCCCGCCTTTGACCGCTGACTTCGGCGTCCACATGAAGCCCCAATCGTGGCCGACCTCGTCGCACGCCGCGCACCAATTGCACATAATATACCGGGTGCAGGATGGCCCATTCTTGCCGGCCCGCCGGGACTTGGCCTGGGAAGAGGATGGGAATCCTCGCCATGGGTGGACGAGAAGGGATTCTCGTCCGAGCGACTTAACACGCAAAGTCATTCGGAACGATCCACTAGCTTTGCGGGCAGGGGTCCGGGCAGGGCGGGTTGCCCCCGTAGGCGTCCAGCATGGCCAGGACGTCGCTTAATTCGATGATGCCATCCGGAGCATTGCACGGCCAGATATCACCGGGTACGCAAGCGGCCAACTCGTTGTATCCCATGAGCAGGCACGACAGATCACTAAGTTCGACCACGTCATCGCCGCCGGGCGGGACGATGTCGGCGTACAGGACGACGATGGCCGTTCCCGTGCAGCTTCCGCCGGCGCAGGAGTCGTCGATCGTACACGAATCGGCATCGTCGCACGTCGCGGAATTGTCGACGAATTGACACCCCAGCAGCGCATGGCACGAATCGTCGGTGCAGGGGTTGTTGTCCGTGCATTGGGAAGAAATATCGGTGAAGACGCAGGCGCTGCTCACACATCCGTTCGATGTACAGGCGTTTCCATCGTCGCAAACCAGCGGTGTTCCCGGGATGCAATTGCCCGTGGAAGTGTTGCAGGTTTCCATCCCGTTGCACGTATCGCCGTCGCCGCACGGCAACTCAGCCCGGAACGCCCCACGGCCGTAGGTGAATGCCGTTAGAAGGCACTGTCCTTGAAAGTCCAGCGATTCCACGACGGTGTGTGGCATCCCGAAATTGATGGGCGCCCACGAGCCCCCGTCGTCGAAGCTTTGGAAAACACCGAGTTCGGTCCCGACATAAAGCTCGGTCGGTCTCGTGGGATGCACCGCGATCCAGTGGCAGGGAATGTCGGGCACGCCGGCCGCAGCGATCCCGTCGATCGAGGTCCATGAACTGCCGCCGTTGGTGGTTTTGAATACGTGGTTCAGCGTGGCGGGGGAGGTCACGAAACCGGAGTACGTGCAATACGCCTTGCTGGGGTCGGTCGGATGCACGGCTACGCTGCTGACGAACCGGCCGGAATTCAAGCCCGAAATCGACTCGGTCCAGGAAGGTGAACCGGCCAGACCGTTGGTCGTTCGGGCCACATAGCCGTTCGAAAAGCCAAGATAAACGATGTTGTTGTTGCTGGGGGCCACGGCGATCGCCGAAATTGTCGAACCGAGGGGAAGATTCGGCCCGGCCACGGACCAGGAACCGGCCCCGTTCGTAGTCCGCCAGGGGCGGCTGCCGCCCGTCCATAGGATGTTCGGATTGGTCGGATCGAGAGCGAAAGGAGTAATGAACAACCCATCGTCGTCGGTGATCCCGGCCGTCGCGTCAAAAAAGCTGGCGCCGCCGTTGGTGGATTTCTGAATGGTCGGAAAATTCTGGTATTCGGCCCACATGATGTTGGTGTTGGTGGGGTGGATGAAGGCGTACCCTCCATCTCCCCCCAGGACGTGTGCCCATCCGTCCGGAGCGGCTGCCGAGTTGACTCGAAACGTGCCGTTGTCCTGCGTTCCGCCGGCAAACTTATCGCCCGGAGCGCTGTCGCCGTGATAAAACTGGATCGTTCCGTAACCCTCGTTTCGCTGAGTCCAAACGATGGAGGGCAGCGGGCTGCCGGGGGGACATCCTTCGTCGCTGGTGGCCGCGCGGGCATTGTCCGTGCGGGCCACGCCGCCATCGCTGCCGGAATACAGAATCTGATTGGTCGTGCCGTTGTAATCCGGATGAAAGACTAGGGCGTGCTGGTCGGCGTGAACGTAATTCGGGTCGGTCCGATCAAAGTACCAATAGCTGGCAAGGTAGAAATTGGCGCCGGCGTCGTCCGAGCGGAACAAATCGACGCCGCCCACCCAAAGGATATCCGGATTCACGGGATCCACCGCGATCACGTTGTCGTACCAACCCTGAGAATAGCTGTCGCTTCCGAAGCAGCCGTTGCCGTAAACGTAATTGCTCAACAAGAACGCGCTTGTCGGGTTGGCATTGTTGAGCCGCGGGGACCACGTGGCTCCTCCGTCCAGCGATCGAAACACGTTGACCATAGTACCGCTGGTGTCCGCCATCGAAACGAACATAACGTTGTTGTCGCTCGGGGACACGGCCAGGGACATGCGGCCTTGCCCCGGAACCAGGAGGTCCGAAGCCGCTCCCACCTGAGCCCAGGTTTCCCCGCTGTCGGTCGATCGAAAGAGGCCGTCCGGCGAAAAGCTTCCGAAAGAGGCCAGAATGACATCCTCGCCGGGTGCGGTGTCGGTGCGAAGGGCAAGGTCAAGACAACCCTGCGTACCGTTGGAGGGCGGAGCCGGCCCCGAGGGAATAAAACTCGGGTTGCGAATCTTGACTTCCCAGGATTGGCCGGCGTCCAATGACTTCCACACGCCGAACCTCGTGCAAGCGTAGATCCGGTTGGGGTCGGCTGTGCTCTGGGCCAGGTCGTTCACCCGAAAAAATGCTCCGGAGGGAACCCCGTTTACCGTTCCATCGAGTTGCGCCCACGAGGTTCCTGCGTCGATGGATTTGAAGATGCCGAGTCCGCGCACCGCACCGCCGTTGAAGAACCCTTCTCCGGTTCCCGCGTAAATGACGTCGGGATTGGTCGAGTCGATGATCAGGGCACAAACCGCCAGATTCAGCATAAGGTCATCGGTCGTGAACCATGTCGCACCGGCGTCGGTCGATTTCCACACGCCGCCGGAGACTCCTCCCGCGTACATCACATCAGGGTTGGATGGATTGATGGCGATCGAGCGCGTACGCCCTCCGTAATTGGAAGGTCCCAACTCGGTCCACGAGGGGACGGCGCCTAGGGAGTTCGACCGGGACTCATGCAACCAGGCGGACTCACGGAGCTCGATCTCGCGTTTTGCCTCACGCAATTTCTCGATCGGATATTCGGATTCACGCTCGGCGAGCCGCTGTTGCAGGTAAAAGTCCATGGCCTGCTGAGGCTGGTCGAATCGTTTCGGCCCCTTCGCCTTACGCGCCGCGTATTTCGTTGCGACCCGTTGCCGGATGGCATTCCAATCGCGCGTAGGGGTCGGGCCACCCTCATGGCGCTCAACGAGATTCGTCGAGGCCGACTCGTCAACGGGGCCGGTATCGGATGAGCGCGTGTCTTCCCCGGCAACCGTCGAGTGCGGTAACGGGGATGATTCACGTGAGTTGACCCGGAAAGTAAGCGGCACAACTGCCGTCGATGCAGCGACAACCGAAAGCAGGCACATTTCCATGGCTTTTCGCATGACTTGACTTCAAACCCCTTCCTTTGCGTCCGACGAAGTCGGCGCTCTCACTCGTGGAACAAACTCACGATCGCCCAACAGGCGATGGCCTCGCCCTCCCCGATCGGCCCCAATCCCTCGTTGGTCTTGGCTTTCACGTTGATCCGATCCGGCGTGGCACCCACCAATTCGGCAATCGACGCAGCTAACTTCTTCTTATGGGCGGACAGCTTCGGCGCTTCGGCGTGGATCACGATGTCGATGTTCCCGACGAAATAGCCTCGCTTGTGAACTCGACCGGCCACGTCGACAAGTAGCCGCCGGCTGTCCGCACTCTTGTAGGCCGGATCGGTGTCCGGAAACATTTCCCCGATATCCGGCAAGCCCGCAGCGCCAAGCAGCGCATCCGCGACGGCATGCAAGACCACATCGGCATCACTATGCCCGATCAAGCCCCGCGGGAATGGAATCTCGACTCCGCCGAGTACGAGGGGCCGACCATCCGCCAGCCGATGGATGTCGTAACCAAATCCAACCCTATGTTTCGCGTCTGAACCGGCCAAGCGCCCGGCCCCCTATCTTCGGTACGACCGATACCCTTTGCATCCGGTTCGCCCCTGAGACGATCCACGTTACGATTTTCTTGCCTCGGATTCAAGGTCCGGGTAGGGTAGCGGTGCGCGGAGATTGATTCCGGATCGGGCCGGGAAGAGTTTGAATGATGGGCATCCAGGACGGTTTTAGGCAACGCAAGACGTTATCCTAGGGCCATACTTGGTCTTGATAACTCGGTTCGTGCTACTCGTTTCCGGGACGCAGGACGCATTCTTCGGTTGCTTTGGACACTCATGCGGGCCTACCCTTTTTCACACAGACGACGTTCCCGGTTGGAGGGGTGGTTCACGCCGCCGGGGAATCTGGGGTTTTATCGTCTAGGAGGATTCTGTATGCGACAGTCTCGTCGTTTCGGGTGCCGCCGACCGGCTGCGCCTGCTTCGTTACTTTCAATGGTTTTGCTTGTTGGGGGCTGCCCGCCCGAAGGAATGACTCCTGGGGACAACGACAACACGGGGCGCCCGGTACCGGGTGACGAGTTGCTCGAAGTGAAACAGGTGGGCGAAGGCAATGTGAACGAAGTCGCCGACGGATCGAGCGTGACGGTTACGGCCACGGCCGCGGCCGGTTGGCGGTTCGAACGATGGGAAGGCGGCGTCACCTCCACCGACAATCCGCTCACATTGAACGTGACCGAAGCGATGGAACTCACCGCGCGATTTGTGCCCATCGGCGATGCCGATGGGGACGAAGTTGCCGACGCGGATGACGATTGTCCGGGTACCGTGGCCGACGCCGTGGTGGATGAAAACGGTTGCGCCGAGGCTCAGTTGGATTCCGACGGCGATACCGTGCTCAACGGCGCGGATCAATGTCCGGGCACCGCGCCCGGCACGACCGTCGACTCGATGGGGTGCGAAGTCGCGGCCGCCGACAGCGATAGCGACGGGGTGGTAAATGAATCGGATCAATGCCCTGGAACTTCGCGCGAGGAGACCGCCGACGCGAACGGTTGCGCGCCGAGCCAACAGGATGCCGATGGCGACGGAGTCAACGACGCCCGCGATACCTGTGCGGAAACGCCCACGGGTACGCAAGTGGACTCTCAGGGTTGCCCTTCCACGGCCGCGGATAGCGACGATGATGGGGTGGACAATGAAGACGATGATTGTCCGGGAACGCCTGGAGGAGCTACGACGGACCGGCAGGGCTGCGCGGCCAGCCAGCTTGACGCCGATGGCGACGGAGTCACCAACGATCGGGACACGTGCCCGGACACGGGAACCGGCCGCCAGGTCGACGCGCAAGGATGTCCGGTGGTGAATTCGGGGGGCGGCGGCGGTGGAAACCCGGGCCCCAGTGACGCCGACGGCGACGGAGTTTTAAATGCAAATGACACATGTCCGAATACTCCGGCCGGAACTCGGGTCGATGCGGCAGGTTGCCCCGTGGATGACCCGAACCCCAGCGGGGTTTGCGGCCGAGGATCGAGTAGCTGTTTCGCAGGCTCGCAGACCGTGGGCTGCAGCGATGCGACCTGCTGCGAATTGGTGTGCGACGTTGACACCTTTTGTTGCACGGATCGATGGGACGGCACCTGTGCGGAAAGGGCCTTCGACCTTTGCGCCGGGGCCCCGGCGACCCCGCCGAACAACGACTGCTTGAATGCCACACCGGTCGGAGATGGCACTGTCGAATTTAACAACATCAATGCAACCACCGATGGACCTATCGACACCCTGCCGTGTATCGACGTTCGCGTGGTGGCCGATGTATGGTTCTGCTACACGGCCCCGTGCACCGGCATATTGATCTCCAGCCTGTGCGGCAGTTCGTACGACACGACTATGTCCGTCTATAACGGTTGCGCCTGCGGGCAGGACACCGCGATCCAGTGCAGCGATGACGATTGCGGCTTCAGTTTGCAGTCACGCGTGACCATTCCGGTGACGCAGGGTGAGCTGTACGCGATCCGCATCGGCGGCTTCCTCAATCCGCAGACGCAGGTCCCATCCACCGGAACGGGGCAACTTACCTTGATCTGCGGTCCGGACGGCACCAACAGCCGAGTGTGCGGTGCGGCGGGAGACTGCCTGGCCGAGCACGGCACGCCGGGTTGTTCCGACGCCGGCTGCTGCACGACGGTTTGCGAGATCGACCCGTTCTGTTGCGACGTGGAATGGGATGAGTTTTGTTCACGCGAAGCGGCCGGATTGTGCGACGGAACGTTTGAAACCTGCGGTGCGGCAGGCGCGACGGCATGCAACGTCGGAAGCGACGCGCCGGGCTGTGCCCAAGCTGAATGCTGCAACGCAGTCTGCGTTGAGGACCCCTACTGTTGCTTGCAGGAATGGGACGCCCAATGCGTGGACAAGGCCGCCGGGCGAGCCGGATGCCCGTAGCCGAAGATCAAAGGATCGATGTTTGACGGTGGGGGTGGGTAGCGGGATCACGAGGTCGCCCCGGATTGCTCGTGACGCCGCGCCCACCCCAATGCTTTTGCCTCATGCTGGGCAATGGCTGTGGGTTGAGTTCCCAGCACGGACACCTGCCCTGACGCACACCGAATCCCTCGAGAGACCATCCCATCTGGTGGGCCTAGAGCCTACAATTTCCAGTACTTCGCTCGTTTGAATGAACAGGCGAGTTCCGTTATGATCGAGCGAAAAGTCCCACGGCTTCGACGGCCGATGGACGTGGGTGGCGGCTCCTTCATGGTTCGTGATGAGTTTCAACGTGACGAAGTCTGATTTCAATAATCCAACCGGTGCCATGATCAATGCCCCGACGTACCGAACACGAATTCTCACCGTCGTGCTCTTGATTGCAGTCAGCTTGCCGTTCGCATCGGGCTGCCCGCGGGAGACGATGAACGGTGCAAGCCTCGGTGCCGCCATGACCTCGGACTCCGATCCGGATTCAGCCGGTAGCCCGCTCCCAATCGATGCGGAACTCGTCCAAGTGGTAAAGCAAGGCACTGGCGACGTGGCCGAAGAAGTGGTCGGCGAGTTCATTCGCCTCACCGCTGAACCGGCGGAGGGCTGGCGTTTTGACGGGTGGGAAGGGGAGATTGAATCGGTCGAGAATCCGCTGGTGGTTTCGGCCGCGGTCGCCCTGACAGTGACGGCGGTGTTCACCCAGGTAGACGGTACGGAGGCACAGCCTTCATCTCCAGCGCCGGATGGAGGGCAAACGGCGGATAGCGACGGGGACGGTGCGCTGGACGAAGTAGATCGTTGCCCCGGAACCCCGGCGGGGCGGCCGGTGGATGCCGCGGGCTGCACGGATTCCCAACGCGATGACGATCGTGACGGTGTGGATGATTCCGCGGACGTGTGCCCCGAAACGCCGCGCGGCGCGGACGTGGACGACGCGGGCTGCGCGGCGACGCAGCGCGATTCCGACCAGGACGGTGTGGCCGATGCCGACGACCTTTGCCCGGCGACGGCGGTCGGGACAGTTGTGCTCACCAACGGATGCACCGCGATTGAGGCGGATACCGATGGCGACCGCGTCCCCAACCATCAAGACCGGTGCCCACAGACTCCGGTCGGATCCAGCGTGAATTCCGCGGGGTGTCGTCCCGGCGAGCTTCCGTTTTGCGGAAACGGTACGTTGGAACCCGGCGAACAATGCGATCCACCCAGTTCGAATACGTGCGACAACGCCTGTCGAAATATCGGGCCCGCTCCCTCCAACGATTCCTGCAGCTCGCCGACCATGATCCAGAGCGCGAGCACCGCTTTTGACAACACCGCCGCGACCACCACGGGGTCGATCGGGGTTGCGTCCACATGCGATGCGTCGGATTTTCAATTGGATGTTTGGTTCTGTTATGCAGCGACCTGCACCGGCTCGGTTTCGATCAGCCTGTGTCCCGGAGACTTCGACACCATGTTGGCGGTCTACGACGGTTGCACATGTCCCACGAGGAGCGGCCTGGGCTGCAACGATGACGGCTGCAACACGTTTGGCGCGGGTTCACAACTCGTATTCCCCGCCGTGGCCGGACAAGGATACCTAGTGCGCGTGGGGGGATGGCAAGGCGACGAAGGAAGGGGCACGATTTTGATCTCGTGTACCGGTTTGAGATGAATCGGCGGTGAAGTCGGACGGTCGTGAGGGCTGTGCGATCCTTCCGGCGAAATCTAGTGGATCGTTCCGGCTGAAGTTGCGGGTTTCGGAGGTAAAGAGCCGATCCTCTTGATTGCGGGCACGTTGCCCGCGGACAAGGAGGATCGGCATGAAAAGGTGGATCGTTCGGCTGGAG
>Ga0187893_10000332_pt1 | contig 122550 bp, 102 predicted proteins | sample MA1701074metaG_FD_139574 | JGI IMG/M metagenome (GOLD analysis project Ga0187893, IMG submission 139574) | White microbial mat communities from a basaltic lava cave in the Kipuka Kanohina Cave System on the Island of Hawaii, USA - MA170107-4 metaG ...
ACAAGGCGACTGGAGTCCGATGGAACACCCGCCCCCGACAAGGCCGGCTACCGGCTCGAATCAGGGGCCCGCGTCCGACGGAAGGCCTGCGGGAGGATCCCGGATGACCCGCGGCTACCCGAAAGTCACGCGCAACGATGGAATTGCCGCGTAGCGGCTTCGTTCAACTCTGAATTCTACGGACTCGTATTGTAGCGGATTCCGGGCGCCCAGTGGGGTAAACGCGGTCAGCGGTTGAAAGGGCACGCTCCTGCTGATCCGCCTCTCGAGAGAAGGCGTCAGGCCGGCGGTACCGAGCGTGGGGGGGCGAATCGCAAAGGCAGAACTGCATCATGCGAACGCTTACCGGGGTGGGTGGGGACGCGTTCGCGGGGTCTTGATGGGGGGCGCGTCGGCCCTGAACGCCTGGCTGTCGGAGGTACCGAGAAGCGGTGTTCGATGCTTGAGGACGGTGGTGCAGCCCAGCGCAGGGGCGACATCCCTGCGCCGAGGATCCACTGGATTGAGCGGATGACGTCGCCCGGCTCAGGAAGGTGGGTTGCGAAGGGATGGCGGTCGTCCCGCGCCCGGATAGCCGCCGAGGTCGTCAGTGCGACTTTTTCACCGCGGCATCGCCCCCGCCGAGGGTCTGCGGCGTGGCCCGGGCCCATGCGTCCGACCCCGACGGCCACTCGGTCATTGAGATCCACCTCTCCTCCGCCGTCGTGGATGTCGTCGTGCCAGTCAGCGACAACCCGCACGTGCTCGACATGACCCGCGAAAGCGCCCCCCTCTTCGTGGTGAACCGCGGCAACCCGGGCCCGCCAGCGCCGCTCGCAGCAGTCGCGGCCTCGAGGAGCGCCCCCGTCCTCGACTCCCCCGCAGGTCTCGCGATCCGGTCCGACGGGACGCTCGCAGAGGCGATCACCCACACTCCGAACGCGCGCTACCATGGCCGCGTGGCATCGCTCGCGCAGAACCCGTTCTCCAGTCTCGAGGCGGCCCGGCAGTACCTGAGCGGGAGGCTCGCGGTCCATGAGCGGTTTGTTGCGCAGATAGGCACGGATCTGCCTTCCGGTCGCACCCGCCGCGCGCTGGACATCGGATGCGGGACCGGACTCTCCACCGTGCCGCTGCATGCGATCGCGGAGCGGGTGATCGGCATCGACAGTTCCACAGCCATGCTGAGGGTGGCGGCGTCCGGGGCGGTCTACGTGCGCGGGGCCGCGGAGGCGCTGCCGTTCGAGTCCTCTGTGTTCGGGCTCGTAACGATGGCCTGCACCTTCCACTGGTGCGAGCCCGAGGCGCTGCTGCGGGAGACGCGCCGGGTGCTCGAACCCAAGGGCGTCCTCGCCGTCTACGACCATCACTTCGCTTGGAAGGCCGCGGAGGCGCCGGGCCTGCCTGAGCAGTACGAGGCGTTCATGAAGGAGTTCCCGCGCGTCGCCCGGCACTCGAACTTCGACACCGCAATCGTGCCCGGCTTCGAAACGGTCGGCCGCACGCGGAAGGAGGAGCAAATCCCTCTGAACCTCGACAGCCTGGTCGGCTACCTCGCCTCCCAGAGCAACGTGCTCGGCGCCGTCAATGCGCAACGGATGTCGATGGCGGCCGCCCACAAGCGGATCCGCGCCTGCCTCGAACCCGTCTACGGGGGGCGCCCCACTCTCGATTGCGCCTTCGGGTTCGAATTGGATCTGCTGAGGCTTCACAGGGTTCCGGGCACCGCCGGCTGACAAGTTGCGAGGCGGACCCGCGCGACAGATCCGCCGGGGCGGGATGCCTACGGCCCCTTGGCGGGCTGCCCGACGATCTGTCGCAGCGGGGGCAGCAGCAGGTCGGCCGAGAGGCTTGCGCGCAGGCGCTCGCGGTGGAGCTTGAGCAGCTCGACCTCGGCATCGCCGCCCCCGGGCGGGGGGAGGGGCGGGCCCGCGGGCTGCGTGCGCGAGCGCGTCTTCTCGCGGTAGGCGGCGAGGAGGTCCTCGTCGCCGGCGCGGGCGAGCAGGGCGAGCCAGCGGTCGCAGCGGGCGAGATAGCCCGCCAACGAGAGCTTGCGCTCCGCGAGCGCGGCTCGGAGCAGGTCGAGGGCGAGGTGGACCGTCTCGTGGCGGTGGAAGTAGCGGTCCTGCGCCTGCTCGGCGAAGCGGCGCTCGAGGAGTTCCGCGAGCGGGACCCGCACGGCCACCCACTGCGCGAAGGACTCGGCGTCGAATTGCGAGAACGGGAGACTCTCCGGCGGCAGCGCCCGCAGCGCGTCCGCCCGCTTCCCGAACTCCGTCTCCACGGTCCGCTGCCGCTCCTTCGCCCTCTCGATCATCCCGTTGGCGATAATCGAGAGGCCGATGATCAGCGCAAGCGAAAAGCCGCCGAGGATGAGCAGCAGTTTCACCGCACCCCCCCGTCGCAGCCGAAGCCGCGTTCGCCCTGCTTCCAGCGCGCGCCCGGCGACGCGACCCCGGGGAGGCCCTGGTAGCGGTTCAGGCCGCCGAGATCGAGGAAGAAGCCGTAGGGCTCGGCGTCGGGGCGCCGCGGCTCGCGCGATCCGAACCCCCAGGCCTGCGCGCCGCAGCGGTAGTCGTCGTCGCCCGCCTCGTCGATCAGGATGCCGAGCCCTGAGAACGCATTGCCAGCCCCTTGGCAGAGTGTCATCCCGACATAGCGGTCGTTCCCTGCGACGTCGTGCAGGATGCCGACGCTGAAGTCGTGGCCGCACCCCTGGCTCGTGTTGCGGCTCGTGTAGCAGTCGTCGCCCCCCTCGTCGACGACGCAGCCCGCCGCCGCGTGGGTGCCGACCCCCTGCCCGTACCAGGTCGCGCGGTAGCGGTCGTCGCCGCCGCCGTCCACCAGCAGGCCGAGGCTGTACCAGTAGGCCGCCCCCTGCCCGAAGACGTCGGCGTCGTAGCGGTCTAGGCCCGCACCGTCGAAGAGCATGCCGACGCCGCCCGGGATCTGCCCCGTCATCTTCCAGCGCCGCGCGCCCCCGGTGGGATCCTCCTCGATGTGTCCGAAGCGGTGGCCGTAGCCCGACCCCTGCGCGAACGTCACGTAGGTCGCCTCGCGCCGCCAGATGTCCTCCTCGTCGCGGCCGGCAAGATAGCCGTCGTCCCCCGAGCGGTCGACCAGCGCCCCCACGCCCCCCGAACCTCCAAATCCCTGGCAGAAGAGCCCGGCGACATAGGCGTCGTCGCCCCCGTCGTCCTTCAGCACGCCGCTGCCGAAGAGGCCGACGCCGATCGAACCGAGGCCGCCGTAGTAGCGGTCGTTTCCCGCGAGATCCCAGAGCGCGCCATGTCCGCCGACGCCGCAGCCGAGGCTCCAGTCGCCGCCGCGGTAGTCGTCGTCGCCCTCGACGTCGACATGCAGCGAGAGCCCGAGCAGCGCGCCGCCCCAGCCGGAGGGCTCCTTCGACAGGTAGAGGTCGTTGCCCGCGAGGTCGATCAGGACGCGCACCGGGCGCGCCGGCGCCGCGTGGTACTCGTCGTCGCCGCCCCAGTCGATCAGCACGAGCGCGTCGCACGCTCCTCCGTCGTCGCCTGGGCCGCGCAACACCACCGGGCCCTCCGCCGTCGCCACCGTGACATTCTTCTCCGGCGCCGGCGTCGCCCGCAGCAGCGGAAGTTGCGCTTCGACCGTCGCCACCAGCTCGGCCCACGCCGCCGCGAGGCCGAAACGGTCGACCTTCGCCATCATCGCGGCCGCGCGCAGCATCCGCGTGCGCTCGTCGACGTCCTCGCCTCCCCCCTGCGCCGTCGCCCGCGCCTCCGGCGTCGTCCGTGAAAGCCAGCGCCCCAGCGTGGCGCGCAGGAACGCCCCATCGGCCCCCGCGTACGCCCGCTCGACCGCGCGCACGGCGCGCGACGCCGCCGCGGCGACCGGCGCGACGGCCGCGAACCCCGGGAACGCCTGCGGCTCCCCCGGCGGAAGCGCCGCGGGGATCCCGGCGCCGACGCCGAGCGCGATCTCCGCCTCGAGCAGGCCCTTCGCGCGGTGGACCGCCCGCGCCCGCTGCCGCGCGTCGGGCGCGATCGCGAGCGGCTTGTCGAGGGCCTTGCGCACCGCGGGGAGCAGGAAGGGGTCGGCCTCGGCGAAGAAGGGCTTTCGCTCCTCGTGGGCGATCAGGATCTCCCGGTCCTTGACGGCGAGGTCCGCCTCGGCGACGCCTCCGAGCGAAAGGAGGATCTCTTGGGGGGTGCGGGGGCCGTCGCCGCCGAGGCAGCAGGCGGCGAGGGCAAGCGTGGCGATCCGGCGGATCATGCGAGTCCGTGTCGCGCCTTGAAGTCGGGCCACTCCCGCTTCAGAGCGAGGAAGGCGGCGACGTCGGCGACGGCGAGGAAGGGGTTGTTGGCGCGTTCGAGGCCGATCGTCGACGAGGGGCGGCAGCCGTAGTCGTGGCCGGGCCAGACCGTCGTCTCGTCGGGCAGGGAGCGCATCACGCGCTGCAAGCTCGCGTACTCGGTGCGCGCCGCGTCGTCGTCGCCGGTGCCGCCGATCTTGCCGACGAAGAGCAGGTCGCCGGTCAGCGCGACCTTCTGCGCCGGAAGATGGAAGAGCAGGTGGTCGGGGGAGTGGCCCGGCACCTGCATCACGTGGATCGCGATCGGCCCCACCGCCAGCGTCGCGCCGTCGGCGAGCGGCAGGTCCGGGCGGAGCAGCGGGTGGGCGGCGACCAGGGCGCCGGTCAGGTGCTTCAGCGCCGCGTTGCCGTTCGTGTGGTCGCCGTGGCCGTGGGTGTTCAGGATGCGGGTGATCGTGAGCCGCTGCGCCCGCGCGCGCTCTTCGAAGCGCTCCGGCGAGAACGAGGGATCGACCGCGAACGCGACGCCCGGCCCCCGCGCCCCCACGAGATAGCCCAGGTTGCGGTCGCCCCCGGTCCGGATCTGTTCGAAGACGAACTCCACGCGGCGCGATCCTACCGCCCTCAGGCTAGAATGCGCCAATGATCCGGAAGTTCTCCCGACCCGCCTCCCTGCTCGCCGCCGTCGCGCTCGGCTGGCTTCTCTCCGTGCAGATCCGCGCCGAGGACCCCGACCCGAAGCTCGCGCTTGCGCGCGAGTTGACCAAGGCGACCGGCGCCGAAGCGAACGCCAAGGTCATGATGGAGGGCATGGCGGCGCAGTTCCGCCAGATGCCCGGCCTGCCGCCCGGTTTCGTCGACGAGTTCATGAAGCGCGCCAAGGTGGAGGACATCGTCGAGCTTTCCGTCCCGATCCTGCTCAAGAACCTCGAGACCTCGACGATCATGGCGGCGATCGCCTTCTTCAAGACCGACGAGGGCAAGGCGTACGTCGCCGCGCAGCCGAAGATCACCGCGGAGTCGCTCGAGGCGGGGCAGAAGTGGGGCACGAGGCTCGCGCAGGAGGCGCTCGCGGCCCTCCAGGCCGCGCCGGGCGGCGGTTAGCGGACGGGCCCGATGGACCGCATCGCCATCGTGCGCGCGAGGCGCACGCCGATCGGCAAGTACTTGGGCTCGCTCGCGGGGCTGAGCGCGGCGCAACTCGGCGAGGTCGTCGTGCGCTCGGTGCTCGACGGGCTCGACCTCAAGGTCGACGAGGTCGTCTTCGGCTGCGCGCGGCAGGCGGGGCAGGGGCCCAACCCGGCGCGGCAGATCGCATGGCGGTGCGGCCTCGGCGAAGGCGCCATCGGCGAGACGATCAACATGGCGTGCGGGTCGGGGCTGCGCGCGATCTTCCACGCGGCGGAGCAGATCGCGCTCGGCCGCGCGAAGGTGGTCGTGGCCGGCGGCGTGGAGTCCATGAGCCAGGTGCCCTTCCTGCTCAAGAGGATGCGCGCGGGCTACCGGCTCGGCCACGGCAAGCTCGTGGACGGCATGTACGACGACGGCTTCACCTGCCGGCTGATCGACGAACTCATGGGCGCGACGGCGGAGACCTTGGCCGACCGCTACGCGATCACGCGCGACGAGCAGGACCGGTTCGCGCTCGAGTCGCAGCGGAAGGCGGGGCGGGCGTTCGCGGAGGGGGCATTCGACGCCGAAATCGCGCCGGTGGCGCTGCCGGAGGGGCCGTTTGGGACCGACGAGCACGCGCGGCCCGACACGACGCTCGAGGCGATGGCGAAGCTGCCGCCGGTCTTCCGCAAGGAGGGCGGCACCGTCCACGCGGGCAACAGCAGCGGCATCACGGACGGCGCCGCGGCGCTGCTGCTGATGGCGGAGCCCGACGCGCGCGCGCTCGGCCTCGAGCCGCTCGCGCTGCTCGAGGACTACACCATCGCGGGGGTCGACCCCGCGATCATGGGCATCGGCCCGGTGCCGGCGACGCGCGAACTGCTGCGCCGCACCGGCCGGAAGCTCGACGACTTCGACCTGATCGAGCTCAACGAGGCCTTCGCCGCGCAGGTGATCGCCTGCGAGCGCGAACTGGGTTTCGACCGCCGCCGCCTCAACGTGAACGGCGGCGCGATCGCCCTCGGCCACCCGATCGGCTGCACCGGCGCGCGCATCGTCGTCACGCTGCTGCACGCGATGCGCCGCAGCGGCGCCCACCGCGGCCTCGCGACGCTCTGCGTCAGCGGCGGTCTGGGGCTCGCCGCGTCGTTCGGGACGGGTTCGTCCGGCTGAGGGGTCCTGGGGCGTTTGGGGGGAGCGGGCGGGACTGGTCGGCTGGCGTGGGTCGCTGTGGGTGGATGTAGTGGCTGCGCGGGCGCCCACGTAGCCGGGGCGCAGGCCGACGTTTCGGCCACCTCGCCTCGCAGTCACGGCGCATTCCGGCCTGGTCTGCCACCCATCTCTGGTGTGGCTGAGCATTCGGTAGGGACAAAGCGTGGCCGTCGGCGTACGGTATGCTGGGTTTGCCGCCCCATGCGCGGGCGCGGAGGACTTCGGTGATCGTCACCTATATCGACAGCGCACTCAGGCGCGCGACCTACGAGCAACTGAAGGACGGCCAGTTCGTGGGCGAGGTGCCGGGACTGGACGGCGTGCTCGCCACGGCCCCCACCCTCGAGGGATGCCGCGATCAGCTCGCCGAGGTTGTGGAAGAGTGGGTGCTGGTGCGCGTGGCGCGCGGTCTGCGTGTTCCCGCGCTCGACGGGGTGACGGTCGCGGTAAAGTCCGCGTCCTGATGCCGCGCTGGGGTCCTGTTTCGCGGCAACGCCTCATCGCACGGTCGGGTTGTCCGGGAGGAAGGGTCTCGCAGAGCCCCCCGCCCCCCCCCGCATCCCCCCTCCGGGGCCGATCGGCTAAAATGAGGGCATGGTCCCCCGCCTTCTCGCGCTGCTGCTGCTCGTCTCGATGGCGATTGCCGACGAGCGGGCGGACTTCCTGAAGGCGAGCGAGGAACTCTCGAAGGTCTACTTCGACCAGATCCCGGTGGACCAGCGCGACCGGCTCTTCGAGGCGATGGGGCGCTACGACCACCCCGACATCGTGAAGCCGATCGCCGAGATCGCGTCGCGCTTCGGCGCCTTCCTCGGGCTCATCGAGGCGCAGAAGGCGGAGGCGGAGCGCAAGTTGCAGCCGCTGATCGGCGCGACGTCGCTGAGCGACCTCGACGTCGGGCTCCGCAACAGCTACACGCGCAAGGTGCAGGAGGCGGAGGAGCAGGAGCGGTTCGGCCGCGCGTCGGAAGGGTTGCTCGTGCGCGCGCTCGGCGCGTCGAAGGACGAGCGGACCGTCATCGCCGCCGGCAAGGAGTTCGGCAAGCACCCGGCGTGGCGCGTGCGCCGCATCCTCGCGGCGGCCTCCGCGCAGTGGCACAAGGGGCTCGGCAGCGAGAAGGCGACGCGCTCGGTCTTCGAGACGCTGAAGAGGCTGCGCGCCGACGAGGAGCCGCGCGTGCGGATCGCCGTCGCGCAGAGCCTCGCCGCCTTCCACCGCAAGGAGGCCCTCGACCTGCTCGAGCAGCTCTACAGCGACGCCGACTGGCGCGTGCGCGCCGCGGTGACCGAGAGCCTCAAGACCGTCGGCTCCGGCGAATGCGTCACGCTGCTCGTGGAGCGCATGAAGCTCGAGACCGGGCGCTTGCAGGATGACATCGCGCAGGCGCTCTCCGCCGTCACCGGCGAGAAGTGGCAGTACGCCGAGGAGTGGGACGGCTGGTGGACCGGCGTCGGCAAGGTGCTGACCGCCGACCGCACCGCCGGCGCCGCCGCCGCCGCCGCCGCGCAGCGCGAGAACTCGAAGGGCGGCGACCGCTTCTACGGCATCCCGACGAACTCCGACCACATCTGCTACATCATCGACCGCAGCGGCAGCATGGAGAAGGAGGTCGAGCAGTTCAAGCAGGTCACGATCACCGGCCGCAAGGAGACGGACACGCCGGTGGGCGGCAAGACCCGCATCGAGGTCGCGAAGAACGAGCTCAAGCGCGCGATCGGCAACCTCTCCTCCGGCAAGCGCTTCTCGATCATCTTCTTCAACCACGGCGTGCAGCGCTGGCGCAGCGAGCCGGTCAAGGCGACGCCGGACAACAAGAAGGAGGCGCTCGCCGACATCGACCGGATCACCGCCGTCGGCGCGACCTACTCCCTCGGCGCGCTGCGCGAGGCCTTCTCGATGGCGGGCGCGATCCAGGCGGCCGGCAAGACCCGGCGGGACAACGCCTCCGTCGACACGATCTTCTTCCTCAGCGACGGCGGTCCGACGGACAACAAGATCGAGGAGGCGCAGCCGATGGACCCCGAGCCCATCCTCGAGTCGGTGCGCCAGTGGAACCGCGACGCGAAGATCGTGATCCACACGATCGCGGTCGACACCGAGGAGGTCGGCACCTACTTCCTGAAGCAGCTCGCCGCGCAGAACGGCGGCATGTTCGTCGAGCGGAGGAAGTAGCGTTGCAGCGCCCGCTCGCGCTGTTGCTGTTGTTGCTGTCGTTCGCCGCGGCGCAGGGGGGCGCGCTCGCGCGCTTCGCCGACGCATACAAGAGGGCCGAGACCCCGGCGGCGCGCGCCGACGCGATCCGCGTGCTCGCCCGGGACGGCAGCGCGGCGGCGGTCGGCGAACTCTTCCAGCTCTGGCGGCGGCTCGAAGGCGAGGCCACCGGCCTGAGGAGCGCGATCGCGGAGGCGCGCACCAGGGTGCGCGACCTGCGCCCGCGGCTCGAGGACCCGCGCAAGCGGGAGGCGACGCTCGAGCAGATCAAGAAGATCGACGGCGAGGCGGCGGTGGCGTCGGACCGGCTCGCCGGGCTCGAACGGGAGGAGGGGGCCATTCTGGAGGGGGTGCGGGGGCAGGGCTCCACCGAGGCGCTGAACTGGCTCGCCGAGGAGGGGCTCACGCGGGCGGAGTCGCCGCTGCTGATCGCGGTGGCGGCGCGGCGCGTCGCCGAGGCGGGGGCGGCCGGTCCCCAGCCGCTGCTGGTCGCCCTCGACCGCGCGAAGAGGCCGGAGGTGCTCGTGCCGCTGCTCGAGGCGATGCGGGCCCACGCGGCCGCCGTCCGCCCCGCCTTCCCGACGCTGCTGAAACTGCTGAAGCACCGCGAGTGGCCGGTGCGGATCGCGGTGGCGCACCTGCTCGCGCGCAGCGCCAGCGCCGACGCGATCGAGCCGCTGCTCGCCGCGCTCGCCGCGGAGGAGGGGGAGTCGCGCGCGCAGCAGGAGGTCGGGCGGGCGCTCGCGATCCTCTGCGGCGTCAATCTCGGCGGCGACGTCGCGCTCTGGCGGCGCTGGTGGCAGGACCACGCGGCGGAGGTCGCCGCGGGCACGCTCGAACTCGGGAAGGGCACCGCCCGCGGGCGGGGCCGCGACGCGCAGAACCGCTTCTACGGGATCGAGCAGGAGGAGAAGCGGATCATCTACGTCTTCGACAAGTCGGGATCGATGGAGGTCTCGATGCAGGAGCCGCGCTGGCTGAAGGGCGCGGCGGTCCCGGCGCGCGAGGACGAGGACTCGCGCTTCGATGCCGCGCGGCGTGAACTGCTGCGCGCGACGAAGAACCTCCGGAAGGGGTCGGAGTTCGCGGTCGTCCTCTACAGCGACCGCGTAGAGCCGATCCACGACAAGCTCGTGCCGGCGACGCCGGAGAACCACGCCGCCTTCTCGCTCGAGATGGGCCGGCGCGGCCCGGAGGGGTCCACCAACATCTACGAGGCGCTCGACTTCGCGCTCCGGATGGCGAACGTCCACAGCGAAGGGACCCGCGGCGAGCAGCGCGCCGACGCGATCATCCTCGTCTCCGACGGCGCGCCGACCAACGCGAAGGGGGAGACCGAGGATCCCGAGCGCACGCTCGTCGCCGTCCGCCAATGGAACGCCCAGAAGCGGATCGTGATCCACACGATCGGCATCGGCGCCGAGCACAACAACACCTTCATGCGAACCCTCGCCGAGGAGAACGGCGGCAGCTACCACGCCGTGATGCCCGACGGGAAGAAGGCGAAGTAGGCCGCCGCGCCGGAGCGCGGCCCGCTACCGCGGAGCCGCGGCCCCGACCAGCCGGTCCGCGGCGAAGTCGTAGCGGAGCAGATCCCACCGGACGCCGGCGGGGTCGACGCCGGCGGGCAGCAGGTTGCGGACCGCGGCCGCCGCCTCCTCCCGCCGCGCACACCCCTCCGCCGCGGCCACCGCCGCCAGCGTGCGCGCGGCCCCGACCCGGCGCATGCCGATCAGCCGCTCCAGCGCCCCCGGACCCCCGGAGATCGCATCCTTGCGCAGTTGCTCCAGCGTCGGCTCGGCCAGCGCCTCCTCGATGCGGCGCTCGAAGCGGGCGAGCGCGTTGGGTTGCAGCTCGAGGCCGTCGAGCCAGACGATCCGGCCGTAGCGGTCGATCACGACGGCCCACGGCACGAGCCCGCCGCGGTAGAGGCGCAGCGAGTCGCTCGGCAGCCCGCCGCGCTGCCGGTCGATGGCAACCGGGAAGGGGCGCGGCCTCTGTTGCAACCGCTCGCGGATCATCGCCGGGCTCTGGTTCTTCGCATCATCGACGACGGCGGCGACGCCGGCGATGCGGAGCCCCTTCGGCTGCCAGCGGCCGTGCAGGTGGACCAGGTGCGGCAGCAGGCGCGCGGTCTGCGGGTGGGTCACCGAGAAGAAGACGATCGCCGTCACGTCGTCGCACGGCCGCGCGATGTCGATCGGCTCGCCGATCCACGAGTCGACGAGCAGCGCCGGGGGCGCCTCGTGGCGGAAGACGAGGTCGGCGGCTCGCTGCCTCCCCTCCGGCGTGCCCGAGCGGCCATAGGCGAGCAGCGCCTCCCGCGGCCGCTCCTCCCGGAGCAGGTCGCCGCGCCAGAGTTCGACGTCACCGACGCGGGGCGCGGCCGGGAAGGCGCCGAGGAAGCGGTCGGCCTCCTCCTCGAAGCGCGCCACGCTCGTCGGCGAGCCCACCTGCCGCGCCGCGTCGCGCGCATCGCGCACGCGGACATAGGCCTCCTCCTCCGCGGGCGATTGCGCAAGGAGCGGTGCCAGTTGAAAGAGCAGCAAGAGCGGCGCACTACGCATGGAACTCACGTGCGAGGCGGAAGTAAGCAAAGCGGGTTCCATTGGGCCGCATCGGCGCAAATCATTGTCCACAAAAGGGTTGTGGATGGAAGGGGGGTGCGGGGGGTGTCCCCGCAGCGGGACGGGGTGACGCCTTGGGGGGTCGGCGGGGGCGTCCGGCGTTCCTGACGGACGGGGTTATCCTGAGCGGCCATGCGGATCGCCCAGAGCCTCCTCCTCACGCTCCTTCTTGCCCTCGCCCCCGTCGCGCTGCGCGCCGAGGAGGCGCCGGCGAGCCCCGACGCGCCGACGGCGCAGCTTCCGAAGAGTTGCGACCTCTGCGTGCGGCTCCCCGCCCTCGACCGGATCGACCAGCTCGCCAAGGACATGGCGCTCGTGCTCGAACTCTTCGGCGGCGACGAGGTGAAGGCGATGCTCGCGCAGGGGGCGCCCTCCGAGATGCTGCTCGGGATGTTCGGCATCGACGGCACGCTCGTCGATCGGGCGCGCGCGGTCTATTTCGGCACGCTCGCCGACGACCCGATCGTGCTGATCCCGGCGGCGGCGGGCGCGACGCTCGCGACCCCGCTCGACCTCGGTGACGGGCACACCGTGACGCTCGCGGACGGCCTGCTCACCGCGACCCGCCCGGCGCTGCGCGAGGCGGAGCGGCGCGGCGCCCCGGCCGCCATGCTCGGCGGCGACTTCTCGGTCCACGTCTTCGTCTCCGACATCACGGAGCGCCACAAGGAGGAGATCGAGAAGGGGTTCGCGCAGATGCAGGCGATGGCCGGCGGCGTGCCGATCCCCGGCGGCGCCGAGATCATGCAGGCGATGTTCGGCTTGTTCAAGGGGGGGCTCTACGCCGTCGAGAGCCTCGACTACGCGCTGACATGGCAGGGCGAGGGCGCGGTGGGGGAGGGGCAGCTCGGTTTCAAGGAGGGGTCGGGGCTGCGGAAGTTCTTCGCGCGCGCCGGCGCGCCGTCGGACCCCTCGCTGGCGGGCCTGCTGCCGAAGAACGCGCTGTTCTATGCGGACACGGCGACGGCCGCGGACTGGCCGACCAAGGAGCTGACGGAGTTCGCGGCGGCCCACCTCGGGCCGAAGATCGGCGGGATGATCCAGCAGAGCATGGCGCTCTCGCAGGCCCTGCAGGGAGCGACGACGGGCCGCACCGCCATGTCCTTCAGCATGACCGGGTTCTTCGGCGTCAACGCCTCCTCCGTCGCGGAACTGCGCGAAGGGGTCGACGCCTCCGCGATGCTGAGGGACTTCGACGCGGAGAAACTAAGCGAGAGCCTGAAGGCCGCCGGCGTTCCGGTTGCCGTGAAGCTCGACAAGGACGTCGCCAAGCACGGCGAGACGTCGATGCACCGCTGGAGCTTCCACAGCGACGATCCGAGCCTCGCGATGCTCAGCATGATGCAGACCTACGTCGCCGTCGAGGGGCGCTACCTCTGCACCGTCAACGCGATGACCGGCGAGACCGACATGCGCGAACTGCTCGACCGCGTGCGCGCCGGCAGCGACGCCGCCCACCCGCACCTCGCGGCGATGGCGCGCCTCGCTCGTGGCCGCAACCTGGGCATCACCTTCAACGTCGGCCAGTTGAAGTCCTTCGGCATGCTGCTCGGCGCGATGGCGCCAGAGGCGGGCCAGGCGCTCGCGATGCTTCCCGACGCGCTGACGCTCTCCACGTCGATCACCTTCCACGACGGCAACATCCAGTGGCGCGGCGACTGGCCGCTGAAGGAGATCGGCCAGATCGTCGAGAAGATGCGCGCGGCCTTCGGGGAGCGCGGCGGGGCCGAGAAGCCGGAGAAGGAGGAGGGGGAGGGCTGCGGGTGCGGCTGCGGCGAGGAGGAGGAGGACTTCAAGTAGCCCGGCGGCGGGGCGATGCGGGTGGGGGCGCGGGGCCCCGCACCTGAGGGCGCCTCGCGGCAGGGCGTGCGCGGGTCCGGGCCGCCGGGCCTGAGGGGGGAGAGGCGGCGGGCGCGTTCGTCGCCCCCCGCGCCCCCCGCCCCTGGCTAGTTCAGGACCTCCGCGACCGCGTCGCGGATGCGGTAGAGATAGAGCACGCGTCCCCGCTCGTCGCGCACCGCGCCGACGTCGAGGATGCCGCGCACGAGGAAGTAGTCGAGCACGTAGCGCGTGACGAATCCGGCGCGCACCTTCACCTCGACCGCCTCGTTGACCCGCGGCGTGCCGAAGCAGCAGATCATGTGGTTCGGCATCATGTAGAAGTCGGTCACGCGGTCGGGGTCGGCGACGGCGTAGTACATCACCCCGCGCAGTTCGACGCGCCGGCCGTCGAGGGCGCGAACCTCGTCGGGGATCAGGTCGCTCTCGGGGTCGTAGTCGAACGCGGAGAGCGTCGCGAAGTCGATCGAGGTGGCGCCCTCGCGCGGCGGCGGCGCACGGGGCGCGGTGAGCGGCGCGTCCGCCGGCAGGTAACCCGGCCCGGCGATCTCGCGCCTCCCGCCCGCCGGGCGGAGCGACAGCGCGTAGGTGCTCAGGACGAGGGCCGTCACCAGCACGGCCGCGGCGGAACGGAGTCCGGGGCGATCCACCCCGGCATCCTACGCGCTAGAGATCCGCGAGCGGGTCGTCGAGGATCTCGCGGACGGCCTTCGGGGCTCGCTCGCGCACCTCGTCGGCGACGGCCCGCGGGCCGGGGCCTCGCATCCGGCGCAGCGCGTGGATGCAGAGGATCTGGAGGGGGCCCGGGGCCCGGAAGCGCCGCGTGAAGCTGCGCGGCAGGCAGTGCGGGGCGAGCGCGCGCGCGACCGCCTCGTCGCCGATCCGCGCGACCATCAGGAAGAAGCTCTCGCACTCCTCGTTCGTGCGCGACTCGAAGACGCGGCTGTCGAGCATGCCCTCGAGGAGCGGGGCGAGGTCGGCCGCCTCGCTCTTCTTGAGGCCCGCAATCGCCGCGGTTCGGATCCGCTGGACGGGGTCTTGCAGCGCGTCGACGAGGATCCTGCGGAGCGCGCGCTCGTCGTTCCGCTCGGCCACCTGCACGAGTTGGAGGCGGTGCGCCTCCGAGAGGGTCCGGAACTCGGCGGCGACCGCGGCGAGCGCCTCCGGCGTGCCCAGCTCGAGCAGCGCCGGGGCGATCCGGTCGCGCCCGCGCCCTTCGCGGCCGCGGTAGAGCGGCACGAGCGCCTCGACGGCGGCCTGCCCGAAGACGCGGATCGCCTGCGTGACCGCGAGCGGGTGGCGCGTCTCGAGCAGCCAGCCCGCGACGAGGCCCGCGGCGGAGGGATCGAGGTGCGCGAAACACTCCGCGAGCGGGCGCGGCTCGAGGCGCTCGACCCGGTTCAGCGAGTGCAGGAAGACGGAGAGGTGCGCCGGCTCGCTGAAGGCGGCGAGCGTCGCCTCGCCGGCGCGCATCTCGAGCGGCGCGGCCGATGCGGCCATCCGGCGGGCCCGCTCGAGCATCTCCGTCGCGCCCGCGAGATCGCCCGCCGCGGCGAGCGACGCGACGACCGAGCGCAGGACCTTCTCGACGCAGGAGGCTTCCTCGGGCGTGCACTCCGTCCGCGCGACCGAGTGGATCACGCGGGCGGCGTGGCGGAGCGTCCCCGCATGGTCGTCCTCGGCGACGAGGCGGCGCACCGTGTCGGCGTCGGGGCCGGAGAGGGAGAGGGCGGGATGGCCGGCGGCCTGGGCGTGCTGCGCGAGGATCTGGGCCAGTTCCGCGGCCTCGCCATCGAGGGGCGGCGGCGCCGGAGGGTCTCCCGCCTCGCCCATCGTCGCGACCTGCTCGGCGAAGTCCTCCGGCCCCTCGGCGTCGGCCTCGTCGTCGATCTCGTCCGCGTCGAGGAGGATCTGCAAGTGGTTGAGGTCGGCCTCCCACAGCAGCGACGCAATGTCGGGCAGGCTCTCCGGATCGGTGCCGAGCACGCCGACGAGGCGCTCGACCTCCTCCGGCGCGGCACCGCGCTTGAAGACGAAGCCCACGACGCCGTTGTCGAAGAGCGCCGAGGGGACCATCTCGCCGGCCGACGCCGCGCGGTAGACGCTCGCCTCGTCGAGCAGCACCTCGCGGTCGGTCAGGCGCAGCGAGATCGGGCCGCCGGCGGTCGCGACGTCCCACTTCTTGCGCAGCGCGAGGAACATTTCGGAGAGCGTCGGGTGGTTCCCCTCGTAGAGGCGATAGCCGCGGACCGCGCGCACGAGCTCCCGGATCAGCTCCCGCGCCGCCTGGAGCTCCAGCTCCGAGTAGATGCCCAACCGCGCCGTCGACATGGCCCCCCCTCCTATCGACCGCGCCGGACCCCGTTTCTTAACGGGGGTTCGAGGCGCCCCGCCGGCTAGCGGAACGCGTCGAAGCCGGTGATCGCGTGTCCCAGAATGAGACCGTGGATGTCGTGGGTCCCCTCGTAGGTGTAGACCGACTCGAGGTTGCACATGTGGCGCATGACCTGGTATTCGGCGGTGATGCCGTTGGCGCCGAGCATGTCGCGGCAGGTGCGGGCGATCGCGAGCGCCTCGTGGCAGGCGTTGCGCTTCGCCATCGAGACCTGCTGCGGCGTCGCCTTGCCGCGCTCCTTCAGCCGCCCGAGCTGGAGGTTCATCAGCTGCATCTTCGTGATCTCGGTCAGCATGTTGGCGAGCTTGGTCTGGTAGAGCTGGAAGTGCGCGATCGGCTTGTCGAACTGCACCCGCGTGAGGCCGTACCGGCGGGCCTCGTCGTAGCAGGCCATCGCGGCCCCCGCGACCCCCCAAGCGATCCCCGACCGCGCCTGCGTCAGGCAGTTCAGCGGGCCCTTGAGCCCCTGCACCCCGGGCAGGATGCTCGACGCCGGCAGCTCGACATCCTGGAAGATCAGCTCCGACGTGACCGAGGCGCGCAGCGAGTATTTCTTCTCCATCAGCGGCGCCGAGTAGCCCTTCGTCCCCTTCTCGACGAGAAAGCCGCGGACGACGCCGTCCAGCTTGGCCCAGACGAGCGCGACGTCCGCCACGGTGCCGTTCGTGATCCACATCTTCGCGCCGTTCAGCAAGTAGCGGTCGCCCCGCTGGACCGCCTTCGTCTCCATGCCGCCGGGATCGCTGCCGTGGTCGGGCTCGGTGAGGCCGAAGCAGCCGATCGCCTCGCCGCGGTGCATCGCGGGAAGCCAGCGCCGCTTCTGCTCCTCGGACCCGAACGCGGAGATCGGCCACATCACGAGCGAGCCCTGCACCGACGCGAACGAGCGGAGCCCCGAGTCGCCGCGCTCGAGCTCTTGCAGGATGAGCCCGTAGGCGACCGGTCCGAGACCGGGGCATCCGTATCCCTCGATGCCGGCGCCGAGCAGGCCGAGCCCGGCCATCTCCGGGATCAGCCCGGTCGGGAAGGTTGCCGCCATGTAGTGGTCGGCGATCGTCGGCAGCACGCGATCGGTGACCCACTCGCGCACGCTGTCCCGGATCATCAGTTCGTCCTCGGTGAGCATCGTGTCGATCGCGAAGAAATCCGGCGCTTCGTAGCTCATGCGCGAACCCTACCAGCCTTGTCCGGCACGGGCCAGCGTCGGCACGCGTACGGTTTCCGCACACCTCCCCCGTACCCCCTCCCACTCCAACCCTTTGCGGTATAACGAGATCCGTTGGACATGCCCCCGGCACGGGGTGTGTTGAGTCCCCAGACGAACGACCCGGAGGAACCGATGTCCCGAACGCTCCTTGTGCTGCTGCTGACCCTCTGCCCGCTGCTCGCCGACGAGGCGGAGAAAGCGAAGGCGGCCCACGCGCGCATCGCCGAGATCACGCTTTCGATCGACGGGTCGGAGGACCCGGCGCCGGCGATGCCCATCGGCAAGCAGCCGCAGAACTACTACGCGGTGCTGACGAACCTGCGCCGCGCGGCGGCGGACCCGGAGCTCGACGCGGTGCTGCTCAAGCTCGGCGACTACGGCGTCGGCTGGGCGCGGCTGCTCGAGGTGCGCGACGCGCTGAAGGGGCTCCGGCGCTCGGGCAAGAAGGTCTTCGTCTACAAGGAGTCCTACGCGACCCCCGACCTCGTGCTCGCGTCGGTGGCCGACCGGATTTCGCTGCCGGAGTCGGGCTCGGTCTTCCTGCCCGGCATCGCGACCGAGTCGCTCTACGTGCGCGGCCTGCTCGAGAAGCTGCACCTCCGCTTCGACGTCGTGCACATCGGCGAGTACAAGAGCGCCGGCGAGTCCTTCGTGCGCGACACGATGTCGGACGAGCTGAAGCAGTCGCTGAACCCGATCCTCGACGAGTTCTACGCGTCGATGGTGAAGACGATCGCCGAGGGGCGCGGCATTTCCGAGGACGCGGTCAAGGGCGCGATCGACACCGGCATCCTCAACGCGAAGCAGGCGAAGGCGATCGGGCTCGTCGACCGCATCGAGTACGAGGACCAGTTCCGCGAGGGGGTCAAGGCCTTCTTCCCCGAGCGCACGCTCAAGATCGCGAAGGACTACGGGCGCAAGAAGGGGATGGAGATCGACCCGAACAACCCGATGGCGGCCCTTTCGGTGCTGATGTCGCTCTTCGCGGGGTCGAAGGAGCCCGAGCTGAAGGGACCGAAGATCGCCGTCGTCTACTGCAGCGGCCCGATCACGAGCGGCAAGAGCCAGTACGGCTGGACCGGCGAGGTCGCCTCGATGGGGTCGGAGACGATCGTCAAGGCGATCGACACGGCTCGCGAGGACGGCGACGTGAAGGCGATCGTGCTGCGCGTGAACAGCCCCGGCGGCAGCGGGCTCGCCTCCGACATGATCTGGCGCGCGGTGGAGCGCGCGCGCGCCGAGAAGCCGGTCGTCGCGTCGATGGGCGATGTGGCCGCGAGCGGCGGCTACTTCATCTCGATGAACAGCCACGCGATCCTCGCGGAGCCGCAGACGATCACCGGCTCGATCGGCGTCATCGGCATGATGCCGAACCTCGACGACTTCTACCCGTGGATCGGCGTGAGGCCGGAGCGGCTCGTCCGCGGCAAGCGCGCCGCGGCGCTGATGACGACCAAGGGGCTGTCGGACGAGGACAAGGAGATGCTCCGCTCCTATATGAAGGACTTCTACGGCGACTTCGTCGCGAAGGTCGCCGCGGGCCGCGGCAAGACTCCGGCCGAGATCGAGCCGATCGCCCGCGGCCGCATCTGGTCGGGGCGCGACGCGCTGAAGATCGGCCTCGTCGACCGCCTCGGCGGCCTCGAGGACGCGATCGCGCTCGCGCGGGAGCGCGCGAAGCTCGCGCCGGGCGACGAGGTGCACATCCTCGAGATGCCGAAGAGCGGCGGCCCCTTCGAGGCGCTCTCCGAGATGTTCGGCCTTCACCTGCGCGCCGGCGCGCTGCTCGGCCTCGACGCGGCGGCGCTGCGCGAGGTCCCGCTCCTCGGGGAGGCTCTCGCGAAGATCGCCGCCGCCCGCCGCATGTCGGCGGACGGCGTCTGCGCCGCGATGCCGGAACTCTCCGACCTCGCGAAGGTGGGGGGGCGAGGGGGGCGCTAGCGCCTTGAGTTCGTGACAAAGACCTAGGAGCGCAACACGGGACCGGCTCCAGGTCCTCGGGGGGCGGGGCGTACCCGCCCCCTTTCCTTTCGGCTCGCCTCGCGCGCGCCGGGCAGGCGCGCTGGCCCCGAGCGCCGCCGCGTCAGGGGGAGATCTTGGCGTCAAAGGAGATCCATGCGCCCTGCCAGCCGGCGGTCCCCGAGCTGTGGTTCGCGCCGTCGGGCCTGCGACGCACGAGGGCCTCCCCCGATCCGATACGGACCGTTCCCTTGGCCTTGTCCGAGAGTTGGGTGAGCAGGAAGAGCCCAAGACCGCTGTGTCCCTCGCCGCCGCCGGAGACGTCTTGCTGCAAGCAGAGCTCGATCGCATGCGCGTCGTCCTCGATCCGGCCCCGGTACTCGTAGTTCCGGCAGAGGCTCTCCCGGAATCCGACGCCGGCATCGGCGAACGCGATCTGGATGCGACCCTGCTGGGGCCACGCCTGTGCCATCCCGAAGCCCGTGCCGGTGCGCTCGGAATGGTGGACGATGTTGACGCCCAGCTCCTCGAAGATGAATCGGGCGAAGCGCAGGACGCTGCCGACATTCTTGCCGACGAAGTGCTCCTCGAGGAAGGCCGCCGCGTCGTCCGCGAGCGCCCTCGCGATTCTCTCATCGGTAATCCGGCGCAGCGTCACGAAACGCTGCCGCACGTGCTGCCTCGTGAACCGCTCCGGACGGTCGATCCCGAGCTGTTCGAAGAAGTCCATGCGCTGCAGGTAGCGTACCGTGTCGTCCTCCGGGTCTTCGACCGAGAGACTGGTGGGCTTGCCGGTCTCCTGTCGCGCCGCGATGCCGGCTGCGAGGAGGACGACGCCGGACGGATCGATGAACGTGCCCTTCTTCAGGCCGATGCGCAGCTCCGCCTGATCGCGCACCGCCTTCCACTCGGCGGTCCAAAAGGCGTACTCTCCGCATGTGAAGCGGTGGGGAAGAACGACGTGAGGCGACACGGCAACAGGATCCTATCCCGCCCGCCGGACAGCGTGCGGCGGGGCGGAGTCCGCCCAGCAGTGCCTCCCCTCACGCTTCCGTGGGTTGGCCCCGGAGGTCGCCCGAACCGGCGCTCCGTGGGGAGTCGCAGGGAGGGGGAGCAAATCGGAAGTGCAACTTCGTTTTTGCATGGGAAAACGGAGTCGGAGCACGGCTACCGGCGACGAGGTCGACCTCGTGCTCTACGGCGAACGCGGCTTGCGTGCCTTCGAGGTGAGTATTGCGCAGAAGCTCCATCCGGACGATCTGCGCGGGCTGCTGCGATTCCGCGCCGACCAACCGCACGCCAAGGCCCATCCGCTCTACCGGGGCACCCGCCGGTGGCACGACCGAGGCGTCGAGATCCTGCCGTTTACCGACGGCGTGGCCGAACTCGACCGGTGGCAGTGATCGGGCGTGCGCGAGACATCTGGCGAGCCTGCTTGGAGCGTGCTCCCCACCTCCCAAGCGGCAGGGGCCGAGGGCTGGGGGTGAACCACACGCAACCGCAGCCGGGCCAAGGGCTTACGCTAGGGGGTCGAATGATGTATGCCGCGCTGGCAATTCGAGGCGTGCGTGTCGTATTCTTGTTTTGCCCCTTCTCCCGGGGCCACCTACGGCGGGAGGGTATCCGAGGACGATGGCAAATACCGACTGGCGCCCCGAGATTCTGCGATTGACGGCATTTCCCGCCGCGCTGCACGAGACTTCGTGGCAGTCCTTGACGGGGGCACCCCCGGCCGAGACCTCCGCGCAACCTCGACTCGATCAGTCCCAGGAGGCAGGTCCCTTCGCGAACGGGCTGCTTCGCCTGATAAAGGAGAAGGCCCGGATTGAGTGGCGCTACGAGGCGCTCGACACACAGGATGAGCCACTCCCTCAGCTCGGGCCTATGAGTGCGGAGCTGTCTCAATGGCGCCCCTCGATGTTGCGGTGGCTGGAGGGCGCGCCCGCACTGAGGCGCGTAGCATTTGGAGCGGTCTTGCGTCACGAGGTTCCGGACAAGGAAGCGGGCTACCTCTATCTCGGCTCTCTTCTGAACGCCGTAAAGCTCGACCCGACGGCCTCGGACTTCCTCTATCGGATCAACAGGCCCCGCAAGTCGCAGAGTCACCCCGAAGTGAGTATCAACCGCCTAACGACATGGAGCGTTATCACCCAGGCCCGGTTTGGGATTCGACTCGTCGGCCTGCACGCGGGCCCGTTAGATGTGGAGCGTTACGGACTGGCCTGCCGCCTAGAGTTGGACATCAACACCGCAGCAGAGTTCACGGGTACGTTCCAGCCCAATGAACTGCCGGGGATCTTCAAAGAACTCGTGGACCTCGGAACCGAGATTGCAGAAGGGGGGGACATCGAGTGACCGCAGCCGTCCCCGCTTCTACCTTCGCTCGGCACTGCCGGTTTTCCGATGCCAAGTTCGTTTGGCGCGACACTTGGCGCGCGGAGGACATCGACTGGAGCGCCCACACCTCCTTCACGCCCCTCGTCATGATCGAGCAGGAGAAGTGCGCTGGAGGCACCAGCCGCGGGGTGGACGAACCTGCCAATGCAGCGCGGTCCGCGTCCGCGAGCCCGGCGCTGACGCCCGCTGATACCGAAAGCCGATCCTCCGAGACGGAAGCAAGGATCGAGAGGTTGTTCGCCACCGGCGCCGCGTGCGACTTTGAGGACGGCACTCCCAGCCCGTTCTCAGCGGGGCTTCTCGCGGCTGTCCGCGAGCACAGTACAAGCGCGATGGAAGTCGTCGCGCACCTGATTGTTTATGCCAAGGTCAATCGCCGGGTGGCATCAGAAGCGCTTCGCTGGCTCGGTCAGATGAAGGACGCTGCGACTCTTGCCTACCGCCGCTGGCTGCTTGAGACTTCCCTGGCGTCCGTGTCGCCTATCGTGCGCGACGGAGCAGTGCTCGGCCTGTCCTATCTGGAAGACGTGCACTGCCTGCCGTTCCTGGCACAAGCGGCGGAGCGCGAACCTATCGCTCACCTGCGGCGCGACATGACAGAACTCCTTCGGTACGTCGAGCGCATTAATCAACGGGAGCCAGATGGCGAGGTACCTCAGGAGAATCCGTAGGGGGAACTGGTGTCCGCGCGAGGAGCCGCTTGACTGGTTGCCCGCAGGGGAGCGGCCAGCCGATGCGCTCGGCGACTTGAAGACGCGCGAGTGCTCTCTGTCGGTCTGGCAGCTGACGGACGATGGCTCCAACCGCGAAAGAATACTCGCGGCGATTGCATCGACACGGATGAGCCTCGGACCAGTTGATTACATCGTATTTCCTTCCGAGATGCTGGAGGGGTTGGGCTTGGTCGTTGTGAAGTGCGCCGGCGACACGCACGATCGCGTAGCGAACTCGGCATGGCACCACGATCTCACCCGGGTCTCGGATCAGCGTCTCGTGATTCTGGGACGGCGGTTGCTGCAGTGGGTGAGTGAAGACGGCACCAGGCTCTCGAGAGTCATCCCACCTAATCTGAAGCTGCTCCTCATTGCCGGAATTGACGCCGGCAGGCTGGCTGGGGACAAGATCGACGAACGGCTTCGCAAAGACATCGGGCTCTGAGTTTCTAGCCCGAGTGAGGCGCCGAGGCCCCGCTTCTGCGCACCGCAGTGCCAGCAGCGCATGGTCCCCCCTCCCTCACCTCAACGTCAAGTCGTGCTTCGGCGGCGTGCCGTGCTGGTAGTTCTCGTGCCAGACGCCGCCGTGCCAGGAGCCGTCCGGCTGCCGGGTCAGGCGCGCGACGCCCTTGATCAGCCCGTCGTACCAGTCGAACTCGAAGGAGTCCTGCGCCTGCCGGCCGAACATCACGCCGGTGTTGCCGTTCGGGAACTTCACGGTGCCGGCGACGGCGCTGCCGAGCTGGTCGAAGGTGAAGGTCGCGCCGGCGGAGAAGGTGCGCCGCAGCGGGGCGTTCTTCGCATCCGCGGCATCCTCGGCGCGGATCGGCCCCGCGATGCACTCGAGGCGCCACGACCTGACCTCCGTCGTGCTCGTCTTCGGCTCGAGCAGGCTCTTGATCTCCTCGGGCGACTTCCAGTCCGCGATGCTCTTGGGCACGGTGTTGTTGATGTAGGTGTGCACCTCCGTGATCGTGCCGGCGACGGTGCCGGGGAGGCTCTGCCACCCGGACTGCCCCGCCGCCCACCAGTCGGTCGCGTCCCCCGAGCCCCCCGACCGGCGCCCGCGCAGCGTGCCGCTGATCTGGCGCTGGTTGCCTTCGCCCTTGCCCCAGTTCGAGTCGCGCACGTTGACGCCGCTGAGCGTCATCTCGATCGCGCCGCTCTTCGGATCGATGCGGCCCGTCACGTCGAGGTTCAGCTTGTCGACGATGCCGCCGAACTGGAGCAGCCAGTCGCAATGGCCCGTGAACGAGCCGTCGGGCAGGTGGCGGACCTTCAGGATCGGCCTTGTGTACTCCATCTCGCCGTAGGTCGGGACCCATCCGGTGGCGCCGGAGACCGGCAAGGGGCTCATGCGGTACCAGACGAGAGACTCCCCGGCCGCGCCGGGCGTGTCGAGGATGCAGACCGCCTGGTCGAGCAGGTAACGCGGCTTGCCGCCGGCGACGACGGGGCCGTACGGGGGTCCGCCGCCCGCGGGTCTCGACTTGACATGGACGCTCGGCAGGTGCGCCCAGGTCTCCGGCATCGCGTGCGAGAGGTCAGCCGCGTCGTCGGCGAACGCGCTGATGACCACGACGACCCCCGCGGCCCCCTTCCTTCCCGCCGTGAGGGACTGCACCGCCTTCCGCGTCGCCGGCAGCAGCGGGATCCCGTCCACGCTGTCGGCCCCCGGCGCCCCCAGCGTATTCGTCTGGATCGTGTACGGCGGGAAGTAGAGCGAGTCGTCCACCGAGAGCCGGGTGCCCACTTGCCAGTCGTACTCCCGAGCGGCCGCCGCCTCCGGACTGGCATTGGGATCCTCCTTGAGCCAGACGCGGTAGAGCGTCGCCGAGAGTCGCGGCGCGGCGCGCGGCACCGCGAGGTAGCGCAGCCCCTCGACGAGGCGGCCCATCGGCGTCTCGTTCAGGGCGCCGGCGTCGGGGCGCGCCATCTCGATCTGGAAGCGCTCCTTCGCCTCGGCGAGGTTGCGCGCGGCCACTTCGAGGCGCTCCTTTTCGCACGCCTGGTGCTCTTGGAAGAGGCGGCGGCTGCGGGAGACCTCGGCGCGCACGCGCTCTTGCAGGTCGGAGAGCGAGATCGGGGGCTGCGGGGGCGGCGAGAGGCCCTTGTCCGGATCGTTTTCCCAGGCGGCGAAGCGCTTCCGCCACGTGCGCGCCCATTCGTCGCAGAGCCCGAGGGCGGCCATCTCCTCGACGAGCGCCGGCTCGTTGTCCTCGTACCACTCCGAGGTCCAGCGGTCGAGCACGTCGTCGGTCGTGTTCTGGAGCAGGTCGCGGAAGTGGAGGAAGAGGCTGTCGCGGCGCACGCGCTGGTCGAGCGCGCGGTGTTCCTTGATCCGCGCCGCCCACCTCGACGCGAGGGCGCGGCGCTGCGCTTGCAACTGCGCCTCCGCCTGCTTCGCCGACGCCTCGAGCTGCTGCATCGGATCGTCTCCGCCGGTGGCGGCCGGGCCCGCCTCGGGAAGTTCGGCCCACGCGAGGTCGACGACGCCCCGGGTCAGGAACGCGATGCGCGGTTGCACGTCCTTCATCACGAAGCGCGTGACGTAGGTCTGCTTCAGCACCGCCCCCGCGCCGGTGATGCGGCCGCCGAACCAGTTGCCGCCGCCCGACTCCTGGGCCGCGCGGCGCCGCTCCGCGAGCTCCTCGATGCGCGGTTCGAGCTGCGCGATCCGCCGCGCGAGCTGCCCGGGCTTGCCGAGGTCGCCCGTCCGGCGCAGCAGTTCCATCTTGCGGATGTCGCCGTAGGACTCGAGTTCGCTGCTTGCGCTCGCGTGCTCGGCCTTGAGCCGGGCGAGCTCCGCTTCGTCGGGATCACCCCACGTCGGCGCGGGCCGGCCGGGCTCGCCCAAGTCGAGCAGCTCGGGCCCGGCGAAGCCGCGGAAGGCCGCGTCGAGGAGGTTGCCGCTCTTCGGCTGCGCGTACTCGAGGTCGTAGATCGCGTAGGCGGCCTCCCCGATGCTGTAGACGAGCAGGAGCCCGCCGACCTGCGGCCACTTCATCGCGATGCCCATCAGCAGGGCGCCGCCGATGCCGCCGCGCGCGAGCGATACCGCCTGCCCGACGACCGGCAGCGCCATCAACATTTCATCCGCGATCGCGCGGCTCACCGCCTCGGGGTCGCCCCCCGACTCGAAGAAGGAGCGGACGACCTGCGCCAGCGCGTCGATGCTGCCCGGGTCCCAGACCGCGTTGCGGGCCGCCTTCCGCCACGTCCACGTGAGGTGTTGCGTCTTGAGCCACGCGCCGGCGAGCTTCGCCTCCTCGACGCGGTCGAATCCCAGCTCCGAGAGCACGTGGCGCTGCACGCGCTCGCCGAGTGCCGTCATCTTCTCCGCCGCCTGGCCCTTCCACGTGCGCCCGTAGTCGCCGCGGTTCTCTACGAAGCCGAGCAGCACGCTCCGGTAGCGGTCCCTCCAGAGGCTGTCGATCGACTCGGCGAGCCACGGGTGGTTCTTCTTGAGCCGGTCCCGCAGCTTGCCGCCCTCGACGCGGCCGAGGTCGTAGAACGAGTAGAGCAGCGTCTCCTTGGCGCCGGCGGCGACGTTGGAGCGGATCTTCTCCCATTCCGCGTCGTAGTGTTCGCGGGATGTCGGGGGGGCGAGGGGGCCCTGGACCACGTGGCGGACCTTCTCCGGATCGATCCAGCCCTTGTCGCGGCCGTCGAGCGCGAACGCCAGGCCGAGCAGCTCGTCGGAGGCCTCGTGGATCGAGCGGAGGCAGAACTCCTCGGCGAGCACGCGGTGCTTCTGCTCGACATCGGACAGGATCTCGTCGATCTCGGCGTCGGGGGTCTCGCCGGGCTTGTAGCGCGTGGGGTGCATCTCCTTCGCGAGCGCGCCGAAGACCGCCTGCCTCTTCTCGCGGAGGCTCAGCGAGTCGGGGGCCTTCCCGCCGAGGGCCGCGATCCTCTGGATGTCGCCCTTGTGCAGGTTGCGGAGGTCGGCCGAGACTTCGAGGGCGACCGCGTGCCGCTTCTGCGCGGCCGGGTCATCGGGGAAGAGGCGCGCGATGTAGGCGTCGTTGAGCTGCTTGCGGACGGCCGGGTCGAGGGAGGTGTATTCGATCTTGCCCTTCGCGTTCGCGTCCATCGCGACGAGGTCGCCGGTCATCGCCGCGTCGTCCCACGTGCGCAGGTGGTACTTCGTCTCGAACTTCTCGGTGTGCAGGTAGTGCTGCAGCTCGATCAGGTTCGCCATCGCGGCGCCGAAGGCGTGCCCCTGCATGATCTTCGGGTCGAGCCCGCGCCCGAACATCGTGTCGAGCGCGAGATCCTCGTCGAACCCCTCGATCCGGCCCCAAGGGCCGTTCGGGTCGCCGGGCGGCGGCCCGTACCGCTGGAAGGCGCGCGGGTTGCGGGCCTTGATCGCCGCGTGGGCGCGCAGTTGCATCTGTTGCAATACGGCGCCGTAGGTCGTGTAGGCGCCCGGCGTCGCGCGCAGCTTCGCGATCGTGCCGCGGAACTCCTTGCCGTAGTCGGCGAACGTCGTCACGCGCGGGTCCGGGAAGCGGTTGCGCCCCTCGATCGACGCGACGTCGAGCATCTCGAGGGAGAGCGACGGGTTCTTCCTCTTCCACTGCTCGACGAAGGCGCGGATGAAGGGCCCGTCCTGCTCCGGCACCCGGACGAATTCGCCCGTCTTCGGATCCTTCTCGAAGACGTAGAAGGTCTGGTCGAGATCGCTCTTCATGCCGCTCGTCTGGTTGCCCGAGTCGGAGCGCCCGATCATCCACGGCGGGTCGTGTTTGCGCGAAACCTCCAGGATCGCCTCTTCGATCATCGCGTCGCGCGCCTGCGCCATCAGGAGGCTCGCCTCGTGGCGGATCGGCGCCGCGTCGTGGCCGGCCCTCGTGAACGCCTCGCTCGGGTGCTGGAGCCCCTTGTCGAGCAGCAGCGCCACGGTCTTGAAGGCCTTCTGCCCGTCCCCCGCGACCGCATACATCTCCACCATCAGCTTGTCGACGGCGGCCTTCTGTCCGGGGCCGAGCTTGCCGTACGGCGTCCCGTCGAGAGGCACCCCCTTGCCGTCGCCCCTGAGCCACTCGTTCCACACCGTCATCGCGCGCTCGGCGTCCTTGCCGGGCAGGACGTCGATGAAGTAGGCGAGGCGCGACCGCTCCTCGTCCCCCTCGGGAGGGCCGGCGAGGAGGCGTGAGGCGAGAGCGAGCGCGCAAAGGAGGTGGCGCATGCAAGCGATTCTCCCCGCGCGCGGCGACACGCGCCCGCTGCGTCCCTTCCTCCCGCTACCCGCCGGCGCTCCGCGCGAACCGCTCGACCAGCAGGCGCAACTCCGCATGACGAGGATCCTCCTCCGGCAGGATCGACGAGAGCGTCCGCTCCGCGTAGAGGGAGTCGAAGCGCTTCCCCGCGAGCTGCAGAAGTGCGTGGATGTCCGGGATGTCCTTGAGGCGCCGCCAGAGCAGTTTCAGGATCACTAGGTCCTCGATCGAAACTACCGGGACGCTTCTGCCGCCGACGCTAGTCTCCACCGATCGGCCGACGAGCGTCCGGTGGTATGGGAGGACCGGCACGAGGATCTCGATCCCGACCGCACCCGCCCGGAACGTCGCCACGCCACGATCCCGCAGGGACGACAGCATCTCCGCGTCTTCCCCGGCAAAGCCGAGGTCGCGGACCACCGCAAATGTCTCAGGCAGGCGGAGGGCCGGCACGACCACCAGCACGTCCAGATCGACGGTCGCCCTCACGTAGCCGTGCGCGGCCATCGCGACCGCGCCCGAGATCACATGCTTGATCCCGCGTTGTGCGAGTGCCCCGGACAGCGTCGCGGCCAAGTCCGGGAGGTCACGAAGGGCGGCCAAGCGAGGGGTCCTTCCACCGCATCCAGAAGGGCGGATCCTCCTCCGGGCGGAAGGGCTCGCGCCCGTCGAGGAAGCCATCCATCCCGTCGAGCAACCACCGGAACAGCTCCCATCGCTCTTCCGGCGACATGTCGCGCGTAAGGGCGACGGCCCTCTCCGCCGTCTCCTCGTCCGTCGGGACGAAGGGTAGCGCGGATCGCGGCGGCGGCTCAGCCATCGCGGACGATTCTACACCCCGTCCCCGCAGCGCCCGGTGCGCGGACGCCCGTGGTGGCTCGCAGCCGTCACGCGCGAGCCGAACCGAGGCGCATCACGGCGAGCGGGAGGGGCTCGGGGTCGAGCCCCGCCGCGCGAGGCCTTCAGGTAATGTGGCGGGGAGGTCCGGGAGGTAACGGAGGGCTGTCCGGGGCTTGGGCTACCCTCCTTGCCGTGATTGGCCGCGGAATGACCACGCGCGGACTATGCTCCGCCATCCAGCAGGGTTTTTCCGAGCGCGCACGCGTGATCGGGGATGCGTACTTCCGAGAGGGGCGCGTCCGCATACTCGAGCGCAACGAGGGATTCGTCGAGGCGGAGGTGGAGGGGAAGGACCTCTATGTCGTGCGCTTCAACTTGGGGCCGGGCGAGTGCACCTGCTCGTGCGACTGCCCCGCGTTCGGGTCCCACACCCTGTGCAAGCACCTTTGGGCCGTCGCCCGGGCGGTGGACGCCGGGCTCGCAGTCGGTCGCACAGGCTCCTGGCGACGCCGCCTGCAGGCGATCCTCCCCGACGACGACCAGGACTCGGCGGATCTGTGGGCGGGCGTGGCCGGGCAGGATCTCGACCTGACCTTCGTGATCGACGTCTCGGCGACGCGCGACGCGGATGGGGCGCACCTGAAGCTCTTTCGCAGGTCGCGCCTCAAGAACGGCGAGTGGGGCAGGCGCAATCCCGTGCAGCTCGGCCCCCGCGCCCCCTACGGATGGACCGACATCTCCGACGGGTTGCCCTTCAGCGAACTCATCGAGAGGCTCCGCTCCTCGGCACAAAACGACGTCGATCCCTACGCCCGGAGGTTGCGGAGCGGCAGCGTCTTCCCGTTCGCCATGCTCCCGGCGCTTCTGCCCGATCTCTGCGCGACCGGTCGCTTCTTCTGCGAAGTCGAAGGCGAGATCGTCGGCGATGCCCTCCGTTTCGAGGCGGGCGAGCCGTGGGTCCTCGGCATTCGCGTCACGCGCGGACCCAAGCGGCGGCAGTGCGTCGCGTCCGGCTTCCTCGCTCGCGGCGGCGAGCGCATGCCGATCGAGGAACCGCTGCTGCTGCTTCCGTCCGGACTCCTCTTCACGCGGAGCGCCGTCGCGCCCTTCGACGCGCGCGGCGCCTTCGACCTTGCGGTCGCGCTGCGTGCCGAGGGCGGGATCGAGGCGCCGCCGGCCGACGAGGCCGTCTTCCTCGACGCGTTGGTGCGCGTCGGCGCGCGCGCGATCCTCGAGTTGCCCGACCGGCCGGTCGTCGCCGAGCGGCCGCGTCCCCACGTGCAGGTGAAGAGGGGCGAGAGTTGGGAGACGCAGCCGCGCCGCTCCTTCGACTGCACGATCTCCTTCGACTATGCGGGGAAGCTCGTCGCCGCGCGCGACCGGAGTCCCGTGCTGCTGCTCTCCGATCCGGCCCGGATGGCGCGCCGCGACCCGGAGGCGGAGCGCGAGGCGCTTGGGGCCTTCCTGCGGCTCGGCGGCACGCGCGAGGCCTCGCGCTCTGGCATCCGCGACGGATCCGTCGCCGCGGAGCGCTTCCCCGATCTCGTTCGCGGGCTCGCGGCGGAGGGGTGGACGATCGAGGCCGACGGGAGGCCCTGCCGCGCGGGCGGCGCGTTCCGCGTCGCGGTGCGTTCGGGGATCGACTGGTTTGACCTCGAAGGCGGCATGCGATTCGGCGAGGAGGAGGTCTCGCTTCCCGCGCTCCTCGAGGCGGTGCGCTCCCGGAGCGGCATGGTCTCTCTCGGCGACGGCGCCGTCGGAATGCTGCCCGAGGCGTGGATGGCGGAGTGGGGTCTCGTGGCGGCGGTGGCGCCCGAGGAGGAGGGGCGCATCCGCTTCGGTCAGAGCCAGGGCTTCCTGCTCGACGCCCTGCTGGCGGCGCGGCCCGAGGTGGACATCGACGGGCGGTTCGCGGAGTTGCGCGCGCGCCTCGGTCGCCTCAAGGCGCCCGGGCCGCTCGACCCCGGCGAGGGCTTCCGCGGCGAGCTTCGCCCCTACCAGCGCGAGGGCCTCGGCTGGATCTCCTACCTGCGGGAGATCGGGTTCGGCGGCTGTCTCGCCGACGACATGGGCCTCGGCAAGACCGTGCAGGTCCTCGCGGCGCTCGCCGCGCGCAGGGCCGCGGGGCAGGATGCGCGCCCCTGCCTCGTCGTCGCCCCGAAGTCGCTCACCTATAACTGGCTCGAGGAGGCGGCGCGATTCACGCCGGAGCTGCGCGCGGTCGCCTACACCGGCCTCGATCGGCGGGCGGCGCTGGCTCGCATTCCCGAACAGGATCTGGTCGTGACCACCTACGGCACCGTCCGTCGCGACGCGGCCGACCTCGCGGAGATCCGGTTCGACTGCGTCGTCCTCGACGAGGCCCAGGCGATCAAGAACCCCCAGAGCCAGGCGGCGAAGGCGGCGCGTCTCTTGCGCGCCGACCACAGGCTCGTGCTTACCGGGACTCCCATCGAGAACAGCATCGAAGACCTCTGGTCCCTCTTCGAGTTCCTGAACCCCGGGATGCTCGGCAAGAGCCGCGCCTTCGCCGGGGCGGCCAAGGGCACGGGGGCAGGGCCCGCGGTGCGCGAGCGGATCGCCGGTGCGCTGCGCCCCTTCCTGCTGCGCCGGACGAAGGAGCAGGTGCTGACCGAACTCCCGGGTAAGACCGAGCAGACGCTCCACTGCGAGATGGAGGGCGCGCAGCGCAAGGCCTACGACGAACTGCGCGGCCACTACCGCGCGGCGCTGCTGAGCCGCGACCGGCCCAAGGAACTCGGCAAGATGAAGATCGAGGTCCTCGAGGCGCTGCTGCGCCTGCGACAGGCGGCCTGCCATCCGGGGCTGCTCGATCCGGCGCGGCGCGAAGCGCCCTGCGCCAAGCTCGAGGTGCTGTTGCCGATGCTCCGGGATCTCGCCGCGTCCGGGCATCGCGCGCTCGTCTTCTCGCAGTTCACGAGTTTTCTCGCGATCGTCCGGGCCGCGGTGCGCGAGGCGGGCCTTACGCACTGCTACCTCGACGGGGCGACCTCCGCGAAGGCGCGCAAGGAGGAGGTCGGGCGCTTCGATGCCGACGCGTCGATCCCGCTCTTCCTCGTGAGCCTCAAGGCCGGCGGCGTGGGGCTGAATCTCGCGGCGGCCGACTACGTCTTCCTGCTCGACCCCTGGTGGAATCCGGCCGTGGAGAAGCAGGCCATCGACCGGACCCACCGGATCGGCCAGACCCGCCCCGTCACCGCCTACCGCCTCGTCTGCCGCGAGACGGTCGAGGAGAAGGTCCTCGAATTGCAGGAGCGCAAGCGCGACCTCGCGGACGCGATCCTCGGCGAGGACGCCTCGCTGCTGCGCGGCCTCACCGACGAGGATCTCGACCTGCTGCTCTCGTGACGCCCCCTCACTTCCCGAGCGGAGACTTCTCCTTCAGGCGGTCCTCGAACTTCTCGCGGACCTTCTTGACCTTGGGCAGCGCGACTCCGGCGACGTAGCCTTGCGTCGGGTTGCGGCAGACGTAGTTCTGGTGGTAGGCCTCGGCGGGGAAGAAGCGCACCAGCGGCTCCAGCGTCGTCACGATGGGCGACTTGAACGCCTTCGCGTCGGTCAGGTCGGCGAGGAACGCCTCGGCGAGCGCCTTCTCCCTTTCGTCGGCATAGAAGATCGCGGAGCGGTATTGCGTGCCGGTGTCGGCGCCCTGCCGGTTCAGCGTCGTCGGGTCGTGCGTCGCGAAGTGGATCTTGAGCAGGTCCTCGTAGGAGATCTTCGACGGGTCGTAGAGGATCTGCACCGCTTCGGCGTGGCCGGTCGAGCCGGTGCAGACGGCCTCGTAGTTCGCCGTGTCCCCCGTACCCCCCGCATATCCCGAGACCGCGTCGTAGACGCCCTCCAACTCCTCGAACACCGCCTCGACGCACCAGAAGCAGCCGCCGGCGAAGACCGCGCTCGCGCGCGCGGGCGCCTTCGCCGCGGGGTCGGCGAGTTTCTTCACTTCCGCTGCCTCCGTGAACGCCATCGACTCCGAGTTGAGGCAGTAGCGCAGCCCCGTCGGCTTCGGCCCGTCCTCGAACACATGCCCGAGATGCCCGTCGCACCGCGCGCAGAGGATCTCGACCCGCACCATCCCGTGGCTCTTGTCGCTCTTCTCCGCGATGTTCTCCGGCGCGATCGGTTGGAAGAACGACGGCCATCCGGTCCCGGAGTGGAACTTCGAACCGCTCGAGAAGAGCGGCAGCCCGCAACAGACGCACGTGTAGACGCCCTCCTTCTTGTTGTCGAGCAGCGTGCCGCAGAAGGGGCGCTCCGTCGCCGCGTGGCGCGTGATCCTGTACTGGTCGGCGGTCAGCAGGATCTTCCACTCGTCGTCGCTCTTGACGACGCGCGGACTGGAGACGGGGCCGACGAGTTCGCCCTTCTCGTTGAAGACGCGCACGGTGACCATGTGGGAGTCCTCGGTTTGTCGGGAGTGGGGGGGGGTCGCGGGGGGGTCCCCGGCGTGGCACGACGCGGGAACCAGCGCAAGCGCCAGCATCGCGAGTCCGAGTTGAGGACCGGGAGCCTGGCTCATTAGTACCGCTCTTCGTTGGCGGGCACGCCTGTATAGTAGTCTATGCAGAGCGGAACTAATGAGCCAGGCTCCGGACGGCGACGAGATAGCTGACCCAGCCGGGGCAGGCTTCGCCGACGACGGTCGGCGTGAAGATGCCGTTGCCCTCGTTCCTCTCCTCGTCGGTGCCCTCCCAGTAGACGATCACCTCCTTGAACCCCGCCTCGCGGAGGAGTTCCCGCAGTTCGGGGAGGCTCCAGAGGCGCCACTCGTAGGTGAACGCCTTCTTCATGCGCGTGCCGTCCGGGAACTCGAAGTGGATGTGGTTGACGACGTCGCCCGTGACCGGGTTGTAGTGCGCCTGGTCCCAGACGTAGGTGAAGCCGTCCTCCTGCCGCCGCTCGCGCTGCGGCTGGTAGGCGCCGTGGCCGCCGTAGGCGTCGAGGATGAAGATGCCGTCGTCGACGAGCGCGCGGCGGACCGCCCGGAAGTAGGCACGCATCCGCGCCCGCGTCTTGAAGATCCAGTAGCTGAAGTTCGGCGCGACGACGGTGTCGACCCGCGGCGTCTCGACCTTCGTCACGTCGCCCGCGATGAGGCGCAGGCGGTGGCGCTGCATCGGCTTGAGCCGCTTCAAGACGCGCTGCCGCGCGACGGCGAGCACGGCAGGGTCGATGTCGACGCCGATCGCGGTGTTGCGCCCGTGGCGGCGCACCCACTCGATCGCGAGCAGCGACGTGCCGCAGAAGTCCTCGCGCAGCGTCCGCGCCTCCCGACCGCGCATCTCGAGCCAGACTTGGTCGATGAAGAGGCAGTCGGCCTTAGGGGACTGGACCGCAAGCTCGTAGAGCTTGTAGCGGTCGCTCGTGGCGGCGGTCCGCCGCGGCGGCTTGCGTTTCGCCATCGGATCAGCGCGGCGGGAGGGGAGGGAGCCGGGCGTCGGAGGACTTCACCCGGCGATTATATCGCCGAGACGAACTCGCCGGCGGTGCCGAAGATCTCCTCCTGCGGCACCTGCCGCAGGATCGTGCGCGTCGGCTCCCCCTCCCCGGGCGGCGCCGCGAGATCGAGCGCCGCCTCCCGCGGCAGGATCCCGCCGCCGGTCCGCACGATCCGCACCTTCGGCTCGCGCCCGCGCTTGGGGTCCTTCGACGCCTCCGTCACGAGCGCGACCTCGCCGGTGGAGAGCTCGACGAGGCAGCCCACCGGGTAGGCGCCGATCGCGCCGGCGAAGACGCGCAGCAGCAGCGGATCGAAGAGGCTGCCCGACTTCGCGTGCAGGATGTGGATCGCCTCCGCGCTCGAATAGGGCTCGGGCCGGTACTCCCGCGGCGACGTGAGCGCCTCGTAGCAGTCGGCGATCGCGATGATTCGCGAGACGAGGTGGGGGGCGTGGTCGATCGCGGGGAAACCGCCGCCGCCGAAGTGGACGTGGTGCTCGTACGCGGCGATCGCCGCCTTCAGCATCCCCTCGTGGGTGGAGCCCTCCTCGAAGAGCAGGCGGGCGCCGCGCACCGGGTGCTCGCGCACCTCGTCGAGGGCCGGGGTGGGGGGGGTGCGGGGGGGAGGGGTGACGGTCTTGCCGACATCGTGGAAGAGCGCGCCGAGGCCGAGCGTGCCGAGCTGCCGGCGGTTCATGCCGAGCCGCTGCCCGAGCACGAGCGAGTAGATGCAGACGTGCAGGCTGTGGTGGAAGAGCTTCAGGTCGTGGCCGCGGATCTGCGCGAGCGCGAGCACCGCGGACTCGTCCTCGAGGAAGCGGTCGACGAGCCCCTGCACCGCGCGCCGCGCGCGGCGGAGGCGCGTGCGGTCGGCGAACCCCTCGCAACGCAGCACCGCCTTGAAGGCGCGCAGCCCGCGAAGATAGGTACGCATCGCCAGTTCGCGCCGGTCCTCCAGCGCGACGGGATCCTCGGCCTTCTCCTCGCGCGGCTCGAGCTTGATCGTGTCGACCCCCGCCGTCGCCACCGCCGCGTGCAGGCGCTCGGCCGGTTGCGGGCGGTTCGTGTCGAGGTCGAGGAAGGCGGTGCCGAAAGTCGCGAGGTCCGAGGCGGGCACCGTCGCGGCGAACCTCACCCCCCGCAGCCCCCTACGCGTCCACTCCTCCGAGAGGAAGGCCAGCGCGAGATTGCCGCACTCCGCCGCGCGCATCGCGCGGCCGTTGACCTGCAGGCGCGAGCCGCGCACCGCGACCGAGACCTCGTCCTCGCCGGCGGCCGCGTCGCGGATCGCGGCGGCGAGATTGTCGAGGGCGTCCGCGCTCGCGTCATGCCGCGCGCCGTACATCTGCAGCAGCTTCAGCGTGCCGAAGAGCGAGCCGACGAGCCTGCTGTAGGGGCGCGTCTCGGGGGTCACGGCGCGACCTCGCCCCGCACCGCCTCGAACAGGATGCGGTTGCGCCCCTGCTCCTTCGCGGCGTAGAGGCGGTCGTCCGCCATCCGGATGAGGCCGTCGGCGTCGTCGCGCTCCGCGGGGCAGAACGAGACGCCGCCGCTGATCCGCACCGGGAGCGATTCGCCGCCCTGCGGCGCCTTCGCGCGGATCCGGCCGACTTCGCTGCGGAAGGACTCCAGCCGGGCCGCGAACGAGGGCAGGTCCTCGCAGTTCAGCACGCAGAGGAACTCCTCCCCGCCGAAGCGGCAGGCGAACTCGCCCTCCTCGCGCCGGACGAATTCGCGGGCCGCGTCGGCCACCTCGACGAGCACCTGGTCGCCGATGTGGTGGCCGTAGGCGTCGTTGATGCGCTTGAAGTGGTCGATGTCGAAGAGGAAGAGCGCGAAGGGCGCCGTCTGGCGGACCGTCAGGCGCGCCTCGATCTGGGCGTAGCAGTGGCGGCGGTTGGAGAGGCGCGTCAGCGGGTCGGTCTCGCTCAGGGCGCGGATCTCCGCGGCGCGCTGGAGGTTGGTCATCACGACCGCGCCCAGGTTGGCGAGGGCCATGCAGACCGTATGCGCCTTCTGCACGACCTTCTTCATGCCTCCGATCGCGAGGCATCCGATCGCGTCGGAGTCGTGCACGAGGGGGATGTAGAAGTCGAACTCGCGGTCCAGGAGGCGGGAGCGCTCGATCTCGGCGCTCACCTCGTGGTCGAGCGTCGTGAAGTCGCCGGGCCGCAGGATGAGGCACTTCCGGGCCGCGTAGCCGATCCGGTCGGCGTCGAGGGGAACGACGAATCCGTGCGGGCATTCGTCGTCGGGCAGGCCCATCTGCGCGACGGCGTGCAGCTCGTCGTCGTCCCGGATGAACGCGATGCCGTAGTCGCAGCCGAGGATGCGCTCGCAGGCGGAGAGGATGCACCGGCCGAGCTCGTCGATGCGCTTGACGCTGACGAACTGCTGCGTCACCTCCGGGAAGCGGTCGAGCAGCGTCGTCAACACGAGGCGCTCGCGGGAGAGCTGCAGCGGACTCTCGTCGGAACGGTCGTCGAAGGGCGTGTCGCTGCCGCGCATGCGGCGCAGCACGTCCTCGAGGTTGCCCATGCGCAGCACGAGGCGGTGGCGGTCGCGCATCGCCATCAGGACGGCGACGAGAGGCCCCAGCACGGCCGCGGCGACCAGCGCCCAGATCGCGATTCCGGTATCAAACGCTGCGAGCATGACTCTTGGCCCTCCGCTCACGCCTCGTGGCGACGGGTTCCTGCCGCCGCTATCGGCGATTCCCCCCCTCCCGGATTAGCGGCTCCGCGGGGCCCGGCCTTTTCCCCCGGGGGGCGGCGGCGGGCGCTACCGGGCCGCCACGGCGAGCCGGAAGCGGCTCTCGGGGGGGGGGGTCAGCGGCGAGGAGGCGGCGAGCGCCTCGGCGAGGGCGTCGCGGACGAAGACCCCGGTCCGCACGAGCTTTCTGCCGTCGCGGAAGGGGTGAAAGCCGTCGCCGCCCGCGGCGAGGAAGCTGTTGGTCGCCACCCGGTAGGTGCGCCCCTCCTCGAGGGGCCCGTCGCCGACCCGCACCTCGCCGAGGCGACTCCCGCGGGCCTCCACGAGAAGGCCGCTCCACTCCAGCGCCGGGTAGCCGCCGTTCTCGACGTGCCTCGCGAGAAGCGCGCGGATCTGCGCGCCGGTGAGGTCCATGCTGACGATGTCGTTCTCGAACGGCATCAGACGGTAGATGTCGCCGGCGGTGATGGCGCCGGGCTCGAGGTCGCAGCGGATGCCGCCCTTGTTCGTGATGCCGATCTCCGCCTCGCCCTTCGCGCGGATCACGTCCGCCATCCAGTTGCCGGCGGTGGAGGACCCGAGGCCCGCCTCGCGGCGCAGCGGCGCGGCGAGAGTGCCGACGACCTTCCCGAGCCGCGCGTCGAGTTCCTTCCCGTAGCGCGCGATCACCTCGCCCACCTGCGCGTCGGGCGCCGTCGCCGTCGGGTCCACCGGCAGGAGCTGCCCCTCGGCGGCGACCACCTTCCACCCGTCGGGATCGACCCGCAGGTCGGCGCGGCCGAGGCTCATGCCGCGCGAGTGCGTCTGCACGATCAGCGTGCCGTTGACCTTCTCGCAGATCGGCGTGTGCGAGTGGCCGCCGAGGATCAGGTCGATCCCGGGCACGGCCGCGGCGAGCGCGCGGTCCTCGTCCCGGCCGATGTGCGTCACGAGGATGAAGAGGTCGGCCTCGACCTCTTGCAGCAGCGCGCGGACGACGGGCAGCGGATCGGAGAAGGCGACGAGATCGCCGAGGCCGCGGGTGGTGATGTCCGGTGTCGTCGTCGTGATGAGCCCGATCAGGGCGATCCTGCAGGGGGTGCGGGGGGGCGAGAGCAGCACGTAGGGGCGCACCTTCGCGAGCGCGCCGCGCTTCGCGGCCATGTTCGCCGCGAGGAAGGGGAACCGGGCGCGCTCGACGAGGCGCTCGACGTTGGCGAGGCCGAAGTCGAACTCGTGGTTGCCGACGGCGACGGCGTCGTAGGAGAGCAGGTTCATCGCCTCGACGACCGCGGCGCCCCTGCTCTCGTTGCCGATCGGCGTCCCCTGGTAGAGGTCGCCGCCGTCCGTCAAGAGGAAGGTCGCCTTGCGCTGCTCGCACTCGCGCCGCACCTTGCGCACCATCGTCGCGATGTGCGCGTAGCCCCCGACCGGCTTCCCGCGCAGCACCGGGCTCACCGGCGACGGCGGCAGCGGATCGAGCTGGCCGTGCAGGTCGTTGGTGTGGAGCACCACCAGTTCCGCGGCCTCCCCACCCCACGCGAGCGCGACTGGGAGGAGCAGGGCGAGGAGAGGGCGCATGCGGGGAGGATAACCGAAGGGCGCCGCGTGTCCGCCGGACGGCGACCTCACCGCGGTTCGCGGAGCGTGATCGCCCGCGTCACGAGGCTCCGGTCGCTGGATTCCAGCCGCTCATCGTCCCGCAGCGAGCGAAGCTCGCCGAGATCGAAGAGGTCGGCGAAAAGCCGGACCGCGTACCCGGGGCAGCCGCCGCCGAGCCCCACGCGGAAGAGGGTGCTCGCGTCGCGGGCCTGGATCGCCTGCGCGTGGGTGACCGCGTCCTGCCACCAGGAGCGCTCGGCCTCGCCCTCTGCCGCCGCGAGGGCCCGCTCGAGCACGGTGATCCCGCGCGGATCGCCGATCCGAGCTAGGGCGTTGCCGATCTCCTGACGGCGATTCTCGTACATCCGCGGTGGCGCGTCGAAGAGCCTGACCAGCGGTTCCACGGCCTCCCGTGCCCGCAGGTAGCCGAGTGCGGCCGCCGCATGGGCGACGAGGTCGTCGAACGGATCCTCCGCGGCCCCGGGCCGGGCGAGCAGAGTCAGCAGCGCCGGGATCGCGTCGCGATACCCGATACATCCCAGCCCCTCGGCGGCTGCGCACCGCACCCTCGCGCCCGCGCCCTTTTGCCGGGCCACCGCAACCAGCGCGGGCCCCACGATTCTGGGATCTGCCCAGGGCGGATACTCCCACGTCAAGTAGATGATCGCGGTACAACGGGCGTCTTCATCCTCCTTCGCACCCCGCGTGATCGCGAGCAGCACCTCGTCGTCGCGGGCCATGCGCGCAGCCTCGACGCGCACCTCCGCCGCCGGATCGCCGAGCGCTCTGCGCGCCAAGGAGAGGTCGGTTGGATCGAGCTCCCCGATCTCCCTGAGGGCGCGCAGTCGGTCCGCGGGTTTCGGACTGCCGAAGAGCTTGCCGAGTTCGCCCTTGTACGCGGCGGGATAGCGGCGCCTCAGTTGCTCGTGTGCCCACTCGCTCACGCCGGGGAAAGACCAGTTCAGCAGCTTCTCGAACATCGGCGGCGGCGTAGGGCTGGTGCGGCACTGGGCGGCCAGCTCGATCTGGTGCATCGCCACGTTCACGAACGGCTCGTTCCGGTCCAACTGCGAGAGTTTCGGCATGGCAGGCTCATGGCCGAGCCACCCAAGGCTGAGCAGGCGGAGGTCGCGTCGCCACCCGTTGACCTCGAGGAGATCGGCGAGCATGTCGACGGCCACGACCTCCGCGTCGGCAACCGGCTCGAACCTCCACCCCCGCTGGCAGACGGTCGCGTACGCGAACCACAGCAGGCCGCGACCACCGTCGTCGATGCGGTCCCCAAGCGCGTCGCCCCTGCGCGTGGGCGCCATGGGAACCCCCCTGCGCAACGAGGTCCCTACCTCGACGCGAATCGATCCGCCTCCCTCACCTCTCTCCCCGTCTGCCTCCCCCTCGGCCTCCCCCTCGATACGGGCGGAACCGAGAAGCAGCAGCCTGTGGGCGAACGCGTCGCCGTCGGCGCGAGGGATCCTCGCCTCGTCGACCTTGAGGCCGACCTTGGCGAAGGGGGGAGGGCCGACGTCGGAAAGGTAGGTGACGTACGTCGACCGTAGCACGCGCACCGTCTCGCCCTCCTCCGCGAAGCGGAGCAGCACATAGCTGATGACATGGTCGCCGTACCGGTACTCGATCCGCACCGCGTGGTCAGCGGGAAGCGCGACATGGGGGACGACGACGCGTGCCGCATGGCGTGCCTCCTCCGAGCGGAACCGCTCCACGAAGGCGCGCGCCTCCTCGCGCGCGTCCCCCGCCTCGGCCGCCGCCACGACAAGCAGCAACGCGGCGGCGATGCGCGCACTCATCCCCGGAGTCTAGCACCGGTCAGGGGGTCGGTTATCCCCCACCCCCGCGATACAACGCGCCGCGTGATCCTCGGAGCGGTGCCACAGCGCGTCGCGCGCGGGGTCGAGCGATGGCACCCGAGCCCGTCGTCCCGGCCGAGACCTGCTGGACCATGGTGCGCGGCGCCGCGGCAGGCGATCAGGCGGCACGCAACGGGCTCTCGCGCAGCAATCTGCGCTCTTGACTGAACCTGGCGAAACCGGGCTGACGCCATGACGGGGTGGGCACGGGAGGGAGAGATGCGCTGTCTACGTCCAACGATGGCGTTCCCAGCGGACTCCCGGTCGGGGGGGATCGGACTTGACTCCCCCTAGCGAGGATCCCCCGGACCCCCTTCCCGTCCTCACCCTTGGGGCGTGCGCGAGCGAGCGCGCAGGCGCCGCCCGCTGGATCGGGTGGCTCGGGCGCTCGAGGACGGAGTAGGTGCGGGCTACCGGCGCCGCCGGAAGGTCCAGCGGGTGTTCGGGCGCGGTGACCGCCTCGCCGGGCAGGCCGACGGGGTGATCGGGCGGGCAGACCGGATGGGCTGGAAGGTCAACCGCGCGGCCGGGCCGGCTGACCGCCGTGCCGGGGAGTCCGACCGAGTGGCCGGGTCGCGACAGGGCCATGCCGGGGAGGCCGACCGCCTCGCCGGGGCGCTCGACCGGATGGCCGGGCCGCGTGACGGCGGGCGCGGCGATCAGCCGGCGCGACCCCGACGGCTGGTCGGCTTGGATCTCGGGGGCTTCCTCGGCGGGCGGCTCGGCGCGCAGGGGGAGGGCGACGCCGCCCTCCAGCCGGACGGGGGTGTCGTAGAAGACGAACTCGGGGGTCGGGGGGCGGCGGATCGAGGCGTCGAGGCGGGTGAAGCTGCTTGTGGATTCGCAGGCGGCGAGCGGCAGCAGGGCAGCGAGGGCGAGCGCTCTCACGCGGCCTCCTCACGCATCTTCCGTGCCTCTTGCCGGACGCGATCCCGGGCCCACCCCCGCGGGGCGCCTGTCCCCTAGGATGGACGCATGTCCCGGCCCAAGGTCACCGTGATGGTCCCGGTTCACAACCCAGGGCCTTACCTGGCACCCGCCCTCGCGGCGATCCGGAACCAGACGCTGCGCGAGTTCGAGGTGCTCCTGCTCGACGACGGATCGACCGACGGCTCCGCCGAGGTGCTGGCTGCGGCGGCCCGGGCCGATCCGCGCTTCCGCCTTCTCTCCCCCGGGCGGGTCGGCCTCGTCGAGGCGGCGAACCTGCTCGGCCGGGAGGCGCGGCGGGATTACCTGGCACGGTACGACGCGGACGACGCGATGCACCCGGGGAGGCTCGAGATGCAGGTGGCGTGGCTCGACGAGCGGCCGGAGGTGGGGGTCGTCGGGAGTCTCGTCCGGCACTTTCCCGCGGCGGAGGTGCTGCCGGGGAACCGGCGCTACGAGCAGTGGCTCAACTCCGTCGTCACCCACGAGCAGATCTCCCGCGAGTTCTACGTCGAGTCGCCGATGCCGAACCCCTCGGTCATGATGCGGCGCGAGGTCTTCGATCTCGCCGGGGGGTACCGGGACGACGGCCTCCCCGAGGACTACGCCTTCTGGCTGCGCGCCTTCGAGGCGGGGGTGCGATTCGAGAAGATCCCCAAGGTGCTCCACTACTGGCGCGACCACGGGCGTCGTGTCACCCGGACGCATCCGCGCTACTCGCTGGAGGCGTTCCTCAGAGCGAAGGCGGAGAGCCTGCTGCGAGGTCCGCTCTCCGGGGCGCGCCCCTATGTCGTCTTCGGCGCCGGCATGAAGGGGCGCCGTCTCACGCGCATCCTCGCGCGTGCCGGCCATCCCCCGCTCGCGCTCTTCGACGACGACCCGCGCTACCTGCGCCGGACGCGCCAAGGGCGCCCTGTACTCCCGCTCGCCTCCTTCCGCCCCGGCAGCGCCCTCGCGCTGCTCGCGACCGGCGGCGCCCGCATGCGGGCGGAGTGGCCCTACGACATCCGGGTGGCCTAACCCCCGGGCTGCTCCTTCGCGCCCTCGCCGGGCGGATTCTCCGGGTCGGCGGGCTTCGGCGTCCCCTTCCGCGGTCCCGTGGGAGGGATCGTCTCGTGCGGGTTCGCCTCGATCTTGCGCACGATCCGGATCTGCTCGGCCTGCTCCCGGAGCTGGTCGCCGATGGCCGGGAACTCCTCGGCCAGCGTCTCGAGGTAGGCGGCGTCCTTCTCGGTGCCCCAAGCGGCGATGCCGCCGGTGATGTAGAGGATCTCGTCCGGCCGCGGATCGCGCAGCCGCTTGCGCATCCACTCGGCGGCGGCGGGCACGTAGCGGCCCCGCACCGAGATCTTCTCGACGATCCGGACCTGCTCCTTGCGCGAGGTCGAGCCCTCGTAGATCGCGATGCCCGTCTGCACCGCGATCTCGGGATCATTGCTGAACTCGTTCATGACCTGGAAGGCGAACATCCGGTGCTCTTCGTTGTCGCTCGTCAGCGCCTTCTCGATGGCCCAGACCGAAGCGCGCTTCGGGTCGTGGTAGTCGTGCGACATCGCCTCGAGGAGCATCATGCTCTCCTCCGGCGACCTCGCCTTGTAGTACTCCTGCTCGATCATCCGCGTCGCGTCGGGGTGCTCGAAGACGCGGAGCATCTGCAGCATGATGTCGCGGCGGGCCGGGTCGTCGCTCTCGAGCCCGAACTCGCGGATGTCCTCGAGCAGCTTCTTCGCGAGACTCTCGTCGGCGGCGATCTTGTCGATCTCCTCGCAGATCTTCGCTTGGAAGTGGCGCGCGTTGCTGAGGTCCTTCCGCTTCATCGCGCGCTCGAGCTCGCTCATCCATACGTTCTCCTCGAGCGAGGTGCGCGTCGGCTCGCGCTTGGCGAGCCCCCCCTTCGCCGGCGCGGGATCTTCCTCCGCGCGCGCCTCCGGGGCGCTCCCGGTCCGCTTGGGCTTGACCGGCTGGTCCCGCATCCTGACCAGCACGAAGACGACGGCGCCGAGGGCTCCGAACAGCAGCACGGGAAGCGCGTATTTCCGCATGTCCGCGATTGTAGCCGCCATTCTCAAGCCGGCGGGGGAAGCGCCGAAGATGGCGCTACCCCATGGAACGCAACGGTACGGGAAGCGGGGGGGGCGCGGGGACCGGCGGGCCGCCGCGACGGCGCCCCCGGTACATCTTCCAGGTGGACAGCACGAGGTCCGGCGGCGTGATCCGCATCCTCGACACCGCGACCGACGGCGTCTTCCGCGAGATCCCGGTCCAGGACTTCCTCGCCCACGCGCGCAAGTCCAAGGACATGAGGTCGCTCTTCTTCGGTGCCGCCGGCGCGAAGCTCGGCGCCGCCCTGGCGAACGGCGAGCGCGACTGACCCCGAACGAGACGAAACGTCGGCTTCGCGCGACGTGCGTCCCGATCCTGGACGCGCGGGCGGGAGCGCTCTTCAGCCCCCCCCTCAAGCGCGTCGATAGCCCCTGCGCAACAGGCGGGAACCAGCATGGCGATCACGACACGTCGCGAGGCGAGGCGGGGGAAGAAGCGCACCCCCCGGACCCCCCGGATTCGGCAGACTCGCGTGCGCCTCGACCGCGAGAAGCTCGTCGTCGAGTACCTTCCCCTCGTGCGCCACGTCGTCACGCGCATCGCCGCGCGGCTGCCGGCGCACGTGGACTGCGACGAGCTCTTCCAGGTGGGATCGGTCGGGCTCGTGAACGCGTCGCGCGGCTTCGACGCGGCCCGCGGCGTCGCGTTCAAGACCTACGCGTTCGCGCTGATCCGCGGGGCGATCCTCGACGAGTTGCGCCGCCTCGACATCATCCCCCGCAGCACGCGCGAGAAGATCCGCGCCGTCGAGGCCGCGGGTACGCGCCTCGCGCAGGAGTTGGGCCGGCAGGCCACGGCGTTCGAGATCGCGCGCAGGATGCGGCAGCCCGAGGCGGCGGTCGTCGACCTGATGCAGGCCGCCCGCATGGTCCTGACGCAGAGCCTCGACGACGTGACCCGCACGACCGACGCGCTCGCCGTCCGCGACCTGCTCGCCTGTCCGAAGACGCCCGACCCCGGCGACGCGGCGGAGCGGGCGGAACTGATCGAGGTCGTCGCCGGCGCGATCGGCCTCCTGCCCGACGCGGAGCGCAGGGTCATCACGCTCTACTACCGGGAGGGCCTGCTGCTGCGCGAGATCGGGACGCTGCTCGGCGTGACCGAGTCGCGCGTCTCGCAGATCCACTCCCGCGCGCTCGCGCGCTTGCAGGCGATGCTCAACGCCGAGTGAGCGGCGGCCGGTCGCCGTCGAGCAGCGCGAAGGCGGCCTCCTCGAGCGCCGCGTCGCTGTCGAGTTCGCCGTCGAGCAGCCGCCGGCGGACCGCCTCGAGGCGGCGCGACCGCTCCTCGGCGCTCTCGGGGGGGCTTCGGCGCTCTTCGCTCACCCCTCCATGTTCGGAGGGTTTTGGGGGGCGCTTGAACCCCCGTAGGAGAGGCGATGCATCCGGGCGTAGAGGCCGCCCCGGGCGAGCAGCTCGTCGTGGGTGCCCTCCTCGACGAGCCGGCCGCGGTGGAGGCAGAGGATCCGGTCGGCCCGGCGCACGGTGCTGAGCCGGTGCGCGATGACGATGGCCGTGCGGCCCTTCAGCAGCGTGCCCTCCGCCTGCTGGATCAGCTCCTCGGTCCGCGCGTCGATGCTGCTCGTGGCCTCGTCGAGCACGAGGATGTCCGGGTCGGCCGCGAGCGCGCGGGCGAAGGCGAGAAGCTGCTTCTGGCCCACGCTCAGGTTGCCGCCGCGCTCGCGGATCTCGGCGTCATAGCCGCCGTCGAGACCCTCGAGGAAGGTCGAGGCGTGGACCGCCCGCGCCGCCGCGCGCACCTCGGCGTCGCCCAGCGCCGGATTGCCGAGCCGGATGTTGTCGGCGGCGGTGCCGCTGAAGAGGAAGACGTCCTGCAAGACGACGGCGATGCGCGAGCGCAGCGCGCGCCGCGCGTAGCCGCCGAGGGGGCGGCCGTCGACGAGGATGCGGCCCGCCTGCGGCTCCCAGAGGCGGCTCAGCAGCGAGATGATCGACGTCTTGCCCGCGCCCGTCGGGCCGACGATCGCGACGGTCTGGCCCGGCTCCACCGAGAACGAAAGGCCCCGCAGCACCGGCTCGCCCTCCTTGTAGGCGAACCGCACCTCCTCGAAGCGGACGCTTCCCTTGAGGCGGGCCGGCGCCGCCGCCTGCGGAGGATCGGGGGGCTCGGGGGGCTCGTCGAGCACGGTGAAGATGCGCTCGGCGGCGGCGAGGGCGGCTTGCAGCACGTTGAAGCGGTCGGAGAGTTCGCGCAGCGGCTTGAAGAAGAGGCCGAGCGCCACCCAGAAGAAGGTGAACTCGCCCCAGGTGAGGCCGGCGCCGGCGATGCGGCTGCCGCCGAGCAGGAGCAGGCCCGCCCGCGCGAGCTCGGAGGCGGTCTCGACGACGGGCCCGAAGAGCGCGAAGTTGAAGACCGCGTCGAAGTTGCCGTCGCGCAGCGCGACGTTGCGCTCGTCGAAGCGGCGCAGCATCGTCTCCTCGCGGCGGAAGAGCCGCGTGGTGCGGATGCCGGTGAAGGCCTCCTGCTGGAATCCGTTGAGGCGCGACACCGAGGCGCGGATCGAGCGGAAGGCGATCCGCATCCGCCGGCCGAACCAGAGCGAGAAGGCGACGAGCGCCGGCAGCAGCGCGAGGCAGACGAGCGCGAGCTTCGCGTCGATGACGAAGAGCCAGGCCGCGACGACGAGGAGGCTCAGCAGGTCGTGGCAGACCGCCGCGACGCCGCTCGAGAACATCTCCGCGAGCGCCTCGACGTCGCTCGAGACGCGGGTCACGAGCGCGCCGACCGGCGTCCGGTCGAAGTAGCGCAGCGGCAGCCGGTGGATGTGGGCGAAGAGGCGGCGCCGGACGTCGAAGACGACCTTCTGGCCCGTCAGGATCGTGATGCGCGTGCGCAGGTACTCGATCAGCGCGTCGAACGCCGACAGCAGCGCGAAGAGGAGCAGCCAGAAGGCGAGCCCCTCGGGATCCCGCGCCACGATGCCCCGGTCGATGGCGCGGGTGATCGCCCACGGGCGCGCGAGAGCGAGCAGCGACGCGACGAGGAAGATCCCGATGCTGCCGGTGACGATCCGGCGGTGCGGGAGGACGAAGCTGAAGAGCCGCCCGACGGTGCGCCAGTCCGCCTTCGCGCGGTCGGCCTCCTCGGCGGGCGCGGTCACCGGGGCGCCCCCGGCGCCATCGCCTCGATCTCCGACTCGATCTGCTGGAGGTGCGCCATCCGCGCGTAGGCGCCGCCGCGGGCGAGGAGATCCGCGTGGGTGCCGCGCTCGGCCACGCGCCCGCCGTCGAGGAGCAGGATCAGGTCGCTGTCGCGCACCGCCGAGACGCGATGGGCGACGATCAGCACCGTCCGTCCGCGGCGCACGCGGCGCAGGCTCTCGAGGATGCGCGTCTCGGTCTCGGCGTCCACGGCGGAGAGCGCGTCGTCGAGCACGAGGATCGGCGCCTCGGCGACGAGCGCCCGCGCCAGCGCGGAACGCTGCTTCTGGCCGCCGGAGAGCGTGATGCCGCGCTCGCCGACGAGGGTGTCGAGGCCGCGGGGGAAGTCCGCGAGGTCGCCGGAGAGGCTCGCGTCGGCCACCGCTTGCAGCAGCGCCTCCTCGCTCGCGCCTTCGCGCCCGAACTCGATGTTCTCGCGGACCGTCGCGGAGAAGAGGAAGGCCTCCTGCGGCACGAACGCGATCGCGCCGCGCACCGTCCGCAGCGGAAGGTCGAGCAGATCGTGCCCGTCGAGGCGGACCGCCCCCGGCGGCGGGTCGTAGAGGCGCGCGAGCAGCGACACGAGCGTCGTCTTGCCGCTGCCGGTCGCCCCGACGATCCCGACCGTCGCCCCCGCCGGGATCTCGACGGAGATGCCCGCCAGCACCTCGCGCGCCGCGTACGCGAACCGGAGGTCGCGGATCGCGATCGCGCCGGTGAGGGGCGGCGCGGCCGCCCGCCCCTCCTCCTCGGGCCTCTCGGCGAAGACCTCCGCGAGGCGGTCGACACCCGCGGCGCCGCGCTGCACGAGGGAGAGCACCCAGCCGATCGCCATCATCGGCCACGTCAGGATGCCCAGGTAGGTGCTGAAGAGGAGCAGCCCTCCGATGTCGAAGGTCCCCCCCATGTACTGTCGGCCGCCCACATGGATCAGCAGCGCCCATCCGGCGCTGCCCATCGCGGCGATCCACGCGATCGTCAGGCCGCGCACCCGGGCGAGGGAGAGGTTCGCCTCGACGTAGCGCTCCCCGAGCCCGTCCATCGCCCGCTGCTCGCGATCCTCCATCGCAAACGTCTTCACGACCCGGCTGCCGGCGAAGGATTCCTGCGCCCGCGCCGAGATCGCCGCGAGCAGGTCCTGCACGAGGCGGCTCTTGCGGTGGATGCGCGGGGCGAAGTAGACGAGCCCGGCGCAGATGCCGAGCAGCGGCAACAACGCGTAGGCGGTCAGCAGCGGGTTGACGGCCACCATGACCGGCAGCGTGAAGGCGAACCGTGTGAGCGAGTCGCCGAGGTACATGCTGGCCGGCCCGACCGCCACCCGCGCCGCCTCGATGTCGGCGGTCGCGCGCGACATCAGGTCGCCCGTGCGCGTGCGGTCGAAGTAGGCGAGCGGAAGCCGCGCGAGGTGGCGGAAGAGGTCGCGGCGAAGGTCGGTCTCCATGCGCCGGGAGACCCGCATGAGCAGGTGGCGCTTCAGGAAGGCCCCAAGGCCCCCGAGGCTTGCGAACAGCAGCGCCGCAAGCGCCCAGAGCGCGACGACCCCCACCCGGATCCGCTCCCCCGCGGCCAGCGGGGCCTCGATCGCGGAGACCCCTTCGCGCATCAGGCAGGGGGCGACCGTGAGCGCCGCATTGCCGAGCAGCAGCGCCAGGGCCCCGCCGAGGATGGTCCTGCGATAGGGCCGGGCGTAGCGGAGGATGGGCTGCCAGCGGCGAAACAAGGGGGTGCGGGGGATTGTAGGTGTCCCGTCCAACGATGGCTGAATGCGATAGGCTCTACGCATGGCCTTCGCGCGGTTCGGCTGGCCCGAAGCGCTCTCCGGCAACCGTTTCCATGCGCCGGTCTCGGAGGCGTCGCTGCTCGAGGCGGCGGCGTCCGCGGGGTTGCGGGAGGGGCACACGCTGCTCGAACTCGCCTGCGGCAACGGCGCCGTCGCACTCTTCCTCGCGGAAGCCGCCCACGCCTATGCGCGTGGCATCGATGCCTGCGCGACGATGATCGGGAGCGCTTGCGCCCACGCGGCCCGAAGCGGCGCGGGGCATCGCGCCAGGTTCCTGCACGACGACGCGCTGCACCCCGATGCGCTGCACGGTCCGGTCGATCTCGTCGTCTCGCTGCGCGGCTGGGGCGCCGGGCAAGGGGCCTCCCTCGGCGCGCTGCTGCGGCCCGGAGGCCGCCTGCTGCTCGGCTGCTTCAGGAGCCCGCCCGGCGCGCCCGCGGAGATCCTCGCCGCCTTCCCGCTCACCACGGCCGCCCCGCCCGGGGAACCGATCTGGCGCCGCGAGGCATCCCCGCTCGAGTGGGAGCGCTACTACGCGCCTCAGGAGAGTGCGCTGCGCGCCTACCGCAGGTCGCTCAGGGAGGGCGATCCCGTCTCGCCGGTCGCCATCGCGCTCGATCGCCAGATCGCTGCGTTCAGGGCGCACGGCTCGAGCGTCTGCTACGAACTCACGGTGACGGCGTCAGCGGGCCCTTGACCGCCATGGGCGAGCGCGAGCGGTGCGTGCGCGCGTGCACGAAGAGGCGTACCATCCGTGCGACCATGCTCTTCGGGTGTGCGTTCCCGCGCGGGTGGGCGCGAGGTCGCTCGTGCCTAAGCGGCTGTTGCAAAATGGGTTACGGCCACCTCCCCCGCACCCCCTCCGATTGGACCCCCGATTGCGTCCACAATTCCCGTTCTGCACCAGAAGTCAAAAGACAAGTAAACAGAGTGATTTCGTTTGTACCCTTTTTTCCTTAACCGAGAGCCCAACCATTGCGTTTCCGGTGCCGAACACCCGGCCGCGAGGCCGGGTTTTTTTCTTGGGCTTGTCCGAGAGGCGCGGGTGGCAGGCGCGCAACCCCTCCCCGGACAAGCCCAAGAAAGAGACCCGAGGCGACGCGCGCACCCCGCGCGGCGCGCCCTCGCGCCCTGAGGCCCCCCGGCGATCTTCCGGGGTGTGTGCGCCGCGTCGCCGGTGCCGGCGCGCCCGCGCCCTCGCTACAGGACCGTCTGCAACGCAGAGAGGAAGTCGCTGTTGCCGAGAACGAGGAAGCGATCCTCCTTCTGCGTGACCTCCTCGATGTCGGCCTCGCCCTTCGCCGCTTCGCGGCACCAGTACTTGAGCATCGAGAAGACCGCCTCCTGGTTGGAGGTGTTGAAGTCCACTCCCCGGCGCTTCTTCAGCTCCTGTTGGATCGTCGCCAGATGGTCCGGGCGCAGCATGATGCGGGGCATGTCTACTAGTTCTCGCTCGCGGGGAAGAGGGTGGAAAGGGTGTCCTTCTCGAACGGAAGGGTGACTTCGAAGTGCCACGCGGCCTTGCCGGGTTTGCGTCCGGGCCAGCCCGACCACTGCGGATGGTTCGACTCGCAGATGGCCCAGTGCTCGGAGTCGGCGTCCTCGGGCGGCGTCTGCGGCTTCCTCGGCTCGTTGTCCTCCTCGAGGCTGAAGGTGAGGAGCAGCGCATCCGGGAGTTTCGGGTGCCTCGCGAGAGTCGCCGGGACGGCGGATCCCATGCGGCGTACGACGGCCTTGTCGTCCATCATCAGGATGCCGTCAAGCAGCCCGCCCTTGTTGCGGAGGCCCAGGAACCCGTACCAGTAGACCAGAGTCCACTCGCCGGGCGGGAGCCTCCCCTCGCGCCACATGCCGACGCCGGCCGCGTTCTTCTCGGTGGCCTTCTCGAACGCGTCGGGGGCCGCAGGCTCGGGGGGGATCTGGATCGGAGGCTCGCCCTTCTTCGGCTTGCGCTTCTTCGCCTCGTCCACCGCCTTCTTGTACGCCTCGCGCGCGGCGCGAAGCTCCGTCGCTTCGACGGCGCTGAGGCGCACGCCGGCGCGGAGCGGCAGATCCGAGCGCAGGCCGCCGAGGACCATTTCGCTTCGTCCGTCGGCCTTGCCCTGCTTCCACTGGCCCTCCTGCGAGCTCTGCGACGACTGGGTCATCTGCGCGCTCATCCAGAGCGGGGCCATCGCGACGCCCGCCGCCCTCGCCTGGAAGAAGTCGTAGGGCGACTCCGCCGCGCGAACATGGATCCGGTCGATCCCCGCCATCCGCGGCATCGCGTAGGAGTGCGGCAGCGGATGGTTCCAGACGCCGCGGCCGGCGGTGTAGGCAAGGCGGAGGATCGAGTGGAGCATCAGATCGTGTCCCGGCTTCTCATGCCGGACCAGACGCAATCCGAGCGAGTCGGCGCGGTTGCCCGACCCGACGGCGAGGTCCGCCTGGTAGCCCACGGTGCCGGTGCGCGCGGAGATCACCGAGAGCTGCCAGCCGTCGCCCCAAGAGCCCCCCTTCGCGAGCAGTGCGTAGTTGAAGAGCCCCTTCGCGTCGGGTCCGAGCTTCGGGGTCACGTCGGGGTGCTTGTCGTAGAAGGTCCGCGTCAGCTCGTAGACGTTGCCGAGCATGTGGCGGATCCCGAACGGCGAATCGCTGCGACCCACCGTCGGGTCGTCCACGGCGAGAGGACCCTTGGCGCAGGCCGGGTTGTTCTGCCACGCCAAGATGGTCGTCTCCGCGTTGCGGTCCCACTTCTGCGCGCCGGGGAACTGCTGCGAATTGTCCCGATCCCCGCGCGCGGCGCGCTCCCACTCGTACTCCGAGGGAAGGTGGCAGCCGGCCCACTCCGCGAAGGCGAGCGCCTCGCCGGGGGAGACGTCCCGCATCGGGAAGGCGGCGAAGTCGGTCGCGCGAAGCTTCATCTCGTTCCACATCTCCGCGTCGGGCACCGTGAAGGCCTCGACCGGCGCCTTGCGGATGTCGCAGTAGTCGCGCCCGACGCGCAGCCCGGAGAGGCGCGACCACCCGTACCAGTGCTTCGGCGTCGTCGTCGCGTAGAGCGTCAGCGCGAGCCCCTTCGGCAGCGGCACGACCTCGACCCCCGGGTCATTGCCCGGCTTCGGGTCGAGCGCGGTCCACGCCGGGTTCCAGAAGGTCCGCCGCTGCTCGCCCTCCTCGAGCGCCCGCGCATCCTCGGCCTCCTGCGCCTTCTTCAGCGCATCCGTCAGAACCTCCCAGTTGAAGCAGAAGATCGCCCTCCACTCGGTGTCGTCCGGGTCGCCGCTGTTGGGGCGGGTCACGTAGCGTGCGGAGATGTCCTTCAGCGACTCGTCCCCGCTCGTGACGTGCTCCCGGCGGAAGAGGCTGTCGAGGTAGAGCTTCCACTGGGCGTTGGTGACCTCGAAGCGCATGAAGTGGTATCCCGCGAGGATCGGCGAGTCCGCATCCCCCCAGCGCTCGTACTGGAGCACCGCCTGGAGCGCCGGATCGCTTCCCGCCCGCGCCTTGAAGTCCGCGTAGGTGCAGCCGGGGTGCACCTTGCCGGCCGGGATGTAGACGAATCCGGGAAGCGAGGGGCCGGCCCCGGCCGCGGCTCCGTTCCCGTCGGTGCCTTGGGGGCGCGCGGACGGCGAGACGAGGAGCAGGATCGATGCTGCGAACAGAAGGCGCGGGGTTCTTCTCATGGCCGGGGAGCCGATTCTAGCACGCACCGGTGGCCCTCTTCACCGACTCGCGAGGGGGCTCGGGGGCCGCCCGCGTGCGCCTCCGCGCGGGTTCGCGGTCGCCCGTCGGGCGCTTCCGCGCGCGGGCGCCGCTCCCACTACCCCCAGCGCACCCCCCCGGAGTACGCATTCTGTTGACGTCCAAGCGCGATTGATCTACAGGATCTTGTAGGCAGCCTCTTGTCGCCGCTCCGAACGCCTGTTATCGTCGGACGCGGTTGCCGAATCGACCGCTACCGCAACGCGCATGGCAGGGGCCGCGCATCGCCGCGACCCGACGGAGGTGGGCAGATGGGGAGCTTTGAGAAGCTCGGTATCCTCGTGATCGTCGTCATCATCGTGATGATCCTCGCCGTCGCGATCCACCAGTGGGGCGGGACGGGGAGCGAGGTCGCGGGGGAGGTGGGCGGGATCGCGCGCGCGTTCGTGCCCGGGTCGATCGACCCGGCGCCGTTGGAGCGCGATCCCACTTCCGGCATCGCGATGGAGTCGCCGCCGCTCGGCGCCGGGCAGGGAAACACTGGCGGCGCGGCGTGGCCCGACGGGATCCCGCGCAGCTACACGGTCCAGAAGGACGATGTCCTCTGGAAACTGGTCGTCCAGACCTGGAAGCTCAAGGACTCCTTCATCCGCGCGATCGAGGCGAGCAACCCGAAGATGAACGTGGCGAAGCTGATGCCCGGCGAGACGATCGCGATCCCCGACCCGGCGGCCTATCGCGAGGGGGCGGGTGCGAAGGCTTCCGGAACGTCTCCGCCCGGAGGGGCGACGGCCAGCTACGAGGTGCGGGCCAACGACAGCTTCGAGTCCATCGCGAAGAAGCTCCTGGGGAGCGCCAGCCGCTGGCGGGAGATCCAAGTGCTGAATCCGGGGATCAAGCCGCGGGCGCTGCAGCAGGGTCAGGTTATTGTCGTCCCCGTAAAGTGAGTCCAGGCAAGGACTTGGGCGCCGTCGCGGACATGCGGATTCGTCCGGGCCTCGCGCTCTCCGTGGGATAGGCTTCAGGCGGGGGACACAAAGTCCCGATAGGTGGCGTGGTGCCACGCCCCCAAGGCCTCGCACGGAGAGCAATGATGCGTACTCGGACGTTCGTTCTCGGACTCGCACTCCTCTGCCCGATCCTTCCGCACCAGCTTGCGGTGGCGCAAGAGGCCCCGGGCGAGACGCCCAGCGGCACGGGGAGTTCGGCCGCGGCGCCCACCGATCCGCAGGCTCCCGCAGCGCCGGTCCCGGACGGGGGCGGAGCGGCCCCGGCCGCCACGGAGGGGGCGGGGACCGAGGCGACTCCCGCCGAGGGCGACGCGAGCGCGGGACCGCGCGTGGTCAAGTCCGGGCAGACCGATCAGGTGCGCGTCCTCCAGCCGCAGGACATGGCGAACGAGATGGTGCGCCTCAAGTCGAAGGCCGACATCAAGGCGGAGATCTCGCTGATCACGACCGAGGGGCGCCCGATCATCTTCAAGGGGGTCATCCGCAACGGCAAGCTGATCGAGCGCATCGTCGAGCGCCGCTTCGAGGTCGAGCGCGACCTCGAGCATCCGCATTGCGGCGTGCGCCTCTGGTGGTCCGGCGGCTCCGACGGCTACATCTTCTTCCGCTACTCGGCGATCAAGACCATCTCGATCACCGGCACGCTGTCGGCGGCGGAGCGCGCGGAGATCTTCCGCCGCCTGAAGGCGAAGCGCGACGGCACGCCGCTTCCCGACGAGGAGAAGCAGGCGGCCCCGGCGCCCGACGTCGAGCCCAACCTCGAGAAGATGAGTCTCGCCGATCTCGAGAGCCACCTGATGAAGCGCTTCCCCATCGAGCAGGGGTGGGATCAGAAGCGTTTCCGCGACCTGAAGCGGCGCCAGTTGATCGAGAACCAGCTCCTGAACCGCGACGAGGCGACCTTCGTGCAGTACTTCAACGTGCTCGCGCAGGTGCGCTTCCGCGAGCTGAAGCGGACCTCCGGCGCGATCACGATCGCGCCGGGCAAGGTGGGCGCCGAGCAGGCGCCGGGCGGCGCGACGCCGCCGGTCGCGGCGCCCCCCGCACCCCCCGTCGAGTCGGCGCCGGCCGCGGAGGCCCCCGAGGAGCCGGAGGAGCCCTCCCCCGGCGACGACGAGTAGCGCGCGGCGCGCTCGTTATAGTGGGGGCAGGTTCGCCTTGTCCCCCTCCGCCGAGGCCCGGCGCCTTCTTTCGCCGCTGTCGATGCTCTACGGCCTCGGCGCGCGGCTGCGGGCGCGCCGCTGGCGCGGGCGGCAGCGCCGGCTGCCGCGACCGGTCCTCTCGGTGGGGAACCTCACCTTCGGCGGCACCGGCAAGACCCCGTTCGTCGTCCACGTCTGCGAGGCGCTGCTGCGCCGCGGCAGGCGGCCGGTCATCCTGAGCCGCGGCTATGGCGCGACCGGGCCGGAGGGCAACGACGAGGCGAAGGTGATCCGCGCGCACCTGCCGCGCGTCCCGCACGTGCAGTCGCCCGACCGCCATCGCGCGGGGATGGGGATCCTCGAACATGCGGACGTCTTCGTGCTCGACGACGGTTTCCAGCACCATCCGCTGCACCGCGATCTGGACGTCGTGCTCGTGGACGCGACCGACCCCTTCGGCGGAGGCGCCTGCCCCCCCGGCGGCCGCCTGCGCGAGCCGCGCTCGGCGCTCGACCGCGCCGACCTCGTCGTGATCACGCGGAGCGACCTCGTGCCGCTCGCCTCGCTCGGGGCGACGATGCGCGAGGTGCGCGCGCTGACGGCGGCGCCGGTCGCGACCGGGCGGTTCGTGCCGTCCTGCGCCGAGCGCCTCGAGGGCCGCGAGGTGCTCGTGGCCTGCGGCATCGGCAATCCGAGGGCGTTCCTCGCCACGGTGGAAGGGATGGGGGCCTCGGGGGCCCGGACGCGCTTCTTCCCCGACCACCACGCGTACGGCGCGGCGGACGTCGCGGATCTCTCGGGCGCGGGGCTGCCCGTCGTCGTCACCGAGAAGGACGCGGTCAAGCTCGCGCCGCTCTGGACGGGCGAGGCGCCGCTGCTCGTCGTCACGATCGCCTTCGAGGCGACCGGCGGCGGCGACGAGATCGAGGCGCTGCTCGACCGCGCATGAGGGTCGCGCCGCGGGAGTTCGTCGCGAAGGACGGGCGCGCGTTCGCCGTGCGGGCGGCGCGGCCCGGCGAGGCGGGAGGGCTGCTCGACTTCGCGTGGGACCTGCACCGGGGCGAGCCCGAGGTGCAGGTCTTTGAGCCCGACGAGTTCACGCTGACGGTCGAGCACCTGAACGGCGTGCTGCGCCGCGCCGAGGGCGCCGACAACTCCTGCTTTCTCGCGGCCTTCGCAGGGGCGGAGGTCCTCGGCACGCTCTGGCTCGAGGGCGAGCGCGCAAGAAAGCTCCGCCACGTCGCCGAGGTCGGCATCGGCGTCCGCCGCGACTGGCGTCGGCAGGGCATGGCGCGCGCGCTGCTCGCGACGGCCATCGACGCAGCGCGCGCGAGCGGCGCGCTGCGCCGCCTGACGCTGCGCGTCTTCGAAAGCAACACCCCGGCGATCCGGCTCTATGAGTCGATGGGGTTTGTCGTCGAGGGACGGCGGCGGGGACAGGTCCGGATCGGGGAGCGGTTCGAGGACGATCTGCTGATGGCGCTTGGCGTCGGGCCGCAGGCCGGAGGCGGCCGACCGTAGGCGGGAGGCGGGAAGGGCTGCAAGCCCCCACCAGAACCTGTAGGCTGGCCGCCATGTCGATCGTCGTCCTGGACCACGAGAGCGAGGTGCTACGAGCGAACGGCTGCGGCGACCCGGCGCGGCGGAAGCTCTGGGTGTACGTTCCGCCCGGCTACGAAAGGGGGCGGCAGCGCTACCCGGTGCTCTGGTGCCTGACCGGGTTCACCGGGGCGGGGGAGATGGCGGTGGTCGGGAACCGCTGGGCGCCGGGGCTCGCCGAGCGGATGGACCGCCTGATCGCGGGCGGCTCTCCGCCGGCGATCGTCGCGTTCCCCGACTGCTTCACGCGATGGGGGGGAAGCCAGTATCTCAATTCGCCGCTGCTCGGTCGGTACGAGGACTACCTCTGTGACGAACTCGTGCCGCTCGTCGACCGCGAGTTCCGGACGCTGTCGGTGCGCGGCGTCTTCGGCAAGTCGAGCGGCGGCTACGGGGCGATCCGCCTCGGCATGGTGCGCGCCGAGACCTTCCACGCGGTCGCCTGCCACAGCGGCGACATGGCGTTCGCGCTCTGCCACCTGCCCGACTTCGGCCCCGCCGCCGCGACGGTCGCCGCCGCGGGCTCGCTCGAGGAGTGGCGCAGGCGCTTCGACGCCTGCGAGAAGAAGAGGCAGGGCGACCTCGCGCTGCTGAACACGCTCGCGATGGGGGCCGCCTATTCGCCCGACCCCCGAGGCCCCCTCGGAATCGCGCTGCCCTTCGACCTCGAAACCGGGGAGATCGTCGCCGAGGTCTGGCAGCGGTGGAAGGCGCACGACCCCGTCGAGATGGTGCTGCGGCCGAAGTGCCAGGCGGCCCTCCGCTCGCTGCGCCTGCTCTATCTCGACTGCGGCAGCGAGGACCAGTACCGGCTCCACCTGGGCCAGCGGCTCTTCGTGAAGCGGTTGCGCGAACTCGGCATCGCCCACGAGGCGGAGGAGTTCAAGGACGACCACAGCTCGATCAGCTACCGCTACGACCTGTCGGTTCCGAAGCTGGCGCGGGCGCTGGCCTGAGGCTCCGTTGCGACCCGCCCTCCTCGCGGACTGCTCGCGGCCCCATGCTGCGTGCCGCGCCGGGCGTCAGTTGCCGTTGCGGCGCGAGGGTTCCGGGGGGGGCGCGAGCAGCGGAGTCAGGCGCGAGGCGCCGTTCTCCTGGGTGGGGGGGGGCGCGGGGGGGACCGGCGCGCCGGCCGTCAGGTAGGTGTAGGCGTTGAGCCCCTCCTCGTAGCGCTTGAGCAGGAGCGCCGTCTCCTCGCGGGTGATGCGCCCCTGCCAGATCGCCTCCTCGCAGGAGCGGCGGACGTTGCGGAGCAGGTCGCGCTTGTCGAACTCGACATAGTCGAGCACCTCGGCGATCGTGTCGCCGGTGACGACGTGCTCGATCCGGTAGCGGTCGCCGTCGAGCGCGACGTGGATCGCGTTCGTGTCGCCGAAGAGGTTGTGCAGGTCCCCGAGGATCTCCTGGTAGGCGCCGATGAGGAAGACGCCCATGTAGTAGGGGGCGCCGTTGGTCGGGTGGAGGTCGAGGGTGCGCTTGACGTCGTGCAGGTCGATGAAGGAGTCGACCTTGCCGTCGCTGTCGCAGGTGAGGTCCGCGAGCGTCGCCTGGCGAATCGGCCTCTCGTGGAGCCGGTGGATCGGCATGATCGGGAAGAGCTGGTCCACCGCCCAGGAGTCGGGCATCGACTGGAAGACCGAGAAGTTGCAGTAGTAGGTGTCGGCGAGCGCCTTCTCGAGCCCCTTCAGCTCCTCCGGCACGCGCGACAGCTCGCCGAGCAGCCGATGGATCTTCGTGCAGCAGGCGAAGAAGAGGTGCTCCGCGCGCGCGCGCCCCTCGAGGTCGAGGAATCCGAGCGTGAAGAGCTGGTTCGCCTCGTCGCGGATCTGCACGGCGTCGTGGTAGGGCTCGAGCAGGCTGCGGCGGCTGATGATCGCCCACGTGTCGTAGAGCTTGTGGACGATCTCGTGGTCCTCCTCCCCCGGCTTGTCGGGGTCGTCCGTCACGGTCACCTCGTTCGTGTCGACGACGTCGAAGACCATCACCGCGTGGTGCGCGACGAGCGCGCGGCCGGACTCGGAGACGATCATCGGGTGGGGGATTTCGCGGGAGTTGCACGCCTCCGAGATCGCCGCGACGACGTCGTTGGTGTACTCCTGGATCGTGTAGTTCATCGAGGAGTGGAAGTCCGTGTTGCTGCCGTCGTAGTCCACGCCGAGGCCGCCGCCGACGTCGACGTACTGCATGTTGGCGCCGAGCAGCGCGAGCTCGACGAAGACGCGCGACGCCTCGCGCAGCGCGTCCTTGACGATGCGGATGGACGGGATCTGGCTGCCGATGTGGAAGTGCAGCAGTTGCAGGCAGTCGAGCATCCCCTCGCGCTTGAGGATCTCGACAGTGCGCATGATCTCGCGCGTCGTCAGGCCGAACTTGCTCTTGCTGCCGCCCGACTCCGCCCAGCGCCCCGCGCCGCGCGCTTGCAGCTTCGCGCGCACGCCGAGGTTCGGCCGGATGCCGTGGCGCCGCGCGACGCGCAGGATCATCTCGACCTCGTGGAAGCGGTCGATCACGAGCAGCGGCTTCCTCCCGAGCTTCTGCGCGAGCAGCGCCGTCTCGACGTAGGACTCGTCCTTGTAGCCGTTGCAGACGAGCAGCGCCTGCGGGTCGGAGAGGATCGCGAGCGCGACGAGCATCTCCGGCTTGCTGCCCACCTCGAGGCCGAGGTGCACGTCCGCGCCGAAGGCGAGCAGCTCCTCGACGATGTGCGCCTGCTGGTTGACCTTGATCGGGTAGACGCCCTGGTAGCCCCCCTTGTACTCCTGCTCCGCGATCGCCTTCTGGAAGCAGCCGGCGATCTCCTTGACGCGCTCGCGCAGGATGTCGCTGAAGCGGAGAAGCAGCGGAAGCTCGTACCCGCGCTCGCGCAGGTCCTCGACGAGCCCCTTCAGGTCGATCTCGGGCCCGCCTTCGCGGCGCGGCATCACGACGACGTTCCCCTTCTCGGAGACCGAGAAGAAGCCCGACGCCCACTGCCGGACGTTGTAGAGGTCGATGCTGTCCCGCACGGTCCAGCGGTGGAGAGTGGTGTCTTCCTTCACGTTGCTCGTGATTCTGCTACCGGGGGGGGGCAGAATCAATTCACCGCCGCCGCTTTCCGGCGAAGGTTGGCGAGGGGGCCGGGAGGCGGGGGCGCACATGCGGGGAGGCGTTTCGGCAGCAAACCAGCCAGGTTGCTCGGCGGGGCTCCGCGGCGCGTTGCGCCGCTGCGCCCCCCGAACCCCCCCCTTCCGTTTCTTTGAGCGTCGGACCTGCGCGCCCGCTATCCTGAGCCGCCGTGTCGAAGCCCTCCGTCGCCGAGGTCGAGGCGCGCTCCTACGAGCTCGACCCGTACGGCCACCTGAACAACGCCGTCTACGTGAACTGGCTGGAACACGGCCGCCTCTGCTACCTCCGCGACCGCGGCGCGACCTACACGTCGGTGCCGGAGTCGCACGGCGTCCACGTCGTCGTCGTGCGGCAGGAGGTCTCCTACCGCGTGCAGGTGAGGCTCGGGGACCGCCTCGCGATCCGCAGCCGGATCGACGCGGTCGGGCGCACGTCATTCACGTTCGCGCAGGAGATCGCGTTCGCCGACGGGCGCGTCGCGGCGGACGCGAGGGTCGTGATGGTGTGCGTCGGCCCCGACGGCCGCGCGCGGACCGTGCCCCCGGCGCTGCGCCTGCTGCTTGAGAGCTGAGGCCGGCGGTTATCCTGAACGGCCGCCGATGCGACGCCTGCTGCTGCTCGCGCTCCTCCCCCTCTCCACCTGCGGGAGTTCCGGCGGCGGCCCCGTCGTCGCGATCTCCTTCGTCGACGTCGCGCTCGCCGCGCAGCTCCTTTTCACCGGGACGGTCGGCCGGGTCTTCCCGTCCGTGACCGAGACGCACCAGGTGCACATGCAGCGGAACATGGGGTGCGGCGCCGCGGTCGGCGACTACGACGGCGACGGCGACCTCGACATCTACCTGCTCGGCCACGAGGGCGAGCCCAACCGCCTCTTCCGCAACGAGCTGCCGGCGCGCACCTTTACCGACGTGACGCCCGCCGCGCTGGCGGACGCAGGGCTTTCGCGCGTCGCGCACTTCGTCGACCTGGACAACGACGGCGACCTCGACCTGCTGCTCATCAACGACGACGACGGCGGCGTGGCGACCCCGCCGAGCCGCATCTTCCGGAACAACGGCGACGCGACTTTCACCGACGTCACCGCCGGGTCGGGCTTCCGGCCCCTCGGCTACCTGCACTGCGGCTGCGCGATCGCGGACTACGACCGGGACGGGCTGCTCGACATCTACGTGACCGTCTGGCGGCACGAGCGCGCGACGGGAGTCCCCGCCTTCCTCGGCGAGAACGTCCTCTACAAGAACCTCGGCAACCTGCAGTTCGCCGACGCGACCGCCGCGGCGGGCCTCGGCGGGCTCGCCCGCGACAGCTTCACCGCGATCTTCACCGACTTCGACGACGACGGCTGGCCCGATCTCTACGTCGCGGTGGACCACACGTCGGACGAGTTCTACTTCAACGTGAACGGCAACTTCGTCAACGACACCGTCGCCGTGGGGCTCACGCACACCGGCAACGACATGGGGGTCGCCTGCGCCGATGTCGACGACGACGGCGACCTCGACCTCTACGTGACCAACATCACCGACGCGTCGGGGGGGACCGGCACGCTCCAGCGAAACGTCTTCTACATCAACGACCAGGCGACGCTCGGCCGGCCGCGCTTCCGCGACTTCGCGGTCTCCCGCGGCGTCGCGGACACCTATTTCGGCTGGGGCACCGAGTTCCTCGACGTGGACCACGACGGCGACCTCGACCTCGCCGCGGTGAGCGGCTTCGACGAGTGGATCCTCGCGTTCAAGGGGCCCGGCTCGCCGGTCTACCGCAAGCCCTCGGTGCTCTTCGTCAACGACGGACGCGCCCGCTTCGCGCGCCGGACCGGCGCCGGCCTCGACGACCCCGACGACGGCCGCGCGCTGATCGCGTTCGACTGGGACCGCGACGGCGACCTCGACCTGCTGACGACCAACGTCGGTCAGCCGGTGCGCCTGCTCGAGAACCGGACCACGCCGCTGGGCCACTGGCTCGGCGTGGCGCTCGCCCCCGACCACAAGGCGATCGGCGCGCGCGTCTATGCGACGGTCGGCGGCGTCACGAGGCGCCGCGACGTGATCGCCGGCCGCAGCTACCTCGCGGGCACGCCGTCGGAGGTCCACTTCGGCCTCGGGGACGCGATCGCCGTCGACACGCTCCGCGTCGAGTGGGCGGACGGCACGGTGCAGGTGCTGACAGCGGTCCCCGCCGATCAGTGGTTGCGCCTCTCGTCGCCGTAGCCGAGCGCCGCGATCCGCCGCCGCAGGTAGCGGCTCTCGCCATAGCGCTCGATCAGCGCGCGGAACCGATCCGCCGCGCCCTCGCGCTCCCCCTTCGCGGAAAGCAGGTCCCCCTCGGTGCCGGTGATGCGGCTGTCCTCGCCGAGGCAGACCCGCGCGCGGCGCAGCATCGCCTCGGCGGTCGGGATGTCGCCGCTCCGCGCCGAGGAGGCGGCCCAGTCGAGGCAGAGTTCGCCGGCGAAGCGCCGCACGAAGGGGTGCTCCGGATGCTCCGCGAGCGCGCGCCGCAGCGGGTCCGTCAGCGCGTCGCCGCCGCCGCGCGCCCACGCGATCTCCATCTCGAGCACGGTGCCGTAGGGCTCCGGCGGCGCGCCCCAGAGTTCGCGGATCCACTCGAAGCAGGCGGCGAGTTCCTGCTGGTGGACCTGCCGCGGCGTCGAGTATTCGAGGTAGAGCCTGTCCTCGGTCAGCCGCTCGCCTTCGTAGGGAGTCGCGAGTTGCGTGACGAGGAGCCGGAAGAGGTCGCGCTCGAGGCCGGCGACAGGACTTTCGAGGGGGCGCGGGGGCCCCGGGAGCCCGTCCGCGGCGCCGAGCAGCACGAGGTCGCCGCCGCCGTAGTAGGCGGCGGTCCGGAAGACGGTCGAGAAGGTCGCGAGGATCGCGCGGAGATCGTCGACCCCCATCTGGTAGACCGGGAGCCAGTGGCAGACGAGGCCGCCGGGGGCGAGGCGATCGCGGCAGCTCTCCCAGTACTCGAGGGTATAGAGGTCGCCGCTGCCCCGGACCGAGGGGTGGATCGGGTCGCTCGTGATCACGTCGAACCGCTCGTCGGTGGCGCGCAGCCAGGTGCGCGCGTCGGCGATCGTGACGTCGCGCGGCGCCCGCCCGAGCCAGCGCGCCGCCTCGACGACGGCGGGCTCGATCTCGATCACGCGCACCGTCGCCGGCGCATGCTGCTCGACCGCCCGCAGCGTCGTGCCCATGCCGAGGCCGACGACGAGGACCCGCTTCGGGTGGGGATGGGCGAGCATCGGCAGGTGGCCGAGCAGCGAGAGGTGGTGGTCGTCGGCGAGCACCTGGTCGCTCGCCTCCGCCTTGCCGTCGACGAGCAGGCTGTGCCGCCCATACCAGCGCCATACGCTGATCGTCGTGTCGCGCCCGTGGCGCGTCCACGCGATGTCGACCCCCTCCTCCCACGATCGCTCGTCGATCCGGCCGTCGGTCAGGAACGCGCCCGGGTTGAAGTAGATCCCCGCGAGCAGGCGCTCCCGGGCGACCTCCGGCGCCGGGATCCAGCCGCTGCACGCCACGAGCGCGAGCAGCGCCGGCAGCGCGCGGCGAGCGAGGAGGGCGACCGCGATCGCGACGCCCGACGCGACAAGCGCGAGCGCCCGCTCCGGCCCGAGCGCCGGCACGAGCAGGAAGACCGCGATCGTCGATCCGGCCACCGAGGCGACGGTGTTCCACGCATAGAGCCTCCCGGTGCCGGCGCCCGCCTCGACGGAGCCGGCGAGGCTCGCCGCGAGCGGGAACGCGAACCCGAGTCCGAAGGCGCCGGGAAGGAGCGCGCACGCCGCGATCCCGAAGCGCAGCAGCACGCCGGTCGCAAACCCCTCGCCGCCATGCACGTAGCCGAGGAGGAAGAGGCGCGGCAGCAGCGGCACGGCCAGCATGGACAGGCTCAGCAGCGCGGCGGTGGCGACGACGGTGACCTCGAGCGCCCGCATCGGATCGCGGGTGTACCGGGCCCCCGCGGCCCCCCCGAGTCCGATCCCCAGCAGGAGGACCGAGAGCATCACCGAAAAGGCGTAGGTCGTCGAACCGAACACGAGCACGAGGCTGCGCGTAAAGCAGATCTCCGCGGCGAGGCCGAGGAAGCCGCTGATCGCGTAGAGCAGGATCGCCCGCGGGGCGCCGGGCGCCTCTGGCGCGGCGGCCGAGGCGAGGGGGGCGCGGGGGGCGCGGAGCGCGAGTGCGCCGAGGGCGGCCGCCGCCGAGAGCAGCGCCGCGAACCGCATCGTGGAGGCGAGGCCGAGCGTAGGCAGCAGCACGAAGCCCGCGAGCAGCGTGCCCGCCACGGCGCCCAGCGTGTTGGCCGAGTAGAGGAAGCCGATCGCGCGGCCGCCGCCCCGCACCGCCGCCGCCGCGACCGGCAGCGTCCCTCCCATCGCGATCGAGGGCGGGGCGAGCAGGAGCGCGGAGAAGAGGAAGGTCGCGAGTCCATGGAGGGGGCGCTGCTCCCCGAAGGTGCGTTGGAGCCAAGTGAATCCGCCGCTGGAAAGGTCGAGGAGCCAGGGGCTCAGCAGCGCGGCGGCGGCGATCAGCAGTTCGAGCAGCGCGTAGAGGCGCAGAGGGTAGACGGCGCGGTCGGCGCGCCTGCCGAGCAGCCAGGCGCCCACGGCCATGCCGCCGATCACGGCGGCGATGACGGCGCCGAGCGCCATCGAGGTGCCGCCGGCCAGTTGTGCGAGGCGCCGGAACCAGGCGACCTCGAGGATGAGCGCCGCGCCGCCTCCGAGGAGGAGCAGCGGGGAGAGACGGGAGGCGCTCGGCGGCACCGGAGAAGCATAGCGCGACGGTGGCGAGCCATCACGCTCGCGGCGGGGCGAGCATCGCAACGAGGGCGGCGAGCGCCGGCTCGACCTCTCCTCGGGCTCGGCGCGCGAGATAGTCGATCGTGCCCGCCACCGTGGCGAGAAGCGCCTCGGGCGCGTGGTCGGTGCGGATCTCACCCGCCGTGGCTCCCTGCGTGATCGCGTCGAGCAGGCTTCGCCTCGCCGCGAGCAGCGCGGCGTCGAGGCGCCAGGCGGCACCCGAGGAGAGCGCGTGGACGGCCTGCTCCTTGCCGAGGAGCCACGCAATGCCAGGTTCGCGTGCCGCGAGATCGATCCGTGCGCGGGCGAAGGCCATGATGCGCTCGAGGGGGGGGAGCGCCGGATGGGGCGCAGTCGCGTCGATGTTGCCGATGGCGATGTCGACGACGGCATCGAGGATCTCCTCGCGGGATCCGAAGTGCCGGAAGAGCGCGCCGGGAGTGACGCCGACCTCGGCTGCGATGGAGGCGACGGTCAGGTTCGAGATGCCTGTGGAGCCGATGAGGCGGAGGGCGGCGGTGGCGATCAGGTGGGGGCGGTTGAGGCCTTGGAGGCGGCGCTCTCGCATTCCCACGATTGTACATAAATACTTACTTACCCTGAAATCGAGCGATTGGGGTCAGACCCCTTTGTACCGCGGGTATCCTGCGCGCCGTGGAGTCGGCGGGCTACCATTTCGCGCTGCGCGCCGCCCGCGCCGTCGCGCGCCTCGGACCGAAGGTGACCCCGCGAGCGGCAGCAACCGCACGGGAGAACCTCCGTCTGGTCTACGGCCGCGCCGACCCGGCGCTCCTCTTCGCGACCTACCGGCACTTCGCCGAGGCGGCGGTCGACTGCCTCTACTTCCGCCGCCTCTTCAGTCCCGACCGGTTCGACGAGCACTTCGAACTTGCAGGCCCGGGCTGGGAGCACTTCGCCCGCCTGCAACCCCACGGCTCCGTGCTCGTCACCGGCCACTTCGGGAACTGGGAACTCTACGGCGCCGCCTTCGGCCACGCCGGCATCCACGTCACCCCGGTGGGGCGGTCGCCGGAGCGCCTCTGGTTCGCAAGCCGCCTCGACCGCTTCCGCCGCTCCCTCGGCGTCGAGACGATCGACAAGGAGAACGCACTCCCGCTGGCGATGAAGGCGCTCCGCCGCGGCGCCGCGGTCGCCTTCCTGAACGACCAGGCGGCGGGGAGGCACGGCATCGCGGTGCCCTTCCTCGGCCGGCCGGCGCACACCTTCATCGCGCCGGCCGCGCTCGCCGCGAAGTTCCGCGTGCCGCTCTACGCCGGCTACTCGACGCGGGTCGGCGACGGCATCCGCTACCGCTGCTGGTCGGAACTCGTCGAACCCGGCGCGACCGTCGAGGAGACGACAGCGCGTTGCAACGAGATCCTCGGCGGCTACGTCCGCGCCTGCCCCGAGCAGTGGTGGTGGTTCCACCGCCGCTTCAAGCCCCCCCGCGCGCAACGGCAGGGAGCCGCGCTGACCCCGGCGGGCCTCCCGGTGGCCGAATGAAGATCCTGCTGCGCTACCGGCTCGAGTACGTCGGCGCGCTCGCGCTGCTCTACGGGGTACGGGCGCTGAGCCCGTCGCTCGCATGGAACGGCGCGCGCACCGTCGGCCGCCTGCTCTGGCGCCTCGGCGTCCGCCGCCGCGCGGTCCGCACGAACCTCTCCGTCGTCTTCCCCGAGATGCCCGCCGCGGAGCGCGACGCGCTGGGCCGCAAGACGATGGAGCACTTCGCGTCGATGGCGGTCGACATCATCTTCCAGCGCCGGATGCTCTCCCGCCGCAACTTCCACGAGCGCTTCACGATCACCGGCTGGGCGCGCAACTACCTCGACCTCCACGGCGAGGAGGGGCTGCGCCAGCGCGCGCGGAAGGTCCTCTTCCTGACCGCGCACCTCGGCAACTGGGAGCTCGCGACCGGCTTCTTCGGCCTCCTCGGCGTCGCGATCGCCCCGGTCTTCCGGTCCCCGCAGAACCCCTTCATCGATCGCCTGCTGCGCCGGATCCGCCTCGACACCTCCGCCGGCGCGATCGAAAAGCGCGGCGCCGTCCAGCAGATGCTCGACGCCTTCGAGCGCGGCGGCAACGTCGGCTTTCTCTTCGACCAGGAGGCGGTCTACGGCATCACGGTCCCCTTCTTCGGCCAGCCCGCCTGCACGCACAAGACGCCGGCGGTGCTCGCCCGCGACCACGGCGCGAAGGTCTTCTTCGGCGCGCTCTTGCGCCGCGGCGACTTCCTCGCCTACGAGGCGCGCGGCGAGTTGCTCGACTACGGCGCGCCGGGGGAGGATCGCGAGGCGGATCTCGCGCGCATCACCGCCGACCTGATGCGCCGGCTCGAGGGAGAGATCCGCCTCAACCCCGAGCAGTACCTCTGGATGCACCGCCGCTGGAAGCGCGGGCTCCCGGCGAAGGAGAGCGTCGCATGAAGCCGATCGACCGCAGCCGCCTCCGCACCGTCCGCGCGACCCAGCGCGAGAGCAAGGTCGACACCTCGCTCTTCGCGAAGCCGGTGCCGCCCGGCGCGGGCTTCCCGCGCTTCTATGACGCGCTGCCGGGCATCCTGAAGGCGAACGACCTGCGTGGGCTGGCGTCGGCCGCGGCGGCGGCCCATCTCGGCGGCCGGGGGGTCATCTGGGGGCTCGGGGGCCACGTCATCAAGGTCGGCCTCGCGCCGCTGCTCGGCGACCTGATGCGGCGGGGCCTCGTCACGGCGCTGCTGATGAACGGCAGCGCGGCGATCCACGACTACGAGATCGCGTTCATGGGCCGCACGTCGGAGGAGGTGGGTCCCGGCGTCGCGACGGGCACCTTCGGCATGGCCGAGGAGACCGGCGCCTTCTTCGCCGCCGCCGCCGCCCGCGGGCGCGAGTGCGGCCTCGGGGAGGCGCTCAAGGGGGCGGTCGCCCGGGGAAAGCTGCCCTTCTCGAAACTCTCGGTGCTCGGCGCGGCGGCGCGCCACGGCGTGCCGGTCACGGTCCACGTGGCGATCGGCACCGACATCGTCCACATGCACCCGAGGTGCGACGGCGCCGATGTCGGGGCGGCGAGCCACACCGACTTCCTCCGCTTCGCGGCGCTCTGCGAGCGGCTTCACGGCGGCGTCTACCTGAACTGGGGCTCCGCCGTCATCGCGCCGGAGGTCTTCGTCAAGGCGGTGACGCTGCAGAACAACCTGCGCGGGGCGCCGCTCTCGATCACGACCGCGAATTTCGACCAGCTCCGCCACTACCGCCCCCGGGTCAACGTCGTCGAGCGGCCCGCCGCGAAGGGGTACGACTTCGCCGGCCACCACGAGCTGATGATGCCGCTGTTCCGGCTCGCGCTGCTCGAGGAGGTGCGCCGGGCAAAGGCCCGCACCCCCCGGGCCCCCCGGCGGGGGAAGCGCCGTCTATCATCGTGATGCATGAGCGGCGACCTCCTCCGCGTGATCGAAGAGCTTCCTGTGCCCGACGTGCTCGTCGTCGGCGACCTGATCCTCGACCGCTACGTGACCGGGGCCGTGGACCGCATCTCCCCCGAGGCGCCGATCCAGGTGCTGCGCCACCACCGCCAGTACGAGAAGCCGGGCGGCATGGCGGCGGTCGCGTGCAACCTCGCGCGCCTCGGCGCGCGGGTGCGCATCGCCGGGCTCGTCGGCGAGGACGACGAGGCGCAGGCGCTGCGCGGCGCCCTCGGCGGCGCCGGCATCCACATCGACGCGCTCGTCGCCGAGGAGGCGCGGCCGACGACGGTCAAGACGCGCTTCGTCGCGGCGAGCCAGCACGCGCGGCAGCAGATCCTGCGCGTGGACCGCGAGGTCGTCGCGCCGCCCTCCGCCTCCTCCGCGCGGGCGCTGCTCGAGGGAGTCCGCGAGGCGCTGCCCGACGTCGAGATGCTCGTGCTCTCCGACTACGGCAAGGGCGTGCTCGCGGCGCCGCTCTGCGGCGAGATCATCCGCGCGGCGCGCGCCGCCGGCGTCCGCTCCATCGTCGATCCGAAGGGGAAGGACTTCGAGCGCTACCGCGGCGCGAGCGCGATCACGCCGAACCGGTCGGAGGCGGGCGCCTACACCGGCCGCGCGATCGCCGACTACGACGCCGCCGCGCTCGCGGCGCGCGAACTGGTCGAGCGCCTCGATCTCGAGGTCGCGTTCATCACGCTCGACCGCGACGGCATCTTCGTACAGGAGCGCGGGGGGCGCGGCGCGGCGCTGCGCACCGACCCGCGGGAGGTCTACGACGTGACCGGCGCCGGCGACAACGTGATCGCGGTGCTCGCGTACGCGATGGCGGGGGGCGCGGGGGCGGAGACCGCCGCCGCGCTCGCGAACATCGCCGGCGGCATCGCCGTCGAGCGCTTCGGCGTCGTGACGATCGGCTGGGACGAGATCGCCGAACGGCTCGCCGCCCACGGGGGCGGAACGAGCAAGATGGTGCCGGAGGCGATGCTGGAGCGGCTCCTCGACAGCGCCCGGGAGGCCGACCGCACGATCGTCTTCACGAACGGCTGCTTCGACATCCTGCACGCGGGCCACGTCGAGATGCTGCGGCGCTGCCGGGAGCTGGGCGACCTGCTCGTGGTCGGCCTCAACGACGACGGCTCGGTGCGGCGGCTCAAGGGGGAGGGGCGCCCGGTCCACGACCTGGCCGCCCGCGCGACGGTGCTCGGGGGGCTCGCGTCGGTGGACTACGTCGTCGCCTTCGGCGAGGAGACGCCGGAGCAGATCATCCGCCGCGTGCGGCCCGACGTGCTCGTGAAGGGCGAGGACTGGCGCGAAAAAGGAGTCGTCGGGCGCGAGTTCGTCGAGGCGAGCGGCGGGAGGGTCGTGCTGCTGCCGATCGTCGGCGGCCACTCGACGACCCGCATCCTCGGAACGCTGGGAGGCAAATCGTGACCGGACTCAGTGCCTATCTCGACCGTTTCGCCGGCCGGCGCATGGTCGTGCTCGGGGACCTTGCCGTGGACTGCTACATCGAGACGCGGCCCTCCCGGCTTTCGCGCGAGGCGCCGGTGATGGTGCTGCAGTACGAGCAGCGCCGCCACCTGCCCGGTTGCGCCGCGAACACGGTGCTGAACCTGCGCGCGCTCGGCGCGGAGGTCGTGCCGATCGGGATCGTCGGCGACGACGAGCCGGGGTCGGCGCTGCTCGAGAGCTTCCGCGCGCAGGGGATCCCGCTCTCGGGCATCACGGTCCACGGCCGGAGCGTCGTCAAGGTGCGGATCATGAGCGGCGACTTCTCGCGGCCCAAGCAGCAGGTGCTGCGCGTGGACGTCGAACCGCAGGGCCATCCGAGCGAGAACACCTACCTCGAGCTGATCGCCCGGGCCGGCGTCGCCGAGAAGGCGGAGGGGATCGTCGTCTCCGACTACGGCTACGGCGCGGCTTCGCCGGGGCTGCTGCGGGCGGTCGTCGATGTGGCGCCGAAGGCGCTCGTCAGCGTCGACTCGCGCCAGAAGATCGGCGAGTTCCAGAAGGCGGACCTGCTGACGCCGAACGAGGGGGAGGCGAGCGCCTACCTGCGACGGCCGGTGGAGAGCGACGCCGAGGCGCGGGAGGCGGCGCGGGAGTTGCGCGCGCTGACCGAGGCGGGCGCCGTCCTGCTGACCCGCGGCAACCGGGGCATGATGCTCGCCGACGGCGAGATCACCGCGCTGCCGATCCACGGCTCGACGGAGATCGTCGACCCGAGCGGCGCCGGCGACACCGTCGTCGCGACGGCGAGCCTCGCACGGGTGGCGGGGGCGTCCTACGCCGAGGCGGCGCGTCTCGCGACCTTCGCGGCGAGCATCAGCGTGATGAAGAGCGGCGCCGTCGCCGTGACCCACGCGGAACTCGCGGAGTGCCTCGCGCGTGGGTGAGGTCGTCGCGGAGCGGGCCGACCTCGTGCGCCGCTGCGACGGGTTGCGCGCGCAGGGAAAGCGCATCGTGCTGACGAACGGCGCGTTCGACCTGCTGCACGTCGGCCACGTGCGCGCTCTCGCCGACGCCGCCTCCCGCGGCGACCTGCTCGTCGTCGGCGTCAACGACGACGCCTCCGTGCGCCGGCTGAAGGGGCCCGGCCGGCCGGTGGTCCCGGCCGCCGAGCGGGCCGAGCTGCTCGCCGCGCTCGCCTGCGTCGACCTCGTGCACATCTTCCCGGAGGGGGACGTGCGCCCGCTGCTGCGCGCGCTGCGCCCCCACGTCCACGCGAAGGGGCGCGACTACACCGTCGAGACCGTGCCGGAGCGGGAGACGGCGCGGGAGGTGGGGGCGGAGATCGCGATCGTCGGCGATCCGAAGGACCACTCCAGCACCGACCTCCTCGCGCGCGTGCGGCAGGGATGACCCGCGTCGTCTCGCAGCACAAGGACCGCCTCGTATGCGAGGAGGGCGGCCGGTACGTGAAGCGTTTCCGCTCGAAGCGGGACTGCCGCAGGGAGGTGGCGCAGCTGGAGAGGCTCGCGTCGCTCGGGATCGGCGTGCCGCGGATCGTCGCGACCGGCGAGCGGGAGTACGTGACCGAGCGGTTGGCCGGCATGCCGCTCGACGAGTTCCTACGCGATGGGTGGGGGGCGCGGGGGCGGGCGGAGCGCAGCGCGCTGATTTCACGGGTGGCCGACCTCTGCCGGCGCATCCGCGACGCGGGGCTCGACTGGCCCGACCTCGTCACCTACCACATCTGGGTCGACGGAGCGAACCTCGCCGTGCTCGACCCCGCGCGGTTGCGCCGGGGCCGCCTCGACCTCTCGCCGCTCTACTGGTCGGCGGAGGAGCCGACCGTCTCGAAGTCGGACCGCCTCCGCTTCTGGCGCGCCTACGCGGGATCGGCGCCGCCCCCGCGCCCCCGGAGAATCGGCCACCGGGGCCGGTTCCGCCCCTACCGGTGGGTGCTCCAGCGCTCTCCGATCAAGGCCTGCCCCCCGTGGAGCGACTTCGTCGATGCGGTGGGGAGCGGCTACGCCTCCTGCGACGCGCTGCTCGGGGACCCGGCGCTCGTCGTGCGCCGGACGCTGCCGGATCGCGTCAACGCCGTCGTCGGCGACCTCGTCGTGAAGGTGGTCGCGGATGCCCGTGAGGCGGAGCGCGAGTGGGAGAACCACCGGATGATGATGGCGTCGGGGTTCGCGGTGCCGCAACCGGCGGTGGGCGGTAGGCTCGCCGACGGTCGCGGCCTCTTCTCGACGGTGCGCCTCAAGGGGCTCGCGCCGCTGGACGACCGCTTTTCGACCCTCGACCGGCGCCGGGCCGCCCTCGACGTGGCGGATCTCGTCCGGCGGCTTCACGCCTGCGGCCTCGTCCACCGCGACCTCTATCTCTGCCATCTGTTCATCGCGCCGGGCGGTCGCGCGCTCACGCTGATCGACCTCGCGCGGCTCAAGCGGAGCCGCTCGCGGAGGCTCCGGGTGAAGGATCTCGCCGCGCTGGTGATGAGCGGGCGCGGCCGCTTCACCCGCGCCGACCTGCTCCGCGGACTCCGGCGGTACGGCGGCGACGCGCGCCTCTGCCGCGATGTCGGGAAGAAGGCGGCGAAGATGGCGCGCCACGTCCCCCGCAACGTGCGCGACGGCACCCACGTGCCGCATGTCCCATGCACATCGGACTCCTGAGCGAGCACAGCGACCCGGCGCGAGGCGGCGGCGAGGGCTTCCTGCACGCGCTCGCGGCGCGTCTCTTGGCCTGTGGCCACAGCGTGACGCACTGCGCGCGCACGGGGCCCAAGGGGGTTTGGGTGCGTGCCTTTCCCGCGGCGACGCGCCCGCGCCGGTACGCGGCGCGGCTGCTGCCGCGGCTGCGCGAGGCGGGGGCGGAGGTCGTGCTCGCGACGTCGCCGGTCAAGGGGTGCGACTTCTACCAGCCGCACAACGGCATCCTCGCCGCGTCGATCCCGCCGCACCTCGATCCGCTGCCGTGGGGGCTGCGCCACCTGCGGCGCGCGAACCCGGTGCGCCTCTTGCACTTTGCGATGCTCCGCCGGTGCGAGGCGGAGGCGGTCGCCCCGCCCGCCCGCGTGCTCGCGCTCTCGCCGCGGGTCGTCGATGATCTGGGCCGCTCCTATCCCGGCGCGCAGGCGTTGCTGCGCCGGCCCGGCGTCGACCTCGATCGCTTCACGCCGGGCCCGCCGCGGGCCGGCGCTGCGCCGGTGCTGCTCTTCGTCGCGCAGAACTTCCGCCTGAAGGGGCTCGACGCGCTGCTGCGCGCCGTGGCGCGGCTGCCGAAGGTGCGCCTGCTCGTGGCCGGGGGGGACCGCCCGCGGGGGGGGGAGCGCGTCGAGTACCTCGGAAGGGTGGCCGACCTGCCGGCGCTCTACCGGAGGGCGAGCCTGCTTGTCCATCCGACCTTCTACGACACCGCGGCGCTCGTCGTGATGGAGGCGCTCGCCTGCGGCCTGCCCGTGGTGACGTCGGCGCGGGACGGCAACTCCGACCTCGCCGTCGAGGGGGGGGGCGCCGCCGTGCCGGACCCTCGCGACGACGCGGCGCTCGCGCGCGCGATCGAGGAGGCCCTCGCCCGCGCCGACCCCGCCCGTGCGCGGGCGGTCGCGGAGCGCTTCCCGGAGGAGGCGATGCTCGACCGGATCGTGGAGACGCTGACGTGCGGATCCTGATCCTCACCCACTCCCGCAACGACCCCTCGTTCCGGGTGCGGTGGGAGCAGTTCCTGCCGGCGCTCGCCTCCGCCGGCATCGAGACCGAGGTCCGGACGATCCCGCGGCGCGGCCGCGGCGAGCTCTTCCGCGCCGCGCGGGAGGCCAACGTCACGGTGCTGCACCGCCGCCTGTTGACGGCCTTCGACCTCGGGCGGCTCCGCCGCGGCGCGCGCCGCCTCGTCTACGACTTCGACGACGCGCTCTGCTACCGCCCCTCCCCGCCCTACCGCTCGACGATGCGCGAGGCGCGCTTCTTCCGGACGGTGGCCGCCGCCGACCTCGTGCTCGCGGGCAACCGGAACCTCGCCCGCCTCGCGCGGCTGCGCGCGCGGCGCGTCGTCGTGATCCCCTCCACGGTCGACGTCGAGGCCTACCCCCCCGCCCCCAAATCCTCGATCTTCACCGCGGTCTGGATCGGACAGGATGCGACGCTGAAGCACCTCGCGCCGGTGCGCGAGGCGGTCGACGCCGCCCACGTCCGGCTGCGCGTCATCGCCGATGCGGCGCCGCCCGGGGCCGAGCATGTGCCCTGGTCCACCGCGACCGAGGCGGCGGCGCTCGCCTCCGCCCACGTCGGCCTGATGCCGCTGCCGGATGACCCCTTCGCCCGCGGCAAGTGCGGCTACAAGCTGTTGCAGTACTACGCGGCGGGGCTCCCGGCCATCGCGTCGCCGGTCGGCGTCAACCGCGTGCTCTCCGCCGGCGGCGCGCTGCTCGCGCGCACGAGGGAGGACTGGGTCTCGACGATGCGCCTGCTGAAGGGCGATCCGGAATTGTGTCGCCGGCTGGGGGCGCAAGGGCGTAGTTTCGTGGCGAGGAGGTACGCGACCGGCCCGCTGGCGCAGCGGCTCATCCGGCTGCTCAAGTCCCCCCATGTGGCCGCTCCCTGACCGGAAGATCGCCACGCGCGAGTTCGAGCGGTTGCTCTTGCGCGTGCCGAACTGGCTCGGCGACCAGGTGATGGCGACCGCGGCGATCGCCGCGGTGCGCGCGCGCTACGCCGCGACGCGGATCACCGGTCTCGGCGCCGAGAGCGCGCGGCTGCTCTACGCGGGCGCGGGCTGGTTCGACGACTTCCTCGTCGCGAAGAACCGCGACAACCCGCTGCACCTCGCGGGGCGGCTGCGCCCCTTGCGCTTCGACGCCTGCCTGCTGCTCGCGGGCTCCTTCCGCTCGGCGCTGCCCCCCTTCCTCGCGCGCATCCCGCACCGGATCGGCTACCGCCGCTCCGGGCGCACTCCGCTGCTCACCGCGCATTGGGCGCGGCCGAGGCCGGAGGGCAAGAGGGCGCCCTACCCGACGAAGCGCTTCTATCTCGATCTGGTGGAAAAACTGGGGGCGCGGGGGGGTGGGCGCGTGCGGCTCGGGTTCGACGAGGGCTCGCGGGAGATGTGCGAGGGCTGGATGCGCAAGCGGCACATCCGCCCCGAGGAGCCGATCCTCGCGATGTGCGTCGGCGCCGCCTTCGGCCCGAGCAAGCTCTGGCCGGCGGCCTACTTCGCGCAGGTGGCCGACGAGATGGTGCGCCGCCACGGCGCCCGCGTCGTGCTGCTCTGCGGCCCCGGCGAGGAGAGGATCGGCGCGGAGGTGCGCACGCTCGCGCACTCCTCGCTCGTGGACACCGGCCTCGCGCCGCTGCCGCTCGACCTGTTGAAGGCGGTGATCGCGCGGTCGCGGGTCCTGTTGACCAACGACACCGGGCCGCGCCACATCGCGACCGCCTTCCACGTGCCGGTCGTCTGCCTGATGGGGCCGACCGACCCGACCTATACCGACAGCGACATGTCGGGGCAGGTGGTGCTGCGCGCCGACGGCGTCGCCTGCTCCCCCTGCCACCTGAAGGTCTGCCCGATCGACCACCGCTGCATGGTCTGGATCCGCCCGGAGGAGGCGCTGGCCGCGGTCGAGAGCGCGTGGAACTCACCCCCCGCTGATAGGATTGCGCTGCTCCAGGAGTCCCCATGAACCGATTCGCACTCTCCCTGCTTTGCGTCCTCCTCGTCCTGCCCTCCGTCCGCGCGGAGGGGCCCGCGATCCTCGTCTGCGACATGAAGCGGATTGCCGAGGGGTGCGACGAGGCGATCGAGCTCGTCGAGGCGCTGAAGAAGCGCAGCGACGCGAAGCGCGCCGAGATGCAGGCCGACGTCAACGCGCTGCAAGGGAAGCAGCGGGAGCTGCTCGGCAAGAAGCTCTCCGAGCGCGACCTGAAGTGGTACGAGGACTACCGCGCCGCGGTGCAGCAGGAGAGCGAGCTGAAGGCGAAGGCGGCCATCTTCAACGCGCAGATGAACGACGACATCGCGCGCAAGATCGACCAGCTCATGAAGGGGACGCGGCAGGAGGCGGCCGCCGTGATGAAGGAGCGCGGCGCCTCGATGGTGCTGATCTCGAAGATGGGTGCGCTGAAGTTCGAGAACGACGAGGAGCTGAAGGAGGAGTACATCTTCCGCCGCGTGCTCTGCTGCGATCCCGCCCTCGACATCACCGAAGAGGTGCTGGCGCGGATGAACAAGTGGTGGAAGGAGCACAAGGCGGGCTCGGGGGAGGCGCCGAAGCGCGGGGAGGGGGAGGCCAAGGGCGCGGGCAAGGGGGCGAAGGACGACACCGGCAAGCCGCCGAAGGGAAGCTAGGGGAGAGCCGTGACGCGCTGGCAGGAGGCCGCGGCCCGGGTCCGGCAGGGGCTCGCGCGCCGCATCGTCGGCATGGACGAGGTCGTCGAGAAGATCCTGCTCTGCATCCTGACCCGCAACCACGCGCTGCTCGTCGGCGTGCCGGGCCTCGCGAAGACGCTGCTCGTCTCCTCCCTCGCGGAACTGCTCGACCTCTCGTTCGCGCGCATCCAGTTCACGCCCGACCTGATGCCGAGCGACATCACCGGGACCGAGGTCCTCGCGGGGGAGCACGAGGGGGAGGCGCGGGCCTTCCGCTTCCTGCCCGGCCCGATCTTCGCGAACCTCGTGCTGGCCGACGAGATCAACCGCACGCCGCCGAAGACGCAGGCGGCGCTGATGGAGGCGATGGAGGAGAGGCAGGTCACCTCCGTCGGCAAGCGCTACCCGCTGCCCGACCCCTTCTTCGTGCTCGCGACGCAGAACCCGATCGAGCAGGAGGGGACCTACCCGCTGCCGGCCGCCCAACTCGACCGCTTCATGTTCCGGATCCGGATCGAGTACCCCGACGCCGCGCAGGAGTCGAAGGTCGCCCGCCGCGCCGCGCGCCCGGCGGGGCCGCCGCTCGCGAAGGCGCTCGGCAAGGAGGAGATCGCCGCCTTCGCCGCCGAGGTCGCGCGCGTCCCGATCGAGCCGGCGATGCAGGGCAGGATCGTCGCGCTGGTGCGTTCGAGCCGCCCCGGCGAGCCCGGCGCCCCCGACTACGTCCGCGACTGGGTCGCCTTCGGCGCGAGCCCGCGGGCCGCCCAGGCGATCTCAGTCGCGACCCGCGCCCGGGCGCTGCTGCACGGCCGCCAGCAGGTCAGGGACGAGGACGTCGTCGCGGTCGCCCCCGACGTGATCCGCCACCGCCTCGTGCTGAACTACCACGCCGTCGCGGAGGGCGTGCGCGCGGTCACGGTCGCCCGGAGGCTGCTGATGGACCATTTCGAGACGGCGCGCCCCGCCCTCTCCCCCGCGCCCCCTCTCTGGAGACGCCTGCTGCGTCTCTAGTCCGGCCGCCCCCTGCCGATAATCCCGGCGGGAACAGACAGCCTTGGGAAACTCGTTGGGCGACCATCCGGCGTCGCAGCCGAAGGGCGGGCGCATTCTCGTGGCGGAGGACGACCGGTTCTACCGGCAGATCCTCGCCAAGCGCCTCCAGGCGGCGGGCCACACCGTCGAGCTGACGTCGGACGGCGAGGAGGCGTGGGAGCGCGTGCGCGCCGAGGCGCCGGAACTGCTCCTCTCCGACTGGATGATGCCCCGGCTCGACGGCTTCGAGCTCTGCAAGCGGATCAAGGAGGAGCCGTCGCTGAAGTCGGTCTACTGCATCCTGCTCACCGCGAAGGACCGGACCGAGGACAAGGTCTCGGCGCTCGACGCGGGCGCCGACGACTACCTGATCAAGCCGTGCGACGACGGCGAGCTGCTCGCGCGCGTGCGCACCGGGCTGCGCGTGCACCGGCTCCATGCGCAGCTCGAGGAGGTCTCGGTGACCGACTCTCTGACGGGGCTCCGCAACCGCCGCTACTTCGACCAGCGTCTCGAGGAGGAGGTGGCGCGCTGCCGGCGGTACCGCGTGCCGCTCTCCCTCGTGCTCTTCGATCTCGACCAGTTCAAGTCGATCAACGACCGCTACGGCCACCCGATCGGCGACGAGGTGCTCGTCGCGGTCGGCAACGTGCTGCTGCGTCGCGTGCGCAGCGGCGAGGTCGCCGCGCGCATCGGGGGCGACGAGTTCGCGATCCTCTTGCCGAGCACCGACCTCGCCGGCGCGCAGTCGTTCGCGCACGAACTCGAGGCGATGCTCGAAGAGCTGAGCCTCACCCCCGATCGCGCCGTCCGCGTCGCCGGCAGCGCCGGCGTGGCCGAGATCGCCCTCGGCTGGGACGGCCCCGCCCTCGTCAAGGCCGCCGACGCCGCGCTCTACGCCCGCAAGGAGGGCAAGCGCGTCCCCGCCAAGCTGGCGCCCGCCGGCGGATAGCGAAGGCGGGGGGGCGCCCTCGCATGTCGAAGCAGCGACCGCCGCGGGGGAGGGAACCCGGCCTCGTGGTAGGGTGGCGGCCAGTCCCCCCGGGCAGGTCCGGGGGATGGCGAAGCCTGATGAACCGCTGCCCGCGATGTGAGGAGGAGTACGCCCCCGGTGTCCTGCGCTGCGCCGGCTGCGACGTCGCGCTGGTCGAGGGCGGGTCGGCGGAGGCGATGGTCCTGCTGCTTTCCGCGCCGAGCGATCTGGCGCTCCAACAGGCGCGCGCGATCCTCGAGGACAACGGCGTGCAGGCGTTCATCGAGGACGAGGCCGTCTCCGCGGTCTACGGCGGAATCGTCGATTTCGTGCGGCGGCGGCTCTTCGTCCCGGGCAGGCAGGTGGAGCGCGCCAAGGCCCTGCTCTGCGAGCACCAGATCCAGTGCGAGGTCCCGAAGGATGCCGTCGATCGCGTGATGAAGCGGCTCGTGCTGCCCGCGCTCGAGGGCGGCGCCTTCGATCCCGACCGCTTCCTGGCCCTGCTCGCGGACCAGACGATGGACTTCCGCGCCGTGCTTGTCGAGCGGACGCTCGCCCGCGCCGGCGGCCGCGACCTCCTCGTGCGGCTGCTTGTCTCGGCGCTGCACGCCGCGGCCGTGCCGGAGGAGGTGCGCCGGGATCTTGCGAAGGGGCTGCCGGACGGCGGCGGCGCCGTCGCCGCCGCGACGGACGAAATGGCCTCCTCCCCCGACCCGGACCTGCGACGGCGCCTCGCGAGCACCCTCGGCCGCTTCGAGGATTGGGAGAGCGCGCTGCTGCTCGTGCGGCTCCTCGACGATCCCGACCCGGCCGTCCGGAACGAGGCCTTCGAGGCGCTCTACTTCCGTGCGAAAGGCGCGACGTTAAGCTTCGACCCCGCCGCCGACGCGCAAGAGCGGGCGGAGGCGATCGCCCGCTGGCGGAAGTGGGGCAAGGCGCTCCGCTGACCCGGCGCGCGGATCGGTCGCGACATCGACGTCGTCGGCGGGCCAGGAGCACTCCTCCCGGGACCGTCGCCGGAGGTGACCCTGCGACGTGCAACATCGATGATCCTGCTTGCGGTCGCCGTCCCCACCGCGCTCCCCGGACTCGCCCGCGCGCAGGAGAGCGGACTCCGTTCCGTCGGCTCCCCCCCGGGAGCGCCCCCCCTAGGCCCCCACGCGGCCCTGCGGATCGGTGAAGGTGAACTCGTCCAGCGCGATCGACCGTTCGCAGTACTCGCACCGCACCATCACCGGGTCGCTCGACTCGACCTGGAAGGAGCCGGGCACGCGCTCGTCGTGCACGATGCAGGCGGGGTTCTGGCAGCGGATCAGCCCCTTGAAGCGCAGCGGCGGCACGAGGTCGTGCTTGCCGACGATCTCGTAGGCGCGGATGATCGACAGGGTTGCGTCCGGGCTGATCAGCGCGACCTTCGCGGCCTCCTCCTGCGTCAGTTCGTAGCCTTCGATCTTGATGATGTCCTTCTTGCCGAGGCGCGCCGAGTGCAGGTTCACGCCGACGGTGACCGTCGCTCCCGGCGGCAGGCGCATCACGCGCAGCGCGCGCAGCGCGGTGCCGGCGCGCAGGTGGTCGAGCACGGTGCCGCGCTCGAGCTTGTTCACCTTGTAGGAGATGTCCTCCGGCCTCATCCGGGCACCTCGTCGGCGCAGCCGAGCAGCAGCGCGAGCAGCGCCTTGCGCACCGCGACGCCGTAGTGCGCCTGGCGGAAGTAGGCGGCGTGCGGGTGGCTGTCCACGTCCGTCGAGATCTCGGTGACGCGCGGGAGCGGGTGCAGGATCGCCACCCCCGGCCGCGCCGACTTCAGCATCGCGAGGTCCAGGCGGTAGGCGTCCTTCACCTTCTCGAACTCGTAGGGGTCGGTGAAGCGCTCGCGCTGGATCCGCGTCATGTAGATCACGTCCGCGTCCGGCAGCGCCTCCTCGAGGCTCGTCCCCTCGCGGAAGGGCACGTTGAGGTCCTCGAGCATCCGCATCTGTTCGAGCGGCAGCCGCAGGAAGGTGGGGGAGACGAGTTGGATGCGCGCGTTGAACTGCGCGAGCACCGAGACGAGGCTGTGCACCGCGCGGCCGTACCGCAGGTCGCCCGCGAAGACGACGTTCAGTTCGTCGAGGCGCCCGCACTCGCGGCGGATCGTGTAGAGGTCGACGAAGGTCTGGGTCGGGTGCTGGTGCGCGCCGTCGCCGCAGTTGACGACGGGCGCCCGCGCATACTCCGCCGCGAGGCGGGCGGCCCCTTCGCGCGGGTGGCGCAGCAGCAGCAGGTCGCTATAGCCCTCGACGACCCTCACCGTGTCGGCCAGCGTCTCCCCCTTCGACTGCGACGAGATGCCCGCCTCGGCGAATCCGATGCAGCGCCCGCCGAGCCGCCCGACGGCGCTCTCGAACGAGAGCCGCGTGCGCGTGCTCGGCTCGAAGAAGAGCGTCGCGACGACGCGCCCCGCGAGCAGCGGCGCGTTCACCTGCTCGAACCGGCCCGCCGCGTCGAGCAGGAAGAGCATCTCGTCGCGTCGGAAATCGCCGACCGTGATCACATCGCGGTTCACGAAGTCTCGGCCGGTCACCAAGGCGGGCTCAAGGGTACCCGTCGGGCCGTGGGCGTCAAATGCTATCGTTGCCGCCCATGCGCGCGGGCCCCCTCGCCCCCCTTCTTCTCGCCCTGCTGCCGCTCGCCTGCACGAGCAGCCCGTTTGCCCCCTTCGACACCGGCCGCGTCGTCCACTGCATCGTCGTCGCCTCCCCCGCGCCGACGAAGGGCCTCGCCGTCTCCCCGGTCTTCACCGTCGGCGCCGCGACGCTGGCCCCGGTCGAGCGGACCGTCGGCGCGCAACCGGTCGAGGTCGGCCTGCTCCGGGTGCCGCTCGGCGAGTACCGCGTGTCGGCGTGGGAGCCGTCGACGCACTGCGGCGGGCGAGAGACGGTCAAGCTCGAAGGGGAGAAGGATCTCTGGCTCGTCTTGACATTGACTCCCGGGGGGCCCGGGGGGCTGAAGGCGCACCCGACGCCGCCCGACCGCTCGATCGGCGCCGTCGAGCCCTACGTCGCGGTGCCGGATTGACCCGGAGCGACCTCCGGCTGCGCCCGCTGCTGAAGGTGTGGGCGCCGCTTGCGGTCACCTTCCTGCTCGTGACCGGCGGCACGCCGGTGATCAATGCGAGCGTGAACCGCCTCCCGGGGCGCGACCACGAGGCGGACCTCGCCGCCTTCGCGCTCTTCCTGACCTGCACGATCGTGCTGCACAGCCCGCTCTTCGTCGCGCGCGAGATCGCGATCAAGCTCTCGGTGGACCGGCGCGGCGCGCGCGTCGCGATGCTCTTCTGCACGTCGGTCGCGGCGGTCCTCGCGCTCTTCGAGTGGCTGATGGGGGCGACCGCGCTCGGCCCCTTCGTGCTCTCCGCCTTCGCCGACGATCCCGCGCTGGTCCGGGAGGCGCACCGCGCCTTCCTCTACATCTGGCCGATGCCGCTCTTCATCGCCGTGCGCGGCGTCTATCAGGCGCACCAGATCCGGGCGGACGACACGCTCTTCGTCGGCCTCGGCACGCTCGCCCGACTCCTCTTCACCGCGCTGCTCGGCCTTGCGATCGCGCCCGACCTCGGCGTCAGCGGTCCGGTGCTCGGCGCGATCTGCATGGTGATCGGCGTCGTCCTCGAGACGATCTTCGCGATGGCGCGCGCCGGGGCGGCCGCGAGGCCGCCCGAGCGTTCGGAGGAGCGGCCCCCGCACCCCCTCACCTTCGGCCTCCCGCTGATGTTCGCGAGCTTTCTCGGGCTGCTCGCGACCCTCTACCACCTCCGCATCGCCGGCATGGTGCCGGCGTCGCTGCAGACCGCGTCGCTGGCGGCCTTCCAGGAGGCGAAGCCGCTCACCTTCGTGCTCGGCTCCGGCGCCGTCGCGCTGCAGTCGCTGACGACCGCGAAGGTGCGCGGGCGCGCCGACGAGGTCCCGATGCTGCGGTTCGCGTGGATCGTCGGCGGGGCGATGTCTCTGGTGTTCGGGCTGCTCGTGTTCACGCCGCTGCGGCGGGTCGTGCTGGTGGACCTGATGGGGGAGGAACCGCACGGGCAGGTGCTCGCGTTCGCGCGACCGACGCTGATGCTGGCGGTCGTCCTGCCGCTCTGGAGCTCGCTGCGCTTCGTGCTGCGCGGCATCCTGATCTCCCGCGGCCACACGCGCGCGATCACGCTGACGAACATCGCGACGCTGCTGCTGCTCTCCGCCGCGGTCGCGATCGGCGTGCGCCCCTTCGGCGTCAACGGCGCGCTGAACGCCTACGCGCTCTGGCTCTTGACGATCGCGATGGAGCTGCTCGTGCTCTGGCGCGCGGCTGCCCGCGGGGCGCCCCGCGGCGAGCTCCTCCCCGCCGCCCCGCGCACGCCGCGGGAGGCGACGGGCGGCTGACTACTTCCCGAGGTCGATCTTGCGCTTCTCTTCGAGGAAGTTGACGAGCATGTGGAACATCGAGTAGCTCTTCGAGATCGGCACCGTGTCCTTCGTGTCGTCGAAGTAGTTGCGCCGGTCGAGGTCGCGGATCTCCGGCATCGACATGCCGAGATGGTCGTGGGCGAAGATGCGGCGCCGCAGAGCGCCGGTCTCCTTCGCGAGCCCCTCGGTCTGAAGGAAGAAGTGGCTGACCGAGTGCATGACGCGGCCGAGGCCCGCGTCGAAGACGACCATCAGGCTCGAGCGGCCGTAGCGGCCGAACATCTGCAAGCTGTCCACGAGCACCGTCGCGCGCACCGGATCGCTCACCTCGAGGGGGAAGGCGGCGATCTCGAGCCACCACTTCGGCGCCACGTAGGGCTGGAAGACCTCCTGCAAGACCGGGTGGCCCGCCGCCGCCTCCTCCGCGATGACGACGTCGTTGCCGGTGGACTGCCGCCCGTACTTGACGACGATGTCGGGGAAGGTGTTGCGCAGCGCGTTGACGACGGCCCAGTCGGTCGTCGCCATGTAGCCGCCGGTCAGCACGAACCACTGGAGCATCATCGACGTCTCGGAGTCGGCGCTCCCCTCGCAGTTGACGAGCACGATCTGCTTCGGATTGAGCCCGTTCTCCTTCACCGTCTGCGCGCGCAGCGCGGCGTGCTCGATCTTGAGGTCCTCGAGGATCAGCTCCACGCGGTCCCACCGCCCCTTCACGGCCACGATGTCGGTGTTGCGCAGCACCTCCAGCATGTCGCGCCGGACGTGGTAGCCGTCCTTGCGCATCCGCTCGCCGGCGTCCTCCGGGTGGATCAACTCGATCGTCGGCCCGTGCTCCTCCCACCACTGCTCGAAGAGCCGCTTGGTCGCGAATTTCTTCTGCGTCATGAAGCGGAGGTTCTTCCGCGCGGCGAGGCGAACGACGGGATGGCGCGCGTCGAACTGCGCGACGAGGATCGGGATCACGCGCTTGTCGTAGATCCGGAAGAGCCCCTCCAAGGCGGCGGCGGCGAGCGTCCAGTCCCGCTCGCCGGAGATCTTCACCAGATCGTCGAAGGCCGCCATGCCGCCGACCCACCCGGCGGCTACGCAGGCCGGCGCGCGCATCTGCCACGCCTTCCTGCCCCCCGGGCCCTCCCCGCGCGCGAGCGCGAGCAGCTCCGGCGCGAGCTCCCGGAGGCGGCGGTCGAGCGTCTCGCGCACCGCCCTCGTCGCGACCTCCGCCTGCGGGTGCTTCAGCAGTTGGCGCAGCATCGCGACCGGCTCGGCGCGATGGATCCGCATCAGCGCCTCGGCCGCCGCATAGCGGACGCGGGAATCCTTGGCGCCGAGCAGGTCGACGAGCGCGCCGTCGGGCGGTGGCGGATCGGCGAGGCCGAGCAGCCGCGCCGCGAAGGCCTGCACCAGCGGATCGCGGTGGCGCAGCAGCGGCTGCGTCGCCGCGGCGGCCCCGGTCACGCCGGCGCCGACGGCGACCCGCAGCAGCGGCAGCGGGCTCTTCGTGCCCTCGAGCCTCAGCGCGAGCGCGCGGTGCCACGCCTCCCGGTTCGTCTCGCTGCCGGCGCGCCCGGCGCGCAGCAGCACGTACTCGGTCTCCGCGCGCTCGAGGAACTCGAGCAGCTCCTCGCGCGCCGAGTCGCTGTCGATCCGCGCGAGGGCGAGCGCGGCGCGCACCTGCACGACCGGCTCCTTGTCCTTCAGGCAGCGGGTCAGCTCCTTCTCGCCCGCCCTCAGGAGGCCGAGCGCGTGGCACGCCTCGGCGCGCTGGTCCTCCTCGTGCGTCCGCGCGAGCTTCTCGAGCGCGCGGACCGCCTCCTCGGTGCCGATCACGCCGAGGGCGCGGATGCCGGGGAGGCGCTCCTCGTCCTTGGTGCGGAAGACCGCGTTCGCCAGCGACGCGGCCGAGCGCTTCGCGTCGAACTCGCCGAGCTTCTCCGCCGCGAGGGTGCGCAGCGCGATCGTCGCGCCATGGAAGATGACCTTCTCGAGCGCGTCGCGGCCCGGCTCGAACGCGATCGGCGCGAGCGCGCGGACCGCCTCCATCTGCACGCCCCAGTCGGGGTCCTCGAGCAGCTTGATGAGCCGCTTCGCCGTCGCCGTGTTCTGCGTCTTGCCGAGTTCGCGGATCCCCTCCTCCCGCTTCTCGGGCTCGCTCGACGCGAGCAGCGCGGCGATGGCCTCGTCCTCTCCTGCCCCTCCCTCCGGCGCCGCAGAGAGGAGCGCGAGCAGCAGCAGGCGACACTTCATCGCCGCCAGAGTATCACCCCCCCGCGGCCCCCCCGGCATCCTTCAGGAACGCGATGACCGCGGCCCCGAGCGCGTCGAGATCGGCCTCGAGCGGCCTCTGGTTGCCGAGGCGGCGGCTGAAGAAGTGGTTGCAACCGGGGAAGAGCACGGGCTCGACGCCGCGTGCGCGGAGGTCGGCGGCGTCGACGAGCGGGTCCTGCTCGCCGGCGAAAGTCCTTAGTGCGTGCGCAAGCGGGGCGAGCAGGGCGAGATCGGGGGAGTCCGTGAACTGTTCGGTGCGGACCGGGCGCCCGAGGATCAGGTTGCTCATGGCGGCGCGGTTGGCGGGCAGGCGCGTCGGCAGCGCGACGAGCGCCGCGCGGGCGATCGCCTCGCCGGCCCGCAGCGCGTGCAGCGTCACGCGCGCGCCGTAGGAGTAGCCGATCGCGAGCACCTCCCCGCCGCCGAGGAAGTCGATCGCTCCGCCGAGGTCGTCGGTGGCGAGCGGGGAGTTCGCCGTGAGCGAGCCGGTGGAGCGGCCGACGCCGCGGAAGTCGTAGCGCAGCGCGCGCAGGCCCGCGCGGGCGGCGGCGCGCCAGAGCGCGACGACGACCGGATGGTCCATGTCGCCCCCGGCGAGGGGGTGGGGGTGGCTGACGACGCAGGGGCGGCCGCCGCCGTCGAGCAGCTCGCCCGAGAGGACGATGTCGCGTCGCGCGCGGGCCGGGAAGGAGACCGGCGAGGGGTTCACGCGGGCGGCTGGATCCGCGCGAGGATGTCGCCGACGTCGATCTCCGGCTCCGCGGGCAGGATCTTCCGGTGGACCACCTGCATCGCCTCGACCTCCTCCGCGAGGGCGAGATAGTCCTCGGCGCCGGCGGAGGCGGGAGCGTAGGCGAAGATGCTCTTGCCGTGGCTCGGCGCCTCGGCGAGGCGGACGTTGTTGCGGATGCGGGTCTGGAACACCTTGGGGCCGAAGTGCCTGCCGATCTCCTCCTGCACCTCGCGCGCAAGCAGCGTGCCGGTGCGGCTCAGCGTCGGCAGGATGCCGGTGATGCGCAGGTTGGGGTTGAGCCGCTTGCGCACCTTCTGGACGACATCGACGAGCTTGCCGACGCCGCGCAGCGCGAGGTACTCGGTCTGCAGCGGCACGAAGACCTCTTCGCTTGCGGTCAGCGCGTTCACGGTCAGCAGGCCGAGGCTCGGCGGGCAGTCGAGGAGCACGTAGTCGGTCGCGGCGTGGGTGCGCAGGTAGCGGTCGAGCGCGTCCTTCAGCAGCCGCTCGCGCCCCATCGTCGTGGCGAGTTCGAGTTCGGCGCCCGCCATGTCGAGGTGGCTCGGCACGAGGCGCACCCGCTCCTCGCCGCTCTCCCGTGCCGCGGCCTCGAGCGGCACCTCCTTCGCGAGCACCTCGTAGAGCGTCGCGCCGCCGCTGCCCGGGTCGATTCCGAAGTGGACGGTGAGGCAGGCCTGCGGATCGACGTCCACGAGCAGCACCGTCCGCCCCTTGCGCGCGAGCGCCGCGCCGAGGTTGGCGACGGTGGTGGTCTTGCCGACGCCGCCCTTGTGGTTGAAGACCGCGATCACCCGCACGGCGACAGTCTAGCGCCTCCGGGGCCCAGACGCCCTACCGGCCCTGCAGCACCGGCAGGTAGCGGTAGAAGGTCTCGAGGGTGAGAACCCCCATGGCGGTCGAGTAGACGCGGCCGCCGATGGAGTCCAGGTTGTCGCACCCCCACGAACCCCTCTCGCAGACGTCCCCCTTCACCTGCGTGTTCGGGATGCCGTCGGTCAGCAGCGGGCGGCTCCACTTGCGCCAGAACGACCCGCCCATCTGGTACATCGCGAGGGAGCCGTAGTACCAGTAGTAGATCGGGTACTCGGCGCCGGCGACGTACTTGATCTTGTTCGCGCGCTCGTCGTACTCGGGGATGTTCTTCAGCAGCGTGTTGGCGGCCCCGATGCAGAAGGGGTGCGAGCGGCGCCGGTCCATCAGGATGTAGCACATGAGGCCGAGCGCGGTCATCGGCGGGCGGGAGGCCTCCCTTGCGTTGTAGCCGGTGAAGTGGTCGTAGGTCTGGCCGCGGCCGACCTCGAAGAAGTAGCCCGGGTCGGTGTTGTAGTACTCCTCGTCCTGCGTGACCGGCGACGAGAACATCTGGAAGAGCGAGAGCGCCCCTTCGAGGCCGCTCGGGTCGACCGGGATGCCGAACTTGCGCGCGGTGGCGATCGCCCACGCGTTCCAGCCGGTCACCGACGTGTCGCCGGGGAACTGGCCGCCGAGGCGGTAGCGCCAGCCGGCGTCGGGGTACTGGATCCGGATGATCTGCTCCACCGAGAGGCGGGTCCGCTCGAGGTACTCCGGGTCCTGCGTCGTGCCGTAGGCCTCGGCGAGGGCGATCGTCGCGATCGGGCGGCTGTAGCCGCCGATCAGGTCCCCCTGCCCCCCGAAATCGCCGTCCGCCCACTGGCGCGCGGCGCAATAGATCTGCGCCCTCAGGATCGTGTCCTTGTACCGGCCCTGCTCGGGGCGGTAGCCGGCGCCGAAGAACGCAAGCAGCGAGATGCCGGTCATGCCGACGTCCCAGTCTCCGAGGCGCGCGCCGATCTGGCACGCCTTGTTGTAGTAGAGTTCGCACCGGTCGATGAAGCGGTCGCCGCTCCACCGGCCGTCGGGGCTCTGGTGGCGCGCGAGCCAGCCGAGGCCGCGTTCCACCGCCTCCTCGGTGAGGCGGGAGATGCCCATCTCCTCCTTGCTCGCGAGCAGCTTCTTGCGCCACTCGTCGCGGCTCAGGAACTGCGGCTTTCGCGCGAAGAAGTCGGCGTTCTTGCCGTACCACTCCATCCAGATCGCGCCGACCGGCGAGAACCGGTGGCCGGTCATCCGCTCCAGCGCGTCGCGCACGTGCTCGATCGTCCGCTTCCCGAAATGCTTGCGCAGCAACTTCAGCGCGAACTGGAAGCCGGAATCGCTGCGGTCGAAGCCGAGGATCTGGCACCCGGCGGCGATCTGCTTCGGCGTCGTCGCCGACTCGAGCTTGTCCTGGAACGACTGGCGCGCCGCGTCGTCGGCGCACTCCCAGAAGGCGATCGCGGCGCGCTTGCGCGGCATCGCGTCCTTCTGCGTGTAGGCGAGGTGCTGGAGCAGCCCCGCGGCCTTCGCGCAGCGGACGAGACCGAGCACGCGGATCACGTAGGGGGGGATGTTGCCCGGGTTGTTCTCGTAGCGCCCGAGCAGCTTCTCGCCGTGCTCCGGCGTGCCGATGCGTCCGAAGCAGTCGGCGGCCAGCGCGGCGACGGTCGCCGACCGCGCCTTCACCATCAGGTTGAGCAGCGCGTCGGCCGCGGCGGCGTTGCCCGCGCCGAGGCGGCCGAGCCCGATGGCGGCGGCGGCGGCCAGGGACTCGTCGCTCGACCCCACGAGGTCGAGCAGGATCGGGATGTGGCTTTGCGGGTCGAAGGCGCACTCCATGATCGCCTTCGCCTTCGCGACGCCGATCTCCCCGGACATCCTGCCCCTCGTCGCCGAGATCACCGTGGCGAGCAGCGCCGGGTTCTTCATCTGGCCGAGCGCCCACGCGCAGAAGTAGGCCAGATCCTGCTCGTCGTCCTCGAGCCCCTTCAGCAGCAGGTCCGTCGCCTCGGCGATCCGCGCGAGGCCGCAGCAGATCGCCGCCGGCACCTTGACGTCCTTCTCCGTGGCACGGAACCCCGACAGGATCGGCCCGTAGTTCGCCGGGTCCGCCTGCTTGACGAGGCCGTAGAGCGCCTCGACGCGGGTCTCCGCCTCGCTGCTCTTCGCGAGTTCCACCAGCGCGCGGCCGGAGGAGGCGTGCTTGACCTCGCCGAGGAAGCGCGCCGCGTTCGCGAGCGCGAACTTGCGCAGCTTCCGCTTGCCCTGCCCGTAGGCCGCCGCGGCCGCCTCGGCGTCGATCAGGTTCGCGACCTCCCCTGCGCGCACCGCGAAGTCGGGCTGCTGCGTCGTCACCGCGCTCTCGAAGAGCAGCGGCACAAACGACGGGTCCTTCGACCGCTCCGCGACATCGAGCGCCTCCAGCCGCGAGAGCAGGCGCTCCGGGTCGCCCCCCTTCAGCTCCTCCTGCGCGGCGGCCACCTGCTTCTCGGTGGGCGGCGGCGGCGCCGGCGGGCCGTCGGCCCAGGCGGGGAGCAGCACAAGGGTCAGCAGGAGGAGTCGTCGCATGGGGGGCGGGTCCGGGGTCCTCGGGCGGTCCTATGTCACGTCATTTCGGGGGGGGCGCAGGGGGGGTGGCCTCGGCGAGTTCCCTCTTCCAGTCGCGTATCCCGCAGAACCACTCGTGGGCGCGGGCGAAGTCGGTCTCCCAGGCGTGGAAGAAGGAGCGGCTCCTTCCCGGGTGGATCCGGAGCACCGTCGGCAGGCCGGCCTTCCCGATCTCGGCGACCGCCCTCTCGGCGTGCTCCTTGAGGCTCTCCCTCTTCTCCTGCGCCTCCTCGCATGCGAGCACCGCGACCCGCAGCGTCTTCGGGGCGCCGATCTTCTGCTTCTGGTCCCAGAGGATGTTGAGCAGCAGCAGCCCCTGGATCTTCCGGTCCTCGGAGAGCGCGAAGCGGGCGGCGAGTTCGCCGCCGTCGGCGAGGCCGAAGATCGAGATCCGGGCCGGGTCGATCGCATAGGCCGCCTGCGCGTGCGCGATCAGCCGCTCGATCGCGGCCAACTCCTGCTTGTTGCCCTGCCACCAGTAGCCGTCGGCGCCGATGATCTCCTGGAACCCCTGCGGGCAGGCGAGCACGGCCCCGGTCGCCTCCGCGAAGGGCGTCAGGAACTTCGCGATCTGCTCCGCGCTGCCCCTCCCGCCGTGGATCGCGACGAAGAGCGGTGCCGGCTTGGCGGAATCGTAGGCGCGCGGCGCGTAGCAGGCGTAGACGAGCGGCGGATCCTTCTTCTTGGGCCCCGGCAACTCCCCCCGCATGTGTCCCGGCTTCCCCTCGCCCGCCCCGAGCGGGGAGGCGAGGAGGGCGAAGGCGAGGGCGGCGCGCAACACCCCCGTAGCGTAACCCAATCCTCCGGAAGAGTCTGCGCCCCGGGCCGCGCTGCGGCCCGCTACGGGCGCTCGGCCCGGTCGCCACCCTTGATGACCTCCCGCATCACGCTCGTCGCGAAGCAGCCCGACGGCAGGTGGAACTCGATCCGGTAGCCGGCGGGGTCCAACTCGGCCAGCGCCACCTCGCGGAGCGGCATCCGCAGAGGGCGCCTCTCGCCGCGGATGCGCAGTCCGCCGCCCACGTCGAGATCGAGCCCCTCCATGCCCGCCTCCCGGAGCACCGCCTGCTCCGCCGCGCCCGGCAGCGCCTCGGCCGGCGGCGTCGCCGTCCCGAAGATCGGCCCGCTCGGCGAGATCTCGAACGCGGCGCAGCGGGGCGCCTCGACGCCGGGGTCTTTAACGCGGAAGAGCGCACCGTTGCGATGGAGGTAGGCCCAGTCGCCCTGCTGCACGCGGTCGAGGTCGCCGATGCGCCGGTCGAGCACGCGGTTGAAGAGTTCGGACTGGAACGACGCGAGGTACATCTGGCGCATCCGCTTCGGGATCGAGAAGTAGGCCCGCTCGTAGTCGCCGAAGCGGATCAGCGCGTGCAGGCACTTCTTCTCGGTGCGGTGCTTCATCGGCATCGCGTCGTAGGCCTCCTGCACGCGACCGGCATTGAAGAGTTCCCGCGCCTCGTGCAGGCGCGGGTCGCGCTCGAGCCCCGGCGGCCCGCCGACGAGGTGGTGCACGAAGGCCTCGTAGTCGCGCCGCACGATCGCCTCGCCGCAGAGGTGGCCCTGCCCGCGGGTGCCGAACCGCTGTTCGCCGAAGTAGTTGGGGGCGCCGCGGCGTACGAGCACGTCGAGGATCGCCTCCGCGCGCTCCACGGCATCGGCCTCCGCCCCGCGCACGACCAGCGAGAAGCGGTTGCCGCGCAGATGGCCGAGCCGCAGCTTGTTCGTGTGCCGCTTCGCCTCGAGCACCGACAGCCCCGGCACCGATAGCTCCTTCGCGCGCTCCTCCGCCTCCCCCGGCACGCAGATCCACTGCGTCGTGATCGCGCGCGCGTCCTTGAGCCCCGCGTAGCTGACCGACCGCTCGTCGACGCGCAGCGCCGCCGCGATCCGCCGCACCGCCTCGAAGGTCGCGATGCCGCGCTTCCAGACGCGCAGGTAGAGGTGCTCGCCCTCGCCGCACGGCAGGTAGAGGGGCACCTCGTCGACGCGGAAGTCCTCCGGCGAACGCTTGAGTTCGCCGCCGGTGCCGGGCAGCGTCGGGGTCAGCAGCGCGAGGGGCACCTGCGGAGTCTACGACGGGGGGGCAGCAGTCGCGCGGGCCGGATCGCGCGGGCCGCGACCGCCACGGCGCGCGGTTACGATCAGGGGAGTGAGAGTCGTCGGCTTGGCGGTTCTGCTCCTGCTGGGGGCGGGTGCGGTGCTCTTTTGGTCGCACCGGGCGGCCCCTCCCCCAAGCCCCCTCCGATTCATCGGCTCGGCCGCCTGCCGCGAATGCCACGACGAGCGCTACGGGACATGGCTTCAGACCGCGCACGCCTACTCGCTGCGAGCGCCCGAGGAGGGGAGCGTCGAGGGCGACTTCCACGGCCGTCCTGTCGAGGCGCCCTACTTCGTCGCGACGCCCTACCGCAAGGGTGCGGAGTACTGGATGCGCGTCGAGGGGCGCGACATGCGCGCGTCGGGCGACTATCGCGTCGACCGCGTGATCGGCCGCAGCTTCGAGCAGGCCTACCTGCTGCGCAGCCCGACCGGCGAGTGGCGCGTGCTGCCGATCTGCTGGAGCATCGAGCGCAAGGAGTGGGACCTGACGCATGAGGTGCTCTCCGACATCACCGGCCACGTCGGCGCCATCCCCGACACCTACGACACGCGCAACCACGTGTTCAACCACGGCTGCGGACAGTGTCATGCCACGAACTATGACGTCGGCCACGATCCCGCGACCGGCGCCTACGCATCGACCTTCCTCGAAGGCGCGGTCTCGTGCGAGTCGTGCCATGGCCCCGGGTCGCTCCACGCGGAGGTACACCGGAAGGGGGGGGGCGCGGGGGGGGAGTTGTTGAACCCGGCTCGCGACCTCGACGCGAGGCAGATCCACGAGAGCTGCGGCCGTTGCCACTACATGCACGAGTGGCGCTATGCGATCGACGCCGACCCGCGCGTCGGCTACCCGGAGATCTCGGTCTCGCAGAACGACGACCGGCCCGGATTCTTCGCCGACGGGCGTCTCGCCGGGCTCAACTACCACGGCTCGACCCAGCGCCAGAGCGCCTGCTACCTGAAGGGGCAGATGAGCTGCCTCTCCTGCCACAAGCTGCACGGGGGCAAGCCGTGGGCGATGCGCTGGCGCGAGAACGACGACGCGCAGTGCAACCAGTGCCACGCCGACGTCGCCGGGCAGGGGAACGCGCACACGCACCACACCGACCTGCGCTGCGTCGATTGCCACATGCCGCGCTTCCTGACCGGCGTGTTGCATTTCATGCGCGACCATTCGATCCGCAGCCCCGATCCGGCCCTCACCGAGCGCTTCGGGGAGGCGGATGCGCCCAACGCTTGCAACACCTGCCACAAGACCGAGGGCGCCGCGTGGGCGCGGGAGTGGCGCGACCGGTGGTGGGGGCCCGCCGAGGGCGCGATGGCGGAGGAGGTCGCCCTCGTCGTCGCGCTGCGCGGCGGCGCGGCCTCCGTCCCGACGGCCGATCTCGCGAGGGTCGCGCTCCGGGCGGAGAGCGGGATCTTCTTCCGGAACACCGCGGCGCGCGAACTCGCCGCGCGGCCGCGCGACCCCGAGGCGCGGAGGGCGGTGCGCACGCTGCTCGCCGATCCGGACCCGGAGGTCGTGCAGACCTGTTGCCTCGGCATCGGCACCCACCCGCACGGGGACCAGGCGGCGGCGCTTCTGCCGCTGCTGACGCACGCGGTGCGCACCGTGCGCGTCGAGGCGGCCTACGCACTGGGCCGGTGCGGCTACCGCGGGGCGACCCCGGATCTCGAGCGCGCCTACTCCGATGCGCTGCGGATGCTGGTGAGGCAGCGCCGCCTCGTCGCGACGATGGAGCCGATCGTCATGATCGCCGAGATGCTCGGCCGGCACGATGAGGCGGAGCGCCACTTCCAGGATCTGCTCCAGATCGACCCCTACCCCGCCGGGCGCTGGCCGCGCCGCGGCATCGATCTGCTGCACGCGAGCGCGCGGAGGCTGACCGACCGCGGGCTGCACGCGGACGCGATGTCGGTCTACGCGCGCGCCCGCGACCTCAGCGGGAGGGAGATGCCGGAGCTTCTCCCCATCGACTCCGCGGACAGCATGGTCGGCGCGGGCCTGCCCGACCAGGCGGCGCGCAACTGGAACGAGGTTCTCCGCGGTTGGCCGAAGGAGAGCCCCATCTACCGCATCGCCGCGGCGCGGCTCCAGGCGACGGCCGGGGACACGACGGGCGCGATCGCCGCGCTGGAAGCGCTCGCCGCCGAACTGTCGCGCGAACCTTCCGGAGGCAAGGTGCTGCACCGCGTACGCTACGCGATGCGGGTCGTCTCCGGGGGGTAGGAGTCGCCGTGCTGTCGCCCGGCTCGACTCGCTCCTATCGTCGTTTCCCGGTTGCGGCGATGGCGCTTGTTTCGTCGAGATCGTCGAAACCGATCCGGACGAGAGCGAAGCCGATCGCCTTCAAGCCCCTCGGAGCCTATCCGGACACCAGGCGCGACAGCCAACCCTCTGTGCCAACGTAGCTGAGACGCCGACCCCCTTCGCAATCACTGTAGAGGGTGGGGGGCTTGACCCATGAGTTCTTCTAGTTCTGATTCTTCCTCTTCCTCTTTCGCCGGGGAGGGAACGGAAGGAGCCCGTAGGGGGACTGTACGTCCCTCCCCGGCGGCGCGCCCCGCGCCGCCGCACTTCTGCGCTGACGAGGGGTACGACTACCCGCAGGTGCGCGATCTGGCCGCGGACTACGGCTACACGCTCCACATCAAGAGCCGCGGCGACCAGGCGCGGGATCTCATGGCTCTTCCACGCTACAGGGCCCGGCGTTGGGTGGTGGAGCGGGCGTCCTTGTGGCTGAACCGTTTCCGCCGCCTTCTCGTTCGCTGGGAGAAGAAGGCCGACAACTACTTGGCGATGTTGCACTTCGCATGCGCCTGGAGCACCTTCCGCGCCTCGGGACTCTTCGGATAGGCTGTAGGCCGCGATGAACGCGAGGCAGCGTCGCACTCTCCTCCTCGCCCTTGCGAGTGGTTTCGCAATCAGCGTCGTCGCAGCGCTTCACTGGGGGGAGCCGCCCCCGTCACGGGGCCACCCGCGCTCAAGGTCCAGCCCACCCGAACCCGGTCGCGTGGCAGGTCGCGATGAGCCGCAGGGCGACGCGGCGGTTCCCGCGGAGAGCGACGCAAACTTGGAGACTTGGCGCGGCAACACGTCGGTCGAGGGCACTGTCGTGAACCGCGATGGACTCCCCATCGGAGCAGCCCTCGTTCGCTGCCTCGCAGAGGGATTCACTGTGGCGTCGGACGAGGAGTTCTCTCTGCATTCCACGCGGTCCGACGAGGGCGGGCGCTTCCTCATTCAAGGCCTCCCGGAGAGGCCGTCCTACGTGGTCTCCGCGTACACGCGCGGCGCCTTCGGCCAGACGGCTGTTGCCCTCCGCGAGGCAAGGGCAGCGCAGGTGGAGGTTCGCATCGACAGCGTGGTCTACGAGCGGCTCTCCCTGTTCGATGAGGAGGGACAGCCCGTCGAGTGCGAGGGCCTCGCTGTGGTGCTCGACCGTGGCTCTGCGCTGTGGAACAGCGGCAGGCCGATGCGCCACGAGCGCACATGTGAACTGCCGCACCTGGGATTCGGGAGTCTGGAGGGGCTGGCGCGGAACGAGATCGCTGCGATCTACCTCGATGGGAGCATTTCGAAGAGGCCCTGGGTGCTGCGCCTGCCCTCATTTGAACCTCAGGAAGTCCCTGCGGTTCTATTCGCGTGGGAGGCGTGGCCCGCATCGACTCGCGTCACGCTCCGGCGCGGACCCCAGCCGCCAGCCGTGATCTGGCGGATAGAATTCCCCGAGATCGAATACCCCAAGGAATGGGGCGCGCCCGATCCCGCCCTCGGGTTATGGGTGCGCGTGTTCTTCGGCGACAGCAAGATCGTGCAGCATGCGAGCGCTCGCAACCCCATCGTAGCGCAGCGGTCCGACGGGCCGATTCGCATCTCACAAGAGGGGTTTCCCGAGTTGACGTACACCCTCCACGGCAAAGACGGCAATCGCAGCGTGCGGCCGGCCTTTCCCGAGTGTGGATACCTAGAGCTGCTCTACACGCCTGCTTCTCCGGGGAGAGGCGATCCGCCAGCCGAGGGCTTCCTTGTCCTCGAGTCTTGGCCGCACGTCAGCGGAGTTATTGCATATCCTGGCTGTGTACGGTTCCGACCGCTCCCGCTGGGAGAGTACAACATCGTACACTTCCGGAGCGGCGGAGGGGCGCGCACGGACAGAAACTACGGACCGATCAAGGTTCGCACCGGATTGAACCGGCATGATCAGCGGTAGAGCGACTACCCTCGTCCTCTTCGCGGCCCCATGTTCGACGTCCATCGCGGAGCTTCCCTCCGCGGGAAGAGCGGTAGTAATGAGCCAGGCTCAGCGAAGCGAGAGGATCTCCGGCGGGGGGGGGTCGGCGGCCTCCTGAGAGCGGATCCAGAGGGCGAAGACGCGGCCGGCGGGGGACTCGACGAGCAGGATCAGCGTCTCGATCGAGAAGCCGTCGCGCTTGCCGCGCAGGCGCGTCGCCGTCACCCGCTTCGCGCCGGGGATCGTCGGCGGGGCGACCGCCTCACGCGCGGGCTCGGTGTGGTCGGTCGCGAAGGAGCCGAAGAAGACGTCGATCCACTTCGCCGGGTCGAACATCTCGCGGATGCCGTACTCGAAGAGGCGGACGCGGAGGTGCTGGTTGCGCCCGGGACCCGTCCGCTCGAAGGCGACGCGGATGCCGGGGTCGGTGCCCGTGTCCACGTCGAGGCGCCGGAAGCCACCGGGTTTGGTCAGGTGGAAGCCGAACTCCTCGCTGTCGATCGACGTCTCCGCCTCGGCGGCCGACTCCTCGGGGGGCAGGGGGGCCACCAGCAGCGAGAATCCGTCGCGAAGCGTGCGCAGGCCCTGCGCGCAGGTCGGCTCCTCCTCGGTGCCCTCGCCGTAGATGGTCTCGATCCTCTCGTACCAGGTCGCCCTCGCGAAGACCGCCGTGACCCTGCGGCGGCAGAGCGTGCCGCCCAGGGTGACCTCGTGCTCGTAGACCCTCCCCCCCTGGCCCCCCCACGATCCCTCCGCGGTCTTCTCGATCGCATCCTTCGGTGCGCCGGGGAAGCGGTAGTGCTCGGCGCGCTTCCGGAACTGCTCGTCGAGATCGACGACGGCGTCCTTCGCGAGCCGCTCCGCGACGATCTGCACGTGCGCGTGGGCGATGCCGTCGACGCGGAAGACGAAGTGCATCGTCCCCTCGCGGCGGATCCAGCTCTGCGGCAGCGTGCCGCGCACGCGGAAGTTGAGCGCCTCCTCGCGCAGGATCTCCGGATCGGCCGCGAATGCGGCGGTCGCGGCGAACAGCAGCAGCAGGGGCGCCCGCACCTGCGCCTACTTGAGCGTCTTGAATTCCTTCAGGAAGAGGTCGACCTGCCGCTTCCACATGTTGACCGCCTCGCTGCCCTGCAGGAAGATCTCGATCTGGTACTGCCGCTCGTTCTTGCAGTCGAAGAGGATCCAGATCGTGCGCTCGTTCAGCGCGCGCTTGCCGACGAGGTCGATGCGGATGCACTCCTTCGCCTTGACGGCTTCCTTCGACAGCGGGAACTTGTAGTTCTTGTCGATCTCGGGCTCCTTGGACTGCTTGCCCTCGTAGAGCTTCTTGAAGTTGTCGAGCTTGTGCTGCAGGAGCTGCTCGATCGTCCACTGCTTCGCCGCATCGGTCTGCGCGGAGATGCGGATCGTGATGCGGTTCTGGTCGCGCGCGCGCTCGAACTTCAGCTTGACGTTGTTGGAGTCCTTCTCGGCGGGCGTGAGGGTGTCATAGGGGATGTTCAGCAGGTCGTCGGGCTTCACGCACTCGAACTTCCACAGCGCGTCGGCCTCGAACTTGAACCGCTCCGTCTTCAGCTTCTCCGGGTCGATCTTCTCCTCCTCCTTCTTGCCGGGGCCGGCGGCGCCGCCGGGGCCGCCGGGGGCGTCGCTGCCGCCGGCCTCCTTTCCCGCATCGACCTTCTCGACGCGCAGGAAGTCGAAGGAGTTGCGGATCTCGTCGATCTCCTCGGCGAGCTGCTGGTCCGCGACCGCGATGTAGGAGCGCTGCACGAGGTGGACGTAGAGGTACTTGCCCTGCTTCGCGAGCGTGTAGGTGATGCGGTGGATCCCGGCCTCGTAGTCGCCCTGCACGTCGACGGTGTAGCAGTCGACCGCCTTCTCCCCCTTGCCGAGCTTGCCCTGCGTCGCGGTCCTTTCGCGCGGGTTGGCGAGGTTGCCGTCCCAGGCGGAGCCCCACTTCGCGGCGATCTTGTCGAGGTTGGCCTTCAGGAACTCCTTCGGCAGCGGCCAGGCGATGATCGAGTAGTGCGCGGCCGCCGGCGGATCGCTGTCCGCGAAGGGGGAGTGGAAGTAGGCGCGGATGTGCGGCTGCTCCGCGTCCGCGGGCATGACCTTCCAGTCCGTCGTGTTCGCAAGGGTCACCGTGAAGTTGAAGGCCTCGTCGGTGACCGTCCCGTCGGGGAGCGCGCGGACGCCGGCGCAGACCGCGACGAGCATGAGCAGAGCGCGACGCATGTTGACCTCCGTGGGACCCGTCACTCGGGCTTGAGCTTCAGGCCCTTGCCGAAGAGCTTGACCCCGTCCGCGAAGACCTTGTCCCCGCGGCCCCTCGTTTCGATCTCGATGATCGTCCGCCAGCCCTTCCCCTCGGACAGGAGCCCGGTGAAGGTGCCGCGGAACTTCTCGACGCTGCCCTCGATCTCGTCCCATCCGTCGCCGCTGATCGAGCCGATCCGGACCTTCTGCGGCTTCGCCGGGAACTTCGCGCCGCGCGCGCGGTTGACCCAGTTGCTCTTCCAGGTCTCGAAGTCGACCTTCTTGTCCTGGAACTCCTTGTTCTGGTCGCCCACGGCCCTGAGGCTCGCGTTGATCATCTTGATCTCGATCCAGTTGTTGTTCTTGTCCTGCGCCGCGAGGACGATCGTGTGCCCCGACTTCATCTTGTCGGTCAGCTTGACGAAGCCGGGAGGGACGACGTACTCGACGTTCAGCGTGTACGCCTTGCGGCCGGTGTCGGTCTTCGACGTCGTGAGCTTGCGCGCCTCCTTGTTGGCGGGGTCGCTCAGCGTGTCGTCGAGCCGCACGCGCTCCCCCTCGAACGTGTTGTAGAAGTAGGCGGGCGGCTTCGCGCCCGACGTGATGAACTCGAACCCGTCCACGACCTGCTTGTAGGCGGCGACGAGCTCGGGATCGTCGGAGACGTCGGGGCGGAAGTGGGCGCGCACGACGTAGATGTTGGGCGAGATGAGCCCGATGCGGCCGCGCACGACCGTGGGCTTGTGGTCCGGCACCTTCGCCGTCTTGTCGCCGCGGCGCACCTTGTCCTCGGCCTCGCGCACCTCGCGGATCTCGTCCATCGTGAGGCTGCGGTACTCGTAGTTGCCCGACTTCTCGGCGCCGCCGAGCAGCACGCTCTCGTCCACCTTCGGCGTGATGTTGCCGCGCGACTGCTCGCCGTAGAACTGCACGAAGAACCCGTCGTTGTCGGCGAGGCGCTTCAGCACGTCCGTCGGCGTGTCGGTCGTGAAGACCGCGGGGTTGCTGACCTCGATCTTCCAGAACTCCACGGCCATCAGGTCGCTGCCGTCATCCGCCCGGGCGCGGATCTGCAAGCGGAGTTGGATGCCGGGCTGCCCCTCGTGGGTCACGACCCACGAGTCGGGGAAGGTGACCGTAAAGTTGCCCTCCTCGTCCTTGTACTCGCGCGGCTTCCCCTCCGCGAGGCCGGAGGGCTTCCGCTCCTCCGGCGCGGGCGACGACCCGTTTCCGCATCCGTCGTCGCACCCGCACCCGTCGTCACAGCCGCACCCCTCGTCGCAACCGCATCCGCCCTGGAACCGGATGTTCTCCCACATCCGGTCGATCACCTCCGCCGCCTCCGCCTCGGCGCCGTTCGTGCAGACCTCGGTCGCCTGCACGAAGACGCCCTCCCGCAGCGCGGCGCGGCCGCGGTAGTGCAGCAGCACCGGCGGGGCACCCGCCTCGGCGGCATCCACCGCCCCGGCGCAGGTGTATCCGGAGGCCGGCGCGCCGCCGAGCAGCGCCGCCTCCTCGCGCGCGAACGGCGCGGTCATGCGGTCGAGCATGCGCCGGGACAGGTGCTCGCGGCCGGCGAGCCAGCGGCCCGCGTTGAACTCGCGCGCAGGCACCGCCTCGACCAACACGCGCACCACCTTGCCGGGGGCCACCGCGTAGCGCCCCGCGAACTTCGTCGCGCCGCGCTCCAGCGCGATGTCGCGCGTCCACCCGTCGGGCACCGAGATTCTCAGTCCGAGCGCCTCGTCCGCGAAGTCGTCCGCCCGGGCGGCGGGAAGCAGGGCGAGGCAGAGGAAGAGGAAGGCGGTCGAACGCATCAGCACTCCTTGGCCGGGGGGGTCGGTCTCCCCTTCAAGGATACGACGCGAAGGGCATGCCGTGTAGATGATGCCCGGGATCAGGCGGAGGGGTCGGGAGGGGGCGCCGGGGGAGGGGGGGGATCGGCGGGGATCCCCGGCTCCCCCCCGGCGCTGTCACCGTCGGAGGCCACGACCGCGGCCGAAAGGAGACGGTCGTCCTCGCGCAGGTTCATCACCCTCACCCCCTGCGTGTTGCGCCCGATGCGGGAGATCTCGCCGATCCGGGTCCGGATCAGCATGCCGTGGGCGGAGACGAGCACGACCTCTTGGTCCTCGTCCACGACCGCGACCGTGACGACCGGGCCGTTCCGCTCGGTGGTCTGGATGTCCTTGAGCCCGAGCCCGCCCCGGGTCTGCGGCCGGTACTCCTCGAGCAGCGTCCGCTTGCCGTAGCCGTGCTCGCAGAGGGTCAGCAGCGACGCGCCGGGGCGCACGACGCCGAGGCCGACGACGCCGTCCCCCTTGCGGAGCTTGATCCCCCGGACCCCCCGCGCGGTGCGCCCCATCCGGCGGGCGTCGCCCTCCGGGAAGCGGATCGCCATCCCCGCCCTGGTCGCGAGGATGACGTCCTCGCCGCCGGAGAGGAGGTCGGCGCCGACGAGCAGGTCGCCCTCGTCGAGGGCGCAGGCGATGATGCCGGTCTGGCGGGCCGCGTTGCGCAGGAGCGACAGCGTGACCTTCTTGACGATGCCGCGCCGGGTCGCGAAGAGCAGGTCTCGGTCGTCGAACTCGACGATCGAGAAGGCGCTCGTGATCGTCTCGTCCTCCCGGAGTTCGAGCAGGTTGTGGATGCTCCGCCCGACGCTCGTGCGGCCCAGTTCGGGCACCTCGAAGACCCGCTTCGCGAACGCGCGGCCGAGGCTCGTCAGGAAGAGCAGCGTGTCGTGGCTGTGGGCCGACCAGAGGTGGGTGATGAAATCCTCCTCCTTCGTGTCGGCGCCGATGATGCCGCGCCCCCCGCGCCCCTGCGCGCGGTAGGTCGCGAGCGCGGTCCGCTTCAGGTAGCCGCCGCGGCTCATCGTGACGACGACCTCGCCGGGGGCGATCAGCTCCTCGCGGTCGAACTCGCTCGCCTCGGCGGCGATCTCGGTCGAGCGCTTGCGGCCGTGCTTCTCCTTGATCGCCTCGAGCTCCTCGACGATCACGTCGAGCACCCGCTGCTCCGAGGCGAGGATCTCCCTGTAGTAGGCGATCTTCCTGCGCAGGTCGTCGAGCTCCTCCTCGAGTTTGCGACGCTCGAGCCCGGTGAGCCGGGCCAGCGTCATGCGCAGGATCGCGTCCGCCTGCTTGTCGCTGAATGCGAAGCGCTCGACGAGGCGCGCCTGCGCGATCTCCGGGTTGTCGCTCGACCGGATCGTCTCGATGATCGCGTCGATCAGGTCGAGCGCCTTCAGGAGCCCCTCGACGATGTGCGCGCGCGCCTCGGCCTTGTCGAGCAGGAAGCGCGTCCGGCGCCGGATCACGTCGACCCGGTAGTCGCGGTAGCAGCGGAGCTGCGACTTCAGGTCGAGGGTCTCCGGCCGCCCGTCCACGAGCGCGATCGCGTTGACGCCGAAGGTCTCTTGCAGCGGCGTGTGCTTGTAGAGCAGGTTCTCGGTGACCTGCGGATCCTCCCCCTTCTTGAGCTGGATGTAGATCCGGTAGGGGTTGGTCCGGTCGGCGAAGTCCTCGATCCGGGCGATCCCCGGCAGCACGCCGTCCTTCACGAGCTGCGCGATCTTGTCGATGATCACGTCGCGCCGCGGCGGGTAGGGGATCTCCTCGACGTGGAGCGCCCAGCGGCCGCTCGGCTCCTCCTCGGTGCGGATCTTCGCGCGCACGATCAGCCGCCCGCGCCCGGTCGCGTAGGCGTCGATGATGCCGCTCGTCCCGCAGATGAGGCCGCCGGTCGGGAAGTCGGGCCCGGGCAGCACCTCCATCAGCCCCGCCAGCGAGACCTCCGGGTCGCGGATGAAACGGATCAGCGCGTCGGCGACCTCGCCCGGGTTGTGGGGCGGCAGGTTGCACGCCATGCCGACGGCGATCCCGATCGATCCGTTGACGAGCAGGTTCGGGAAGCGCCCGGGCAGCACGGTGGGCTCGGTGCGCGACTCGTCGTAGTTGGGGATGTAGTCGACCGTGTCGAGTTCGAGGTCGGCGAGCATCTCCATCGCCGCCGAGGTCAGGCGCGCCTCGGTGTATCGCATCGCCGCCGGCGGGTCGCCGTCCACCGAGCCGAAGTTCCCCTGCCCCTGGATCAGCGTGACGCGCATGTTGAAGGGCTGGGCCATCCGGACCAGCGTCGGGTAGATCACCGATTCGCCGTGGGGGTGGTAGTTCCCCGACGTGTCGCCGGCGATCTTCGCGCACTTGCGGTACTTGGCCCCCGGCCCGAGGTTCAGGTCGTTCATCGCGACGAGGATGCGCCGCTGGGAGGGCTTCAACCCGTCGCGCGCATCCGGCAGCGCCCGCGCGACGATGACCGACATCGCGTAGCGCAGGTAGCTCGTCTTCATCTCCTCCTCGATCAGCAGGTCCTTGATCCTGTCGGGAGGGTCGCGTCCGGTCCCGCCGGGTGCGGACTGCGGCTCCGGCGGCTCGCCGCCGTCGCCCTCTCCGCTCTCCTCGGGCTCGGTCTCTTCCGGATCTGCCATGGCGGGTGGAAACACGGCATGCTATCACGATCCGCATTGTTGGTCAAGGTAGTCCGGCGCTGTAAGTGCCTTATCTCCAAGGACTAATGTCGATCGGTCGGTCGAATCGCGGCGTGGGGCTGGTCCGGTCGGCCGCTAGGCTTCACCCCCGCCAGTTCCCACCGCCTGACCTGCCGCCGCCAGCGCCCGCACTCGCCACCGCCGCCGGCCGGGCGGCCAGGCGCCCGCGCCGGAGCGGCCGTCGCGACGAGCGATCGCATCAGCGTCGGAGTACGGCCGAGGGTGGCCGGAGGGTGGTCGGGGGTGCTACGATCCGCAATCATGCGCCGCCTCCTGTCGATCGCCTTGGCCACCCTCTCGGTCGCGCTGCCTGCCTCCGCGCAAGGGCCGAAGGCGGAGAAGGGGGACAAGGGGAAGCCGGCGGCCGGCCCCGATCCCCGCTACGAGAATCCGGAACTCGGGATCAGCTTCAACGGCGTCTACGGCTGGGAGGTCAAGCGCGCCGCCGGGTCGGGCGCCTGGACCGAACTCGTCCGCTACAGCGATACCGCGCTGGACGCCGTCGTGACGCTGCTCGTCCGGACGAACAGCTACGGAAACCTCGAGGAGATGCGCCGTGCCCTTCAAGAGGAGTTCAAGGACCGCGGGGGGGAGCCCGCCGTCGGGAAGCCGGTCTACAAGGAGATCGCGCAAACGGACGTCGAGATGCGCGGCGGCCTGAAGCTGCAAGGCATCGAGGTCGAAGCGGTGGAACTCGCGCTGACCGAGGAGGGCAAGAAGCGCGAGACCCAGCTCGTCGTCCGGAGCTACTTCGGCGCGAACCGCCTCTTCCGCATCCTCTGCGAGGTGCGCCGGAGCCGCGCGAAGAAGGTGCGCGATCTGCTCGACCGCGCGCTCGTCAGCCTCGCCGTCGTCGCGAAGGACGAGCAGACGGCGCGCGGGACGCCCTTCCAGAGCGTGCGCGGGAACTGGAGCGCGCTCGTCCCCGACGGGTTCTCGGCCGTCCTCGGGCCCTCAAGCTGGAACTCCGACATGATGTTCGAGGAGGCGAAGTCCAAGCTCTCGATCCTCGTCTACGCCTATGCGTTCCCCGGCTCCGCCCGCGACCATCTCGAAGAGCTGCAAGACCACTACCGGGACGGCACCTTCAAGGTGACGCAGGAGGAGGCGAAGGTCTTCTCCGGCGACGGGTTCCACGCGCAATTGGCAAAGAGCGACCGGCTGACGATCATCTCCGCGGCGGTGCTCGGCGGCCAGGTCTACCGGGTGCACACGAACGCGCCGCCGGACCGCGCCGCGGACGCGCAGCGCGTCCATGACAAGTTCCTCGCCACCTTCCGGGCGGGCAAGTAGGGCGGGCGCGGCGGATGGCCACTGCGAGCAGGGACGAGATCGCCGCGAAGGTCCGGGAGATCTTCGAGAAGGCGCTCCGCATCGAGGCGGCGAAGCTGACCCACGGGGCCGCGCTGAAGGAGGATCTGAACCTCGACAGCCTCGACCTGATCGAGGTCGTCTCCGAGGTCGAGGACGCCTTCGACGTGCAGATCGCCGAGGAGAACGTCAAGGGCATCACGACCTTCGGCCAGATCGTCGACGGGCTGCACGCCGCGCTGGAGGCGAAGGGGGTCGCGTAGCGCCCGGCCGCACACCGTTCCTGCTGGCGCTGGTCGTGCTGCGCGCGGGCGCCTGCTTGGCCGACGAGCCGCCTCCCGAGACCGCGGGGAGGGCGGCCGAGCGCGTGCTCGCGGCGCTTGCCGCCGGCGATGAGGCCGCGCTGACGGCGCTCGCGCGGGGGACGGAGCCCGACCCTTGGGTTGTCGCCGACGAACTCTGTGCGTTGGGCCGCCACGACGCAGCGGAGGCGCTCGCTCGCGCGGCGCCTCACGGCACCGCCGCAAAGCTGCCAGCCTACGTCGCGGCGCGAAAGACCGCGGGGGAGGATGGGGCGCTGCGCGCGAAACTCGCCGCGCTCGAGGGCGCCGGAAATGAGAAGGTTCTCGAACTGACCGAGGGTCTCGCCCCGACCGGCGTCGTCCCGATCCGGATGCTCGCGCGGCGCGGCTACGCGCTGCGCGCGCTCGGGCGCCCCGCCGAGTCGGCGCAGGTGCTGCGGGCGACGGCGCGCGCCGCCGAAGGGCTCGGCTGGCTCGCCGGCGCGGCGCATCTCTTCCACGAGAGCGCGACGAGCTTCGACGCGCACGCGGACTACCGGAACGCACTGGAGGAGTGGGAGCGTGCCATCGCACTCAACGACGGGATCGACGACCGGGAGGGTGTCGCCGCGGCGCTGCTCAACGGCGCGGGCATGCGCATCCGCCTCGGGGATCTCGTCGTCGCCGCGGAGCGGCTGGAGCGGGCGCGCGAACTCTTCGCCGCGCTCGGGAACGAGGGCGGCGTCCTCGCGGCGCTCGGCAACCTCGCCCATGTCCACATCGCAAGCGGGCGCCATGCGAGCGCGATCGCCTCCCTCGAGCCCGTGCTCGAAGCGATGCGGCGGCGGCAGGACGGAGCCGGGACGGCGACCGTGCTCGCCATGATCGGGGACGCCTGCCAGCGGATCGGGGAGACCGAGAGGGCGATATCGTGCGACGAGGAGGCGATTCGGATCGCCGAGCCGCTCGGGTTGAACCGGATCGTCGCGGTCGCCCGGCTGAATCTCGGCCGCGTGCTCTACGAACGCGGCGACCACGCGCGGGCGCTCGACTGCTACGAGCGCTCGATTGCGCTGAGCGAGGCGGCGCAGGATCGCCACACCTTGGCCAACGCGCTCAACAACATGGGCAACACCTACTTCAAGCTCGGGGACTCGCGGCGGGCGCTCGGGATGCATCGGAAGGCCCTCGCGCTGTTCGAGGCGATCGAGGACCGCGAGGGCGTCTGGGTGGCGCTCGGCAACATCGGCAACGCGCACGAGCATTTAGGCGAGATCGACGAGGCGGTCGCCTGCCAGCAGCGGTCGCTCGCGCTGGCCGAGACCGCCGAGAACCGCACGGGCATCGCTCGGGCGCTCGTCAACCTCGCGAATCTCCGCAGCCGGCGGGGCGACCACGCCGCCGCGCTGAGGCTCCACGTGATTGCGCTGCCGCACAAGGAGGCCACCGGGGACGTCGCCGGGACGGCGCTTGTCCTCGGCAACATCGGCCTCTTCCAGCAGAAGCTCGGAATGCACGCGGAGGCGCTCGCATCCGACGGCCGCGCCCTCGAACTCTCCCGCGCGGCGGGCGACAGCAGGGTGGAAGTGAAAACCCTTCAGCAGCTCTCGGCGTTGCATCTCGCCATGGGGCGACCCGACGAGGCGCTGCGCTCAGCGGAGGAGGCGCTCGCGCGGCTCCCGGTGCTGGTCCAGGGGCTCGGCGACGAGCAGGGGGCGCTGGCGCGCGGGCAGTACGGCGAACTCTTTACGGCCGGGGCGCGCGCCGCGCAGCGCCTCGGCGACGTCGCGGCGGTCTGCCGCTTCCTCGAGAGCGGCCGCGCCGGGGCGCTGCTCGAGTCGCTCGGCCTGCGCGGAGCGCTCCGGGCGACAGAGATTCCCGAGGCGCTCCGGCGCGAGGAGGCGGGGGCGCGTGCCGACGAGGCGGAGGCGACCGCGCGGCTGCGCCGGGCCGCCGCCAAGGACCTCGACGAGGTGAAGGCGGCGAAGGCGCAACTCGAGGAGGCCCGCGCGCGCATCCGCGAGGCGATCGCGCGCATCCAGCGCGAGGCCAAGCGCGAGGCGAACCTCCTCTATCCGGAGGCGCGCTCCCTCGAGGAGATCCGGGGTGGGCTGCGGGAGGGGGAGGCGCTCCTGCTCTACGGCGCGCCGGAGGAGTTCGCGTTCGCGCTCGTCTGCACCGCGGAGCGGGCGCGGGTCGTGCCTCTCGTGGCGGACAGGATCGGACCGGCGGTCGAGGCGCTCCGCGTCCCCGACGAGGGTGCCGATCCGACGGAGGCGTGCCGGACGCTCAGCGACCTGTTGATCCGCCCGTTGGATCTCCCGGAGGGGGTTACGCGCCTTCTCGTCTCGCCCGACGGCGCCCTCGCGCAGGTGCCCTTCGCCCTGCTCGCTCCCGGCCGGGAGGTGGTCTACGTCCCGAGCGCGACGGCCTACCTCGCGCTGCGCGAGGGCTCCGCCGCGCGCGGCGACGGGGTGCTCGCGCTGGGCGACCCCGACTACCGCGCGGGCGCCGAACTCCGCACCGGCCGGCCGCTGCGGCGCCTGCCCGAATCGGGCAGGGAGGCGACCGCGGTTGGCGACGTCACGCTGCTGCGGGGCGAGGCGACGGAGTCGCGGCTTCGCGAGGCGGTCGCGACCCGGGAGCGCTGGCGCTCCGTCCACCTCGCTTGCCATGGGGTCATCGACTTCGAGCGCCCCCTCCTCTCCGCGCTCGCGATCACGCCTGATGCGGCAGAGGACGGCCTGCTCCGGATCCTCGACCTCTTCCGCCTGAACGTGCCCGCCGACCTCGTCGTCGTGAGCGCCTGCGTCAGCGCGCGGGGCAAGCGGTTCGCCGCGGAGGGGATCTTCGGATTCACCCGCGCCTTCCTGTTCGCGGGGGCCTCCCGCGTGATCGTCTCGCAGTGGAAGGTCGACGACGAGGCGACGCGCGCGCTGATGGTCCGCTTCTACGAGCTGTGGAACCCGCGCGGCGGCGCCGTGGGGCTCCCCGCGGCGACGGCGCTGCGCCGTGCGCAGGAGTCCGTCGCGGCGGAGGGGCGCTGGCGCCACCCGGCCTTCTGGGCCGGGTGGCAGCTCTGGGGGCTGCCCGACTGATCAAGACGCGGCGGCGGCGCGTGGCCTCCTCTCCGGTAGAATCCGCCGCGTGGCCGGTGCGGCGGGAAGCCTGATCCTGTTTCTGTCGATCGCCTCGCCCACCCCCGAGGAGGTGCAGCGGGCGGCGGCGGAGGTCTTCGAGGGCGACCGGTACCAGACGCGCCTTCCCGGCGAGGGCCAAGGGGCGGGGGTCGTCCCGTCGCCGACCGACTGGGAGCGAGACCTCGATCGCGCCACCGGCCGGTCCTTGCGGCCCGCGCGCGTTCCCGACGCCGTGGCCGGGGTCGCGCGGGCGCTCGTCTACGTCGTCGGCGCGGTCTTCGTGCTGCTGATCGCCGGCTGGTTCTGGTCGGAGTGGCGCGCGAGCCGGTCGCGCTCCCCCGCGCCCCCACCCATTCTGCCCGCGTCGCCGGCGCTGGCGGTCGAGGCGCCCCTCCCCGACGCGGAGCGCCTCTTCCGCGAGGGCCTGATCGCTGAGGCGATCCACGCTCTGTTGCTCGCCTGCCTGCGCGAACTGCCGTCGCTGCCGCCGGCGGCGACGAGCCGGGAGCTGCTCGCCGGAATGGCCCCGAACGATGGCGCGCGTGCCGCCCTCGCCCAACTCGTCCGCGCCGTCGAGCTGAGCCGCTTCGGCGGTCGGACACCGCACGAGGCGGACTACCGCGCCGGCGTCGAGAGCCGGCAGCGCTTCCGCGCCGCCCGCGCCGCGGCATGAACGACTCTGGCGAGGAGGTCTTCCGGCGCCGCGCGACGGTTGCGCTCGTCGCGACGGCGCTGCTCTCGTTCGTCGTCGCGCTCGTCTTCTCCCTCTTCGGCGAGGAGTGGGGGAGGGTTCCGACCTCGACGACCGCTACCTACAGCCGCTCCGCCATCGGCCACGCGGCGCTCGTCGGCCTGCTCGACGCACTCGACATGCACGTCGTCGTGAGCCGGTTCCGGTCGGGGGGCAAGGCCGCGACGGGGTCGCTGCTCGTGCTCGCGGAGCCGCTCGGCGACGGGGAAGGCGAGTTGCGCTCCTTCTCCGCGGTGGCCGGCCCCGCGCGGCGCGTGCTGCTCGTGCTGCCGAAGTGGCGCGGGGAGCCCGATCCGCGCGAGCCCGCCTACCTCGGCAAGGTGACGCTGGTCGCCCCGGAGGAGGTCGAGGAGATCCTCGAATGGGCAGGCGTGCCGGCGCAGGTGGTCCGGCCGGTCCTGTTGGAGGCGCCGGGATGGAAGGGGGAGGCGTTCTTAGACGCGCCCACCCTCGGCACGCCGCAGCTTCTGCGGCTCTCCGCGTCGGAGCGGGCCACACCGCTCCTCGCCTGCGACTCGGGCGTGCTGATCGCGCGCGTGACGCTGCCCGGCCGCGAGATCCACCTGCTGAGCGACCCGGACCTGCTGTCGAACCACGGCCTCGGGCGCGGGCGGAACGCGTCGCTTGCGGTCGATCTGCTCACGCGCGCGCGCGGCGACGGCGAGGCGATCGTCTTCGACGAGGCGATGCACGGCTTCGAACTGCGGCCGAGCCTTTGGGGCGAGCTCTTCCGGTTCCCCCTCGTGCTCGTGATGATGCACGCCGTGGCGGTGCTGCTGCTGCTCCTCTGGGCGACGATGGGGCGCTTCGGGCGGCCGAGGCCCCTGCCGCCGCGCTACGAGGCGGGCAACCGCTTCCTGATCGAGAACACCGCGGCGCTGTTGCGCTTCGGCGGCCACTCGACCCACGTGCTCGGACGCTACTTGCAGACCGCGATGCAGGAGGCGGCGCAGGCGACGCCTCCTCCCGGCGGGATCGGGCCGCAGGAGTTGCCCCGCTGGCTCGAGGAGGTCGAGCGCGCCCGCGGCGGCGGCGGCCGTCTCGCCGCGCTGAGGAGCGAGGTGGGGGCGCGGGGGCCGCGGCGCGACGCGGACCTGTTGCGGTTGGCCGGCAGGATCCATCGCTGGCGGGAGGAGTGGACCCATGGAACTTGAAGCGATCCGGGCGATGGCGAAGCGGGTGCGCGACCAGGTGGCGCGCGTCGTCGTGGGCCAGGAGCGGGCGGTGGACTTCCTGCTGCTCGCGCTGCTCTCGGAGGGGCACGTGCTGATGGAGGGCGTGCCGGGCACGGCGAAGACGCTGCTCGCGCGGGCGTTCGCGGCGACGCTGTCGATGCGGTTCGGCCGCATCCAGTTCACGCCGGACCTGATGCCCGGCGACGTGATCGGCACCAACCTCTTCGACTTCCAGACCAACCGATTCGTGCTGACGAAGGGGCCTATCTTCACCGACCTGCTGCTGGCCGACGAGATCAACCGGACGCCGCCGAAGACGCAGGCGGCGCTGTTGCAGGCGATGCAGGAGCGCGCGGTGACGACGGAGGGCACCACCCACGCCCTCGGCGACGGCTTCATGGTGCTCGCGACGCAGAACCCGATCGAGCACGAGGGCACCTACCCGCTGCCGGAGGCGCAACTCGACCGATTCCTCTTCAAGGTCCTGATCGAGTACCCGCCCCGGGAGGCCGAGCGCGCGATGGTGATGATCCACGGCCACCGGAGCGCGATGCCTTCCCTCGAGGAGTTCGGGCTCGAGCCCGTCGCGGACCTGCCCGGGCTGCGGGCCGCCCGACGCACCGTCGCCGGCATCCGCCTCTCCGACGCGATGGTCGACTACATCGTCGACCTCGTCCGCGCGACGCGCGAGCGGCCGACGCTCGTCTGCGGGGCGTCGCCGCGGGCCGCCAACATGCTCGCCTCCTCCGTCCGCGCCCGGGCGGCGCTGCAGGGGCGCGACTACGTGATCCCGGACGACGTGAAGGCGCTCGCGCTGCACGCGCTGCGCCACCGGGTCATCGTCGCGCCGGGCGCGGAGATCGACGGCCTCAACGCCGACAGCGTGCTCCGGGAGGTGGTCGAACAGGTGCCCGCCCCGCGCTGAGCCGCATGCGTCCCACGCTCCGCTGCGTCCTGCTCGCCGTCGGCGGCCTCCCCGTCGCGCTCCTGCCGGCGCTGATCTCGGCGCGCCTCTGGCCGCTCTGGATCGCCTGGGTCGGCCTGCTCGTGCTCGCGACCGGGCTCGACGCGATGCTCGGCCTCTCCCGCCGCAAGCTGCGCTGCGCGACCTTGGCGCCGCCGCTGCTCTACATCGGCGAGCAGGGGGAGATGGTCGTCAGCGTCGCGGGCCCGCCCGCCCGCGCGGGGCTCCGGCTCATGCTGCTCGTCGAGGTCGAGGGGGATCTCGCGCCCCCGGACCCCCTGAGCGTCGTCCTCGGGGAGGGGGGGGCGGCACGGGTGGCGGTGCCGCTCACTCCCCGACGCCGCGGCACCTCGCGCATCGCCGAGGTCTGGCTCCGCTGGGAGGGTCCGCTCGGCCTCGTGCAGCGCGTGCTCGTGCAGCCGGCCACGCACGAGGTGCTCGTCGTGCCGAACGTGCGCGCGGTGCGACGCGCGGCGCTGCGCTTCTTCAGCTCGCGCCACTTCCTCGCCGGGCTGCGCGCGGAGCGCTACGTCGGCGACGGGTCGGAGTTCGAGGCGCTGCGCGAGTTCGTGCCCGGCCTCGACCACCGCGCGATCGACTGGAAGGCGACGGCCCGCCACAGAAAGCTCCTCGTGCAGGAGTTCCGCGCCGAGCGCAACCAGCAGATCGTGCTCGCGATCGACACCGGCCACCTGATGCGCGAGCCGATCGCCGGCGTCCCGAAGCTCGACCACGCGATCAACGCGGGGCTGCTGCTCGGCTACTTCAGCCTGCGCGCGGGGGACCGGGTGGGGCTCTTCGCGTTCGACGAGGGCGTCCGCGCCTATGTCGAGCCGACGGGGGGCGCGGGGGCCTTCCGCCGCCTGCAAGCGGCAAGCGCCGCGCTCGAATACCGCGCGAGCGAGACGAACTTCACGCTCGGCCTCGCGGAACTCGCGACGCGGCTGCGACGCCGCTCCCTCGTCGCGGTGCTGACCGACTTCGTCGATGTCGTCGCCGGCGACCTGATGATCGAGAACCTCGTGCGGCTCTCCCGGCGCCACCTCGTGCTCTTCGTGACGCTGCGCGACCCGGGGCTGGGCGCCGTCGCGCGGGCGGCGCCCGCCTCCGCCGATGCGTTGCACCGCGCGGTCGTCGCGGGCGATCTCGTGCGCGAGCGCGAGCGCGTGCTGAGCCGGCTGCGGCGCGCCGGCATCCGGACGCTCGACGCGGCGCCGGAGCGGGTCTCGGTGGATCTCCTCAACCGCTACCTCGACGCCCAGCGTCGGGAGCTCATCTGATGGCCGCGCTGCGGCTCAGGAGCGTCGAATTCCGCCGCGAGCGGCAGGCCTCCTGGCGCGAGCTCGAGAAGCTCGTCGAGCGCGTCGAGAAGCGCGGCATGACGGCGCTGGGCGCGGAGGAGCTCTCGCGGCTGCCGATCCTCTACCGCGAGGCGCTCTCCTCCCTCGGCGTCGCGCGCGCGATCTCGCTCGACCGCAACGTGGTCGAGTACCTCGAGTCCCTCGCCGGCCGCGCCTTCCTCTGCGTCTACGGCACGAAGACGCGCCCGTGGCACGCGCTGCGCGACTTCTTCGCGGGGCGCTTCCCGGCGGCGGTGCGTCGCGCGCGCTGGGCGCTGCTGCTCGCGGCCGCCTTCCTCGTGCTCGGAACGCTGACCGCGTTCGCGCTGACGCTCGATGACCCCGACCGCTTCTACGCCTTCATCCCCGAGGAGATGGCGCAGGGGCGCACGCCGACGACGCCGCGGGAGGAGTTGCGCGACGCCCTCTACGACGAGGAGCGCGCCGCGGACCGCCTCGCCGCCTTCTCGTCGCTGCTCTTCACGCACAATTCGCGCGTCGGCCTGCTCGCCTTCGGCCTCGGCTTCCTCGCCGGGCTGCCGAGCTTCCTGCTGCTCTTCTGGAACGGCCTCACCCTCGGCGCGCTCGCGGCGGTCTTCCACCGGAGCGGCCTCTCGCCCGACCTCTGGGGCTGGCTGCTCCCGCACGGCGTCACCGAGCTGTTGGCGGTCGTGCTCTGCGGCGGCGCGGGGCTGCTGCTCGCGCGCGGCCTCATCTTCCCGGGGCTCCACGGGCGCAGGGCGAGCCTCGCGGTCGCCGGCCGGGAGGCGGGGCTGATCGTGGTCGGCGCCGTCTGCATGCTGCTCCTGGCGGGGCTGATCGAGGGGATCTTCCGCCAGACGGTGCTCGACATCGTCGTGCGCTACGGCGTCGCGCTGGCGACGCTGCTCTTCTGGGCGGCCTACTTCGCGCGTGCGGGGAGGGGGCGGCGATGAGTGCGGCGGGGGGGCGCACGACGGCGCTGCACGAGCCCACGGGGGAGCGCATCGAGCGGACGACGCCCGAGGGCATCCCGGTCCGCTTCCAAATCGCGACGGGGGGCGACCGCGTCGGCGCCTTCCTCGTGGACTTCGTGCTGATGATGCTGTCGCTGCTCGCGCTGGGGCTGCTCGTCCAGCTCGCCGGCGGCGGCGCCTGGCTCCAGGCGCTGCTGATGCTGCTCGCGTTCGTCGTGCAGCACGGCTACTTCATCTGGTTCGAGTTGCGCTGGCAGGGGGCGACACCGGGCAAGCGGCGGCTCGGCCTCCGCGTGATCGACGGACGGGGGGGGGCCTTGGGGGCCGACGCCGTCGTCGTCCGCAACCTGACACGCACGCTGGAGTTCTTCCTGCCGCTCGGGGTCGTGCTCGCGCCGGAGGCGATCTGGCCGGGGTCGCCGCCGTGGGTGCGCGGCGTCGCGAGCCTCTGGGTGCTGATTGTCGCGTTGCTGCCGCTCTTCAACCGCCATAGGCTCCGGGTCGGCGACCTGCTCGGCGGCACCCTCGTCGTCGTCGCGCCGAAGACGGTGCTGCTCGCGGACCAGGGGGCGGTGCGCGCGCCGAAGGCGGCGGCGACCTTCACCTTCACCGACGCGCAACTCGACGTCTACGGCATCTACGAGCTGCAGGTGCTCGAGGAGTTGCTGCGCCACTCGGACGGCCGCGACGCGCACCAGAAGCTCGGGGCGGTCTACAGGAAGATCCGGGCCAAGATCGGCAATCCTCCCCTGAAGGGGGTCGTCGTCGAGCCCGAGCGCTACCTGCGCGACTTCTACGCCGCGCTCCGGGCGCGGCTCGAAGGGCGGATGCTGCTCGGCAAGCGGAAGGCGGACAAGCACGGGTAGGGCCTCTCCGGAGACTCCGCCTCGAGGTCCCTCTCGCACCGCATCCCGATGCGGGCGCCTACTCGAAGACCTTCGCGAGCTCGTCGAGGGAGACGCCCTCCTTGGCGCGGCGCAGTTCGTAGTAGATCAGCGCGTTGGCGACGGGGCCGAGGCCGCCCGCGAAGAGGATCGTCTGGACGAGGTTTAAGACCATCGACCGGTGCGTCTGCGCCAGCGTCTCGATCTCGCCGACCACGAAGCGGTCGACGGCGAGGCCGACGGCCAGCCCGAGCAGGCCGAAGAGCAGCACGACGGCGAAGATGTTGCCGAGGTTGCCCTTCGTCAGCTCCTTGCTCCTGCGGAGGGAGTCCGATCCGCCGGCCTTCTCGATCACCGCGACGGGGACCGCGACGTAGTAGGTACACATCCAGTAGATGCCCGGGATGACCAGCAGCAGCGAGCCGAGGAAGACGATGAGCCCGACCATGATCCCGACGCCGAGGACCGGAAGCAGCCGGCCGAGGCCCACGCCGATGCTCGCGCCGATCGACGCCGGTTCGCCCTGCAGTTGCCGGACGACGCCGTAGGTGATCGCCCCGGTGGCGATGAACCCGAGGATGCTCGAGCCGTAGAACATCACGATCGAATAGGTCTGGAAATCCTTCTTGGTCAGAGCCGAACCCATCAGGATGACCGTGTAGACGATCAGAGGCGAGAAGATCAGCGCCGCCAGCACCGTGAAGGGGAGAAGGTTCCGTCCCCAGATCTTGAAGCTGCTGCCGACGATTCCCCCGACGCTGAACGCGAACGTCCGCTGCTGGGCCGCCATGGCCCCGCATTGTCGGCGGGCCCGGTGCCGCTGCGCAAGCGGAATCTCAGTCGCGCCCGGCGCGGGAGAGCAGCAGCACCGAGTTCTGCCCCCCGAAGCCGAAGGAGTTCGTCAGCGCGTGGCGCAGGGAGAGCCGCCGGGGCCCTTCGGCCACGTAGTCGAGGTCGCACTCGGGATCGCCCGGCACGAAGTGCAGCGTCGGGGGCACGCGCTGGTGGTGCAGCGCGAGCGCGGTGGCAGCCACTTCGATCGAGCCGGCGGCGCCCATCGCGTGGCCGATGTGCCCCTTGATGCTCGACACCGGGATCTCCCGCGCGCGCCGTCCGAGCACCTCCTTCAGCATCCGCGTCTCGTTCGCGTCGTTGACCGGCGTGGAGGTGCCGTGGGCGTTCACGTAGTCGATGTCGGCGACGCCGAGCCCCGCGTCGCCAAGCGCCATGCGGACCGCCTCGGCCTCGCCGACGCCGTCGGGGGCGACGATGTTGGTCGCGTCGTTGGTCGCGCCGACGCCGGAGAGCTCCGCGTAGATGCGCGCGCCGCGCGCGCGCGCGAGGCCCGACTCCTCGAGGACCATCACCGCGCACCCCTCGGCGAAGACGAGGCCGTCGCGGTCCCTGCTGAAGGGGCGGCTCGCGGTCGGGTCGTTGCGCCGCGACAGCACGCGCAGCGCGTTCCACGCCGCGACGATCGATGCGTTGCAGATGAAGTCGAGGCCGCCGGCGAAGCAGGCGTCGAGCAGCCCCGCGCGGATCTGCTGCGCGGCGAGGCCCGCGGCGATCGCGCCGCTGCTGCACGCGGTCGAGATCGTCGCGTTCAGCCCCCGAGCCCCCAACCGCATCGCCAAGTGGCTCGCGGGCGCATTCGGCATGATCTTCGGCACCGTCACCGGCTTGGTCTTCTTCCACCCCTTCGTGTACCAGGTCTCGTAGTGCGCCTCGAACTCGTGGGAGCAGCCGTAGCCGGTGCCGAGCAGCACGCCGGTGCGCGGCCCGCTCCAGTCGGCGCGGCCCGCGTCCGCCGCGGCGAGCAGGCCGCCGACGACGGCGAGCTTGCTGGCGCCGCTCCAGAGCGAGGACTCCTTCGGGTCGAGGTGGCGGTCCCAGTCGATGGCGGGAAGCTGGCCGTAGTGCGTCGTCGGCATGTCCCAGATCTGGATCCCCTCGAGGGGCCGGACCCCGCTCCGGCCCTCCATGAGCCCCGTCCAGAAGGGGTCGACGCCGATGCCGAGGGGGGTGACGAGGCCGAGGCCGGTGATCGCTACGCTGCGTCCGCTCATGGTCCGAGCATTGGACCAGATCGCGGGCGGATCGCTACACTGCGCCGGTGCGCGTGCTCGTTCTCGACGGCGGCGACAAGACCCACTACCTGAGCCGGCTCGTCGTCCGCCTCGCGCAACAGGGCGTCGAGATGCACTACGCCGGCAGCCCGAAGGACAAGGACTTCGCCGCGCTGGAACGGGGCGGCGTGCGATGCCACGAGGTGCTCGTCCGCCACAAGCTCGATCTCCGCTGCCGGTGGAGGGTGCGGCGGCTGCTCGACCGGCTCGGCGTCGACCTTCTGCATACGATCACCGGCCGCGACGCCTACGTCGGGCTGAAGGCGCGCGGGGGGCGCGCGCTGCCCGTGCTCGTGCGGCGCGGCGCCTACCCGAAGCTGTCGCGTTTCGATCCGGTGGACCGGCTCGTCTACGGGCCGCGGGGGGCCGACCGGCTGCTCGTCGTCAGCGACGACCTCAAGAGGCACATGGTCGAGCGCGGCGTCGCGGAGGAGCGCGTCACGACGGTCCACACCGGCATCTGGAGCGGGGATCTGCGGCCGGTCGCGCGCGACCTGCGCCGCGCGTTCCCGGTGCCGGCCGACCGCGCGCTGCTCGGGCTCGTCGGCAACCTGCGCCGCGTCAAGGGGTTCGACCTGCTGCTGGATGCGCTGCCGCTGGTGAGGGCGCCCTTCCATCTGCTGGTTGCGGGGCGCGACTACGAAGGAGAGATCCGGGGGATCGAGGAGAGGGGGCTCGGGGGACGGGTCACGCTGGTCGGCTACGTGCCGGACGTCATGACCTTCCTGCCCAACGTCGATCTCTTGGTGATGCCGTCGCGCATCGACGCGGCGCCCCGCGCGGCGATCGAGGCCACCGTGGTGGGTACGCCGGTGCTCGCCACCGCGGTCGGCGGCATCCCCGAGATCCTCGACTTCGGCCGCGGCGGCACGCTGGTCGAGCCGACGCCGGAGGCGATCGCCACGGGCATCGACGCCGTGCTCGCGGACCGCGGGTCGATGCGGAGCAGGGCGGACCACGCGCTCGCGCGCAACCGCGAGCTCTACGGCCTCGAGCGCTGCGCGCGGAGGCACTTCGAGATCTACACTACCCTCCGGTAGCGAGCTTGTGCAGCTCCTGCGAGGCGAGATCGGCCCACTTCGTGCCGCCGCCCCGGCGGAGGCACTCCTCGAGCTTCTTCCGGGCGGGCTCCCTCTTTCCCTCCTCGAGCAGCGCCATGCCCTTCTCGTAGAGTTCGCGCGCGAGGACGAGCTTCTTGACCTCGGGGCGCGCGAGCAGCTCTTTCTGCTGCGCTGCGGCGGCCCCGGCGGTCAGCGTGCCCGGATAGGCCTTCGCGATCCGGCGCAGCTCCTCGAGCGCCTCCTCCCACTGCCCCGCCGCCGCGAGCGGGCCCACCTTCGCGAGCTCGTCGGCGGCGACCTTGTCGATCTCCTTCATCCGCTCGCGCGCCTCGCGGACGCCGTCGATCTCGCGGTCGAGCGCGATCACCGGCGCGAGCTTCTCGATCTCGAGCGCGAGGTTGCCGCGCGACCGCGCCGCCTTGCTGTCGGCGAGGTCGGAGAGCATCTTCGCGTACGCCTGCTCGGAGAGCCCCTTGCCGTGCTTGTCGAGCACCTTCTTCAGCGCGGCGCAGACCTCCTTCGCCGGCACGTGGTTGAACCCCATCTTGAAGTCGCCGTTCATGATCGTCTCGACGACGTTCTCGTGCCCGTCGATGACGAAGTGGATCGGCGTCTTCGCGTCGCTGTCGGGGAAGAAGCCGCGCGCGAAGTTCTGCGCGAGGCCGATGTGGTCGGTGCAGAGGATCGTCGGGCAGTCGGCGCAGCGCGCCTCCTTCTGCCCATGCGCGTTCTTGACCATCACCTTGCCGTGCTGGTCCTCGTTGTTGGCGTAGACGATGACGAACTCCTCCGCCATCTTCAGGAACGCCTTGTCGCGGAAGACGTTGTCGATGACCGCGCGGTTCTCGTGGTCGTGGTCGACGATGACCGTGAGGAAGATCAGCTTGCCGCGCGTGCGCGCGATCTCGAGCGCCGTCTTCGAGTCCCTCACCGCCTCCGGCGCGGCCGGGGGCGCCGCAAAGGCCGCCGCGGCGCCCACCAACACCACCAGCCCGTGCCACCGCATCCCCCCATTGTAATCACACCCTTGGGGCGTCCGAGAGCGCACGCAAGTCGGGGGAGAGCAAGGGGTTAGGGGGCGCGGGGTGCGGCAGCACTGCCGCAAGGAGGGCTTGTGGCGGAGGATCGGCGGCGCGCCCATCCGGGTCTTCTCGGGGGATCAGGGTCCGCGACCTCCCTCCAATCCACCGCGCCCCCCGGCCTCCCCCGGGAAGACTCCTACTCGGGCCACCACGCCGGGAGCCAGATCAGGTCCTTCTTGCCGGTCGGCACCGGACCCGCCAGCTTGTCCGCCTGCTCCCAAAGGTCGGCAGCTTCCGAGCGGTTGCCGGTCAGCATCGCGAGGCTCTCCGCCATCTTGCGGAGCAGGTCGGCCCTCTCGTACTTGGCGCGGTCGGCCGTCTGCGGCATCGCCTTCGCCTGCTCGTCGATCACCGCCAGTTTGGTCTCGTAGCCGCGACGGACATCGGCGGCGATGCCGGCGCGCTCGGCCGGCTCGATCATGCCGACGTGTTGGTAGCGGCTGTTCGGCGGGCGCGCCAGCATCTCCATGACCTGCTTCGCGAGGAAGGTGCGCGCCTCTTCGATCTGCCTGCGCGCCGAGTCGTCGGTGGCCTCGCCCGCCAGCGACCCCAGCAGTTCGATCTCGGCGGTCGTCTGTTCGATGTCCAGCGCCTGCTCCGCGTCGAGGCGCTGCCCCATCCGCTGGCGCTGCTTCAGTTCGAACGAAGGATCGATCGTCTGGAAGGTGTAGTGCAAGCTGTCGAAGGCCTGCGCGTCGGCGTACGCGAGCGAAACCTTCTCGACCCGGTCGAGGTCGAACTTCCTGCGCAGGATCTGGCGCCGGATCTCGGGCACGCTTCCGAAGACGACTTGCTTGTTGCGGACCGCCTCGAGGTAGTCGGCCAGCCCCTTCTCCGCCTCGGCAAGCAACTTGCGGGCCTCCTCGGCCTGCTTCCCCGCCGACCCCGCCACCTGCTCCTTGGCCGCGTCGAGGCGCGTGAGCGCCTCCCGCTCCTTCGCGGCAAGCGCCGCGTCCTCGGGCATCTTCACGGTGCGCGTCGCGGAGAGGCCGCGCCCCTGCGCCTCGATCGTGATCTCGCCCCCCCCCGGCCGGTAGGGGGCCCGCAGGCGCGCCGCCGCGCCGATGGTCAGGTAGGAGTCACGGACGCTGCCGAAGGTCTTGCCCTCCTCCCGACGCCCCGACCGGAAGTGCCCGGTCCAGCCGCCACATCGCACGGTGAAGTCCGCGCCCGGGCAATCCCAGTTCTGGTTCGTCGCCGAGAGCGCGGCCTCGAAGACGCACCACTGTCCGTCGACGCGGGTCTCCTCGCCGCCGCCGCCGGGGTTGATGCGGATCTGACCTTCGCCGGGCCCGATGACGTTGGAGAAGTTCTCCTCGCCGGTCGGCTTCCCGTCGAGCAGGAGCGACTGCCCGACGCGGTACCAGAAGGGGCCCGACTGCGGCTTCTGGTCGTCGCGGTAGACGTTGGGGTCGCCTATCGCGACCTTGTCCGCCGCGAGGAGGAGCTCCTTCGAGCGCGGATCGCCCTTCACCACGTCCACCTTGACGTTCTCGTCGAGCCAGTTACTCGTCACCTTCTCGAAGGGCCCGGAGGCGGCGGTCGCGCGGTAGAGCACGAACCGCAGGCCGTTGCGCTTGTCCTTCTCGTCGAGCCTGCCCAGCGCGGGGCTCGCCACGACAAGCGTGTTCCCTTCCGTGTCGCGGCGGCCATCCTGGAATCCGAGCTTCAGCTCCGAGCCGGCCTTGACCAGCGCCTTCAGGCGGATCCCGTCGCGCGGCTCCGCGGTCGTGTTGACAAGCCAGACGATCGCCTTCGGGAACTGGTTCCAGTCGGCCACCGCCGCCGGCCGCTCCAGGTTCCCGACGGAGTGCGGGCGCACCTTGCCGTCGTCGCCGACGGGGAAGGCGATCATGATCACGTCGTTGCGGTTCTTCGCGTTCGCGCACGCAAGGCTCAACTGCAGCGCCGCGCCCTCCTGCTCCTCCGGGATCTTCATCCGCGTGATCTCGACCGCGCAGACGATGCTCATCCCCTCGCCCGCCTGCGGGGCCATCTCCTGCTCGCCCGTCCAACTGTCGCCGACGCGGTAGGGGCAGTTGATCTTGACGAGCTCCCCGTCCGGAACGCGCAACTCCATCGGCCCGCCGAAGACCGCGGCGGCTCCGGAAGTGAAGGGCTCGATGTCCTTCCGGACGTAGAGCGCCATCAGCGACTCGAGGAAAAGGCGGCGGAGCGACTTCTTGTGATGGGACACCAGCGCCGCATTCATCGCGCGGTAAGCGTCGGCCTTGAACGCGTCGAGAATCGCTTCCTCTTGGAGCAGGGCCTCGAGCGAGTCCGGCGGAAGGCTGAGGTCGGGGGGCGGGGGGGGCGGGCCCTCCGCACTGAATAGTCCCGCGTAGTACTGGTCGAGCACCGGCCGCAGGTCGCCGTACCGGCTGTGCACGTAGAGGAAGAAGGCGGCGGCCTGGTATTCGTGGATTTCGTCCTTCGCCCCGTCGTAGGCGTTGAGGCGGCGGTAGCCGAAATTCAGCTTCAGCCGGTGGAGCGCTTGCGCCGCGGGAAGGATGCCGAGGACGTGCTCGATCGCGTCCGCCGTCCCTTCGTCCACCCAGCGCGCGTCGGTGGGTGTGAAGTTGCTGCTCACGCTCGGGTACTTCGCCCATGCGTTCTTGAGGAGCTGCTGCTGGACCGAGTGGAAGTACTCGTGGGCGAGCAGCGCCTCCGTGAAGAAGGGCTGGTCCCTGAGCGTCGCGAAGTTCAGCTCGATCAGATCGCCGCCGCTCGCCTGCCCGGCGATCCCCGTCTTGAGGTCCGCGATTTCGATGCGCAACGGAGCGACGCGGGGAAACCCGAGCCTCTCGATCTTGTCGCGGGCGGAAGCCAAGTGCTTGAGGACGGGCTCCGCATAGGGCGCCGCCTCCGTCGCGTGCGCCTCGTTGGCGTAGAGCGTCGGCTCGGCGGAGTTGCCGATCCGGGCGAGCTTCTTGCCGTCGATCACGACGTAGGTCGTCGTTTCCGCGGCCCCCGAGGCCCCCTCAGCCGCCACGAGCGGGTAGAGCCGGTCGAGCTCGTAAGCGACCGTCCCGGCCGCGAGATCGACCGTCACGTTGCGCCGCAGCCGTTCGACGAGGCCGCCCGATGCGAGCACCGGATGGACCTCCTCCGGCGTCAGGTCGGGGCGCAGCCTGGACCGGTCGAGGAGGAGCGTCAGGGTGACCGGCTTCCGGAACACGGCCCCGTCCGAGGCGATCGTGTAGGCCTGCGAGACGCGCACGAGGTTGCGGTTCGTCGGCTCCTCGGGTGCCGGCACCGCGACGAAGCTCTCCACGCCGCTGCCGGGGGGGCGCTGCAGCTTGTCCCCGCCGACCTCGAGGACGCCGCCGAAGCCGGGGTGCCAGGGCTTCTTCTCCTCCTCGCCGCCTCCGCAACCGAGCCCGAGCAGCAGTGTCAACAAGATCCAGCACCACATCCGACTGCGATGCGCCATGGCCCGCCTCCGCAGAATGATCCTACTCGCCAGCGGTCCCATGCCCCCGCCGCGGCCTCGAACGTGGACGCCGGGCGCCGACCCCCCGCGCCGTCGGCCGGACCCCCGGCGATCCCCGCAGTGCGGACCGTCCGTCCGCACCTGTCCGTCGCAAGGCCCTAACCCGCAAGGACTTACGATCGCCATACCATCTACTTGGGGAGCAGCATGTTGCGATAGGTGTGGGGGGCTTCGGGGGCGGACTTCTCGAAGCGGTCGAAGGCGGGCTTCTGCTCGGGGCGGAGCCAATCCCGGATCTGGGTGGCGGTCTCCTCGTAGATGGCGGCGTCGGCCTCGCGGCGGACGGGCTTGAAGAGGATGTTGGGGATCGCGGTGGGCACCGCCGCCTGCACGCGGCGCCAGCGCTCCTCGATGATCTCCTTGACCTGCTTCTCCTGCTCGGGGTCGAGCGCCAGTTCGCTGCGCAATCCCGCCATCTCGCTCATGACGATCTGCTGTTGCACCTGCTGCTTCACGCGCCCCTCGTAGGCGCGGTAGACCTCGAGCTGGCGGTCGTCGAGGATGTTGGCGATCTGCTTGCCGGCGACGCCGTAGACCTCGAGCATCTTCGCGTAGGTCTGGTCGCCCGTGATGTCGCCGTTGGTGAAGTCGGCGCCGAGTTGCAACGCGTCGGCGATCCGGAGCCGCATCTCCTCGCGCAGCCGCCGCTCCTGCTCCGGCGTCAGCTTCGCCTCGGCGAGGAACTGCGTCAGCATCAGCTCCATGAACCCCGTGGCCGTCTGCACGAATTGCTTCGACCACTTGCCGCCGCCGACGATCGAGCCGTCCTCGCGCCGGGTACCGGGGGGCGGCTCCGCCGGCGCGGGCTCAGGCTCCAGCGCCGCGACCTGCGCCTTCAGCCGCTCGTTTTCCGCGACGAGCGCCGCCTGTCGCGCTTCGCGCTCGCGGAAGGACTCGAGGTCGGCGGCCGGGATCGTCACGCTCCCGCGCGGAGCGCTCTCGAGGACGCTGCGCGCCGGCCCCCGCGCCCCCTCCCCTTCGCCCATGCGACCGGCCAGGAAGCCGGCGACCGCCGCCACCGCCATCAGCAGCGCGACGGAACGCGACTTCAACTCCCCTCCTCCAGCACGACCGCGGTCCCGTACGCGACGATCTCCGCCGCGTTGCGCATCACCTCCGCCGACGAGAAGCGCATCGCGAGCACCGCGTTCGCGCCCATGCGCTGCGCGTCCTCGATCATGCGGTCGAACGCCTGCTCCCGCGCCTCGGCGACGACCTTCGTCAGGTCGAAGATCTCGCCGCCGACGACCGCGCGCACCGCCGCGAGGAGGTTCTTGCCGATGTGGCGCGAGCGCACCGTCGTCCCCTTCGCGACGCCGAGCACGCGGCGGACGCGGCGGCCGGGGATGTCGGGTGTCGTCGTCACGATCATCGGATGATCTCCCTACTGTAGCGGTCGTGGCGCGCGGCGCGCGCCTGCTCGCGCCAGACGCTGCCGAGCAGCAGCGCCGACCCGAGCCCCAGCGCCGCGACGGCGAGCTTGACGCCGGGCGGCGTCGTCGGCGACCCGAAGAAGAGCGCGGCGAGCAGCGCGACGAGGCCGAAGAGCCCGCCGAGCAGCAGGAACCACCCGGTGCGGCGCTCGAGCCGGTTGTAGACGCCGCCCCAGAAGAGCGTCAACGCGGCGTCGGACCTCTCGTCCGTGCCGAGCCAGCCCATCAACCGGGCCAGCGCCCGCATCTCCGCGAGCTCCGCGCGCAGCGCCGGGTCGCGCTCGAGCGCCTCCTCGACGCGGCCCAACTCCTCCGGCCCGAGTTCTCCGTCGAGATAGCCGGCCAGCAGCACGGAGAGGTCACTCATCCGACACCCCAAGGGGGCCGAGCTTCTCGCGCAGCGCCCGCCGCGCCGCCCAGAGGCGCGACATCACGGTGCCGATCGGGATCGACAGCGTCAGCGCGATCTCCTTGTAGGAGAACTCCTCGAAGTGCGACAGCACGAGGATCTCCCGGTGCGCGTCGGAGACGAGCATCAGCGCCGCGTCGATGCGCGCGCGCAACTCCGTGCGCGCCGCGGGCGCGACCGGGTCGCTCTCCGGCGCCGCGACCGCGGGCGCCCCCTCCTGATCGAGGCTGACCTCCCCCGCCTGCCCCTTGCGGCGCCTGAGCAGCGTGAAGCAGACGTTCTTGAGGATCCGGTAGAACCACGGGTAGAAGCGCTCGCTCAGATCGAACCGGCGGATCGCCCGAAAGGCGCGCACGAAGGCCTCCTGCGCGGCATCCTCCGCAAGCGCGGCATCCCGCAGGATGCCCCGCGCCACGCCCTGCGCGCGTGCCGCGTAGCGGCAGACGAGCAGCTCGTAGGCGTTGCGGTCGCCCGCCTGGCAGGCCCGGATCGCGCGAAGTTCGTCTTCGGGCGGTCCGCCTGAGTCACCTCTACCAGCCCCGGCTGTGTTCAATTCGGCCGGATTAGAACAGAAAGGGAAGGGGGAGGAGCGCGAGGAGGGGGAGGGAGCAGCCCTTGCCCTTCCGCGCCTCGACGAGCCCCTCGCGCTCGAGGAAGCTGTCGTAGTCCTCCGCCTGCATGCGCGGGTCGTCGAACGCCTCCGAGTCGTCGCTGTAGGTGAGGTCGGCGTCCGCCCCGCAGTGGGGGCAGTTCGGGCGCTCCTCCGGGTACATCTCGCCGCAGTGGGCGCAGAGGGTGCTCATGGCGGATCGAAAGGTAGACTGGGGCCCGATCCGATGGAAGCCCATGTCCGCGAAATCCTGAAGGCGATCGGCGAGGACCCGGGGCGGCAGGGGCTTCTTCGCACTCCGTCGCGCGTCGAGGAGTCGCTGCGCTTCCTGACTTCGGGGTACGGGCTGAGCCTCGCCGAGGTCGTCAACGGCGCCGTCTTCGAGGAGGCCGCCGACGAGATGATCGCCGTCTGCAACATCGAGATGTACAGCCTCTGCGAGCACCACATGCTGCCGTTCGTCGGCAAGGCGCATGTCGCCTACCTGCCGAACGGAAGGATCCTCGGCCTCTCGAAGATCCCGCGCATCGTCGACATGTACGCGCGCCGGTTGCAGGTGCAGGAGCGGATGACGACGCAGATCGCCGAGGCGATCATGTCCGTCGTCAAGCCGAAGGGCGTCGGCGTGCTGATCGAGGCCGACCACTTCTGCATGAGGATGCGCGGCGTCGAGAAGCAGTCCTCGTACGCGGTCACCTCCTGCATGCTCGGCGGCTTCCGCAGCGACGCGCGCACGCGCTCCGAGTTCCTGCAACTCGTGCAGCAGGCGCGGCGGTAGCGGGGGGTCGGGGGGGGCTGGTGCGGCCACGTCCGGGCACTTGAGCGTGGGGGCGAAGGCCTGAGCCGGGCCTCCCCCGGACCTGCAAGAGCCCTTCGCGGCGATCGGCGGGCCTCCGCCCACGCCTTTGCCGCGGCGAAGTGGTGAAGCGGTGAGGCCGCTGCGGCGTGACGGACCTGGCGGGGCGGAGGCCGAGACCGCCGTACCGGTACCCCGGGGGGCTGCCGCCCCGGTTGGCGGCGCGCGCGTCCCCGGCGACGTTGCTCCAGCTCCCGCCACGGTTGACGCGGTCCCCGGCGGCCTCGAACTCCGGATCGGTGGTGGCCTCGGCTCCGTAGCGGCCGTAGGCGTCTCGGCACCACTCCCACACGTTGCCGATGGTGTCGCGCTCGCGACCGCCGGGCTGCTGACCCGCGAGGGGGAGTTCGTGCCGCTTGAGCCCGACGTCAAGGCCGTCGAGGAGCGCTTCCGGAAGCTCGTGATCGCCGCGCTCGCGAGGGCGGAGCGGCTG
>Ga0187893_10000334_pt1 | contig 122246 bp, 95 predicted proteins | sample MA1701074metaG_FD_139574 | JGI IMG/M metagenome (GOLD analysis project Ga0187893, IMG submission 139574) | White microbial mat communities from a basaltic lava cave in the Kipuka Kanohina Cave System on the Island of Hawaii, USA - MA170107-4 metaG ...
GAGTGCTTCATCCCCGCTCGGCACGGGCCCCTCATCCCAGAACCCCCTCTTCAGGGAGCCTGCGTGGCGACTGAACGCACGGACGGAAGTGACCGCCCTCGGGCCCTTGGCCCGAGCGCGCGGTCACTTCAGCGCCTCCCGCGGCGCAGGGTCGTACTGGATCTTCACCAGCTTTGGGCCGATGACGACGTTGCGCAGGTTCCCGTCCTTGTCGGCGAACCAGAGCATCTGGTCCGGCCCGCCGCTGATCGAGGTGATCTGGCCGTAGTAGCGAGGGACCTTGACGACGATGCGACGGAGACGCATCTGGCGCTCTTCGCCGCGGGACCCCTTCCACTCGAACTCCTCGTCGACGACTCCGGCCTCGGCTCCCCCCTTGATGCCTCCCAGCGCGACATCCTGCGCGCTGGCCGGCGGCGCCGGCGAGACGTACACGGCCACGCCCAGCAGGGCGGCCCCCACGGCGATTCCGAGCACGAACTGCTTCATGACGAAGACCTCCTATTCCGGGTTTCCTTTCATCGGGAGCGCCCCCGCACGGCGCCCTCGGCTTTGACGGACTCCAAGTCGATATAATTCGCCTCCCCATGCCGGCGGAGCCCTTCGTAACGCTCCGGATGGCAGGTGAGGATCAGGATCTGGAGGCGGTCCGCCGCCTCCGCGATGACTTCGAGCGCGCGCCCGAGTCGGGTCGCGTCGGTAGCGATCAGGACATCATCGAGGACGACGAGCTGGCGCTCCTCGCGCGCGAGCACTTCCGCCAGTGCCATCCGCGTGGCGAAGTGGAGCTGCTCCGCTTCGCCACCGGAGAGTTCCTCGACGGGGGCGTCCACGGAATCGCCCGCCAGTGCGATGTTCTCCGGGACAAAATTGCCGGCGAGCCTCAAGCTCCCGAGCCGCTGGCCGGCAATCCGGTCGAGGATGGCCCCCGCGGCCTCCTCAACGGGAGCCGCCACCGAGGCCTGCATCTCGTTGCGGCAATCCTCCACAGTGTCGCGCAGGAGCTTGATCGCCTCCGCGGAGACCCGCTCGCGCACGTAGGCCTCCTCGGCCAGCGCCAGCCGCTCCTCGGCCTCGGCGAGGGCGGTGTAGACGCTCCGGCTCGCGAAACTCTTGAGGGCGCCCTCCTCGAGTTTCTCATCATCCCGCGCCGTCCCGCAGAGCGCCTCGCAGTCCGTCTTGCTCAAGTAGAGATCTTTCACTCGCCGCACCGGGTCGCCGCCAATGGCCTTCAGCTCCGCCTCGACCTTCTCGACCTCCCCGCGGGCCGCCTTCCACTCGAGCGCAGTCCGCGACGCCAGCTCCGCGAGATTCCAGTCATCGAGGAGGCCCCCGGCCGGCCCCTGAAGCCTCCGTTCGAGCTCGATTGTCTGGTCCTGGGCTCTGTCCCTGACCCCACGGGCTTCGGACTCCTTCGCCGCAGCCGTCCGATGGGCTTCACGGGCGGCTCCGAGGCTCTCCTCCAGCCTCTCGGCCTCCCCCCGCAGCTTCTCCGTGTCGGGGGCGCACGCGCGCCACTCGGGGTACGTCCCGCACCACCGATCGAGCGCGGGGAGAAACTCCTGGACGATGGCCTCGAGATTCTCGCGCCGGCGCCCGTTCAAGCGGGAGAACCCGACGGCGTTCAGCGTATTGATCTCGCTCTCTATCTCCGCCGCTTCGCCCCGGAGGGCCTCCAGCCCGGCCAGTTCGCCGGCGCCGAGGACGCTCGTCAGCTTCTTGATTTCCTGCAGCGCCCTTTGGAGCGCTGCATGGTGCTCCTCGGCGGATCCTGCGGGCCCCCGGGCGCGCACGCGCGCGATGCCGGCCAGGTCGACGGCAACCTCGGGGCTCCCGCGGACGACGAACGGCTCACCTGGACGCAATCGCCCTTGCGCCGGGCCGGCTTTCGGGCCATCTCCCGCGACGATTCTGGCGTCGATTTCCCTCTCCGGCAGAACTTCGAGCGTGACGAGCGAGCCTTCAAGCCGTGTCGCGGAGACGTCCCTCGCGTGAAATGCTTTCCGCAGGGCGTCGAGGGTTTTCGGATCCGGAGCGCGAAGCTCTCGAAGTTTCCTGGCGAGTTCTTCGAGCTTCCCGTCGATCCGGCGCAGGAACTCGAGGGTCTCCCCAGCCTCCGATGCGGTGGCTCGCTCCTTGTCGAAGGCCGCCGCGTCCTCGGAGACCTTGCGGGCGCGCTTCAAGGCGGTTTCGGCCGCGGCCAGGCGGTCCGTGCACACCTTCGCCGACGTCTCGAGCGATGGAAGCTCCTTGCCCCATCTCTCCGACTCCGCGCGGGCCTTCCGGAGAGCCTCCAGGTCGTCGTGGACCACCTGGCGATCCTTGATCTCACGCTCCAGCTCCTTCTTTCGGTTCGAGGCCGTGTTGAAGGCCTCGGCGGCGACCTGGGCCGCCTGGAGGTCCTTGTCGAGCGTCTCCAGCCGGGCGGCGAGCCTCTCGCGCTCGGCCTTTAGCCCCGAGACCCTCCTCGAGGCCGCTTCGAACTGCTCGTGGGCTGAACGGGCCGCCTCCACGGCCGCGCGGGCCGCTTCGAGCTGCTCCGTTCGCTTGTGGATCTCCGCCGCCTTCTTCAGCCTCCCGGTTTCGGTGTAGACCTCCTTGAACGCCTCCACGATCTTGTCAAGGATGCGATCCGCGCCCGGCCCGGCGAGGTGCGCTCCCAGTGAGGCGCGAATGCGGTCCACGATTGCGTCCGGGAGTCCTCCTTTCCCGGCGGGGATCTCAAGCTTGCCCTGTTGCGCCCAGAGGACCTGAGCAAGACCCCAGTGCTCCGGTTGCGATGCGCCTTTGGGCGCCGCCACAGCCCCGAGGATCTCCAAGAGCTTCGCATCGGCCGCATCGCCTTCCGAAAGCGGCCGGAACCGGGCATCTTCGAGGCGGAAGAGCTTGGAGCTCCGCTCGTGAAGGAAACGCTTCTCAATTCTGAATTCCGAGCCGGCGTGGCCGAACTCGACCACGATCGTAGGGGTGAGGAATCTCCCCCATGGTCTTACCGACCCTTCAAACTCATCGCCGCCGGCGCGATGGCGGTCCATCAGGCAGCGAACGAGCGCCAGAAACAGCGTCGACTTGCCCGTCTTGTTGGGGCCATGGATAACGTTCAGCCGTTCGCTGAACGGGCCCAATTCGATGGGCTCGGCGTGGGCGCGGAATCCCTCGACTCGCAGTCGGCGCAGGATCATGGGCTCTCGTCACCTTCGGTGCTGGCCTCCGCCGACATCGCGTAGAGCTCGAGCAGGGCCCTCCGCGCGACGGCGGAGGCATCCCCCCCCTGCAGAGTGCGCTGGCGCAGCTTCTCGGCCGCGCGGCGGAGATAGCCCGCGGGCAAGGACTCGATCCAGCCCTCGCCGTCGGGAGGTGAAAGAAGGCGCTCGCGGTTCACGCGGGCGAAGAGGAATCGCTCCTCGATCTCCGCCGCCATCCGCCGCAGCTCGGCCTCTCCCGCCGCGGGAAGAATGCCCGCGAGCCGGACCTCGATGAGCGTCGACTTCGGCTCCGGAACTTCTTCGATCTTCCGGCGCACGCGCCGGAGATCCCCCGCCTCTCGCAGCTCTTCCTCGATCACGAGCCACGCGAGCCCCGCCGTCGCGACGCTCTTCAGCCGAGGGGCCGCGCCCGCCGCGGGGATCTCGACCACGAGGACGAAGCCGCTCTCCCGCTCGCCGAACTTCGTCGGCTCAGGCGTGCCGGAGTAGGCCATCCGCACCGCGGCGGTCTCTTCGTCCCCGGCCGCCTCGTACTTGGCCGTCGAATGCCAGTGACCGAGGGCGAGATAGTCGAGCCGCTTCCTGGCGGCCGCATCGCGTGGGATCGGGTGCTCGGGTTCATCCGTGCGCAGCCCCTCCACGGTGCCGTGGGCGAGCCCGACCCGGATCCCGCCGCCCTCGGCCGGGATCCACGCCGTCGGATCGTTCCGAGAGCGCTTCTCGCGGAGGGGACACGGAAAGAGCGTGCCGCCGGGGACCTCGACCGTCTCGGCGCTCCGCAGGATCCGGACGTTCGCGGCGTTGGCCCAAGCGGTCGCATCCCAGACCGAGCCCGGCACGAGGGGGTCGTGGTTCCCCGGGATCGCGAACACCGTGCACGGCGCAGAGCCGAGGATCGCCGCCACGCGCTCGACGAGCGCGCGGTCGACCCCGTTGTCTTCAAAGACGTCGCCTGCGAGGAGGATGAACTCCGCCCGCTCGCTCCGGGCCGCATCGACGACGCGCTGCGCGGCCAGGAGCCGCTCCCGGCGCACGGCACCGCCGGCGGCCCCTGCGTGCACGGCCTTCATCCCGATCTGCCAGTCGGCGGTGTGGAGGAACTTCATGGGCGTCTCGCAGCGGACAGCTTCGAGCGGCGGGAGCCCAGATTCAAGGGTTCTCTTTGCCGGCGGCGGGGGCCTAGGAGGATGCGGATACGGAGGCCGGCTGTGGATTCGGATGCGGATGCCGATGCGGAAGCGGATCCGGATGCGGACGCCGTGACTCGGGAAATCGTGAAATTCATCGCAAACTTGGAGACTGATGCCTCCATGGAGACGCCCATCCCCGTTTCCCGCTCTGGACCCCGAGGGGGCCTGCTCATTAGAATCCAGCGGCGCCAAGAAAGTCGCCAAAGCCAAGGAGAGTGGGAGACAGGAGAGGGATATGCCGCTGCGTGTACCGCTCGAAGAGTCCGCGTTGCTCAAGGGGCTCGCCCCCGCCGTTCTGGCGAAGATCCGCGGGCTGGCGAAGGAGGAGAGGTTCGAGAACGGCGCCACAATCTTCACCGAAGGGGATCCCGCCGAGGACCTTTACATCCTGGGAGAGGGCGAGGTGGAGCTGAGCTACGTGATCCCATCGAATTCGCCCGTGACGATCCGCATCACGCGCATCGAGCCGGGGGAGACGTTCGGCTGGTCGGCGGTCACCGGCGCAGCGCGGCTGACCGCCGAAGCGCGGGCGCTGAGCGAGACCTCCGCGTACCTGATTCATGCCCGCAGGCTCATCGAGATCATGGACAGCGATCCGCCGTCCGGTTATCTGGTCATGACGCGGCTGGCTCAGCTCATCGCGAAGCGGCTGCGGGACACGCGGAACGAGCTGCGCTGGATCCAGTCGGCGATTTGAGCCGGCTGGGGATCTGAGCCCGCCGGCCTGTACGACAACCAAACCGAGAGGAGGCCCCCGCATGGGACTCTGGGACAAAATCAAGGGCGAGTTCATCGACATCGTCGAGTGGATCGACTCCACTCAGGACACGATGGTCTACCGCTTCGAGCGGCACGGGAACGAGATCAAGCACCAGGCGAAGCTCGTCGTACGAGAGGGCCAGTCGGCCGTCTTCGTCAACGAGGGGCAGATCGCCGATGTCTTCAACCCGGGGATGTTCACCCTCGAAACGAAGAACCTCCCGGTCCTTTCGACCCTTCAGGGCTGGAAGTACGGCTTCTCAAGCCCGTTCAAGGCCGAGGTCTACTTCGTGAGCATGCGGCTCTTCACCGACCTCAAATGGGGAACGAAGAATCCCGTCATGATGCGCGACCCGGAGTTCGGCGTCGTGCGACTGCGCTCCTTCGGGACGTATGTGATCAAGGTGAAGGACCCGGGCACGTTTATCCGCCAGGTCGTCGGAACCGATGGCCGCTTCGCTACCGGCGAGATCACCGAGCAGCTCCGCAACATGATCGTCTCGCGCTTCACCGACATCGTCGCGGAGAGCAAGGTGCCGGTCCTCGACCTGGCAGCGAACTACGATGAGCTGGGGAAGTTCGTCACGGACCGGTTGCGGCCGGAGTTCGAAGCGCTCGGCCTTTACCTCGACAAGCTCCTCATCGAGAACATCTCGCTCCCTCCCGAAGTGGAGCAGGTGCTCGACAAGAAGACGAGCATGGGGGTCATCGGAAACCTCCAGGCCTATACTCAGTTCCAGACGGCCAACTCCATCCCCGACGCCGCGCGCAACCCGGGCGGGCTCGCCGCAGCGGGTGCGGGCTTCGGCATGGGCGCCGCCATGGCGGGTCAGATGGCCCAGGCGGGGCAAGCCGCTCCGCCGCCCCTGCCGCAGGCGGCGCAGTTCTATGTGGCCGTGAACGGCCGCCAGACCGGGCCGTTCGACGCCGCAGGGCTTCAGAGCGAGGCCCGCGCCGGCCGCTTGAACCGCGATTCGCTCGTCTGGAAAGCGGGGATGGCCGAGTGGACACCGGCTTCGCAGACCCCGGAGCTGGCATCGATCCTCCAGTCCGCACCGCCCCCGCTCCCGCCGAAGTGAGGGCCTTTTCTCTTCGATGACCGAATCGCAGTTCCCTTGCAAGTCATGCGGGGCGAAGCTCGAGTTCAAACCCGGCACGCGATCGCTCGCCTGCCCATACTGCGGGCATGAAAACCCGATCGACGATGGCGACCGGACGATCGAGGAGCAGGATTTCCACGAACAACTCGCCGCACTCGAGGCCCGCGAGGGGGCCGTCGAGGCCCTCACCGTGCGCTGCGAGTCCTGCGCCGCCGAGACGACGCTCGCGGCCGCCGTCACGGCGTCGACCTGTCCGTTCTGCGGCGCGGGGATCGTGGCCACGGCGAAATCGCAGGCCGTCATCAAGCCCCGCTCGCTCCTTCCCTTCCACATCGCCCGCCAGCAGGCGTTCCAGTCCTACCGGGGCTGGCTTTCGGGACTCTGGTTCGCCCCCGGCGAGCTGAACCGCCACGCGCTCGCCGATGAACGGTTCGGCGGGGTCTACATCCCCTACTGGACGTTCGACTCGGACACGACCAGCTCCTACAGAGGGGAACGCGGGGACGACTACTGGGACACGCAGCACTACACGACGACCGCCAACGGCAAGACCGTCCACCGGACGCGCCAGGTGCGCCGCACCCGCTGGCGGCCGGCCAGCGGCACGGTGCAGAACCGATTCGACGACGTCCTCGTCCTCGCCAGCCGGTCGCTCCCCGGCCCGCTCGTCGAGAAGCTCGAGCCGTGGGACCTGAAGTCCCTGGTCCCCTACAGCGACGGGTACTTGAGCGGCTTTCGCGCGGAGCGCTACCAGGTGGGCCTCGAGGACGGCTTCAAGATCGCCCGCGGGATCATGGACGAGCGGATCCGCGCGAGCATCCGCAAGGACATCGGCGGCGACCACCAGCGCATCCACTCGGTCGAGACGCACCACGACGCCGTCACCTTCAAGCACCTGCTCTTGCCCGTGTGGCTCAGCGCCTACCGCTACCGAAACCGCGTCTACCGGTTTCTCGTCAACGCCCGGACGGGCGAGGTCCAGGGCGAACGCCCCTGGAGCGCGTGGAAGATCGCCCTGGCGGTGCTTGGTGCGTTGGCGGCGATTGGCGCGATCGCGGCCATCGTGGCCTCGCTCAACTGATCAGGCCAGCGCCGCCCGGACCGCCGCGCGGGTCTTCTCGAGCCCTTCACTGAGGACTTCCTCGGCCGGGCGCTTGTAGTAGCTCGGGTTGAAAAGCTCCAGGGACAGCATCCCGCGGTAGCCGATCGCCCGCAGGTCCCTGAAGAGCTGCTTGAGCGGCGCCGCGCCGTCGCCGGGGAAGACGCGGTCGGAGTCTTTGAGCTTCTCCCTCTCGGGCTGAGCGGGGTAGTCGTTGACGTGGAAGATCGCGATCGACGCGCCGCTCAAGTGCCGGACCCCGCCCAGCCCCGATCCCCCGCGATGGAGATGGTAAACGTCCGGCACGATGCAGGCCGACGGGTGGTTGGCTTCGATGGCGACGAACGCCACCTGCCCGAGCCGGTTCAGGTTCGCCTGGAAGCCCCACAGCTCGACCGCGGGCGCGACGCCGACCTTGGCGCCGATCTCGAGGTACGTCCGGTACCTCTCCGCGGCGACCATGAGGTCGATGCCCTTGACGTTGCCGCTCGGGGGCGCGGCGATGTGCTTCGAGCCCATCTGGGCGATCTGCTCCATCCGCCGCTTCGCGTCCTCGAGCGCCTTCTCGCGGCGCGCGGCGTCGTCGACCATCCACTCGTAGAAGGCGATCGTGCTCGCGATCGTGAGGCCGAGGTCTCGCGCCCGCTTGCCGAGGTCGGCCGGCGTACCGCCGCCCTTCACGTACTCATCGATCTGGTTCTGCCAGATCTCGACGCCCTTGTAGCCGGCCTTCGCGGCCAGCTCGAACTCGGCGGTGATCCCGAGTTTCTGCTCTCGGATCGTCGAGGTGTTGAGGCAGTAGCCGAAGGGCTCGGCGGGCGCCGCATCCTCGGCGCCGCGTCCGCCTCGCGGGAGAAGACCCGCGCCCAGGGCGCAACCGGCGGCGGCAAGCAATCCTCGACGGGACAGCGTTTCGGTCATGGGAGGGCTCCTTGATCGAATCGACGAGCTTCTTCTTGAGGTTTCGTGGGAAGCGCAGGAGGCAACAAGATACCGGGAGAGCCGGGGAGCGCCATAGTGAAATGAACTCTGCGGTCTGATAGTCTGCTCCTCCCCTTCGGGATGACCCCGGAGCGGGGCCCAACAGCATTAGGAGAGCTACGACCCATGTCCCAGCCTCTTTTCATCCCCGATACCCTCCGATCGAATCGGGTACCTACACGAATCTCGTGCGGCGCCGTCGCTCTCGCCGGCCTCTGGGCCGCCGCGGCGCCCACGATGGCCGATATCCTCGAAACCAAGGACGGCCGGCGGTACGAGGGCCGGATCCTCTCGCGGGATGCGGAGATGGTCCGCATCGACGCCATGGTCGGCCGCACCCGCGTCGTTCTTGGCTTCCCGCCAATCGACGTGGGCTCCATCCAGGAGAAACCTCTCGCTCCGGGGTTCTTCGATCCGCCTCCGGCCCCCGAGCGAGTCTCCGCGCCCGCGAAGTTCAACCCGGGTCAGAAGCTCTACCTCGAAGTCCCCATCGTCGGCCGGATCGGGGAACAGGTCTTCGCGGATGGGGTCGCCCAGGTCCTCCGGTACGCCAAGGCCCACCAGATCCAGAACATCGTCTTCACGATCGACAGCCCCGGCGGCGATCGGGATGAGGCGATCGAGATCTACGACACCCTCAAGGAGTTCAAGAAGTCGCTGAGGTTCTATGCGATCGCGCGGCAGTGCCAAGGACCGGCGCTGGCAGTGCCGGTCTGGGCGAATTCGATCCAGATCCTCCCCGGGGGGAGTTTGGGTGTGGGTCCGGAGGCCAGAGCGGCCGCCGATGCCAATCTCGCGAAGGTCGCCAAGGCAGCCAAGAAAGAGGATGACGACGCGGACGAGGCGGAGATCGCCCGGTCCCAGCTCGCCTACAAGCTCATCGCCGAAACCGGCCGAGAAGGTCTCCAGGCGGAGCTTTTGCGCGCGATGATCGTCCCCGGCCACACGCTCTGCGTCTGGAAGGATGCCGAGGGCAAGATCGGCTGGGATGCGGTCTGCCCAGAGGGCGGAAAGGAGAAGGTATTCCTGAGCGTCGGAGCGGGCCAGACCCTCGACCTCACCTACGAGCAGGCGAGGGCGCTCGGGATGAAGGAGTTCAAGGGAGGGGCTCAGGAACTCGGCGCGCTTCTCCGCTTGGATGGCTGGACTGCCGAGAGCGACTACGGAATCAAGACCATGGAGAAGACCTCGGCGGCGAAGCAGAAAGCGGCCAAGACCAAGCAGGATGCCCTCGATGCCAAAGTGCAGGCGAACGTGAAGCGCCGCGAGACGACCGAGGCCTACATCTCCCACAGCCTCCAGGAGGCGGCGAAGTGGGACCCGACAAAGGCATCGTACGAGACCTACGCGGACCACTGGGGTTGGGGTTGGGGCTGGGCGAACGACTACCCGACGAAGAAATACACGCTCGACTCCCAGAAGAAGTGGAAGACCTACACGGACGCGTGCATGCACTACATTCAGAGCGCGGCCAAGGGGCTTCGGCAGATGAAGAAGCTCGACGCGGATGCGGTGAAGCTCGGGATCGACCCCACCTACAAGCCGGGGGAGATCGACCGCATGCTGGAGGATCTGGCCGTCCGCTTCAAGACCCTCAGCGAGCGGAGGAACACGACGGGGAAGTGAACGGTTCCGACGGAGCCCGGTTCACCTCTCTCCGCGGTCCCTCTTGCCGATCCCGAGCCGCTTCATCCGGTCGTAGAGCGCTCGCACCCGGATCCCCAGCTTCCGTGCGACGGCTTCGAGGTCTCCACCCGTCTCGGCGTGGACGAGAAGGATATACTCCCGCTCCAGGGCATCGATGAGCCCCTTGAGCGGCCGGCTTCGCAGGAGCGCGGGGCTGAAGAGCCCGTCCGGCGGCAGGGAGCCCAGGTAGCTCCGGACCTGTTCGGCCCCGATCGTCCCCTGGGACGTCAGGACGAGCCTCATGACGGCGTTTGCGAGCTCGCGGACGTTCCCCGGCCACGAGTGGGACGCCAAGGCCCGCAACGCCGAAGCATCGAATTCGGGCGGCTCGTCCATCCCTTGCACCGCGGCGGCGCGGAAGTGATCCACCAGCTCGGGGAGATCTTCGATTCTCTCGCGGAGCGGCGGGACGTCGATCTCGAGCCCGTTGAGGCGAAAGAAGAGGTCCCGGCGGAACTTCTCCTCTTCGACGAGGGAGCGTAGGTTCCCGTGCGTCGTGAAGAGGAAGCGGACATCGATCTCCGTTTCTTCCTCGCTTCCGAGCGGTCTCAAGCGGCGGCTGTCGAGGACGCGGAGGATCTTCGCCTGGAGAGGCAGCGGCAGCTCGCCGATCTCGTCGAAGAGGAACGTCCCCCCTTGAGCGGCCCGCAGGAGGCCGGGGCGAGCCCCGACCGCTCCCGAGAAGGCCCCTTCTACGTGCCCGAACAGCTCGGCTTCGAGCAACTCGGCGGGCAGGGCGGCGCCCGAGAGGGAGACGAACGGCGCCGAACGGCGCGCGCTCTCTCCGTGGATCGCGCGCGCCACGAGCTCTTTCCCGGTCCCGGTCTCGCCGGTGATGACGACGGGAAGCTCCATCGAAGCTCCCCGGAGGCACAGCGAGACGACGCGGCGGATGCCGGGGGACTTCCCGAGAATCGAGGCGGCCCGCGCGGCCGGCGAAAGCGCCGACGGCGTCCCCTCGATGGAGCGCTGGGCGCTGCTCAGCCGTTCCTCGAAATCCGCGAGGTGGCGGCGGAGGATCTCGGCCCGGTCCTTGCCCGCCTCCTCCTCGAACCTCCGGACGAGGTCCGAGGCGGCGCCCTGGAGAGCTTTCAGGTCTTCGAGCACCCCCTCGCCCGCCGCGACGGCTCCCGCGGTGGCGAATCCGCCGCGGGCCAACGCGGCCGGGGGCGCCTCGAGGCTCAGCCGCCGCAAGCGGGCCCGCAAATCGCGCAGGAGGGTCTCGACGTCCCCGAGACGCCGGCCGATGAGGTAGCTCTCGGCCGCGACGAGCGCGGACTGGGCCTCTTGCAGGTCCGGGTCCTTGCCTTCGAGGATCGACCTCACTTCGTACGCGATGAGGCGCGCCGAAAGCATCGGGCTCTTCAACGCTCCCCGCCCGCAAGTCGCCCGCTCGCGGACTTCGCGGAGCCGCCGCCCCGCGCGGGAGAGCCGGCCTCTGTCGGTTTCGAGGGCCGCCAGCTCCAGGAGGGCGTGGATCTCCCCCGCTGGAACGCGGGAACGCGAGAAGAACTGGCGGGAGCTCTGGAGACGAGCCTCGGACTCCGTCCACTCCTTGAGGAGTCGGAGCGCCCAGCCGGCGAAGAGGCCGCTCCAAGCGTGGAGGTACGGAACTTCGTCTCTCGACCTGTCGTTCCAAGCCCCGAGAGCCGCCAAGGCTCCGCGCCGGTCGTCCCGGAGCGCCGCCAGGAGCGAGCGGCGGGCCTCGACCATCGGCGGAATGGGCGCCGGCGGAGAGCCCGACGATCGGAGCGCGCGGTCGAGGGCCTCGCGAGCGAGCTTCACCTCGCCGCGGAAGAGGTGGCACTCCGCGAGGTAGACGAGGTCGAAGGGCAGCGTGTGGATGTCCTGCAGCTCCTCTCCCAGCGCCAGCGCGGCCTTGAATGCATCCATTGCGGAGGAGTAGCGGCCGAAGATGAGATCCACGAGGCCGGCCGAGTGATGCCGGGAGAACCGCATCCGCCGCGAATCGCATCGAGCGTCGTGCAGCGCGGCCCGAGCCAGGGCCTCGCCCGCCGCTTCGGGGTCCCCCACCTTCGCGTGGAGGACCGCGAGGTTGGAATGGACCGCCGCCAGGCTCAGGTCGTCGCCCAGCCGCGCCGAGAGATCCCGGGCCCTGCGGTAGCACTCGATCGCTTGCTGGAAGCGGTTCTCCTGGATGAAGAGCATGCCGAGGTTGTTCAGGATGAGGCTCTTCTCGGGAACCGAGCCGAGCCCGTCGCCGGCGCGGAGGCTCTCTTGGTACAGCTCCCGCGCCTCGCGGTACTCGAAGCGGCGCAGCCGCACGTGGGCGAGGTTCTCGAGGAGGACCATCTCGACCCGCCGGACGGACGGCCTCTTTCGTTTCGCGCCGCTCTCCGCGATCTCTCCGAGGGCGCGGCGGCAGATGGACTCCGCCCGGTCCAGGTCTCCCGTGTTGCTCGTGATCTCCGCCAGCTCCGACTCGATCCGGAGCCGGTCCTCGATCCGGTCCGTCCCCTCCAGGAGCGCGAGACCCCGATCGAGGTGGGAGAGAGCCTTCGGGACCTCGCCGGCGCGGTGGTAGAAGACGCCGATCCGCCCGTGAAGGGCGCCGGCCATCGCGCTGGCCTTTCTTTCGGCTTTTTCTTCGGCCACTTTTTCGGCGTTCTTTTCGGATCTCTTTCCGGACCGCTTTTCGGCCCCCGCCGCCGGGGGTGGAAGGAGTCCTTCCAGGATCTCGATGCCCCGCCGGTATTCGCCCGTTCTCCCGTAGGCCTCCGCCGCTTCGAGGGCGACGGCCTGCCGGAAGGCTTCCCCTCGCGCCGGCCCGTGGTCCAGAACCGCCTGGTAGAAGACGAGCGCCCGGCGGTCCTCGTGACTCCTGGCAAGGAGCCGCGCCGCTTCGATCGCGGCGTCGAGCCCCTTCTCCGGCGTCTCCGAACGGAGCCAGTGGTGGGCCAGTTCTTCCGCGGATGCGTCCCCGCGCCGGCCGAGGAGGGCCGCGAACTTTCCGTGAAGCTCCTGCCGTCTCGCCGGATCCATCTTCTCCAGAAGCCAGGAGCCGAGGGAGCCGCGCTGGAAGCAGTAGAGCCCTCCCTCCTCGCTCAGGATCCCGCGCCCCTCGAGCTCGCGGAGGCTCGGCGAAACCGCGGAGGCCGAACGGCCCGCGATCGAGGCGAGGAGGTCGCGCGCGGCGGGCCGTCCGAGTACCGCGAGCGCGTTCAGGAGCACGATCTCATCTTTCGAAGAGGAAGCGAGCGTGTCGAAATAGAGGTCATCGAGGTCTCCCGCCTTCCTCCCCTCCGCGGAGAGCCGCTGCGATCCTCCGTGGACCGCCTGTCGGATCAGGAACGGATGGCCCTTCATCTCGGCGGCGATGCGGCGGCCCACCTCCTCGCTCTCGCCGGGAAGCGCCATGTGGAGCCACGATTCCACCGCTTCGCCGGGGAGCGATGCCAGCTCGATGGCCGCGTCGAGATCCCTTCGTTCGCTCAGGGCCGCGACCAGGGGCCGGACCGCCTCGCGGTACGGGCCCTCGGTGCGAAAGGAGACGACGAAAGTGAGCCCGCGAGGTCCTTCGCGGCCCTCCCCCACCGCCGACTCTCTGGCAAGATCCGCGAGGAACTCGACCGTGATCGGGTCCGCCTGGTGAACATCGTCGAGGAGAAGAAGCACCGGCCGCAAGGCCCCCGCGGCCGAGAACAGGTCGATGAGCCCACGGACGAACATCCGCCGGGCGTGAGAGCCACTTTCACCCTCCCCGTCGAGAGGGGACCGATCGCCGAGCAGCCTCCGAAAGCGCATGCGGAGCGCGCGGCCCGCAGGGCCGATCGGAAGGAGCTGATCGAGGAAGCTCCTGAGGGGGGCGACTGGATGCGCGCTCTTCGAAAAGCAGCGGACGGTCGAGATCCCGAGGCCGAGCAACTCGGCCTCGAGGGCGATCCGCCGGAGGAAGGCGGTCTTCCCCGCGCCAGCGCCGCCCGCGACCGAGAGGACCGCCGGGCGCTTCGGCTCCTTGAGCGCGGCGATGGCCCGCGAGATCTCCGCCTCCCGACCCACGAAGCAGTCCGGCGGGGCGAGGGCCGGTTCCTCCGGCCCGCCCAGACTCCGCAGGTCGTCGCGGAGGGCCGACACGCTCTGGTAGCGCCGGCTCGGGTCCGGGTTGAGGAGTTTCATCAGCGCCCTCTCGACGTCCAGCGGCAGCTCGCGGTTCAAGTCTCTCGGAGGAGGGGGAAAGCCGTCGCCCCGGGCGAGCATCCGCTTCCCCGTGAGGACCGTGTAGAAGACCGCGCCCAGCGAGTAGAGGTCCGAGGCGAACGTCGCGCGCTCGCCGCGCCGGACCTCCGGCGCGGCCGCGGGATGTCCTGGGTCGATGCGATCTTCCTCGGGCCACCAGGCGGGATCGCAGAGGATCACCTGCCGTCCCGGCGCCGATCGGGCGGCGCCGGGGGCGCGGGCGACGATGAAGTTCGACGGCTTGAGGTTTCGGTGGAGGAAGCCGAAGCGGTGGAGGAGCCCGAGCGGTTCCGCGCCCGCGCGGAGCAACGGGAGGACCTCGCGCAGCGGCCTCGCTTCCGCCTCGAGCCGCAGGTCAGCTCCCTCGCGGTACGGCCTCACCAGGTACTTGGCCCCCGAGGGTTCGTCCCTGCGGATCGATACCGCAAGAGCCAGCGACGGATGGCTCAGAGAGAGAATGTCGAGAAGGCCCTCTCGAATTCTCGGCGGTTCGCTCGCCCCCAATTCCTTGACGATCCATCGCGGCCGGCGGCCCCGGCCCGCATCGGCGGCAAGGAAGGAACCCCCGCCTCGCCGGCCGGACAACCGCCTCAAAACCCTCAAGCCCGAGAGGACAGGATGGTCGCCGTTCATGCGAATCTGCGCTTCTTATCTGCAGTCTTCCTGCAAAAGCGAGGGCCACTTCTGTAAACCCATGGATACATCGAAGAGGATCTCGCCGTAGCGAGCTCTACCGCGGCTCTCCATCAGCAAACGTATCGCCCGCAGGACGCCCTCGTTCCGGCCGCGAGTCCGTCCAGGGCCATCGATGGCATGCGGCTTGTTAGGAGAAGGTCGGGTTTCGAAGGATTCTCACCCAAAGCGCTCTCGCGCGAAAGGAAGGTTTCGATGAACGAGTCGATCCGGCGGAAAGCTCAACTTAGCCCGTCAGCGACGTTTTGGTTCGCGTTGATTCTCCTTGCGACGACTTCACCGCTCTCCGCGGCCGACTTCTTGAGGGGAGATGTGAACGGCGACGGGGGCGTGAGCATCTCCGACGCACATGCGCTCACCGGCTACATGTTTTTCGGTGCGCCGGCCCCCGAGTGCCCGAATTCCGGGGACAGCAACGCCGACGGGAGGATCGATATCTCGGATACCGTGGGCCTCATGAATTTTCTATTCCTGGGCGGGCAATCCATTCCCGCCCCGTATCCGAACGCGGGACCCGATCCGAACCCTCTCGGCCTACCATGCCCCTCCTATGGAGACGGTTCGCCACTCGTGGACCCCGCGGCAAAAATGGAGATCAGCGGTGTCGCTGCCGGGGGCAACAGCCGCAAGGCGGTCCTCACGCTCAAGGTTTCGAGCTCCGGGCCCCTCGGGGGCTATGCATTCAACCTCGCGGATGCGGCAGGGGTGTTCGAGGAGCAACGATTGTCGAAACCAGCAGGCCTCAGGGAGTTGGCTCTCGAAGGCGATCATGCGTTCCTCACGGGAGAGTCCAAGGAGGGCATCGTTCGAGTCGGATTCCTCGGGGGGATTGCCAATGATCCCGGCGAGATCCCTCCGGGCCAGGACGTCGACGTCCTCGAGGTCTTCACCTGCCTCAAACCGGGGACTCCGGCCGGCGAGTACCCCCTGACCCTGCAAGCGGGGGAGCTGGTCGCAAGCTGCATCCCGCCCGTTGGACCCAATGGCGAATACCTGGGAACCGCATGCCCCGACATGGGGAGAGCGATCCATCCCATCCTCGTGAGCGGGACTCTCGTCGTCCAGGAGGCCGTCGAGGCGGGAGCCGGATGCAGCATCGCGGTGCCGCCGAAGCCCGCGCCGATCCACATCCTCTTCAAGCTTTCCGACGCCACGGGAACGCCCGGCGGCCCCGTATCGGTGCCCTTCGTCATCAAGGCCGACCGCGCTTCGACCGGGTTCTCCTACTCCGTCGACTTCAACGAGGACATCCTCCAGGCCACCGGAACGCGGAAGCTCTGGCAGAAGCCCGGCGGGACCCCCTACGAGTTCGAGAGGTTCGAGTTCAACAACTCGAGCGCTATCCCGGGGAGCGGCGGGGTCGACGAGGGGTTCCTCGCCGGCGCCGCCATCATCAGCTTGACTGATACGGGCGACGTCCTCCCGCCGAGCCAGGAGGTCGAGGTGATCGAGTTCGACTTCCAGGTCCGATCGGGCGTGGCCGCCCCCACGACCACCGAGGTCGTCTTCATGGATGGCGCACAGCAAGCCGGCGGCTCCGTGAACAACAAGCTCATCGCCGGCGGAGTCGAGGTCACGCCGGCCCTCGCCAGCTCCTTCTTCTTCGTCAACGCGCAGGTCAACATCGTCCCCGGCGTGACGGTCTTCGTCCGCGGCGACTCGGATTCGAGCGGCGAAGTGAACATCAGCGATCCGGTCTACACCCTGAACTACCTGTACCAGGGAGGCAGAGCTCCATTCTGCCTCGATGCCGCGGATGCCAACGATGACGGGACGCTCGATCTCAGCGACCCGGTGGCCACCCTCGCCTTCCTCTTCCTCGGCGGCAGCCCGCTCCCCGACCCGGGCGGAACGCTCGGCAAGGATCCGACCGAGAACGATTCGCTGACCTGCTTCTCCGAGAGCAGGTGAGAGGCACCCAGGCCTAGACGCCTCGCCCGTTCTCTTCGGGCGGGGCGCCTTTCGGCGCCGGCAGGCGGCGCCCCGAGCGCAGAAAGCCAATTACGACAACCCGGCGAGAACGCCTGTCTGCTTCAGAAGGAGTTCACCGGAGGGTCGTAGACCCCGTTGCCGTTGCGGTCCAGGAACACCGCGTTGGTGAACCCGACGCAGAACCGCCCCGGAGCGACCTCGGAGTAGAGGCCCCCCGGCACGCGGCCCTCGATGAGGGCCTCGAGCGTCTGGCCCGCCTCGACCACCACCCACGAGTCGGCGAGGTCGCGGCCGCCGGGGAACTGGGAGAGGGTGACCTGGATGGTGAAGCTGGGCGGAACCGGTCCGCCCGGGGGAGCCTTCCGGCCGGGCAGCCGGAGGGCGGTCCCGCAGCACACCACCCTCACCTCATCCGCCGGGACCCATCGGGGAGCGGCGATGGTCGCGACGACGTCCACGGCGTCGTCGAAGCCCAGAAGGGACGGGAAGTCGCCGGCGGTGAACCCCGGCTCGTCGACCCGCACCCCGGCGATGCGGCGGAAGACCCGGACATCGATGAACGGGCCGCTGGTGGAGATCGACTTGCCGTGGGGCGACCGCCCCGCGGAGCCCCGGAACGCGCCGCCCGTGCCTGAGTTCCGCACCACGAACCTTCCCCCCTGCTGGGGGACGAGCTCGACGTGGTCGGGGTCGTTGAACGACGGCCGCAGGGCGGTGACCATGAGCGAGGGCTCGGCCTGGAGTCCCGCAGGCGTGACCCCCTCGAGAAGGAGATAGTTCCTGGGGAAGCCGATCACCGCCCCGCCGCCCTCCTCGCGGAGTGCGTGGGTGTCGCTGTTCCCGGTTGCGGTCCGGACGATGCCGTGGTTCAAGAGGTTGAACCAGTCTCCGCGCGTCTGGAGGTAATCGACCGCGTCCGAGGACCCGTGGAGCACCTCCAGCGCATCGAAGCCGAGCGAGCCCGCCTTGAAGGCCGACTGGTCGGGCCCCCCCAGGGCCACTCCCGCCTGGACCATCGCCGGGTTCCCGGCTAACTGGCCCATCTGGATCAAGGGATTGCCGTTGAACAGGGCGGCGATCGCTCCTGAGCCGAGGCACCCAGTGCCGATCCCCAGGCCGTTCGGCCCTCCCGAAAACGAGATCGGTCCAAAGAGCTGCTGGGCCGCGGCGAAGGCGCAGAAGAAGGAGGACCGCGGATCGAGGCCGCCCGGCTCTGTGGGGAAGCCGCCGGCCGGGTTCCGCGGGGAGAGGATCTCGAAGAGCCCGCCCATGGGGATCGGACCCGTTCTTCCCCGCGGGTCCAAATCGAGGCGCGGGTGGTTGAGCTGGATGATCTCGTTGCCCGCGGTCCCGTCCCTCCCGCGGAGCTGCGCGAAGAGGAGCCAGGGCGGCCGGAGCTCGTCCTCCGGCGACCCGTTTCTCCTCTCTTCGGGCCGCACTTCCAGCGGGAATGCGTTGAAGTGGCCGATTCCCTCGGTGAACGGGCCGAAGGGCTGGTGGGATGTGGTCTCGGCTCCGGAGAGAACGGCCAGCCGCTCCTTCACGTCCGGGACCGAGCGGGCCAGGGCGCCGAGCGACTCCCCGAGGTCGAAGAGGTTGTCGTGCTCGGTGGAGCAGAGGAGGTCGACCCCGGCCGCGAGGAAGCCGGTCAGGAGGTCGGCGGGGGGAACGCTCGAGTCGGGGCTGGCCGAGGAGTGGACATGGAAGTCGCCCGAGACCGCCCGGCGCGGCGAGTTCACCACCCTCCTCAGGGTGAACACCCGGGACTCGCGGGCCCCGGGGGCGATCGAGACAGCCTGTGCGCCGAGGCCCTCCTCGATCTCGTACTCGAGGCCGTGGGAGGCGATCACCCGGTAGGCCGCCGGCGCCGGGGGCGCGGGGACGGGCAGCGTCACCGTTCCCTTTCCGGTGGCGCTGTGGAGGACGTTGCCGGCCCCCGCCGCGCGGTCGAGCGCGGTCCCGGCATCGACTTCCATCTGCGCTCCGGGGTTGCAGGGAGGCCCGAGGCAGGTGACGCGCGCCGCCAGCCCGGTGGGATCTCCGAGCTCGGGATCCGGGATCCCGGCGCCCCGGAATGTGAGCTTGGCCGCCAGCGGCAGGCCTTCTCCATCCACGACCTGGAACTCGAGGATGCCCGCAGCCCCCTCGCCGGCATCGATCGTCCGGACCTGGACCCGCGGCTCCGCCGGCCCGGGGGAGCCGGGGCGCTTCACCACCGCTAGGGCCGCGAAGCCCCCCGGCTCCGGCGGGATCGGCCCACGCCCCGGGATCAAGACCCTGATCCCGTAGGTGCTCTCGGCCGCTTCGGCCCCGCCGGGGAGGAGAAAGCCGGCCGGGACCCGAGCCGACCACTCCCCGGTGGCGGCGTCCGGACGGACCGTGGTGCGGAGGATGGGCGAGGTGGAGGAGACGAAACGTCCGCTCGACTCCGCGTAGAACGCGGGGGAGACCTCGAAGACCTGGACGATGGCGCCGGTGCCGCCGCCCTGCACCACGCCCCACAGCCGGGAGGTGGCGACGATGCCGCTGAGGAGGTCCTGCTGGAAGCCGGGGAGCTTGCGGGGCGGCAGGCGGCGGAGGTCGCGCACCGCGGTCTCTGCGCTCGACTCGGCGTCGTTGCGCTCGCCCAGGGCAATGTGGCGGATCCAGCCGAGGGGGCCGCCCTCTCCTGCAACCGTCGCGGAGGTGATGGGGATGGTGGTCCCGTCCGCGGGGCGGGTGCGCGGGATGCGCCCCGCTCCCACCCCCACCGCCCCGAACCGCTCAACCACCACCTGCCCCGCCATGGGGTCGAAGATGGTGTAGGACACCCCGGGCTCGTCCCTCCCCACCAGGGTGAGAAAGGGGGCGATCGCCGTGGGGACGGAGATCTTCCCGCCGGTGAAGGCCGGGGCCGGCACCAGGACATCGAGGTTCCGGGAGTGGAGGCCGGTCAGGAAGAGCTGGACCAGGCCGTCGATGAAGACCGGTTGGGGGATCGCTCCGGCATGGTTCGCCGGGTTGTGCACCCAGCTCGAGGTCGTCACCATGCGGCTCGGGCTGCGGTGGAAGAGGTAGCTGGTGGAGACCAGGAGCGGAATGCCGAGCGAGTTGACGATGATCCGCGCCGCGTCGGGGACGTTGTCGAAGACCCGCCGGGGCACCTCGGCCGCTGCCGCGGAAGCGCGGACCTGCGCGAGGGTCATTGTGGCGGTGCCGAAGAAGCTCACCGGGGGATCGGTCACGGGTCCAAAGCAGACATCGGGGCTGCCGCTCGTGTTGAGGATCACCCCCTGGACGGTGAAGGTCTGCAGCCGCTCCCCCCCGCTCGGGGGGGATTCCGGACGGGTCTCGAAGTTGAACACCAGGAAGTGGAGCGGGTTGTTGCGGATATCGTCGGCCGGGTCGCGCGGGTCCCCCAGGTTGACGATCCCCCGGACCGCCAGCGCCGAGAGCCCGACCTGGTCATTGGGCCGGTCGCGTAGCTCGAGGTCGATGATGTTCCCGCCGCTGGGAGCGAAGAGGGTCTGGAGCGGGGCCCCTCCGGGGATCAGGGAACTCACCGTCGGGTCGCGGCCGATGGCATCGAGGACCACAAGGAGGTCCCCGCCGGCGAGGGCGATGTCGCCGGTGGGCTTTCCCTGCGCCGAGGGGTGACTTGCCCCTCCTGTCCCGTCCGAGCCGCCGCCGCCGCCGCCGTCGTCGCTGACGGTGAGGGCCACGATCGCGACGAGGTAGGAATTGCAGGCCACCATGGTCAGGGAAAGAGCCGTGGGGAGCAGGAATGGAACGGCAGGGAGCGCCCAGCGCCGCATACAGCTCCCAAGACCTTTCAATTGGAAATGCACCCTCATGGTTCCTCCCTCAGGACGATCGACCCAACCCGGCGGGACAGCGATTTGTTAATTGTCCACTTCCGCCGCGGGTGAGGTCAATGGGCCGCTCCGCCGGGCGCGGGCGTACCCTTTGCGAGCCTCCCCGCGCGAGATTCCCTGTCTCTCGATGGCCGGCTCGCGCGGTTCAGTGGATGTATGGACTTGCTTGTCTCACCCGCCTCCGAGGACAATCGTGGCCCATGATGACCCGCGTTGGGCGATTTGCCTTCGCGGCTAACCTGGCCGCATTTCTCGTCGCTTCCGGCGGATGCTCGACGTTCAACCGGATCATGTACTACCCGGAGCCGCCGCAGATCTATGGAGGCATCCGGACGGTCCGGGCGACCTATGAGGAATTCTTCGGGGCAAAGGTGGCTCCCACGGACTCCGAGGCCATCCGACAGTCGGCCCTTGTTATGATCTGGACTCGCGGCGGCTTCTACTACGGCCTTCTCTTCGTCGCCGACATAACGGCGACCGTGGTCGCGGACACCATCCTCCTGCCGTTCACGGTCCCGGCCGATCTACTCCGGAAGAAGAAACCCGACGCTGAGGTCATGTCTTCCGGTGGAACCACCCAGACGCCGTGAGGCGACGGGCTGTTCACGGGCCGTTGTCGTCCCCTCGGGATCCCCCCCTGCCAGGCAATCGCTAGGAGCCCGTTGAGACGCCGCGGAGCGCTTCGATCTCCCTCGGCTGCGAAGACGTAACCATCGGCGCGCGCCGGATCGACGCACGAGCGTGCGGCTCACCCGGCGATCCTTGCGCCCGGTTCGACGTGAGTGCAACAGGCACGCGCGCTCGTGCAACGCCCTCGTGCGGGCTTGCGGTCCGCTCGAGCGGGCGTGCAACCGAGCCGTGCACCCGTGCGACGGACTTGCGCAGGCCTATAACGCGCTCGTAAGGCGCTGCAACGAGCCCGCGCTGCGATTCGGCGAACCTGGAAAGTCGCCGGACGAGCTGGGAAAGTCGCCGGAAGAACCCGCAAGGTCGCCGGAAGAACCTGGAAGGTCGCCGGAAGAACCTGGAAGGTCGCCGGAAGAACCTGGAAGGTCGCCGGAAGAGCTTGGAAGGTCGCCGGACGGACTTGCGCGGTCGTGCAATCGACCCGAACGGTCGTGAAATCGACAGGCGAGACCGTGGGATCGACCCGTCAAGGGCTGCAATCGACTTGGCGCCGGCTGGGAAGAGGTCATCCAGCTTTGCGATGCATAAGTGAGGCGCTGCGAACGGCACTCAAGCGCCGGGAAAGGCTCGTCAAGTGCCCGGGAAAGCACGTCAAGTGGCTGGGAAGGCACGTCAAGCGCTGCAATCGACAGGGAAAACGTTGCGAAGGACGCGGCGAGCGCTTCAACTCGCAGTCACGGCGGTGCAATCCACGGTAGGGAACCGAGCTGCTTCTCGAAGCGATGGAGTGCGGATGGAGCTGTTCTGAGCGATAGCATCGAAGAAATGAGGCTGGGCCTCGTGTTGCTGATGCTCCTCTTCGGCCTTCTCTTTGCCGGAGCGGGGCTCGTGATTCTGTACGTGGCAACCTCGTCTCTGCGCCGCGACCGGCGCGTCCGGAAGCTCGAGACCGAGCATCCCGGCGAGCCGTCGCTGCACGAGCCGCGCCTGCGCTCCGGCGCGGCGCGCGACTGCATCGGCACGGCGCTCGCCACCCTGTTCTGGAACGGCATCTCGACGCCGCTGTATTTCGTCCTTTCGCGCGAGATTTGGAAGGTGAACTACCTCGCGGTCCTCCTCGCGATGATCCCCATGCGCCCCGAGGAGAAGTTGCGCCGGTTGTATCGGTGAATTATTTGTGGTCCGTTCAACTCCGCCGGGGCTTCCTGTATAAGTCCCCCGAATGGGTACGGAAAGGGATGCCGACCGGCCCGCCAAGGCGCGTGGGCCGTGGCCGTGGATCGCCGCCCTGATGGCCGCCGCGGCGGTCTCCGTACTCCTCCTGCGCCCGCGGCGCTCCGTGGAAGGGCCGGAGCCGCCGCAGCCCGCTCCCCAGGCCGCCGATGCCGACTTCGAGACCGACGTCCGCCGCTTTTGCTCGCAGCACCACGCGTTCACCCCGCCTGATCTCTTCGCATCCCGCATCTGGGCGAAGCAGATCGACCGCATGTACGAGTTCGGCGGCTATCCCCCGGCCGGCGGGCCAAGCGTGCCGCCCCGCGATCGCGTCCTGGCGTACTTCCAGAGCCGAGCGCCGGCCGAGGCGGTCCACCCGCGGGGCCAGTCCGAGCGCGGGCCCGGGCCGCTCCGTTTTCGCCGCCGGACTTTCACGCCGTCCGGGGCGCCGCCCACTCCCGCCGTCTCGCACGTTCGCTGGGTCCGCCGCGGCGATTCGAATCGCTCGGACCTCCTCTACTGCGACATGCGCCACGGCCGCGTAGCCCGTGTGAGATTCGACGCCCCGGAGCCGCAGGAAGTCCTGCTCGCCAAAGTCCCCCATCCGGGGCGCGCGACGCCGGTCGATCTCGATCGCAATGGCGCGCTCGACTTCCTCATCTCGGACCTCGGCTCCTTCGATCCGGCCGACCACGACCGCGGACAGATCATCTGGCTTCGCGCCGAGAAGAGCGGCGGCTTCTCCGCCATTCCTCTCGCGCAGAAGCTCGCCCGTGTGGCCGACGCGCAGGCCGTCGATCTCGACGGCGACGGAGACCTCGACCTCGCCGCGGCGGTGTTCGGCTTCCGGAAGACCGGGGGAGTCCTTTTCCTCAGGAACTCTTCCGCGGAACCGGGCTCGTTCAAGTTCACCGGCTACACGCTCGATCCACGGCCGGGCTCGCTCCAGGTCCCCATCGTCGACCTCGACCGCGACGGCAGGCCCGACATCGTCACACCACTCGCGCAGGAGTTCGAGACTGTCGAGGCGATCCTGAACCGCGGACCGGGCGCGCCGTTTGAGCCGAAGACGATCTGGACGGCCCCGCATCCCGCGCTCGGCTCGGCCGGGATCGAGATCGCGGACCTCGACGCGGACGGCGACCTCGATGCGATCCACGCCAGCGGCGACACGCTCGACTCGAGCCAGCTCGTCCCCTGGCAAGGGGTGCGGTGGCTCGAGAACCGCGGCGGTTTTCCTTTCGCCGAGAGGCTCTTCGAGCAGCTTCCGGGCTGCCATGGCCTGCGCGTCGTCGACCTCGACGGCGACGGAGACCTCGACATCGTCGCGAGCGCCTTCCTTCCCACGATCAAGTGGAACGAGGGCCGCCGCGCGTTCGGCCTCGAGTCGGTCATCTGGCTCGAGCAGGTCAAGAAGGGCGAGTTCGCCCGCCACAGCCTCGAAACCCTCACCTGCGACTTCACGACCCTCGATGTCGCCGACTTCGACGGCGACGGCGATCAAGACATCGCCCTCGGGAGCTTCGCCTTGATCCCCGACCAGATCGGCACGATCGCGGAGTGGATCGTGCTCCTCGAGAACGTGACGAAGGGGTGAGCGAGGCGGCTACCTCGCGTCCAGAATCTCCAGCCAGACTTCCTCTGCCGGCTCCCGGTGCCCGACCCTCGTCCCGCCGGCGAGTTCGAGCGACTCCGCGAGCCGGTACTGGATCGGCCAGGCCTCGTCGAACGCCCGGCCCGCAAGGAGGAGCCGGGTGTGCCCCCCGGGGGCATGCGCAACGAGCGAGAAGGGTCCGCTCCCGCCCAGTCGAGTGATGGCAAGGAGCCGGACCGGCGCATCGAGCGCAAGGGAGCCGCCCGTGAGGGCGAGCGAGCGCACGCGGGCCGCAGGCGGCTTCGCGTGGAGCCAAAGAGCCAATTCGCTCCGATCATCGAGCCGCCCCATGCGCTGTTGGAACGGCCGGCGGTAGCGGATGCGGAGGACCACGGCGGCGCCGGCACGGATCTCTCGCCCCGCCTCCTCCGGATACCGCACGAGCCGCTGGGCGGGGCTCCATGTTCCCAGGAGATCCTTCGGACCGGGAGGGAGTTCGAGGAAGATCATCGCGTCATGGACGATCGCGCGGTTCTGCGGCCGGAATTCCCACGCAGAGATCCACCGGTCCGCATCGAGGCCGGCGGGGATTGTGAAGTCGGCGGAGGCCTCGAGGTGGCCTCCTTCGATGGTGGCGGGGCGCGGGAGGTGGATGAGGAGGTCGGGATTGACCGCCACGGAGTCCCGCGCCGGCACCGGAGCTGGTGAGGCCGCAGGCCCCTCGTTTCCCTCGGGCGCACCCCCGCCCGCCCAGTCTGCGATCACATCGATCTCGCGGGCGCTGAGGAGCCGGGTTCCCTCGAACGCGACGCCGTCCTCGGCCGGCCAGGGCGGCATCACGCCCCGCAGGACGGCCGTGCGGATGGCCGAAGCCCACGGGCGGACCTCACGGAAGTCGAGGAGCGGCATCGGAGCTCCCCCATCAGGTCGATGGCAGCCCACGCAGCGCCGCTCGAGGATCGGAAGGACGTCCCGGCGGAAGGTGAACCGGGTCACCACGGGCGTGTGAGCTGCGAGAGTGCCGGCGATCGCCACGCAACAAGCGACAAGAAACGCCGCGCGCATCGCGCCGCGCCGGATAAGATGCCGAGCCGCCATGCAGCTTCGACCGGCTCCGGGCTCCCATCGATGCGCGTTTTGCCTTCTCATCGCCCTCGCATCCTCTTCCTGCGAGCGTCGAGAGGCAAGTCCCGCGACATCCAGCCCTCAATCGCCGGCGGCGGCCGCGAATGCGGACCCGAAGACCGCCCCTGGGCCCGGTTGGGGCATCTGGACATGCGCCATGTGTCCTGGCGTGGCAAGGACCGCGCCCGGCGACTGCCCCCGCTGTCGCATGGCGCTCGCCGGGACTCCCACCGTGGGCCTCCTTCGCTGCCCGCGTCACCCGACCGATTTCTTCCCGCCGGTTTCGGGCCCTTTCCCTTCCCCCGCCTGCGAGCATTGCGGCCGGCCACTCGTTCCGGTGACGGTCTCGCACACGTTTCGCTGCCCGGAGCATCCGGCGCTCCTCTTCGCGGAGGCCGGGACCTGCTCGGAATGCGGGGGACCGCTCGATGAGCGATTTGAGGAGCTTCCCCATGGCGACCACAACCCACGCCACGGCGGGATCCTCTTCATGGCCCCCGACCAGTGGCACCACCTCGAAGGGACGTGGCCTGAGGGAGGTGTCTTTCGCATCTACTTCTACGACGATTTCACGCGGCCCATGGCGGCCGATCGCTTCTCCGCGCGCGCGGTTGCGGGCGAGAACGAGTCGGGCCCCGCGGTGAAGCTCGAGCCGGCCGGCGGCGGAGCGTACCTCGAAGGCAAGCTCAATCCCCCGCCCTCTCCGCCGCTCCACCTGACGGCCTTCATTGCCTTCGGGGGCAAAGAAGAGCGTTTCGATTTCGTCTTCTCGGGCTTCTCGCGCGAGCCGGGCATGAGCGAAAGGGCGCCGACAGAAAACGCGAGGCCGTCCCCGGCCACGCCGCAGCCGGTCCCCGACTCCCCCGAGGAGATCGCGGCAGCCATCGCGGGCTGCAACCTCCGCCTGCGGGCGCTCATCGCCACCGGAGCGTGGAGCCGGCTCTACCTGCCCGCCCTCGAAGCCAAGGACCTCGCGCTCGTCCTCGAGGAGAAGACGACATCGTGGGATGAAAACCGCCGTCGCGAGATCGCCCGAGCGGCGCGGGACATCGTCCGCGGCGCCTGGCTCCTCGACCAGGCCGGCGACCGCGGCGACGCGGCGCGCGTGAAGGAGGAGTACGCCGTCTTCGCCGCGGGCGTGGCGCGGCTCCGGGGTCTCTTCAGATTCCTCGACGAGTGATGCCGGCGGACGGATTCTCTTCAGCTTGATTCTGGTCCCTGCGAGCGCGATCTCCCTTTCAGCACCTTCTGCAGCCTCGACCACGGTGTCATGTCCTCCGCGAGGTCGCAGATCGGCCTGAGGGTTCTCTCGAGGTACTCGCAGTCCAGAGTCCGCTCATGGCGGCGGACGACGCCTTCGGCATCGAGCAGGTCTTTCTCCCTGCCCGCGAGAACTTTGAAGAGGATGAGATCCTCCGGAGTCGGAAACCGGACGAACCGCCCGAAGAGTTTCTTCCTTATCGAACGCCGGTAGGCTTCCTCCTCGAATGGGAGCGAGGCAAGGATCAAGTCGAGGTGGAATCTTCCCCGCCGCATTCGCATCGTTCCCGTGGTCTCGATCCTCTCCAGCTCCATAGGAAGCTCAAACTCAAAGCCCTTCTCTTTCGCCCGTTGAAGGAGCTTCTTCGCCGCTTCGGGGGTCAAGAAGACGACCGCATCGGCGTCCGCGGTAGTCCGAGGCTCCCCGATGGCGACGACCGCAAGTCCGCCGACCACGAGGGATCGAACGTTCGCCCCATCAAGGAATTCGAAGGCCGCCCGGCAGAATTCGTCGAACTTGCTTCGAGCCACTCCGGGCTCACTTTCGAGAGGGCGGCGAACGCGGGTCGATCCCGAGGGCGATCGCGAGACTCATCGGATGGTCGTCATCGGGAAACTCGGCGATGTCCATCAGCTCGGAGGTCAGGAGGGCCTCACCCACGGCGATCGACTCCTCCATGCTCATGCGCTGCAAGGCCTCCTGCCGGTCCTTCTCCGACTGCTCTCGGTATCTCTTGCTGTCCTTTATCACGGCGTCATCTTAGCATGGCCCGCATGGATCACGTCGCGGCCGCCGCCCGCTCCACGATCTGGAGCATGTTCCCCTCGGGGTCGAGGAACGAGCGGAGCCGGCCGCCCCCAACGACTTCGCCGGCTTCGACCGCTTCGCCGAGCCAGCGGACGCCGAGGCGAGTGAGCCTCGCTTCCCAGGCCGCGAAGTCCGGCACGCGGAAGGCGATGTGGGAGAGGCCGGGGGTGAAGGGCTTCCGACCCGTCTGCGCGCCGCGGTCATCCGGCATCAGCTCGAGGGCCGGCCCGCCGCCCGCAATGGCGACGAGGTACGTCGTCACGACCGCATCGGGGCGCGATGGTGCCTTCCGCGCGCGGACTTCGAAGCCGAGGGCCTCCTCGTACCAACGCCGCTGGGATTCCACATCGACGCAGGCGATGGCGATGTGGTCGAATCCCGGCGCCACGGGAGCGCCGGCAGCCTTCACGGCGACCTCCCGAGCGACTCGGGGGGCACCCAGAGCTGGACTTCGCCCTCCCAGAGGTCCGGCTCCTGAAGGAGGTACGGGTTCCGGCGGACCAGGATTTCGATCTTCTCCCCCGGGGGCCAGCGGGACATGGCAGCGAGGATCTCGGTTGCGCTGTCGATCCTTTCGCCATGGGCTCCGATGATCAGGTAGCCTGCGGGATGGTCCGGCAGGACCGGCCGTCGAAAACCGGTGATCGTGCGGCATGGAACCGCCCTCCCGCGCACCGCAGCCGGGACGGCGGCTTCATCATCGCCGATGATCGCAAGCCCCAGCTTCGCCAGCTTGGACCGAAGTTCCGCAGGATCGAGCGGTCGCGGGCCGCTGCAACCGCAAGTACAGGCCAGGAGCGCCCAGACGGCCGGCAGAAACCGGGCGCCCCGCAAGGATGGCGGGTGAAAGGTCAAGTAAGGATTCCTTCACATCCGAGATCGTCAGCCATGGCGTCCTGTAGCGTATCGAAGCCGCCACCGCCGGAAAGGGAAAAATCTCTAGTCAAGCTCTTCCCCGGCGGCGTCTTGGATGGTGAGGAGCGCTCTCGAAGGGCTTGAAGAATCTCGTGAATTTTCACGAAAGGTCCTCCGTCGTGGTGACACAGGGATGACAGTTCGGATTCAGGCTGCTCGCCAGCCTCGGAGAGTCCGGCGGAGCGCGACCTCTTGGATGTCCCCGGTGATTCCCCTACACTGGGGGTCAAAATCCCGCATCCGAGGGGCGGATCGGCCGGGCGTCTAACAGAGACCCAACAAATCCGAGCGATCCTGGCTCAAGAGAAACTCGCCCGAGAGTGAATAGGGCAACTTGATCGGCAACTGGGAGAGGGAACGGCGTGGTACAGAGCGTTCATCCGGAGGGGGGCGTCCATTCGAACGGGGGCGTCCGCCCGCGGCTGGGGGAGATCCTCGCGCGCGGCGGCGGCCTCACGGCATCGCAGATCGATGAAGCGCTGAGGCGGCAGCGCGCGTCGGGCGAGCGGCTGGGCCGCTGCCTCCTCCAGCTCGGGCACGTGAGCGAGGACGACCTCCTGCGCGCCCTCGGCGAGCAGCTCAAGTTGAACCGCACGTCCCTCGCGAAGGCGAAAGTCGCTCCCGACGTCCTTCGCGTGCTGCCCGCGGACTTCGCCCGCAAATACCACATCCTGCCTCTTTACTTGAGGAACGGCGTCGTCGGGATCGCCACCGCCGATCCCGGCAACCCGCGCGTCACCGAGGACGTCCGCCTCCTAAGCGGCCTCGAAGTCGAGGAGTCCCTCGCCAGCGCGGGCGAGATCGAGGCGAAGATCGCCGAGTGCTACGAGGTGAGCGTCGAGCGAATGATCGAGGACCTCCAGCCGGGCGGCGGCGGCGATGCCCGCGCCGACAACCTCCACGACATCGAGGTCATGGCCAACGAGCCGACCGTCATCAACCTGGTCAACGTGATCATCTCCACGGCCCTCCGCGAGCGGGCCAGCGACATCCACTTCGTCCCCTTCGAGAAGTCGCTCGAGCTTCGCTACCGGGTCGATGGGCTTCTCCAGGTGCGGCCTCCTCCTCCCAAGCAGCTCCAGGCCGCGATCGTCTCTCGCGTCAAGATCATGGCCGACATGAACATCGCAGAGCGGTTCCTGCCGCAGGATGGGCACTTCCAGATCCAGCACCGCGGCGCGCGCGTCGACGTGCGCGTGGGAAGCATGCCGACGATCTACGGCGAGAGCGTCGTCATGCGCCTCCTCGAGAAGGGAACGCGCGTCATGACGCCGGTCGAGCTGGGGCTCGACGCCGAGCGGGCCGCGCTCCTGGGCCGCGTCGTCCACAGGACGCACGGCCTCTTCCTCTCGACGGGCCCGACCGGCAGCGGAAAGACGACGACGCTCTACTCGGTCCTGAGCAGCATCTACACGCCCGAGAGGAAGTTCCTCACGATCGAAGACCCGGTCGAGTACGAGCTGGCGGGCGTGGGGCAGATCCCGGTCCGCCCGGCGCGCGGGTTCACGTTCGCCACGGGGCTCCGCTCGATCCTCCGCCAGGATCCGGACGTGATCATGGTCGGCGAGATCCGGGATTTCGAGACGGCGGAGATCGCCATCCGCGCCGCTCTGACCGGCCACCTGGTCTTCAGCACGCTCCACACGAACGACTCCGCCGGCGCCATGACGCGCCTCATCGACATGGGCGTGGAGCCGTTCCTGATCTCCTCCTCGCTCGAAGCGGTGCTGGCCCAGCGGCTCACGCGGCGGATCTGTCCCGCCTGCCATGAGGAGGATCCCCCGGGGCCCGCCCTCGATCAAAAGCTCGAGGCGCTGGGAATCCTGCCGGGGGAAGGGTCCGGGCCGGGACAGCGCTACTGGCGCGGAGCTGGCTGCGAGGAGTGCCGCGGGACGGGCTACAAGGGGCGTACGGGGCTCTTCGAGCTTCTGGTCATGCTCCCCGAGTTGCGCGACATGGTCATCGAGCGGCGGTCCAGCTCCGAGCTGCAGGCCGCGGCGCGAAAGGAAATGGTTACCATCCGCGAGGACGGGCTCCGGAAGGCCCGAGAGGGCGTCACGTCGCTGGATGAAGTTCAGCGGGTCGCCTTGGGGGACGCACAGTGACAGTCCTGCAAGACGCGCGCGGTCGACAAGGACGTGGGTAAAGCGATGGCTACGTTTCGCTACGAAGCGCGGGAGGCGGGAGGAGCGGCCACGAGCGGCACCGTGGAGGCCGAGAGCCGCCAGGGAGCCCTCGATGCGCTCGCGCGCCGCGGGCTCTTCCCATCGAACCTCAGCAGCGTCGCTCCGGGGAAATCGAACGGAACCGGAGATAAAAACGGAACCGGAGGTCAAAACGGAGCCGAAGGCCGGAGCGGCGCCGCTTCGCTCCCCGCAGCGGCTTCGATCCCGGCGCCGGCGGCCCTGAGGATTGTCGATGGACCAGCGACCGGCTCGGGGCGAGGGCGGATCTCCAGAAAAGAAGTCACAGCGTTCACACGCGAGCTGGCCACGCTGCTCGCCGCCACGATCCCGATCCCCTCGGCCCTCGAAGGGCTCGGGAGCGAGGAAGAGAACCCCGCCCTGCGGGACGTGATCCTCCGGACCGCCTCGGCCGTGCGCCGCGGGGAGCCTCTCTCGGCCGCGCTCGCCGCGCACCCGCGCCTCTTCGGGCGGTTCTTCATCAGCATGGTCCGCGTCGGAGAGGAGTCGGGAGCCCTCGACCACGTGCTCGTGGACCTCGCGGATATCCTCGAGCGCGAAGATGAAATCCGCGGCGAGGTTCTCGGCGCCGTCGCTTACCCTTGCTTCGTCCTCGGCCTGGGCGTCCTCACGACGTTCATCCTCCTCGGGTTCGTTTTGCCTCGGCTCTTCGGGATGCTCGAGGGGATGCTCGACGTCCTCCCGCTGCCGACTCGGATCCTCCTCGACGCCAGCACCTTCCTCCAGACGCGCTGGCCCTGGCTTCTCGTCGCGCTCGCGGCCGCCTGGGCGGGGCTCCGGTGGTACCGCCGCTCCCCGGCGGGCGCGCTTCAATGGGATACGTGGAAGCTCAAGATCCCGGTCGTCGGCGCCGTCTTCCGCTCGGCGGCGCTCGGCCGCTTCGCCCGGACGCTCGGCATCCTTGCCAAGAGCGGCGTATCGCTTCTGCCGGCCCTGGACATCGTCCGCCACACGATCGGAAACCGCCTTCTCGAAGTGGCCATCGAGAAGGTGACGGAGGAGACGCGCGGCGGGGATTCCCTGGCCGCTCCGCTCAAGAGAACCGGCCTTTTCCCCGCGACGCTCGTCCAGATGCTCGCGGTGGGCGAAGAGAGCGGCAAGCTGGACGAGATGCTGCTCCGCGTGGCATCGATCGAGGAGCGGCAGATGCGGGCGCGCTCGCGCACGGTCATCTCGCTCCTGGCGCCGGCTTTGATCCTTGTCGTGGGGGCGTTCGTCGGCTTCATCGTGATCGCCCTCCTCCTCCCGATTTTCCGCATGAGCCAGGTCGTTCGATGAAAGGAAAGGCCTCCATGAGAGAACCTAACAGAAAACCGAGACGATCGCGCGGCTTCACACTCATGGAGCTGATGGTCGTCGTCATCATCCTCGGCATCCTGGCGGCGACGATCATCCCGCAGTTCGTCGGGACGACCCAGGAAGCCAAGGTCTCGAGGGCGCGCAACGACATCGCGATCCTCGAGCAATCGCTCGAGCGGTTCTTTATCGACATGGACCGCTACCCTACGGCCCAGGAAGGGCTGAAGGCGCTCGTCTCTCCCCCGGCGGACCTCGCCAAGAAGTGGCGCGCGCCCTACATCAAGGAAGTTTTGCCCGATCCCTGGGGGAACGAGTACGCCTACCGCCAACCCGGCCTCCACGGCGCCCGGACGTTCGACCTCTGGTCGCGCGGGGCCGACGGCGCCGACGGCGGCGAAGGGCCCAACACGGACATCAAGAACTGGAAGGACTGACCTCGGTGCGAAGAGGCGAGAACGAGTGCGGCGTCACGCTGATCGAGCTGATCATCGTCATCTCCGTCATGGCGATCCTGAGCACGCTCATCGTGCCGCAGTTCACCGGTTCCTATCGAGGGGCTCTCCTCGGCGCGGCCGGCCGCGAGATCACCGCCGTCGCGGGGCTCGCCCGGAGTCAGGCGATCACGACCGGCCGCCCGCACCGCGTTGCGTTCGAGCCCGAAACCGGCCGCTACCGCCTCGAAGCGCCGGACCCGCAGGGAGACCGCGGCGGCGAGTTCGCCCCGACCCGCGGCGTCCCGGGTAGCCTCGGCGAGATAGACAAGCGGATCCGCCTCGAAATCCGGGCGAGGGACGCGGACCGCGGGGCGCCCCAAAGCGCCCCTGCGGCGCGATCGCGGGTCGACGCGGTCCTTTTTCGCCCCGACGGCACCGCGGAGGGGCGCGACATCGTCCTGCGCGATGAGGACGGTTTCGCGCTTCTCATCGAGGTCCAGCCCGTCACCGCGCGGGTCAGGATCACGTCGCTGGGAAGGGAAGGGCCTCCGTGAAAATGCGCTCGACGGCCCGCAGCCGAGGTTTCTCTCTCATCGAGGTCCTCTGCGCGCTTTTCATCCTCGGCGTGGGGCTCGTCGGCCTCACGGAAGGGATCACGCTCGCCCTGCGCTCGACGAAGGAGACCGAGCGGCTGACGCGCGCGATCCTCCTGGCCTCGTCCCAGATCGAGGAGCTGCGCGCCGAGGGCTACGTGATCGAGGCCGACGAAGAGGGAGAGTGCGGGGAGCTGCTTCCGGGCTGCGGCTGGCACAAGAGCGTGGCCCGCACGGAGACCGATGGGCTCTACGAGGTCAGCTTCTCCATAACCGAGGCGAACGGCGAGAAGACCCTCTACGAGCTGAAGACGCTCCTCTTTGACATGCCGTTCGAGACCGGGATCGAGACGGAAGCCCAGGAGGACCGCGCAAAGTCCACGAGCCGCCGCGACCGCGAGCGCGACGCCCGTCGCAGAGGGGGATCGAGATGAAAAAGAATCACCCCCCGCGCGGCGGGTTCACCCTCGTCGAGTTGATCGTCGCCTCGGCGGTCATGGCGATCATCCTCTCCGGGGCTTACCTGAGCCTCCAGGTCGGACTCCGGAGCCAGAAGACCGTCGAGTCGCGCCTCGACGCCGCCCAGAGCGCGCGCGTCGTGCTCGCGATGCTCGCCGCGGACCTTCGCACGGCGTGCCCCCTCGGCAAGGACTTCGAGTTCCTCGGAGCTCGGCGGCCGATCGGCGGCCTCGAGGCCTCGAATCTCGACTTCGTCACGCACAACCACAGCCCTGCGGCCCCCGGCGAGGGGGATCTCTGCGAAGTGAGCTACTACGCCGACCGGCACCCTCGAACGGGCCGGCTCGGGCTGTGGAGGCGGCGCGACCCGTCGCTCGACGATGACCCGCTCTCCGGGGGCTCTCGGGAAGAGATCGTGCCGGACCTCGCCGGCTTCGAGGTCGAGTACTCCGACGGCTTCTTCTGGTACACCACCTGGGGGCTCGATCCCCAGGAAAAGGCCCGCCGCGGATCTTCGGCGCTCCTCCCCGCGAACTACGAAGGCCTTCCGGAGGCCGTCCGGATCGCCATCGCCCTCGGCGAGCCCTTCGCCGGGGAGGGAACCTCCGGCGATGCCGCCTCCTTGGGGGGAGAGAAGCGCGAGCCGAAAACGCTGGTCTTCCAGACGACCGTCCGGCTGAACCTTGCCGGGCGCGCGGCGCGGAGCGGCTCCGGAGCTTCCTCGGGAACGACGGGGACGGGCGAATCAGGCGCCGGCGTGAATGCGGAGGGAGGGAAGTGATGACTCGCTCGATCCCACACCGCGGCGGCTCGGCCCTCATCGCCGTCCTCTGGACTTTGGTCCTCCTCTCGGTGGCCGCTTTCAGCGTCCTCCACTCCACGCGGCTCGAGATGCGCGTCGTGAAGAACCACGGAGACCTCGAGCAGGCCCGTTTCCTCGCCCTCGCCGGAATCGAAAAGGCGAAGGCCATGATCTACCTCGAAAGGAAGAACGCGCGCCAGCGCGGCAGGGACGACCCCGAGGCGCTCCGCGATAACCCGCAGGCGTTCCGGGACATCGTCCTGGGCCGCGGGAAGTTCCGCGTGATCCATCAGACGTCGGAGCAGCACGGCACGTCGGACTTCCTCTACGGCGTGCGCGACGAAGAGAGCCTCCTCAACGCCAACACGGCCTCCATCGAGGAGCTGCGGAAGCTTCCCGGGGCCGTCGAGGAGGTCGCTGCGGCGATCGTCGACTGGCGCGACGAGGACCGCAAGGTCACGCCGAGCGGGGCCGAGGAGGACCTGTACCTCTCCCTGCAGCCGCCGCGCAGGATCCGCAACGGCCCCATCGAGAGCCTGCGCGAGATGCTGATGATCCACGGCGTCGCTGCGGACAACCTCCTCGGCGAGGACCGGAACGCCAACGGCCTCCTCGACCCCGAAGAGGATGACGGCGCGCGTTCCTCCCCTCCCGACGACCAGGACGGGACCCTGGATGCCGGCTGGTCGCAGTACTTGACCGTCGAGTCGGGAGTGCCCGATGAAAACGTGCGCGGCAAGACGAGGATCAACATCCAGACGGCCGGCGAGGAGACCTTGACGACGCTCGATGGCATCTCCAGCGAGATCGCCAAGGCGATCGTCGCCCACCGCGGCCAGAAGGAGTTCGGGAGCATCGCGGACCTCCTCGACGTGGCCGCTCCGCCCCCTCCCCAGCCGCAGGCCGCCGCGCAGGCGCAGCCCCCTCCCTCGGGCCCAGCCTCGGGCCCGGCCCCGGGCGCCCGCGAGGCGACGCCGGCCCCATCGCGTCCACCTTCGCGCCGCTCCCGGAGGGGCGCGGCGCCTCCGCCGCCCGCCGAGAGTACACCGCTGCAAGCGGCGCCCGGGACGGCCGTTCCGGCCGGGGGGACGCCGGCGGCCGCAGGCCCGGAGGCCGGGAATCAGCCCGGCGGGGGGGCGAAGCTCATCAGCACGGCTCTCCTCAAAAGGATCGCCGATGACGTGACCGTCTCGCGCGAGACGGAGCAAAAGGGCGTCATCAACATCAACACCGCCTCGCGCGACGTCATCTTCTGCGTGCCGGGGATCAGCGAGGACCTGGCCGACGCGATCGTCCAGCGGCGCCGGGGAAATCCGTTCACAAGCGTCGCGGACCTCCTCGACGTGCCGGGCATGACCACGGAGACGTTCAAGAACGTGAGCGGCCGCTTCACGACGCGTTCCGCCACCTACCGCGTCGTCTCGGAGGGCATCCTCGAGGCCACCGGGGCGCGCTTCAGGATCGAGGCGGTCTTCCGGCTCGGCAGCTTCAGCGTGGATACGCTCTTCCACCGGGAGGGAATGTGAAGGCCGGAGCGAACGGCGGACGCGGCGGGCTGTTTTCGAAACACCAGCCCCTCATCGACATCGGCTACAGCTCGCTCAAGATGAAGCTGGGGGGCGACGGGATCGAGCTGCCCGTCGAGCGGGCCGCGGGAGGTGAGATCACCCCTGAATCGACCTCCCGCATCGCCCGCGAGCTGCGGAGCTTCCTCGACGGGCACCGGTGGACCTCGCGGCAGGCGCTCTGCGGCCTTCCTTCGCGGGGGATCTCGCTCCGGGTCCTGCGCCTCCCGGAGGCCCCGCCGGATGAGACCGCGCGGCTCCTTGCCCTCCAGGTCGAGAAGGAGCTGCCCCTGCCGCCCGAGAGCATCGCCTGGGGAACAGCGAGGGCGGCCCTGAGAAACGGCGCACCGGCGGCGGACGGCCTGCGGGAGGTGATGGTCGCCGCGGTGCGGCGGGAAATCCTCGATCCGTACGCAGCCCTGCTTGAAGCGTGCGGACTCAAGCCGACGTTCTGCCTCGGTGTCCTGGCGGCCAGCTTGATCTGTCCGACGGCCGAAGGGCATCAGGCGGTCCTCGACGTCGGCCGGACTCACTCGCAGCTCCTCATCCTCGGCGATGGGCGGCCGGAGAGCGTCCGCAGCCTGCCTTGGGGAGGAGAACGCGTCACCGCGAAGATCGCCGAGGCGCTCCAGGTCGATCTCGCCGCCGCGGAGAACCTCAAACTGCGCTGGACGGGCCGTCCGCCGATCCAGAGCGCTGTTCCGGTCGATGCGCGGACTCTGCGGATCGACGAGGCGGTTCGTGCGGCCGTGGGCGATCTGGCAAAGCTTCTCGACGAAGTCTGGACGGCAAGCCGCGGCCGATCCCGCGGTGAAAACGGATCCGGAGAGCCTCCTGGCGAGCCGAGGCGCCTGTTCCTGATGGGCGGCGGTGCGCGGTTGGCCGGTTTCGGCCGCGCCCTCGCGGAGGCGCTCGTCGAGTCCATGGAGTGGCGGAGCATCGAACCGGACGGCGGCCCGGGGGCTTCCGCGGCGACGGCAGGCCTCGAGCGAGGAAGCCGCCGGCCCGACCAAAATGGGCTCATCACGCTGCGGTCTCCGGAGACGAGGACCGCGCCCGTGGGGGGGCAAGCGATCGGTCTTCTTGTTCGGTGGGTCGCTCTCGCAGCGCTCCTCGCCGCGGTCTCGGTCTCCCTGCGCTACGCCGGGCCGCTCTGGAGGCTCCCGGGGCTCAAGGAGAAGCTGACCGAAGTACAGAAGCTCCGCGATTCGCTCCCCAAGATCGATCGCGAACTCGGCTTCCTTTCCCATCTCGAGTCCCGCCGCGGGCAGCATCTGGGCGCCTTGACCCTCATCGCGGAGTCCGCCCCCCGGGGCATCTTTCTCGAAGTCCTCACGATGAACCGCACGGAGGAGATCTCGCTCCGCGGGAACGTCGGGAACCGCGAGGAGGCCGCCGGCCTGCGCTCGAAGCTTCTCCAGTCGGGGTGGTTCCGCGAAGTCGTCATCGAGGACCAGACGCCGACCAAGGACCAGAAACGGGTCGAGCTGCGGCTCACGGCGCGGCTGAAGCCGCCGGGAGAGCTTCCCGAATTGCCCGCTGCTCGGGCTCAGCAACCGACGGCGCAACCGCAGAAGCAGCCGGAGCGGCCGCCGCAGGCGGAACCGCCACCACCGCAGCCGCAGACGCAACCGGAGCCGCAACCGCAGCGGCAGCCGGAGCCGCAATCGCAGTCGCAATCATTGCCGCAGGCGGAACGGCGGCCGGACCCGCAATCGCAACCGGCGCCGGGCCCGACTCAGGCTCCGCCACGCGCCGCCGCGCCTCTCGAATTGAAGGAAGCCTCGAAGTGATGCGATGAGAGCCCTCAATCCCCGCGAAAAACGGACCCTTCGCATCGCCGCGGCTTTCCTGGCCGTTTACCTCGCCGGCTTCTTCGGTCTCAAGGGCCTGAAGCTCCTCGAAGGAGAGCGCGCCGAGTACGAGCAGCTCCGCAGCCGCGCGGCCGTCCTCGCCGGCGAGATCGCGACGGAGAAGGCCAAGGCGCGAAAGCTCGAGCGGCTGAAGTCGCTCTGGAAGTTCGATGTGGCCGCATTGCGCCGCGAATCCGTGGTCGGCGATGCCAGCTCCGCGATCCAGAAGGCGGCTCAGTCGAGCGGAATCGAGCTGGGCTCCCTCAAAGAGGCGGCGGGGCGGTCGTCGACTCAGGAGCTGGCCGCGATCGTCCTCGATGGGAAGGGGACGACGGCCGCGGCGATGCAGTTCCTCCACAGTCTCGGCTCCCTGGGCTTTCCGCTCCTCGTCGAGCGGCTCGAGGCGAAGACCGGCGGCATGAAGCCTGGCCAGGTCCAGTTCTCCTTGAGCATCTCCATCCTCGACTTCACGGCCTGGAAGGGCGAGGAGAAGACCGGTGTCTAGACTCATCCCCGCCCTGCGCCTCCTCTGCCTCGGGCTGCTCGCGGTCATCGCCGCCCAGACCGCCGGCCTCGTGCGCGAGGGCGATCCGCTCCTGGTCGTGGAGACGGAACCGCCCGCGGCCTCCGGCGAACCGCCGACGACGGCATCGAGCGAGCCCGCGGCGACCTCCGTCAAGGAAGCGAGTTCGCCGGTCGCCAAGGACGGCGCGGCTCCGAACGCTCCCGGACCGGCTCCGCAGCCGGCCCTCCCTGACCGGTTCAAGGCCATCGATGCCTCGGGGATCTTCGGCAGCGTTCCTGTCCAGAAGATCGTCCCGACGCTGATCGGGATGGCCGGGAAGTACGCGATCCTTCAGACGCCCGACGGCGCCGTCGGCCTTGTGGCCGAGGGGGGCGAACAGGGGGGCGTGAAGGTCCTCAAGATCGACATCAACCGCGCCCTCATCGAGTTCGAGGGCAAGCAGCAGGAACTGACCCTCTTCTCCGGACTCGGGAGCAGCTCACTGCTCCCCCAGGAAAAGGACAAGAACCCGTGAACAGCCCCATCCTCGCCCGCCGGAGCTCGCTCTCCGCCGGCCTCGCCCTGACGTGCTGGCTCCTCGCCAGCTTCCCCGCCGTCCGCCTCGCCGCGCAGGAGGCGAAGAACCAGCAGCCGCCGGCGCCCGCACCCGCGCCGCCCGGCGCGCCCCCCGCTTCGGTCGCGACGCCGCCTGCCGGCGCCCCGGCGACCTCTACGGGGGCCGCTGCAGTCGCCTCGGCGGGCGACGTGCAGCTCAGCTTCGCCGGCGCCAACGTGGACCTCGTCGTTAAGTGGCTGGCGGAGGTGACCGGCAAGAGCATCGTCAAGCACAAGGGGGTCAACTGCCAGCTCACGATCCTCAGCTCGAAGAAGCTGCCCCTCAAGGAGGCGATCGGCCTCGTCTATCGCGCGCTCGCTCTCGAGGGCTTCTCCGCCGTCGAGACGGGCGAGTTCATCATCCTCCTGCCGGAGAACCTCGAGCCCAAAGTGGGGGCGGAGATGATGAACGCCGCCAACGAGAAGCTCCTCGAGGGGAAGCAGGTCGTCGTGAAGATCTTCCAGCTCCAGAACACGACCGCGGCGAAGCTCCGCGACAAGGTGCGCGGCGTCCTCTCGGAGAAGGCGAAGTTCGACATGGACGAGGCCGCCAACAAGCTCATCGTCACGGACTTCGCGGACAACGTCCGCCTCCTCGGCGAGCTGATCCACGAGCTGGACGTCGCGACCTCATCCGACACCGTGACGGAGATCTTCGCCCTCCGCCACGCCGACGCCGAAGACCTCTCGAGGCTCATCGGCGCGGTCTTCGGCGAATCCGGCGCGAAAGGGGGCGCTCCGGCGGCGCCCCCGCGCGCCGAAGGGCCGCCGCAGCCAGGGCCGCAGCCGTCCCCCGGCGGAGCGGGCCCTGTGGGAAGCGCACCGACGCGCATCCTCGCCGATCGGACGTCGAACCGGCTCATCGTCACCGCGGACCGAAAGAAAATGCCCGAGATCAAGGCGCTCATCGAATCGCTCGACACCGATCGGCCCGCCGATGTCGGCGTGCGCGATATCCCGCTCAAGCACGTGAGCGCCAAGGACCTCGTCCAGGAGATCATGCCGCTCTACGCGAAGCTGCGCGGGACATCCCTGAAGGACACGGTCGAGATCACCGCCAACTCCCGCTCGAACCGCCTCATCGTTCTCTCCTCGGAGGCGAGCTACCAGGCGATCCGCCGCCTCGTGGAGGGGCTCGACACGGAGGAGGCCCAGGAGAAGGTGATCAAGGTGTTCTCGCTCGAGAACGCCGACGCGGAGGACATCGCCCAGCAGCTCACGAAGCTCTACCAGGGCAGCCAGGACGAAGACTACTACGGCTACTACTACTACCGCCGGTACGGCGACTCGGAATCCTCGAAGGCCGCCCGCTTCGTCGCCGACCGCCGGCGCAACACGATCATCGCGATCGCCCCGGCGCCTTCCTTGCCGAAGATCGGCGAGATGATCAAGTCGCTCGACGAGAAGGTCGAGGGGGAGAACATCGCCCCGCGGATCTATCAGCTCAAGTTCGTGAGCGCCGTGGACCTCGAGGATGTCCTCAACGAGCTGCTCCTCAAGAAGACCCAGCGGAGGAGCTACTACTTCTACGACGACTACTACGGCTCCGACAACATCGACCGCAACGTCGGCCGCCTCTACGGCAAGGTCCGGATCACGAGCGAGCAGTACTCGAACTCCCTCATCGTGACGGCCAACTCCGCGGAGAGCTTCGAGGCGGTGGAGGCCGTCATCAAGAAGCTCGACATGCCCGGCGAGGCGGGCGACACGACGGTGAACATTCCGCTCAAGTTCGCCAAGGCCGTGCCGCTCTCGAACAGCCTCAACATCCTCTACGCCCAGGGCGGGGCGCCCCCGCGCCGCGGAGGCGCTCCCCAGGGAGACCAGCGAGCCCAGGGGCAGAACCGCCAGGGCAACGCCGGCCAGACGACGCCGGGGAGCTTCGAGCTGGAGGACGTCATAGAAGAGGAGTCGTACTTTCCGTGGCTCGGGGGCCAGCAGGACACGATCCGGACGTCCGACGGCCGCGTGACGCAGCGGCGGGTGAGCGACCTCGTCGGCAAGGTGCGCGCGGTCCCCGACGCGCGGACGAACTCGATCCTCATCACGACGAACGCCCACTTCTTCCCGGCGATCCTGAAGACCGTCAACGAGCTTGACATGCCGACGCCGCAGGTGCTCATCGAGGCGCGGATCATCGAAATAAGCTCGGACCTCCGCGACCGGCTGGGGGTCCGCTGGTCCCCCGACGGATCGCAGGTCTTCGACACCGAAGACCTCGACAACTCGATCATGGGCAACGCCGCCGTCGACTACCGAGACGTCTTCGCGGGGACCGCGCTGGCGGACTCGATGCGCACCGGCATCCTGAACGCTTCGGCGAGCCTCGATTTCCTGATCCAGTTCCTCAGGAAGAACACAAATTCGCGCGTTCGCTCCGAGCCGCGGATCAACGTCGCCGACAACGAGAAGGCGAAGCTCTTCGTCGGCTCGCGCATCCCGTTCATTTCGGGGAGCTTCAACTCCCCCGAGGGCGGCCGGACGGACACGTTCGACTACATCGACGTCGGGATCATTCTCGAGGTGACTCCGCACATCAACCAGAACGGCGACGTCGCGCTCAAGATCCGCGTCGAGGCCTCGCAGACCCGGCCCGGAGAGACCCTCTTCGGGGGCGCGATCATCGACACCCGCAACTACAAGACGGACCTCCTGGCCCGCTCGGGGCAGACGCTCGTTCTCGGCGGGATCATCCAGCGGGAAGAATCGGAGGTCGAGCGCAAGATCCCGTTCCTCGGGAGCATTCCGATCATCGGCTGGTTCTTCAAGAAGAAGGACAAGGTCGCGCGCGACGTCGAGCTGATGGTCTTCCTCCGAACGACGGTGACACGGAACCAGGAGGAGGTGGACCGGATGATGGAGGACGAGAGGAAGAAGACGCCGCAGATCCAGCAGTGGGACACGGTGCCTGAGCCCCCTCCGGAGAAGAAAGCCGAGGAGACGGCGAGGAAGTAGGGGACGGAGGGATCGACGACGGACGACGCTAACCACAGAACGGCGGCGGGAGGGTTTCATTCGGCTCCCATCTCCCGTTCGCGGAGAAGGTCTGGATCGCCCTCCGGATCCGGCGGGCGCTCGGGATCGACCCTCCCGCTCAGGAGGGAGTCTATGCGAGGCCCCACACCGCCGGTGTCGCCAGTTCCAGGCTGTTTCCCGCCGGGTCTCGGAAATAGATCGACCAGCCTCCCTTGGGCCAGGCGATCTCGGACTCGATCGCCACTCCGCATTCCTTGAGCCGCTCCCGCCAGGCTCCAAGCTCCGCCTCCTCGACGCGGAACGCTGCGTGGCCTGGGCCGTGCGCCCCGTGGGCGGGGACGGGCACTTCGCCGACGAGCGTGGAGCCGCTCGCGGTCTTCTCGGGGTTGAAGACGAGGAGCATCGCCTCTCCGCAGCGGAAGAAGAGGTGCCTCCCCTCTTCCTCCGCGATCAGTTCAAACCCCAGCACCTCGCGGTAGAACGGCCGCACGCCGCCGAGGTCGGCGGCGTAGAGGCAGGTCTCGAGAACGCCGTGGAGTTTCATTCGACGTCTGTCTAGCGGCATCACTCCCACTCCCACCGATCCAAAGCCAACAGGATAGAGAACGCGACAGCACCGGCAAGGACGGCGGCCGCAAAGGTCCCACTCACTTTGGTCCACTCTCCATTTTCGGGGGGAGGAACTTCGTCTTCGGTTGCCTCACCCAGCCTCCGTGCCACCATCGCCGCCGCAAGGGACACGGCGAAGGTGACAGCGGAGTTGAAAAAGTTGCTCACCGAGAAGGCCGTGCCTTGGCGCCCTCTCCCGGGAAATAGGGCAAGAAGAACCGCCAGAAGCGCCAGTCCCGTCGTTTGCCAGAAGACGTTCCACAGCCCCTGCTTCGTTCGACCGAGACGTCGATGCTCGCTCACGTCACCCCCGAAGCCGACATCGACGCTCGGCACCGTCGATTCCGCGACACGAGTGAGGAAGAATGAAGGCGAAACTTCTTAGAGCTTTCGCCGGCGGTCCCCTTCCGATCCGCTCTTGGATTCCGACTGCGAGTCCTTGTCGGGCATCTCCCGCGTAAAGGTGACGAAGCCGATCATCATCTCCTCCCAGGTCTGATCGCCCCAGCGGACGAACGTCTTCGGGTCCGGGTTGTGCTTGTTCCCGGCGGAGTTGTCGAAGGTCCCCACGCAGCGAATCTTGGTTCCGGCGGGGAAATCCAGGGGCTCCTCCAGGTAGTAGGTGTGCTGCCAGCTGAAATCGTAGCGCGGTACGGAGAGGAGCGTCTTCGTCGAGCCATCCGGGTACGTCGCCATGTACTGGAAGCTCTTGCCCCTGAGGTGCATGTGGGGCATGAAGGAAAGGACCTTGGACTCCTTGCGGAACGTATACTCGCTTCCGACATCGAAGGCCTGCGCCCCCGGTGGAATCACGAAGAGCTGATTGAGGACCGCCCGGGTGACCAGCTCGGTCTTCGGCGGCTCTTTGGAAAGGAAAAGCCCGACCTGGGACCGGTCGGTCGTTTCCTTGCCGTTCGGCGTGTAGTGCATCTGAAAGACCAACGACGAGCCCGCCTTGATGCGGCGGCCCGTGCCCTCGGGGAACACCGCCGGCTCGCCCCCGGGCACCGCGCCGGCGAGGTAGACGTTGAAGATGTTCCCCTTGAAGCGCGCCAGCCCCTTCTTGCCGCCCCTCGGCTCGCCCTCGACCGGGTCGAGATGAAAGACGAGGATGTGGTGGACGACGGCGCGGTTGCCCGGTCGGGCCTCGACGGCTCGGATCCACCGGTCTTCGGCGAAGTGCGTCGGGATCTCGAAGTACTGATACTTCACTTCGCCCGTCGCGGGCACCTTGAACTCCTCCTCCATCGTAAAGATCGCGTCCGGAGTGCCGAGCCGCCAGCCATCCGTGAACTTGATGGGCGGCGGAAGGTCCTTCGGATCCCCCTCGACGGCTCCTCCATCGACCCAGGCCTGGATCGTGTCGACCTCTTCCTGGGTGAGCGTCGGGTCGTTCTTGAACCTCCCGTACTTGGGGTCGGCGTGCCACGGCGGCATGCGGCGGCCGGCGACCTCGTCCTTGATCGAGTCGGCATGGGGCCGCGCGTCCGCGTACGAGAGGAGCGCCATCGGCGCGGTCTCGCCGGGGCGATGGCACGTCTGGCAGCGCTTCTGAAAGATCGGGGCGATGTGCTTGGAGAAGTTCACGGCCGCCGGCGCGGCCGGCTCGGCGGCCGTCGAGGCTGACGTGGCAATGATGGCGCCGCAGATCACCGCGACCCGGGAAAACTCCGCTGAAAGGCTCCGCATGGCGTTCGATCTCCTGTTCATTTTCCAGTTACTCGACGGTCGATTATAGCTGGAGAGAGGATCCCCAACGCAAGACCGCCCCACCGCCGACAAATTCCGACAGGGAGTGTCGTTCACCCCCGCCGCCAGACCCGCAGCGCCTCCGTCGCGGCGTTTCGCCCGCAGGCGCCCATGATTCCGCCGCCGGGGTGCGTGCCGGCTCCGCAGAGGTAGAGGCCGGGCACCGGCGTGCGGTAGCGGGCCCATCCGGGCACCGGGCGGAGGAAGAAGAGCTGATGGGGCGCCATCGCGCCGTGGAAGATGTTCCCGCCTGTGAGGCCGAAGATCCGCTCGAGGTCGAGCGGCGAGAGCACTTCGTGGTGGAGGATGCTCGCGCGGAAGCCCGGCGCGTACTCCTCGATGACGGCGAAGACGCTCTCGGCGAACTTCTCCTTCAGGCCCGGGTCATCCCAGCTCGCCCCGCCGGTGAGCCGGGCCGGCGCGTACTGGACGAACATGGACGCCACGTGCTTCCCCGGCGGCGCCAGCGAACCGTCGACCGTCGACGGGATCGTCATCTCGACGATGGGTTGCTTCGATGGCTCGCCGCGCACCGCGTCGAGGTAAGCCTTCTCGATGAAGTCGAGGGTCGGCGACAAATGGATCGTTCCGCGCAGTTCGCGATCCCCGGCCCCCTCGGGCCGCGCCGTGAACCGCGGCAGGCGGTCGAGGGCGAGATTGATCTTGGCCGATGCGGCGGAGAAGTCGATCGCCTCGACGCGGCGGCGGAAATCTTCCGGCAGATCGCTCGGCCCGAGGAGGCGCAGGAAGGTCACCCGCGGATCCGCACAAGAGAGAACGAGGCGGCCGCGGACTTCTCGGCCGTCCGCGAGGGCGACGCCGGTCGCCCGGCCATCCTTGAGAAGGATGCGGGCCGCCTCGGCGCCGGTCTCGACGCGCACGCCGAGGGCTCGCGCCGAGGAGTGAATCGCCTCCGCGAAGGCCCCCATGCCGCCCTGGACGTAGGCCCAGACGCCGCGCGCCCCCCCGGCGTCCCCCATGACGTGATGGAGGAGTACATAGGCGCTCCCGGGCGTCGAGGGGGAGACGAGGGCGCCGATGATCGAATCCGTCGCGAGCGTGGCGCGCAGGGCTTCGCACTCGAACCAGCGCTCGAGGATCGGCCGCGCCGGCGCTCCGAGCAGCTCGGCGATGTCGAGGAGCGAGCGGCTGCGGAGCGCTTTCCAGCCCACCGATGCGAGCGCGGCCCAGTCGGAGAGCCGCAGGCCGTGCGGATCGATGGGCGGGCGGTCGAGGAAGGGCTCGATGAGCCGCGCCGCGCGCTCGAGCATCGCCTCGTAGCGAGGAAGGGCCTCCGCGTCGCGCCGCGAGAACTTCGCCACCTCGCGGTGGTTCTCGGCCGCATCGGAGCCGAGAAGGAGATGTCGGCCGTCGGGGAGAGGCGTGAAAGACGAAGGCTGGCGCGGGAGGAGTTTGAGGCCGTGCGACTCGAGCCGCAAATCCTTGAGGATCGCCGGCCGGATGAGGCTCGCGACGTAGGCGGCGCGCGACGAGCGGAAGCCCGGCCAGAGCTCTTCCGTGACGCAGCAGCCCCCGACGAGGTGCCGCCGCTCGAGGGCGAGCACCGAGAGCCCCGCTCGGGCGAGGTACGCGGCCGCAACGAGGCCGTTGTGCCCCGCGCCGATCACGATGGCGTCGTAGGAACCTCCGGGGGTCGTCATGGGACCCGGGATGGATACTCGATCCGCCCCGAGCGCTCAAGGTGGCTCGATCGACCTGCGTACATGCACCCTCTTGCCCCGTGCTCGCTCGAACGGCGAGAATGCCCCTGGGTATGGTCAGCTTCTCCCATAGGTTCATCACGGCCCTCCCGCCTCGATGGGCGATCGCCGCGATCGTCTTCGCGGGAGCCATCGCGACCGCCGCCGGCTCGCGTGCGGAGGATGGACCGATCGCCCCGTGGGCCTTTCGGCCGCCTGCGGATCCGGCCGTGCCGGCGGTCCGGGACGCGTCCTGGCCGTCGGCGCCGCTCGACCGCTTCATCCTCGCGAAGCTCGAGGCGAACGGCCTGCGCCCGGCCCCGCCGGCGGACAAGCGCACGCTTCTGCGCCGCATCACGTTCGACCTGACCGGCCTTCCGCCCACTCCCGAGGAGGTCGAGGAGTTCTTGAACGATCGCTCGCCGGAGGCGTTCTCGATGGTCGTCGACCGATTGCTGGGATCGCCGCGCTACGGAGAGCGCTGGGGACGACACTGGCTCGACGTCGCCCGCTACGCCGACTCGAACGGCCTCGACGAGAACGTCGCCCACGGCAACGCCTGGCGGTACCGGGACTACGTCGTCTCTGCCTTCAACCGCGACAAGCCCTACGACCGGTTCCTCCTCGAGCAGATCGCCGGAGATCTCCTCGAGCCCGGGGGGGACTCCGAGCGGAATGAGTCCGTGCGGAGCGAGCGGCTGATCGCGACCGGCTTTCTCGCGCTGGGGCCGAAGGTCCTCGCCGAGGTGGACGAGAGAAAGATGGAGATGGACATCGTCGACGAGCAGGTGGACACGCTCGGCCGGGCGGTTATGGCGTTGACTCTGGGCTGCGCGCGCTGCCACGACCACAAGTTCGATCCGATCTCGACCGAGGACTACCACGCCGTCGCCGGGATCTTCAAGAGCACGCGGACCATGGAGTCCTTCAAGAAGGTCGCCCGCTGGCACGAAAGCTCCCTCGCCACCGATGAAGACCTGACCCGCAAGGCCGAGCACGAGAAGCAAGTCGCCGAGCAGAAGGCGAGGGTCGAGAGCGTCGTCCAGAGGACGAAGGAGCGGCTCGCGGCGGCCGCCGCCCCCGGCTCGCCGGCGCCGAAGGACCCGGAAGCCGCGTTTCCGGCGGACGCCAAGGCGGAATTGAAGCGCCTCCGCGAGGAGCTGGCCCGCATCGAGGCGTCGGCGCCGGTGATGCCCTCGGCCATGGGGGTCGCGGAAGGTCAGCCGTGCGATCTGCCGGTGCACCTCCGAGGGAGCCACCTGGATCTGGGCCGGGTCGTCCCCCGCGGCTTCCCCGCCATCCTCGCCGCGGCGGAGCCCAAGGCTTCGAGCGGAAAGCGTCTCGACACGAAGCAAAGCGGCCGCCTCGAGCTGGCCCGCTGGCTGGTCCGGTCGGCGCACCCCCTCACGAGCCGGGTGATCGTCAATCGAGTCTGGCGGTGGCACTTCGGCAGGGGACTCGTTCCATCCGTCGACAACTTCGGGCGGCTGGGCGAGCCGCCCGCCGATCCGGCGCTCCTCGACTGGCTCGCCCACCGGTTCGTGGAAGCCGGCCTGTCCCTGAAGCGGCTGCACCGGCTCATGCTCCTCTCCAGCACGTACCGCATGAGCGCGGAGCACGATCCGCCCGCCGCTCGAGTCGATCCCGAGAACCGCCTCCACTGGAGGTCGAACGTGCGGCGGCTCGAGGCCGAAGCCATCCGCGATTCGCTCCTCGCGGCCGGCGGTCTCCTCGACCTCGCCATGGGCGGCTCGCTCCTCCACGTGAAGAACCGCGACTACTTCTTCGATCACACATCCCGCGATACGACCCGCTACGACAGCTTGCGGCGGTCCATCTACCTGCCCGTCGTTCGAAACCACCTCTACGACGTTTTCCAGCTTTTCGATTTCACGGACGCGACCGTCTCGAGCGGCGATCGTTCGACGACCACCGTCGCCCCGCAGGCGCTCTTTCACCTCAACAGCGGTCTCGTGGCGCAAGCGGCCGGGCGGATCGCCTCCGATCTCCTCGGAGTTGCGGCGCTGGACGACGCCGGGCGCATCGAGCGGCTCTATCGGCTCGCGTACTCGAGGCCCGCCTCGCCGCCGGAGACCGCGAGGGCCCGCGCGTTCCTGGAAAGCTCCGAGCGCGAGCTGCGCGGCCCGGAAGCGGACGGCGCCGGGAGCCGACTGGAGGCTTGGGCTCTTCTTTGCCACGCGGTGTTGTCGGCCAGCGAGTTCGTGTACGTGGAGTAAGCCGCCGCCATGTTCCCTAGACCGGATGAGCGGATTTCGAGGCGGCGGCTCCTCCAGACGAGCGGCATCGGCTTCGGATATCTCGCCCTCGCCTCGCTCCTGGCGGACGAAGCGCGGCCGGCGCCGCGCGATCCCGGTCCGACGGCGGATCCGCTCGCTCCGCGGCCGCCCCACTTCGCCGCCCGCGCCCGGCGCGTGATCTTCCTCTTCATGAAGGGCGGCCCGTCGCACGTCGACACCTTCGATTACAAACCCCTCCTCGAGCGGGACCACGGCAAGCCGTTTCCATTCGCGAAGCCGCGCGTCCAATTCTCTCCGACGAGCAACTTGCTCAAGTCGCCCTGGAAATTCTCGCGGCACGGCCGGAGCGGGATCGCCGTGAGCGAACTCTTCCCGCACGTCGCCCGGCACGTCGACGATATCTGCTTCATCCACTCGCTCCACGGAACGAACGCCGCGCACGGCGGGGCGCTCCTCAAGCTCCACACCGGGAGCGACAGCTTCCTCCGCCCGAGCATGGGAGCTTGGGTGACCTACGGTCTCGGAACCGAGAACCGCGACCTTCCGGGTTTCATCACGATCTGCCCGACCCTCGCCCACGGGGGCGTCAACAACTGGGGCGCGGCCTTCCTGCCGGCCGCCCACCAGGGAACACCGCTCGGCAACGCCAGCGTTCCTTCGGATCAGGTCGAGGTGAAGTTCTCGCGGCCGCGGATCGGCCGATCGCTGCAGCGCCGCCAGCTCGACTGGCTCGCCGAGTCCAACCGCGAGCATCTGTCCCGCACGGGCTTCGAGCCTTCGCTCGAGGCGCGCATCGAATCCTTCGAGCTGGCGTTCCGTATGCAGGGAGCCCTGCCCGAGGCCCAGGACCTCTCGGGCGAGTCGCCCGAGACGCTCAAGCTCTACGGGATCGACGATGCGGTCACCGCCAACTTCGGCCGGCAGTGCCTCATGGCTCGCCGCTTCGCCGAGCGCGGCGTGAGGTTCGTGCAGGTGACGCACAGCGACGCGTTCGTTCAGTGGGATCAACACAGCGACCTCAAGAACGGGCACGAGAAGAACGCCCGCGAGGTCGACAAGCCCATCGCGGGGCTCTTGAAGGACCTCAAGGCGCGCGGCCTCCTCGAAGACACGCTCGTCCTCTGGGGCGGCGAGTTCGGCCGAACGCCGACGGCGGAAGGGACGAACGGCCGCGACCACAACCCGGAGGGCTTCACCGTGTGGCTTGCCGGCGGCGGCGTCCGCGGCGGCTTCGAGCACGGCACAACCGACGACTACGGCTACTTCGCCGTCGAGGACAAGGTCCACATCCACGACCTCCACGCGACGCTGCTCCACATCCTCGGCCTCGACCATGAGCGGCTCACGTACCATCACGCGGGCCGCGACTTCCGCCTCACGGACGTCTACGGACGCGTGGTGCGGGAGATTCTGGCGTGAGCCGAGAACATGTGCGTATCCGCCTCCACGGGAGGCTCGGCGCCGGCCCGCGCTCCCGCCGAGTACGTCGCGTCGCACTTCGACCGGTACGCGGCGCAGATCGATACCCATCTCGTGGACCGACTCCACTACCGAACGCCGGAGCACCTCCTGCGCGCCGCGCGTTGAGAGAAGGACGTGGAAGGGTGGGTCCTGGTCTTGAGCAGTGTTAGTTGAAATCAGCGAGCCGGCAGGACGAGCGACGGATCGCCGAACACCATGAACTTCATCGCCTGGAAGTAGATGCTCGGCGGATACCAATCCTTCGTCGGTTGGAGGTGCGCGAGCCGTTCGCGCTCATGGTAGTTGCGCACGGCCTCGACCCAGCAATCCCCCAGGCGAGGCGCGGGGAGCACCTCGAGCGCGCGCGTGAAGCCGCTGAGGAGGCTCAACGCGCAAGGCTGGCTGCCGGTGTTGCAGCCGATGTAGGCCACCGCCCCCTGGGGGCCGAGCCGCAGGGTCTCCTCGCCGAGGCCGGGGGGGTTGAACCGTCCTTTCTGATACGGAGCGGGCGGCGGCGGCGGCGCCGTGAAGACCTCCTTGTGATTCGTCCCCGCGTGCTCGTTGCCGTCGACGTCCAGGTACGGCTCGTAGGGCGGCAGCGCCGCGAATCGGCCCGTCGAGCAGCCGATCGAGAACATGACCGGCAACCGGCCGGCGTTCTTGAGCTTCTTGAGCCGGTTGATTGAGAAGCACTGCTCCCACCGGTCGTCCTGGCCGTGGCCGGCGTGGAAGACGAGCCCCACTCCTTCGTCGAGAAGCTTGACGACCTCGTCCTTCGTGGGAGGAGGCGTACCGTCGTCGCGGCTCTTGTCCCTGTAATAGAGCTTCACGGCCGTCCACCCATCGGGCAGGCGGGCGGCGGCGCGGTCGAGGTTGCTCCGGCTGTCCACCCAACCGCCGACCGAGAGGAACGCCGCGCGCCGGAGCCCGGGCTTTTTCGCCTCCCGCACGCCTTCCTCGTACTCGATCGTCTTCTGGACGACGCGCCGCACCTCCTCGGGCGTGCTCACGGGCCAGCGGCCCACTGCCACCTCAGGGAGGTAATCGATCGCGTCGAAATTGATCGGGTCGCTCTTATTCTTCTCGCCGCGCACTTCGCCGAAGTAGCCCGCGTGGAAGCCATCTTTGCGCCCGTTCCAGTCCTCGAAGGAACCGTCGGGCCTCGCGAGATCGCCGTAGTAGAGGTCGCTGGGATAGAAGGCGTAGTCGAAGGCGGGAGCCTGGATCCGGTCAAGGACCATGTAGCGGACGGGAAGAACGTCGGCGTCGCCGACGAGGAGGAGATAGCCGAACGGCTTCTCGCGCCAGGACGCGTGGAGAAACCTCTTCAGCTTCTCCGGGTCGTCCGGGCCTTTCCCACCGCGCAGGGATGCTTCGAGGGGGACCAGCTCGACGGCAAGCTGCTGCTTCTTGTGGGCGATGTACTCCGCGAGGGATTCGTGGAACCGCTCGGGGGCGACGATGAGGAGACGCTGCGGGAGGGGTTCCGGGGCGGAGAGGAGCAGGGCGAGGAGCGGGACGAAGGAAGGAGGCATGAGGAAAACTCTATACGGCGGAGGGGAGGGGAGTCCATGGGTTGGCCGTGGGCCGGAGGCCGCTGCCGCGTCCGCAGCCGGTACCGCAGCCGCGTCCGATTCCGCATCCGCTTCCGCATCCGCATCCACGATCCGCATCCGCTTGCGAATCCGCATCGGCAGCCGTAGCCGCTCGCGCCCCCGCTGGTCCGTTCACTCCGCCAGGCTCTCTCCGTCATCCGCTGCCGCGATCCGCATCTCTTCGATCAGATCCGTCGGGCCGCCAGCTCTCTCGTCTTGAATTTAGCGGAAGGCCGCCAACGGGTCGGGAAAGACCGACTCAACCACCGGCGCATCGCCTCCGGCAGCCTCGAGGAGGTCCGAGCGGCCCTCAGAGTGGTCCAGGCCTGGGGCGATCTCGATCCGAACCACTGCGAGAGCTGGTCCCGGCTCACCGACCTCGTCGCAGCAATGACGTGGTGACTCAGCCACTGACCGGGCGACCGGATGCAGATGCCGGTGTGGATTCGGATGCGGATCGCCTGAATACGGATGAGGATCGCGGTTCCGTTTGCACAGGATGCGCCTGCGGTTGCGGGTGCCGCGGCCGTCGCGGATTCGCCCTTCCCCGCCCCTCCGTCCCGCCATAGGATGCCCCGCCATGACCGCCTCAATCCGTCTGCCGATTGATCTCTGCCGTGCGGCCGCCCTCGGAGCCTGTGTGGCCCTCGGTGTATCCGCCGCGCGCGCTTCCGACGAATCGCTCTCCCCCCGCAAGGCTCAGGAGAAGATCATTCGGGCCCACATCCGCTTCCTCGCGGACGACCTCCTCGAAGGGAGAGGCCCCGGAAGCCGCGGGGATCGCCTCGCGCAGCGCTACATCGCCAGCCAGTTCGAGGTTCTGGGCCTCGAGCCGGGCGCTCCGGGCGGCGGGTGGCTTCAGAAAGTCCCGCTCGCCGGCGTGAACGCGCGCGTCCCGCCCGTAGCTGTCTTCCGGAAGGGCTCCGAGAGTCTCTCGATCCGGTACAAGGAGGATTTCATCGCCGCGAGCGGCGCCGCGCGGCCGCAGGCGGCCCTTCGGGACGCCGAGGTCGTCTTCGCCGGCTACGGGATGGTCGCCCCGGAGTTCCGTTGGGACGACTTCAAAGGAGCCGACGTCCGCGGCAAGGTCCTTCTCGTAATGAACAACGACCCCTCATCGAGCCCGGACCTCTTCGCCGGCGAGACGCGGCTCTACTACGGCCGCTGGGACTACAAGTACGAGGAAGCCGCGCGGCACGGCGCCGCGGCGGCGATCATCATCCACACGACGCCGTCCGCCGGATATCCCTGGCAGGTCGTGCAGACGTCCTGGACCGGCGAGCAGTTCGAATTGCGGGACGAGAGCGGCCCGCGCCTCGAAGTTCAGGCCTGGGCGACCGAAGAATCCGCACGGCGGATCGCGCAGCTCGGAGGCTTCGACCTCGATGAATTGCGACGGCGCGCCGAGAGCCGGGACTTCCGGACGGTGCCGCTCGGCGTCACGCTCTCCCTCGCCCTCGAAAACAGGCTCCGCGAAGTCGACAGCGCGAACGTGCTCGGGCTCCTCAAGGGGAGCGACGAGAGGCTCGCCCGCGAAGTCGTCGTCTACACGGCTCACCACGACCACCTCGGGATGGCCGAGGAGGCCAAACCGGGGGCGGACAGTATCTACAACGGCGCCGTCGACAACGCTTCGGGCGTTGCCGCACTCCTCCTCCTGGCGGAGCGGTTCGCTCGCTTGCCGGAGCGGCCGGGCCGCTCGGTTCTCTTCGCCGGGGTGGCCGCCGAAGAGCAGGGGCTCCTCGGGTCGCTCCACCTGGCGAAGAACCCGCCGGTCCGCCCGGGCCTGATCGCCGCCAACCTCAACATCGACGGCATCAACATCCACGGGCGCACGCGCGATGTCACAGCCGTGGGGCTCGGGAAATCGAGCCTCGACGACCTCATCCGGAGGGCCGCCGCCGCGCAGGGCCGCGAGGTGAAACCGGATCAGTTCCCCGACCGCGGTTTCTACTATCGCTCCGACCAGTTCAGCTTCGCCAGAATCGGCGTGCCCGGTGTCTACCTCGACAGCGGCCTCGACTTCATCGGCCGGCCGCCGGGGTGGGGCAAGGCGAAGCTCGAAGAGTGGGAGAAGACCCACTACCACCAGGTGAGCGACGAGTACCGCGAGGACTGGGACCTTTCGGGGGCTCTGGAGGACATCGAAGTCCTCTTCGAGGTCGGCCGCGGCGCCTCAAGCGGCGATCTCCCCGCCTGGAGGCCGGGCGACGAGTTCGAGGCGGCGCGGAAGGCGGCGCTCATAGAGAGGGGTTGATATCGGACGGGCAATGGATGCGGACGTCGCTCCCTCGTTCAGCCTTCGTAACCGTTCACCGGGCGGGAACCCTCAGGGCGAGCGAGGCGTCCACCACGGAGCGCTTCATCCCCGCTCGGCATCGCCCTCGACCGCAGGGCGCCCTCTTCAGAGTGCCTGCGCGGCGACTGAACGCGAAACAGTTACCGTTCTCGGGCCATCAGGCCCGACTGAACGGTTACCAGCCCTCGCCCCTGAGGCGCGCCCACTTCCGCTCGAAGGAGGGGTCCTCGAAGAGCCCGGGGTTGAGTACGCCTCGCGGCCTCTTGCCGAGGGAGAGGTCCACCGCGGCCTGACAGACGACGCGGCCGATGTCGCGGAAGATCTCGTCGGTCCAGGCCACCGAGTGCGGCGCGAGGATCGCGTCCTCGACCTCGGCAAAGGGGTGGGGCTTCAGGACGGGCTCCTCGGCGAAGACGTCGATGGCGGCGCCGCGGATGCGGCGGGTCTTGAGGACCTCGTAGAGGGCCGTCTCATCCACGATCCCGCCGCGGGCCGTGTTGATGAGGTAGGCGTCGGGCTTCATGAGCGCAAGCTCCCTCGCCCCAATGAGGTTCCGGGTCTCATCGTTTAAGGGGCAGTGGATGGAGACGAAGTCCGCGGTGCGCAGGAGATCGTCGAGGCTCACAAGGCGCACGCCGAGATCTCGCGCGGCCGCTTCCTTCACGTAGGGGTCGAAGGCGATGGGCGGCTTCATGCCGAAGCCCCGGAGCAAGGAGATCGTCGCCCGCGCGATTCCTCCCAGGCCCACGGCGCCGAAGACGCGATCGCGCAGCTCAGAGCCCATGTACTTCGTCCGTTCGTTCCAGCGGCATTCCCGCAGGAGCCGGTCCTTGACGAGGACCTTGTGCGTGAGGGCGAGCATCCAGGCGACCGTGGCCTCGCCGACCGAGCGGTCGACGGCGCTGGTGGCGATGATGGCGAGCACCTCGGCGGCGGTGCACGCAGGGACATCGACCGAGTCGTACCCTACGCCGTAGCGTATTACGGCGCAAAGGTCCCTGCTATGCGAGAGGGTCTTCGCGGTGACCCGCGGGGTGAGGACGATCAGGGCGTTCGCGTCGGCGATCTGGTCGGGGTCAAGGTGCTGGCGGTGCTCGGGAAAGCCGCGGTAGAGGATGTGGGAATGCGACCGCAACACGTCGAGGCCGATGTCCTTGTAGGGACAGGAGCCGTCGGCGGCGTACAGATCGGCCGTGAAGGCGACGCGGAACGGCGGTCGCTTCTCGCTCATTTCGACTCCTGATTTCTCGGTGGGGGAGTGAGAGTCGGCGTGAGGACCGCATCGCGGCCGATGCGCTTTAAGGATGCGCTCAAGCTCCGGAGGAGGAGGCCTGCATCCATCCCGACGCTCAGCAGGCGGAAGCCTTGCTCGCGGCGGTGCTCGAGGTCATCGTCGCTCGTGGCGGCGATGCCCGCGTGCTTCCCGTGGCCGCGGATCGCGTCCTTGATCCTGAGGATCTCCTCGGCGACACCGGGCCCCTCCCACTGGCCTCCGTAGCCGGCGCTGGAGGAGTAGTCGGCGGGGCCGAGCTGAAGGATCTCGATGCCCGGGACGCTCGCGATCTCGTCGATGCGCCTCCCCCCGGCGACGGTCTCGATGATGGGGACACACAGGACGTGGTCGTTGGCTTCTCGAGCGTGCTGGGCGAGGGCGCGGCCCCAGCCGGTGGCGCGCTCGGCGCCCATGCCACGCACGCCGGACGGGGGGTAGCGTGCGAAGGCCACCATTTTTTCCGCTTGGCTCGCGCTCTCGATCCAGGGAATCACGATGCCGTCGGCCCCGAGGTCGAGGGCGCGCTTGATGAGGCCGCCATTCAACTCGGCGAGCCGCACCAGGGCGACGGTCTCGCTCCGCACGACGCCGCGCAGGTGGTTGGCAATGTCGCGCCAGTCGAGATGCCCGTGCTCGGCGTCGATGACGATGTAGTCGAGGCCCAAGGCGGCCGCGATCTCCGCGATACTGGGCGATTCAAGGGTGATCCAGATGCCGTAGGCCGGCTCGTCGGAGCCGAGCCTCCTGCGGAGGCTTTCGATGGCGCGGGTGTTCATGTTCGACTTTCTCCCCGAAACCCTCCGTCAGATCTTCACCGACGGTTTGAAGCGATTCTCGATGCGGATCGTCGCCAGGCTCTTCACGTTGTCCGGATCGACCGAACCCTTCGCCGCCGACTTCACATGGGCGACGATCGGAGCTTCACCTTTCTCCACTTGCTGAGCGATCTGCTCGGCGGCGTACTCGGTGAAAGCCTTCCCCGGCTCGTAGGCGTACGCGGAGAATGGAAAGTCGCTGGGCCAGTCCTTGTGAGAACTTACCGTCGGGTCCACAACGAACGGCGCGTTCGCCGCCGCGGCCGCCGCCTGGCTCCCCAGCGCGTTCGGCTCGAACGCCGCGAAGCTCGAATGGTGTTGCGACTGCCAGACATGGGCAAGCTCATGGATCAGGAGGTCCTTGGATGGGGAAAACGTGCCGAGGTTCATGACCTGAATGATCCCCAGCCCGGGCAGACGCAGCGCCATCGTGAACGGACGGCCGGTCGGACCCTTCTTGTTCGAGATGAAGATCTGGGCGAAATCCAGGCTCGATCCGTAGACGGCCTTCGCGTCGGTTTCCTGCGCGGGCGTCAAGTGCCGGATCCTGGGAAGCGACGGAAACGCGGGCAGCGGGATCGAAGGCGAAGCCGGCAGCCCCGGCATGGAAGGAAAGCTGGCGAGGAAGCCGCCCCCGCCGGTCGGACCGAATGCCGCGAGGTTCGTCGCGCCCGGTGTACCCTGTGTCGGGGACAGGCTCGCGAGCAAGGCTTGTTTCGTGGCCAGAACCTCCCCTTGATTGGCTGGGTCGCCAGTCCCGCAGATGAATTCGCGCTGCACGGGGGGAGGCACGGACCGCAGGGCGGCCTGAGTCTTCGGGCCGACGATGCCGTCCACCTGGAGACGTTGCTCTTTCTGGAACTCCTTGACGCGGGCCTGAGTTTTCGGCCCGAAGATCCCATCGACCTGGAGCGGTGGCAACGACGACGGTCGCGCATTGAGCTGGACCTGAAGCGTCCTTACGTCCGGCCCGGTCGAGCCGACTGAGAGCAATTGACTCACGGCTGTCCTTTCCGTTCACCGCACGAACTTGCGAAATTGATCCAGCGCCTCCGGGTTGGCGAGCGCGTCCCGGTTCTTGACCTCCTCTCCGCGGAGGATCCTCGCCACCGCCAGCTCGACCATCTTGCCGCTCACCGTCCGCGGCACTTCGGCGATCGCGTGGATCTCCGCGGGCACGTGGCGCGGCGAGACGGACTCGCGGATCGCACGGCGGATGCGGTCCCGGAGGCCCTCGTCGAGCGCGGCGCCGGGGGCGAGGACGACGAAGAGAACGATGGCCTCGTCGCCCCCCACCGGGCGGCCGACCGCGAGCGACTCCCTCACCTCCGGGAGCCGCTCGACGGCCCGGTAGATCTCGGCGGTGCCGATCCGCACCCCGCCGGGATTCAGTGTAGCGTCGCTCCTGCCGTGAATCACGGCGCTTCCGTCCTCGCTCAGCTCGATGAAGTCGCCGTGGTGCCACTTCCCAGGGAAGCGCTCGAAGTAGGCGGCGCGGTAGCGGGAGCCGTCGGGGTCGTTCCAGAAGCCGACCGGCATCGACGGAAACGGCCGCGAGCAGACCAGCTCGCCCTTCCGGCCGATCTGCGGCCGGCCGTCTTCATCGATGCTCTCGACCGCCATCCCGAGCGCCCGGCAGGCGATCTCGCCCGCCCGCACGGCGTGGAACGGCGAACCGAGGACGAAGCAACCAATGAGGTCCGTGCCGCCCGAGATCGACTGGAGCTGCACGTCCGACTTGAGCGAGCGGTAGACCCACTCGAACTGCTCGGCGCTGAGCGGCGAGCCGGTCGAGAGGAACGTGCGCAACGCAGCGAGCGAATGGCGCTCGCGCGGCTCGTAGCCGGCGGCCTGGACGGCCGAGAGGAACCGTGGGCTCGCACCGAACACGGTGATTCCCCATCGGTCGGCGAGCCGGAACAGGCGGCCGGGGTCCGGGTGGACGGGACTCCCGTCGTAGAGGACGACCGTGGCGCCCGTGGCGAGGCCGCTGGTGAGCCAGTTCCACATCATCCATCCGGTCGTCGTGTAGTAGAAGAAGACGTCGCCCTCGCGCAGGTCGACCTGCAGCCGGTGCTCCTCGATGTGCTTGAGGAGCGTCCCGCCGGCCCCGTGGAGGATGCACTTCGGCCTCCCCGTCGTGCCCGACGTGTAGAGGATCGCGTGCGGGTGGGCGAAGGGGAAGCGGTCGAAGCCGATCGGCGGAGCGCGAACCCCTTCACCGAGAAGGTCGCGGTAGAAAACCTGGCCGCGCACGCCCGGGACTTCCACCGCCCGCTTTCCGGGCGGATCGACGAGCACCGCGGCCCGGATCGAGGCGATGCCATCGACGATCAAGCGCACCCGATCGCCGAGTGAGTGGCGCTTTCCGGCGTAGCTCGATTCAGTCGCGGCGAAGATGACCTTCGGCGAGATCTGCCCGAAGCGGTCGAGGACGCCCTGGAGGCCGAAGTCGGGCGACGCCGAGGACCAGATCGCTCCGAGGGACGACGCGGCCAGCATCCCCACGACGGCCTCGGGAATGTTCGGCAGGAACGCCGCCACGCGGTCTCTCGGGCCGACGCCGAGCCTCTTGAGCCCCGCGCGGCAGCGCGCGACCGCTTCAAGAAGCTTGTCGAAGCTCAGCGTTCGGGCGAGCCCCTCGTCCTCGGCTTCGTAAACGATCGCCGTGCGGCCGCCGTGGAAGTGGAGCAAGTTCTCCGCGAGGCACAGCTCTACCCCCGTGAACCACGAAGAGCAGGGCATTCGATCATCGGCGAGGACCTCGCGGATCTCGCCCTGGTGGACGACGCCCGAGAAGTCCCAGACGGCCCGCCAGAAAGCGCGGATGTCCTCGATCGACCAGCGGTGGAGGCTCTCGTAGTCGTCGAAGCGCTGCTCGGCCCGCGCGGAGGCGAACTCGGCGAAGCGCCAGAGCTGCGAAGCCTCCCGTCGCTCCGCCGGCGGCGTCCAGAGGACCCGGCCGCGGGGTGTCGCGCTCACCTCCGGCTGTTGAGGAGCCGCAGGATGTAATAGAAGAGAAGCGCGACCGAGGCGAACAGGGCCAGCGAGGCGGCCACGTGCTGGCCGACCCGGTAGCGGTGGAGGACGTTCGAGGTGTCGTAAAGGATGTACCCGCAGGCCAGCCCGATCCCCAGCATGCTGAAGAGATTGCCGAGGCTGAAGCCGAAGAGGATGCTCCCCAGGATCGCGCCCAGCATGACCAAACCGGTCAGGGAAAGCACTCCGCGGAGGAACGAGAAGTCCTTCCTGGTGAAGAAGACGATCGCCGTGAGCCCAAGGAACGCGAACACGGTCATGAAGGCCGCGGTCTGGATGACGGAGCCGCCGGCGCGCTGGCCCGCAATCCAGAGGATGGGCACGAAGAAGACCGATTCGACGGCGACATAGACCCCGAGGCAGAGGTACTGCGTTCCCAACGAAGTCGAGGAGTGCGCCCAGCGCTCGCAAAGGTAACCGACGAGCATGAATCCCCCGACGATGAGGAGCCAAGCATAGGGGATGCTGAAGGTCCTGATGATCAGCTCGTCGATCCCCGGGATCGAGAACAAGGCGAATTCGAGGCCGGCGAACGCCATCACCGCCCAGAAGAGGTGGAAATACGTCTTCTTGATGAACTCCGCCTTCTCGACGGCCGGCGCCTCGGCGGCGATCGGAAATGCACCGAGGTACGACGCTTCCTGGGTCACGGTCATGGCTCGAATACCTCCATAGAGCGGGCTACCTGAATCTCCCACGAACCAACGCGCAATACGGTATGGCGGGCCTTGGGGACGGTCAAGGGACAGTCCGTTAATGAAACCTCGTTGTCCCCTGAGGTACCATACAGCCGTCCCGGGCTTTGGGGCAACCGCTCCTCGCGGCGGGGCGGGCCGAGGCCCATAAAGTTACGAGCCTAGAAAGCAAACGGCGCAGAAAGGAGGTATGCCGATGCTCAAAGAAAAGCTCTCGAATCGCGGCCTGACCGTCGTCGACGTCCTCGCCATCCTTGCAATCATTTCTGTCATAGTCGTGGTCCTGTTCGCCACACTCACGAGACCTGCTTGTACCGGCGGACTCCAGGTCGCGTGCCAGTCCAACCTGCGGGAACTCCAGAAGCTCGCGGTCATCTACGCCGACACCGTGGGAAAGGGGTTCTTGCCCCTCGCCGAGGGGCCGAATCCTCCAGCCCACGCGTCGCTCAATCTGCTCCTCAAGTCGAACGACGGGCTGAGCCCGAAGATGTTCCTTTGCCGGGAGTGGCGGGAAGGCGTAGCGGAAGTCGTGGATGACAAGTTCGTTCTCAGCGACGACACGTGCGCCTACACGTGGATCAGCAGGCCGTTGAGGTGGAACGACAACCCCAAGACACCCATCTCGTGCGACAAGTTCGTTTACTCCGAAGCGACGCCATCGGGCCACAAAGGCGGCCGCAACGTCGTCTACCTCGATGGCACGGTTGAGGAGGTCTCTATCGAGCGGATTCCGGCGGACGCGTTGCCGCCGGGATTGACCCGGTAGTCGATCTCACTCAGAGATCCGCCCGGGAGGAGCGCTCGCCGCGAGGGCGCGCCTCCCGGGCGGGTTCTTTTACCCCGCCGCTTCCTTCGAGCCCACCACGGTGAGGTTGGCGCCGATCTGGACCGGGATCGCCTTCCCGTCGACCGTGATCGTCGTCTTCCCGTTCAGGTACCAGCCGAAAGAGCCCGTGGAGAACGCCTTCGGCGCGGCGAACATGGGGATGCCGTTGATCTCGACCTTGAGGGGCTCCGCCTTGGCGAAGAAGTTATCTTTCGTGATCGGACAGGTCTTGGTCATGGGGCGGCCTCCCTCACAGTTCTTGAGTTTCGATGAGTCGAGATGGTGAGCTTAATCGGCGCGTCTAGGAGCCGCAAGCCACGATCAGGCCGTCCCACCTTCCAACTCTCGGCAAAGCTGCAATGAGTGATACTTCTCGCTTGCCTCGAATCCGCTTCTCCATAAAATGAGCGCCTCTTCAGGCGGCGTGGGTAAGAGAATTTGTTCAGCCCAGGTGGGCCGGACGATAAGCAGGCGAGGAGAGGAGCGAGAGGCGCGGAACGTGGCATTGACGGTGCGGACGAAGGATATCGGGGCGCCATCTCCCATGAATTCAGTAGTTCGGGTTTCGAATGCCGATATGAACGGTTTCCCTGGGGATGGGCGACGGTTCGTCTATCCGAGAACCGTCTGGATCTGGAGGGTACGGGAGTGGTGATCGGAACCCCGCAGCGGAGCATCCGACAAGCAAGGAGAGGGATCGGTCGCATCGTTCGATTACCGGTGGAGCAACAGGCGAGAGAGCTTTCGAGCATTGTCCTCCAGCGGCTCCGTCGCGTTGCGGACGAACTTGCGCGAAAGAAGGCGGATTACGAGGACCCAGCGGGTCCAACGTCGGAGGAAATCGAACCGAGGGAGAAGGTGGCGGAATGCGTGAGGTTGGCTCTCGCCGGTCTTGAAGAGAGGCTCTCCGACCCGCGGTCCTGGATTGATCTCCGTGCATCTCGACTGGCGCCCTCCATGATGAGGTGGAGGGAAGTGGTTCGAAAGACTCATGAGCTGGTCCTTTCGAAGCTGGAGGCCGCACGGGGTTTCTCCGACGACGCTCGGAGCTTTTTCCAGGGCTTAATCACCACGACGACAGAGCTTGTGAAGGAGGCCGAAGAGATCGATAAGAGAATCGATGAGCCTGAGCCGAAGCTCACCTCACTCCTCGATCAATTCGAGATCCTCCTGAGCGGAGCCGGAGCTGAGGCAGTCATGAGCAGCTGCGCCTTGAGCCGGCTGATCTGGGCATCTGCATCGTTTGCCTACGATCGAGATGAACTTGACCTTGAAGACCTCAATCGCGCTGTAACCCTCCTGGATCGGGCCCGGTGTCTGCCGTCCGCCTCTCTCCGCGATGATCGATTCAAGGATAACATCCGCGTCCGACTTGAAGCCTTATCGGCCCTGAAGGATGAGGCGGAAGTGCAAACAGCCGATATAAGTGAGCGCGAAGAGGGGTTCGAGGAGGATTGCTTGAACCCGGAATCGACTCTCACAGAGGATCAGAAACGCAGACTGACTGACGCTCGAAAAGCCGGCAACCTCGCGGCCATTGATGAGGTATGGCGGGATGCGGGCTGGGCTGAGATCTGCAAGCCGACGAAGAAACGCTGGAAGGCGCTTGCAGGGCTTCTGAAAGGTGATCCGCGGACATCGGAAGAGATCCTGGATGACCTTCGCTCCTAGGGGAGGGGGCGATGATTCAGCAACGGTCGGTATTCCTGGAGACGTCCGCAATGGTCCGGCTTCTCAAGGAGGAGTCGGGCTGGAAGAGGGTTGCGCGGGCGCTCGACAAGTCGACGGAAGTCATCGCCTCCGCGCTGCTGACGGCTGAGGTCGAGCGGGCCATCCGCCAAACGCAGGACCCGGCGAGGCTGAAGTCGTTCCTTAAGATGAAGGAGGCTGACCCCACGGGATTGGGGTTTCTGCACAAAATTGTGCCGGTCCGCAGGGAACTGCTCGCCGCCGCAGGCTCCTACGAGCATCCGTGCAATCTTCGAACCGCAGATGCAATCCATGTGGCCACGTTCGAGTTTGAGAGGCGATTCATTCGGCCAGAACTGCTCATGCTCACCTGCGACCGGCGAGTGAAGCAGGCCGTCAGCCGACTCTTCGGCCCTGCGGCTCTGATCGAAGTTCCAGAGGCTCCTCTCAAGATTTATGTCGCACGGATTCGGCTGCCGGCCTCAACCGTTACCATCGAGATCCGAGCAGAGTCACTGAAAGAGGCTCGAAGCAAGGCGAAGCGAATTGCGGTCGGCGACAGGGGGTCTCATCCGAGAAGTTCCTGGATCAATCCAAAGCGCGTTAGCCTTCTCGAAGTCCGCAAGGATTGAGGCTTCTCGGTTGAGAGCCCCTCCAACGTGCCTCTCGCTCCCTCACGACCGCTTCTCACTTCGCGGGCGCCAGGACCTGCACCTTCAGTTGCGACGCGGCCTCCGGGGCGCGGTAGACGCGCTGCGTCGCCTTGCGGAAGTCGTCCTCGCTCGCCTTGTAGATGTCGCAGAAGGTCTGCGGGTTCCGGTCGACGAGCGGAAACCAGGAGCTTTGCACGTGGACCATGATGCGGTGCCCGCGGCGGAACGTGTGGTACGCATCCGGCAGGACGAAGTCGACCTTCGTGACCTTGCTGGGCTCGAACGGCTCCGGCTTCGTGAAGCTGCTGCGGAACTTCCCGCGCATCGCCTCGCCGCGGACGAGCTGCTGATAACCGCCCATCTCGATCCCCTTGGGATTGGGCTCGGGGTTGGGATGGTCGCCCGAGTAAACGTCGATGAGCTTCACGACCCAGTCCGAATCCGACCCCGTCGTGCTCACGTGGAGATGCGCGGCGATCGGCCCCGCGATCGTGACATCCTCCTCCAGAACCTCCGTGCGGTAGACGAGGACGTCGGGGCGCGATGAGGCGAACCGCTGATCGTCGAGCATGTGCTCGACCGTCATACCGATCGCGATATCGGGGATGAAGGGCACGGGCTTGGCCGGATCGCTCGGGTACTCGTCGTAGGCGCCGCTTTCCGGGGCCGGCGGCTCGAAGGAGAGGGTCCCGCGCGGGCCGAAGTGGAGCGTGCGCTCGCGGGCGTTCTTCGGCGGCCAGGAGTCGTAGCGCCGCCACTGGCAGGTGCCGGTTTCGAAAACGTAGGCCTCCTGCAGCTCGGGCTTCGGCCCGTCCTTCAGGAAGTGCTTGAAGAACGGCAGCTCGATCTCGCGGCGGTAGAACTCCGCGGTCTTCGCCTGGAAGCTCACGTTGCCGAGGCGGTCGCCGTCGCTGTGAGACCAGCCGCCGTGCGACCAGGGGCCCAGGACGATCACGTTCACGCTGCCCGGGTTCCACCGCTCCACCTCGCGGTAGATGCTGAGCGGACCGAAGAGGTCCTCCGCGTCAAACCAGCCGCCGACCGTCATGACGGCGGCCTTGACGCCCTTGAGATGCGGGCGGAGGTCGCGGGCCCGCCAGAAGTCGTCGTACGTGCCGTGCTCCATCAATTCCTTCCAGAAAGCGATCCGCCCCCTGAAGTACAGCTTGTCGGCGTTCGAGAGGGGGCCCATGGCGAGGTAGAACTCGTAACCGTCGGGAGTCTTGAAGTCGAAGGGCTTCGGCCGCTCGCGCGTCGGCTCCTCGAGCGTCTGGCCGAAGCCGGAGAAGAACCGGAACGCGTGCGGGAGGTAGAACGCGCCGTTGTGGTGGAAGTCGTCCCCCACGAACCAGTCGGCGATCGGCGCCTGCGGGGAGGCGCACTTGAGCGCGGGGTGCGAGTCGATGATGCCCGCGGCCGTGTAGAAGCCGGGATACGAAATCCCGAGCATGCCGACCTTGCGGTTATTGTTCGGGACGTTCCGCACGAGCCACTCGATGGTGTCGTAGGTGTCCGTGCTTTCATCGACGTCGTTCGGCCCGCTCTTTTGGGGCCGCTGGGGCCGCATGTGGACGAACTCCCCTTCCGATGCGTATCGCCCGCGCACGTCCTGGAGGGCGAAGATGAACTTCTCCCTCGCGCAGTGCTGCATCGGCCAGCCCGGATCGGGATAGCGGTCGACGCCGTAGGGCTTCAGGCCGTACGGCGTGCGCGTGAGCAGGATCGGATAGGGCTGCGAGTCGTCCTTCGGAGCGTAGAGGGCGGTGAAGAGCCGGACGCCGTCGCGCATCGCGATCCGATGCTCGAACTTCGTGTAGTGCTCGCGGAGGTAGGCCTCGTCGACCTCTTCCGGTGCGGAAGCGGACTTGTCCGCCTGGCCGCGGGCGTGCGGAGCCGAGAGCGCAAAGAAGACAGCGACGGACAGGGTCGTTCGACGCGAGTGCGGGCGATGGGTGCGTGGGGCAATCATGCGCGCATGGTACCTGGTCTCGGGGCCATGGGTCGATGGGGGAATTGAGCGGTGCCGTCTCACCGCAGGTCACGAACCGCCCTTGCATAGGCCGACCGAGAAGAAGATGATCGCCGCATGAAAAACAACACCCCTTGTCGAGCTCTATCGCCGTTCTCGAGCCTCCCTCTCGCGTTCTGTATCACCCTTCTCTGCGGCGTGCCCCCTTCGCCGGCCGCCGAATCTCTGCAGCGCGGGATCGCGGCGCAGTACCCCGGGGACAAAGGAATCGCCAAGGACCCGCGGGTCCTCTTCGCCGAGGACTTCGAGTCAGGCGGAATCGACGAGGTCAAGAAGCGGTGGACGGAGGCAAGCGATGAAGGCGGCCAAGTCCTGGCCTTCGCCGATGACGCGCCGGCGGGAAGCGCCGGAAAGCGCTCTCTCCAGGTGACTGCGACGCTCGGAAAAAACACAGGCGGCCATCTCTACAAGCGGCTGCCGGAAGGAGTGGAGAAGCTGCACGCTCGCTATTACGTCAAGTTTGCCGAGGAGGCGGACTACATCCACCACTTCACCGCCCTCGGCGGCTACAACCCGCCTACGAACTGGCCGCAGGGAGGCGCCGGCGAGCGGCCGCGGGGGGATGACCGCATCTACGTCGGCATCGAGCCCCACGGTACGTACGGACGCCACGCGCCGCCTGGAGCCTGGAACTTTTACAACTACTGGCACGAGATGAAGATTTCCGCCGATGGCAAGTTTTGGGGGAACGCGATCAGCCCCGCGACGCCTCTCCTCGCTCCGAGAGGCCGCTGGCAGTGCGTCGAGGTGATGGTGAAGCTCAACTCCGAGCCCGAGAAGGCCGACGGCGAGCTGGCGCTTTGGCTCGATGGGGTCGAAGCGATGCGCATCGCCAAAGGCACGCCGCGCCTCAAGTGGAGCGGAATGGGTTTCCAGATCCCGAAGGAAGGCGGCGAACCCTTCGAAGGCTTCCGCTGGCGGAACCATCGCGACCTCAAGCTCAATTACTTCTGGCTCCTGCACTACGTGACCCAGAACGCAGCGAGGCAAAACCGGGTCCCCGAGCCCGAGCGGCCGAACCGCGTCTGGTTCGACCACATCGTCGTGGCCCGGGAGTCCATCGGACCGATGGAGCCGGCGAAGGGGTCCGTCAAGTGACGTCCGCAGCTTCGCTGCGGGCCGCCCTCCTCAGCATTGATCGTACGTCCCACAGCCGAGGTCCTTGGGCGAGCCAACCTCGTCCGGGTCGATGCCGCAGAGAGCCGTCGAAGGGCCCGGTTCCGCGGGCGGTACCCCTCCCGTGAAGAGGTAGCCGAGGTGCGCGATCGCGTCGGAGATGTCGAGTGCGCCATCGTTGTTCACATCGGCGGACTCAAGACAGTGCGGCGCCCTCCCGCCCGTGAAGAGGTGGTCGAGGATGAAGACCGCGTCCGTCAGGTCGCTTGCTCCGTCGCCGCTAGGGTCGGCGCGGTGAAAAAACGGCCGCGGCGGCGGCGACCAGAGGAGCACGGAGCAGCTCCCGAGAGCCGGGAGATGAGAAGTGCCGGCGATGGAAACGACGTTGCGAACGGGCTGTCCTATTCCACCTTTCATGCCGTCGGCGAATCGCAGGGCGACGGTCTCCGATTCCCCGCCAAGCAGACGCTGAACCTCCACGGTGAATCGGGCGATGCGCTGAGATCCTTCACGCATCTAGGCCGTATAGGAGGACGGGCCGGGCGGACCGGCCAACACGATGGCGGATACAGCTCCCTGATCACCGGTTTCGGGGTTCTGCGCCGGGACGGGGAGCCTGAGCATGTGGCCGCCTTTGTCCAGGTCCAGTACTTCGGATCCCAAGTCGGCGTCGAGAACCGAAACCGCTACCCCTCCAAGAGAATTTGTTTTGGAGACCGACTTAAGGGTTCCTCCTTCAATCACGAGGCCGAACGACCAGGCTTCGGGACCGAATGCATGCGAGTTCGAAGTCGTGGTGAGGGTGACAAACACATCGAACGCCACCACCTGACCGTTCGCGCCCGAGACCGCATGCGGGCAGGCATCGAACCCGAAAGCGACGTCGGCAAGCTTCGGCGGCGGGGAGGGGTCGTAGGAGCTGCAGCCGATCGGTGTCGGATCAAGGGCAGCGACGCCGGGTACATCCGGACCTGGTGCGGGAGGGCTTTCCCCGTCCAAGAACAGGTAGGAGAGCAAGTAAATCGGATCGACGACCCCGTAGAATGCCCCGACCGCCGCAAACCCATCGCCATTGGCATCGGCCGCGTCCCAGCAAGAGGGAGTCTCCCAGCCCAAGTACCGCGCCCCGTCGCTGATGTCGACGACCCCGTCGACGTTCACATCCCCCCGGCGGAAGGGGACCTGGGCTTCGGTTCGTCCGGCAGTTCCCAAGACCATCACGAAGAGAATCGACCCGAACCATGCCCTGAAACAGTCCATGGGGCCTCCCACTCCTTGCTGGGAGTCTATCCAGGGCGACCTCGCATCCGCAATGCGACAGCGCGCCAGTTGCCCCTTGCACCGCTCTGGGCCTCTCCCTAAATTGACGCGGTCACCTTCGCACTGGATTCCCGATTTGCTGAAAGGGACCGCCGCTATGAAGCCCGCTCCGCTTCCCGCCGTACATCTCCCCCGCCGAAAGTTTCTCGCTGCAGCCGCCTCCGGCGCCGCGGCCCTGACCGCGCTCTCCTACTCGCGCGTCTCCGGCGCAGGCGAGAAGGTCGGCGTCGGGCTCATCGGCTGCGGCTCGCGCGGGAACCACGTCCTCGGGCTCTTCCAGAAGAACCCCTACGTGCAGGTCGTCGCCGCTTGCGACGTCTATGCGGCGCACGTGGAAGCGACCCGCAAGCAGGCCCCGGGCGCGCAGGGGTTTTCCGATCACCGAAAGCTCCTCGAGCTGAAGGACGCCGCCGCGGTCCTCATCGCCACGCCGGACCACTGGCACGCGCCGATCACGATCGAGGCGCTCAGCTCCGGGCGCGACGTCTACGTCGAGAAGCCGCTCACGCTCAAGATCGAGGAAGGACCCGAGATCGTCAAGGCGGCCCGCATCAACGGTCGAGTCTGCCAGGTCGGGATGCAGCAGCGCTCGGGCGCTCACTACATCCAGGCGAAGACCGAGTACCTCGACAAGGGGCGCCTCGGGAAGGTGACGCTCGCCCGCACCTGGTGGCACGGCAACACCTATCACTTACGGCGCGCCCCTGAGTCGCTCCAGAAGCGGCCCACGGACCTCGACTGGGGGCGCTTCCTCGGCCCCCTCAAGTGGCGCGACTACGACCCGCAGCAGTATTTCAACTGGCGCGCGTACCTCGATTTCGGCGGCGGCCAGGTCACCGACCTCTTCACCCACTGGATCGACGTCGTCCACATGTTCATGGGGCAGGAGATCCCGATCTCCGCCGTGGCAGCGGGCGGCGTCTACCACTACAAGGACGGCCGCACGGCCCCGGACACGATCAACGTCCTCCTCGAGTACCCGGCGGGCTTCACGGCGACGTTCGAGGCGACGCTCGCCCCCGGCATCACGGGCGCGGGGGTCGAGTTCTGCGGCACCGAGGGGCGGCTGTACATCGACCGGAGCCGTTTCGATTTCACTCCGGTCGGCCGCGGCGCGCAGGCAACCACCGTCCGGGCGAAGAACGAGGAGATGACGATCGACCACGTCAACAACTTCATCGACTGCGTCCAGACGCGCCTCCGCCCGAACGGCGACGTCCTCATCGGCCACCGGTCGGCCCAGGCGTCGCATCTCGGCAACATCGCCTACCTCCAGAAGCGGAGGCTCGAGTTCGATCCGGTCCGGGAGGAGATCCAGCCGCTGTGAGGCGTCCCCGGCGGGTACAATCTCCGCCGGGCGACGGACGGTTAACCGCAGAGGACGCAGAGGAGCGCAGAGGAAGTGGCCTCGGAGATTAAGAGGGCCTTCATTGACCTCAGAATGTTCCTTGTTCTGATCCTTGGGGTGCTGACCTCGTCTTCCGCGACGGCCAGCGATGGCCCGCGCTCCCTCGTGATGCAATGTCCCGATGGGCATCTCCCGGGCGTACCGGTCCTCGTCCGCGTCGAGCTGAGGAACGCGGATGGTTCCGTGGCGCGCGACGTCTGGGATGCCGAGGCGGTCCTGAGCGCCGGCGGAACGGCCCCGGCGCCTACTCCGGACCGCGTGAAGCTCTGGAACGGCGTCGGATGCGCGCTCGTGAGCCTGGCCGGAACGGGCGGCGCGGAACTGACCGCTTCGTTCGAGGGGCTTCAGGCGACTCGGATGCTCAGGAGCCTCGCCGGCGATCCGGTCCGGACGGTCGAAGGCGCTCTCCCCGGCGGCCTGACCGAGTGGAGCGGCGTCGTTCACGTTCAGGGAAACGTCACGGTGCCGGACGGAGCCGCGCTCCGGGTCCTCGCGGGCACGCTCGTCCTCATCGAAGGCGTCTCGACGGCCGAGGGGCAGCCCGGCGCGTGCAAGTCGCCTTCGGAGACGCCGGCCTCGTGTGGTACCACGATCGTCGTCAACGGCGCATTTGAATCCCTCGGTACAGAGGAGCGGCCCGTGACGATCACCGCGCGCGATCCGGCGAAGGCTTGGGGGGAGATCCAGCACGGCGGCGCGGAGCCTTCTCTCTACCGCCACACGTTCATCACCCGCGGCGGAAACTCGCGCCGCGGCGGCCACACGGGCACGGGACCGATCGTCCGTTCGGGGGGAGGCTCGCGGATCCGCTTCGAGAACTCCGTCCTCGCCTTCACGGCGGGGAAGAGCATGCAGGCCTCGGACTCGGACCTCGAGTTCCACGACTGCATCCTGGCACGCTCGACCATGGGCCCCGAGATTTCGGGGACGTCGCTCCTCTTCGAGCGGTCCTGGGCCTTCGAGTTCTACGGCACCGACGACAACGACGGCATCTACCTCCACGACCAGAAAGTCGGGCAGGCCATCACGCTCCGCGGCAGCGTCTTCGCGTCGGGGAACGACGACGGGATCGACACGCTCGGCTCGTACGTGACGATCGAGGACTGCATCGTGCGGAACTTCGATGGCCCCGACCCGGACGCCAAGGGGATCAGCGTCTTCCGCGGCTCGGTCGACATCAGCCGATGCCTGGTTTCCGATAACCAGGTGGGGATCTCCGCCAAGGGGGACGAAAGCGGCGGGGCCGAAGTCCGCATCGAGCGGACGACCATCGCCGGCAACCGCGTCGCCATCTACGCGCACGACAAGAACAACGAGCCCGATCTGAAGATCCTCTACTCCATCCGCAATTCGATCCTCCAGGCGGAAGAGTCGGTCAGGACCGACTATCCGCCGGAGCAGATCACGATCGACTACTCGGGGCTCTCTCAACCGTGGACGGGCACGGGGAACGTCGTCGCCGATCCGCTCTTCAGGGCTCCGGCGAGCAGGGACTACCGGCTGCTAGCGGGCTCCCCCTGCATCGACGCCGGCGATCCCGGCAGTGCGCCGGACCCCGACGGGACGCGCGCCGACATGGGGGCATTCCCGTACGAGCACTCTTCGCCCGAGCCGACGTTCGCGCGCGGGCGCGTGAACGACGACGCCGCGGTCGACCTCGCCGATGCGCTGGCGATCCTCCTCCACATGTTCGCGTCCCTCCCGATCGGCTGCGCCGATTCGGCCGACCTCACCGACGACGGCGCGATCGATGTCGCCGACGCCATCCGTCTCCTTGTCTACCTCTTCCAGGAAGGAAGTCCGCCGGCGGCGCCGGCAGGAGAGTGCGGACCCGATCCCACCGGCGACGCTCTCGGATGCGCGGCCCCACCGGCTTGCGTTTGAGGACGCCCGGGTCGATGGGCGAGCGCGAGGAGAACTCTTCGGAGGGGCGGAGCCGTTTCCTGCCGTTCTCGCGCCCCACGATCGGCGATGAAGAGATCGCCGAGGTTGTCGAGTGCCTCCGCTCGGGCTGGATCACGACGGGGCCGCGAGTGGAGAAGTTCGAGGGGGACGCAGCCGCGTACACCGGCGCGACCCACGCGCTCGCGCTCTCTTCGGGCACGGCGGCCCTCCATGCGGCTTACTGGGCGCTCGGGATCGGCCCCGGCGATGAGGTGATCTGCCCGTCGCTGACCTGGCCCGCGACCGCGAACATGGCCGCCGCCCTCGGCGCCCGCGTCGTCTTCGCCGACATCGACCGCGCCACGCTCCAGATCTCGCCCGATAGCGTCGAGAGGCTGATCGGCCCGCGGACGAAGGCGATCGTCCCCGTCCACTTCGCGGGAGCGCCGTCGGATCTCGACCGCTTGCGCGAGCTGGCCGGCCTCCAGCGAAACGGCCGGCGGATCGCGATCGTCGAGGACGCGGCGCACGCCCTCGGCGCCGAGTACAAAGGGAAGCGGATCGGGAGCCACGGCAACCCCACCGTCTTCAGCTTCCACCCGATCAAGGCCATCACAACCGGCGAAGGGGGCCTCCTGGCGGCGGACGACGCCGATATCGCCGCCCGCGTGCGCCGCTTTCGCTTCCACGGAGTCTCGCGCGACGCCTGGCGGGCTTACGGGGAGGCTGCAGGCCTCCACTACGACACCGTGCTCCCCGGCTTCAAGTACAACCTCACCGACATCGCGGCCGCGATCGGCATCCATCAGCTCAAGAAGCTCGATGGCTTCATCGCGCGGCGCGAGGCGATCGACCGCTTCTATCGCGAAGCTCTATCGCAGGTCGCGGGAGTCGAAGTCCCACGCGAGCCATCCTACCCCCATCGCCATGCGCGCCACCTCTTCCCCATCCTCGTCGAGCGACGCGACGAGTTCGTGGTCCGCCTGCGCGAGGAAAAAATCGGCGCCGGGCTCCACTTCGAGCCGGTACACCGGGCTTCTTTCTATCGCCAGGGAGACTACGAAGGCGCAGGGCGGCGTCTCCCCGCGACCGAAGAGGTCTGCGCGCGGATCCTTTCCCTCCCGCTTTTCCCATCCATGACCGATGGCGACGCCGCCGATGTCGTCAGAGCCGTCCGGAAGGTCGCGAGGGCGCTCTCGCGGCCCGGGGGCCGCTCGTGAACGTCCTCCTCTTCGGCTACGGCGAGGTGGGCTGCGCGGCGCTCGAGTTCCTCCAATCGGTCGGCGATTGCGTGGCCGCGGTCGTCACCCACCGCGACGATTCCGGCGAGCGGCGCTGGTTCCGCTCGCTCGCGGAGCTGGCGGGCCGCTCGGGGATCGAAACGTTTACGAGCGAAGACCTGGGGAACGATGGGCTCGCGCGGCTCGCGCGCGCGGTCGGACCGGACTTGATCCTCTCCGCCTTCTACCGGAGGCTCATTCCCATGGATGCGCTGGCCGCGGCGCACCTCGGGGCGCTCAACCTCCACGCGTCGCTCCTCCCGCGCCTCCGGGGGCGCGCGCCGATCCACTGGGCCCTCGTGGACCTCGAGGAGCGGACGGGAGTCACGCTCCACCACATGGTCGCGGAGCCCGACGCGGGGGACATCGTCGCCCAGCGCGGCTTCGACATCGGGCCGCGCGACACCGCGCCCGACCTCTACCGGCGGGTCCTCGCAGAAGAGAGGCTGCTTCTCGAGGAGATCTGGCCGCTCGTGCGCGCCGGGGCCGCCCCGCGGCGCCCGCAGGACCACTCGCGGGCCACGGTCCGCGGCCGGCGGAGGCCCGAAGACGGCCGCATCGACTGGTCGGAGCCCGCGCGGAGGATCGACGGGCTCGTCAGGGCCGTCACGGAGCCGTTCCCGGGCGCCTTCACGTTCTGCGGCGGCCGGAAAGTCATGGTCTGGTCCGGCGAACCGATCAATGGCCGCGGCCGTCCGGGTGAAGTGATCGCCCCGAGCGTCGTGGCGACCGGAAGCGGGGCGTACCGCGCGATCCGCTGCGAATTCGACGGGCCGGACCGAGAGCCGCTCGTCGTCGTCCCGGGGATGCGGTTCGGAGACGGACGTTGAAGCCGCTCCACCTGCGGATCGACGTCTGCACCTTCCGCGGCCTGCGCGACGGCGTCCCGGCGATACTCGATCTGCTCCAGCGCACAGGAATCCGCGCCACGTTCTTCGTCGCCTTCGGCCCCGACACTTCCGGGCGGGCCCTGCCTCGGCTCTTGAGCCCGCCATTCCTGCGGGCGATGCTCCGCCGCCGCGCGGCAAGCTGCTACGGACTCGCGACGGCGTTTTACGGGACGCTCTTGCCCGCGCCGCTCATCGGCGCCGGGCTGCCGGATATCGTCCGCAGGATACGCGACGAAGGGCACGAGGTCGGCGCGCACGGGTGGGATCACCGCGCCTGGCAAGATCGACTGCCTCGCTACGCTCCCGAGCGGCTCCGCGAGGAGTTCGCGCGGATGGTCGAGTCTTACCGCGCGGAGCTCGGCAGGCTGCCGGCCTCCTTCGCCGCGCCGGCGTGGACGGTGACGGCCGGGCTCCTCGAGGCCGAGGAGGCGAACGGCCTTCGCTACGCATCCGATGCGAGGGGAGGGAGTCCGTTCCTGCCGGTCTTCGAAGGGCAGAATTTCGACGTGCCGCAGCTCCCGGTGTCGCTGCCGACTCTTGATGAGCTGTTGACCGCTATGGACCGCTCGCGGGCGGTCGAGGAGGTCCTCGCTCAGGCCCGCTCGCAGCCCGACTACGCGTGCTTCACCGCCCACGCCGAGATCGAGGGGTGGATCTACCGCGGAGAGTTCGAAACGATTCTGCGCCGCATCGAGCGCCCAGTGGAGCCGCTCGGCGAGGCGCTGCTCGATGTCGAGCGCCTTGACGATCTGCCCCTCCGGGAGATCCGCATGGCCGCCATCCCTGGTAGAGCCTACGCAGTCTGCCGGGTGGTCGAGGGGTGAGGAGCGATCCGGAGCTTGACCGGCGCTCGAGTTCCTATTTACGATCACCGACTATGAAGGTCGATATGAAGGCTCTGAACCGCGAGATCTTCTTGAGCCTCTGGAAGATCCACATCCTGCACCACGCCCGCGAGGGAGCCGTGGTGGGTCAGTGGATGCTCCAGGAACTCTGGCGGCACGGCTACGAGGTCAGTCCAGGAACCCTGTACCCCTTGCTCAGGCGGCTGGAGCGCAACGGATGGCTTCGCTCGGCACGGTCCGGCAACGGACCGAGGGCCCGCCGTGATTATCATCTGACCGCGCACGGCCGGGAGGCAGTGGCGCAGGTCGAGAGGCAGCTTGATGAGCTGCGGAGCGAGATGCGGCCGCGGAAGGCGAGGAAGAGGCTCGGATGAGAGGAACTCGATCCGCCAGCCGCGCACGGACGGGGCCGGTCCGAGGGCGGTTCAGGCACGCCGTCAAGAAACGATCGACGAATCCATCCCGAGCGGAGGTTGCGAAAGGAGCCCCATGCGAGGAGTCGTCCTGCTGCGGTTGTGCGCCGCTTTGTCGTTCCTGGCAGTGATTGCCTGGCTTTCCTGGAAAATCGGGACTGCTGCGGAGAAGGCTCCCCTTCCGGCGGCGCCGGATGGCTCCACGGAGATCATCGCCTTGAAAGCCGAAGTCGAGCGGCTGAAGGGGATGGTCCCCGACCAGGCCCACGCCATGAAGGACGTCGGCCATCACTTCTCCAACCTCTGGTTCGCCGGGCAAGAGCAGAACTGGCCGCTCGCCGAGTTCTTCTGGTCCGAAACCCGCTCGCACATGCGCTGGGCCGTGCGGATCATCCCGGTCCGCAAGGATCTTGAGGGGAAGGAGATCCGGCTCGCTGAGATCCTCGATCCGATCGAGGCGACGAGGCTCGAGGATGTCGGCAAGGCCATTCGAGAATGACGGCAAGAAGTTCGCCGGCGCATACAAGGAGATGCTCGACAGTTGCTACTCCTGCTACCTCCTCTCCGGCAAAGCGTTTCTGCGGCTCAAGGTTCCGGAGCGACCTGAAGCGACCGTCATCCACTTTTCCCCGGAGCAGTGACAGCCGCAGCCGATGACACGACTTCCAATCCCGATCTCCACAAGGAGCTTTCGCCGCACATGAAGATCCTCGACCGCATCCGCCTGACCAGCGCGCCGGCCGCAGTCCTGATCATCCGCCTGATGGTGGGAGCGGTCTTTCTATCCGAAGGAATCCAGAAGTTCGTCCTTCCCGCCGAAGTCGGCGCGGGACGATTCGCCAAGATCGGTTTTTCGTCCCCCGAAATGCTCGCCCCCTTCGTGGCGATCTTCGAGATCTCCTGTGGCTCGCTTGTCCTTCTTGGTCTCTACACGCGAATGGCCGTCATCCCGCTGATCGCGATCATGTGCGTCGCGCTCTACGCCACGAAGCTTCCGATCCTGTTGAGCGCCGGATTTCTCAAGATGGCCCACGAATCGCGCACGGATTACTCGATGCTCCTCGGCTCGGTCTTTCTGATGATCGTCGGCGCGGGCAACGCGTCTCTGGACGCAAAACACGGCCGGAGCGCCGGCCCGTATGGCTGAGGCCTCTTCCGAAAGCCATGGGCTCCGGGGGCTGGCCGCGCTCTTCCTCCGCCTCGGCTCCACGGCCTTCGGCGGGCCCGCGGCCCATATCGCCCTGATGGAGGACGAGGTGGTCAGGCGCCGCGGCTGGCTGACGAAGGAGGAGTTCCTCGACCTGCTCGGCGCGACTCAGCTCATCCCCGGCCCGAACTCGACGGAGCTGGCCATTCATATCGGCTATCGGCGCGGCGGGTGGCCCGGGCTGCTCATCGCCGGGACGTGCTTCATCTTCCCCGCCGCGTGCCTGACGGCCGCCATCGCCTGGGGCTACGTGCGCTTTGGACGGCTCCCGCAGATGGCGGCGGTCCTTTACGGAGTCAAGCCGGTGATCATCGCCGTCGTGGCGCAGGCGCTCTGGCGGCTGGGGAAATCCGCCCTCAAATCTCGCTCTCTCGTCGCACTGGCCGTGGCCGCGACGGCGCTGAGCCTCGCCGGGCTGAACGAGCTTCTCATCCTGTTCGGGGCCGGGGCCGCCTCGATGGCGATGCGCGGGGGGCGCGGTCGGGAAAGCGGAACACCTTTCTGCGCCGCTCCCTTCGCGGCCGCCATCGCGGGGGCGCCGGCCGCCGGGGCCATCGCGCCCGCCGCAATCGGACTGTGGCCGCTTTTTCTCTTCTTCCTGAAAGTGGGCTCCGTTCTGTTCGGGAGCGGATACGTCCTGTTCGCCTTTCTCCGCGCGGACCTGGTGGAGCGCTGGCATTGGCTCACGGAAGACCAGCTCCTCGATGCGATCGCCGTGGGCCAGATGACTCCCGGACCGGTCTTCACGACCGCGACGTTCATCGGGTACGTCCTCGGCGGAGGCGCCGGCGCCGTGCTGGCCACGGTGGGGATCTTTCTGCCAGCATTCGTCTTCGTGGCCGTCAGCGGTCCGTTGGTGCCACGGTTGCGCCGGTCTCCTCTGGCCGGTGCTTTCTTGGACGGGGTGATTGTCGGCTCGATGGCGTTGATGGCGCTCGTGACCGTGGACCTCGCCAGAGGTGCGGTCGTGGACATTGTGACGATCGGCCTCAGCTTGGTGAGTGCGGTCCTCCTGTTCCGCTACCGAGTGAACTCCGCCTGGCTGGTGCTTGGGGGAGCGGCGGCGGGCTTGGCATCATTCTTCCTCTCGAAAGGAGTGGGGGAGTGAGCACATCACGCTCCTGCTGCCTTCGGTGGCCAAGCATCCTCGAATTGTTCCGGACTGAGGACTTCACGGCAATGGAGGGGCCGAAAGGTCGAGGGGCTCGCCGCTTAAACATTCGAGGAAGGCGACGATCGGTGCGATCTCCGAGAAGCTATGACCGAGGAGAGGCTCGATGTCCAAGGCGACACCGTCGGAAGCACGCTGGGGAGCGCTCCTGTAGTAGTACGTGACGACATCGAGGAGCGACTTGAACGAGCCATCGTGCATGTACGGACCGGTCCGGGAGACGAACCGCAAGCTCGGCGTCCGAAATTTGTAGTCGTCCTCCTTCTTGCCCGTGATGGCTCCCCGCCCCCTGTCTCCGGTGCCCACCCCCAGGCGGTAGTACTTGCCATCGCTGAGGAGCGGTCCGCGATGGCACTGGATACATCCCGCGTCGCCCGAGAAGAGCCGCATGCCTTCCTTTGCGTCGTCGGAAAAGGCCCCCTCGTCCCCCTTAAGAAAGCGGTCGAACGGAGAGGGTTTCGCGATGAGTGTGCGCTCGAAGGCGGCCAGAGCCTTGGCGATCCCATCGCGTGTGACCTTCGCTCCGAACACGGATTCAAACTGTTTGACGTATCCTGGCAGCGCATTTAGCTCCTTCTCCAGTCCCTCGATTTCTTGATTCATCTCGTCGGGGGAACGGATCGGAACGAGGGCCTGATCTTCCAGACTCGTCGCCGCGCCATCCCAGAAGTAAACCCTGTGGAACCCGACGTTGAGCAGCGTCGGGGTGTTCCGGCCGAGCGCCCTGCCCCCTTGACCCTTGGCCCGGGCCAGGCCATCAGCGAAGAACTTCGCGGGGTCGTGGCATGTTGCGCAGCTCGTTCCGTTGTCGCCCGAGAGACGCGGATCGAAGAAGAGCTGCTTTCCCAGGGCGACTTTTTCGGGGGTGATGGGGTTGTGTTGAGAAGGCGGAGCTTTCGCCGGCAAGGGGACCAGCGGACCTCCTTCCCCCGAGCCGTTCGGCTCATCCGCGGCACTACCGGGGAGCGCCACAAATGTGAGAGCAGCGGCGAGCAATAGGCGACTCCGCCGGCGGATGGTGCGGTTCCGATGCTCCGAGCTCCGGCGGGTCGGCCGCTCGCTGCATGCCATCGGGCTCGAATTCCGAATGGTTCTTAATCGGAAGTGACTTCGGCGTTCCATAGCCGCCTGGATTCTCACCAGCCGAAATCGTCGGATCAAGGGACACTGCGACGTTCCTGCAGGTGGGTGCGGCCCGTGCCATAGAGATCCGGTGTAACTGGGCCAGAAGCCGATACAATCCCGCCATGCTCAGACGCTGGAATCTTCTTCTTGCCCTCGCCGCGCTCGCGCCGGCTGCGGCTGCCTGCGTGCGCGAGCCCATGCCGTCCCCAAAGCCCGTGGAAGCCACGGAGACTGCGAGCACCACGGCCATGACCACGACCGCCGAGTCCCAAGGAAACGATGCGAAGAGCGATGCACCCACAAAGACCGAGATCGCCACGTTCGGCGCCGGGTGCTTCTGGTGCGTCGAGGCCGTCTACCAGGAGATCGACGGCGTCCTTAAAGTCGAGTCAGGCTACATGGGAGGCACGACGAAGGACCCCACGTACGAAGAAGTCTGCACGGGAACGACGGGGCACGCAGAGGTGGTGCAGGTGACGTTCGATCCGTCCAAGGTCTCCTTCGGGACAATCCTCGATTGGTTCTGGAAGCTCCACGATCCGACGACTCTCAATCGGCAGGGGAACGACTTCGGCACGCAGTATCGCTCCGTGGTTTTCTGGCACTCGCCGGCGCAGCGCGACGCGGCCGCCAAAGCCAAGTCCGAGCTGAATGCCCGGCGGGCCTTCCTGCGCCCCGTCGTCACGGAGATCGCCGAGGCCGGGCCCTTCTACAAGGCCGAGAGATACCACCAGAACTACTACCGCCAGAACCGCGCGGCACCGTACTGCCGTGCCGTGATCACGCCGAAGATGAAGAAACTGGGGTTCGAAAAGTGAAGCCCCGGCTCGACGCCGCCTCGCCGGAGCAACTCGATCTGCGGGACGCCTAATCTCGCCCGGGCTTCATCTCCAGCAGCGTGTATGGATCGATCACGATGACATAGAGGGTCCCGTCGCGCGCTTCGCAGACGCCCATGGGGTAGAGCGGCACGGTCACCCCGTCGGAGCGCTTCTTGATCCCGTGATGGAAGGGGAGCGGCTTCCCTTCCGGGTCGATGAACTCCGTGTACGCCGGGTTCGCGACCGCGATCGGTCCGTGGTCCTTCGGGGCCGTGTCGCCTGCGGCATAGCTCACGAGATGGAGCGCCGCCTCTTTCTCATCGTCGTACGATCCGGTGACCGCGGCCCACGCCGTGCCCTTCGGGCCGACGCACATCGCGCGGCAGTCGGTCCCCTTTGCTTTCGGGAGGAGCTTGCCGTGGCTCTTCCCCGCGAGCGCCGCGCCGTCGCCGTCGAGACGGTACGAGTAGAGCTGGTTGCCGCTCATCGCCACCGCGTAGAGCGTGCGGCCGTCGCGGGTCGCGTCCCAGTTGATCGGATGGCTCTCCGGATGGGCGAGGAGCGAATCCGCCGCCGGCGGCCCGCCGTCGATCGTCTGCTTGAGCTTCTCCAGCCGATCGGCCGAAGGATCGTAACGCGCGATCTCGCCCCCGAGGATCGGGTGGTACGAGCGGCCGCGGTGGTCGAGAACTATGAACGCGTACATGTGGCGGCAGTCGAGGATGTCTCGGTACTTGCCGCTTGCGAGGTCCAGAATCAAGAAGTGCGAGCTTTCGACCGGTCGCTCGTCCGAGCAGGTCGAGATGTACGCCACGCCACGCGACTCGTCGGGGGTGATGCCGATAACTCCCTGGCGGGGAACCGGGATGTCGTAGACTCGCGTCGAGCCTACCGCAGGGTCGTAGACCATGGGGTAGCCGCCGAGGTAGTCCTCGCGCGTCTCTCCCTCTTTGGGATAGCCCTGCTTCGTGGCGAAGTAGATCTTCCCGCTCTCGCCTGTGTTATTTCGGGTGTGGATCTTCGCTTGCGCCGCGAATCCCTTCGCGAACCCGTCCGGCCGATCGGGAAACGCCCTGCGGATCTCCGCCATGGCGTCGACGACCATCTTCATCGACTTCGTCGCCGGGTCGAACTCGACGAGGTAGGCGTTCTCTCGGTACTTGGCAGTGCCGACGTAAATGCGGCCGTTCTTCCCCTCGATGATCGAGAAGTAGCCGCTCCCCTCGCTTGTGGTCTCCTTGGGGATCGCGTGCGCCGTGGAGCGAAGCCACGCCTTGCCATCATCCGGCGCTCCGAGCGCCGCGAGGTGGAAGCAAAGAGGCGTCGCCAGCAGCGAATTCACGTCACGAACCCGGGCTCATGGAGGCGATTTCTAGAAAATCCCCATGGGGGTGGCCTTCATACAAACAAAAGGTTGGCGGCATTGTCGAGCGGGTCCTATGGAGGATCAAGCGGCAATTCCACAGCAGCAATTCCACCCGGGCGCGCACGTCTGTGACGGCGCAGCACCACTTCCTTGTCATTCTCGCACCTCGTGACCCACGTTCCCTCTGGCCTTGGCGCCCGAGCCGCAGGAGAATGCCCTCCCTATTCACGCTCCGGAGCCCCCACGCATGAGCCTGATCCTCCTCGCCGTCCTCTCCCTCGCCGTATCCGCGCCGGCCGAGCCGGTGGCACTCCGCATCATGACCTTCAATCTCTGGATCGGCGGCGAAGCCGCCAAACAACCCCTCGACCAGACCGTACGTGTGATCCGCATGGCCCGGGCCGACGTCGTGGGGCTCCAGGAGACCGGGGGCCACGAGCGGAACGGCGCGAGGCCGGACAATTCAAAGAAGATCGCGGTGCAGCTCGGCTGGAGCCACGTCGACCAGGGCGGAGGGCGGGCGATCATCTCGCGCCATCCCATCGTCGAGCCGACGCCGCAGCGCTGGGGAGCGAAGATCGCGCTCGCCGGCGGCGGCTTCGCCTTCGTCTTCAACGCGCACCTTGCTCACGCCCCCTATCAGCCGTACCAGCTCTTCAGGATCCCCTACCACGACGGCCCGTTCATCAAAACGGCCGAGGAGGCGGTCCGCTTCGCTCGGGCCGCCCGCGGCGGCGAGGTCGAGAGCCTCGTCGCCGAGATGAAGCCCGCGCTCTCGTCCGAACTCCCGGTCTTCCTGACCGGCGACTTGAACGAGCCTTCGCACCTCGACTGGAACGAGGCCGCGGCGAAGGCCGGAAAGTGCCCCCTGGCCGTTCAGTGGCCCGCGACCAAAGCCATCAGCGACGCCGGACTCGCCGACGCGCTCCGCATCGTCAGGCCCGATCCGGTCCAGGATCCGGCCCACACCTGGACTCCGACAACCCGCCTCGACGACCCGAAGGACCGCCACGACCGTATCGACTTCGTCTTCTTCGCGGGGCCAGCGAAGCCGACGAGCGTCGAGATCGTGGGAGAGGCGGACGGCCGCGCTCAGATCGTCGTGACGCCCTACCCGTCGGATCACCGCGCCGTGGTGGCGAGGTTCGAGATCTCGCCTCCCAGAGCGAGCCCACCGGCGGCTCCGGGCTCGCCGCCCGGCAAGTGAGCTGGTCCCGACCGGGGAGAGGTCAAGGTTACCGTCCGCCGCAGCCGCAGCCGCATCAGCAGCCGCGATCCGCAACCGGAGCCGCAGCGGCTCCCGTATCTTCCTCTGTAATCCTCTGTGTCTGTGGTCGATTCCGTCGCCGCTCTCAGAACCGCCGGGCGCCGGCCGCCCCTGCGTGGATGCGCGCCACCGGCAGCACGATGCGCGAGGGGCGAGCGCGGTCGTGGTAGATGGTGTTGCGCGCGGGGCGAGTCTCGCCATCCGAGCGCAGCGGCTTCCCCGTGTTGGGGTTCGGATCGAACCGCGGATCGTTCGAGCTCGTCACGTGGACGGCGATGCGATGCCCGCGGCCGAAGACTTGGGCGGTGGACCAGAGGTCGATGCGCAGCGGGACGACCTCGCCCGGTTTGAGGAACGACTCGCGGTCGAAGCCGCTGCGATAGCGGGCCCGGACGATCCCGTCCGCGATCAAACCCTCGTAGCCGTCGGGATGGACGTCGACCAGCTTGGCGGCGAAGTCCGTGTCCGGCGCGTCGCTCTCGACGAACAGGTCGACCCACACGCGGCCGACGACCTCGACCGGCGCGTCGAGAGGCTCCGTGGCGAACCGCAGGTAATCCTCGCGCTCGCCGATCGAGCGCTGGTCGACCGGCCCTTTCCCGCCCGAGATCAGGTTCGAGCCGCCGCGCGTCGGCACGGGGTTCTTCGGGTCGTACGTGTACGCGCTGGAGCTCCTCTCCTCCGCCGGAATCGCCGTTCGAAGCGCGCTCGCCGCGTGGAGGAAGTACGATGTCGCCCGCGCGGGCGGGGGCCAGCTCTCGGCTTCGCGCCACTCGCTCCCCGGGCATGAGGGGTCGCTCGAGTCGCCCATGAGGTAGTAGCGGACGGGGGGTTCGCGATCGAGGCCGTTCGGCTTCTCGAGGAGCCACCGCTCGAACCAGCGGTACATCTCCTCGCCCTGGAGGTAGCGGGCGACGTCGTCCTTCGGGAACTTCGCCCGCCCTTCCGGGAGCCCGTGGGCCCACGGTCCTATGACAACGCGCTGATTCCCAGCCGCGGCGCCGGCTCCTTTCTCCTGCACGCTCGAGAACGCGTCGAGCGTTCCCTGGCTGAAGATGTCGAACCAGCCGCCGACGTTGTAGATCGGGATGCGGATGCGCGGAGCGAGCGCGGGAATCTCGCGCCAGTCCCAGTGGCGGTCGCCCGGCGGGTGGCGCACCTGCTCGAGGCCGGTCGCGGCGGCGCCTTGCGAGGCGAGCCAGCCGTCGTTCAGCTCTTTTCGGTACACGCCGCCGATGTAGACCGTGTTGTGGCGTGCGCTCGCCTCCGCGACGACGACGTAGGCGCAGACGAGGTGCGGCGGCGCCTCGCTCGCGGCGAGGAGCGACGTGATCCCGAGGGCCGAAGCGCCGAACACGCCCACGCGGCCGTTGGACCAGCCCTGCCGGGCGGCCCACTCGACCGTGTCGAACCCGTCGCGGCCGTCGTCGAAGAACGGCCTGTACTCGCCGCGCGATTTGTGTTTGCCGCGGCAGTCCTGCGCCACGAAAGCGTAGCCTCGCTTCGTGAACTCGCCCGCGATGCCCCTGAGGCCGTTCTTGTTGTAGGGCGTGCGCGAGAGGACGCACGCGAAGGGGCCCGCGCCCTCGGCGGGGAGATAGACGCTTGTGCCCAATTCCGTGCCGTCGCGGGTCATGACCGAAACCTCCTCGATCCTGGGTTCCGCGGCGCGGAGAACCAGCCCCCCGAGCCAGAGCGTGAAAACCGCGCCGATCCCGCGGATGAATCTCATGCGAGGATTCTCTCGATGCGCTTCCCCCCCGTGTCGGTGAGCTGCTCGAACCGGCCGGCGTGGTAGTAGGTCAATCGGGCGTCGTCGAGCCCCATCAGATGCAAGATCGTCGCGTGGACGTCGCGCAGATGGTAGCGGTCCTCGATGGCCCGATCGCCGACCTCGTCCGTCGCGCCGACGCAGGCGCCGCCGCGCACGCCGCCTCCGGCGAACCACATCGTCATCGCGCCCGGATTGTGGTCGCGGCCCGGCGCGTCTTTCTTCGATTCCTGCGTGTCCGGCGTGCGGCCGAACTCGCCCCCCCAGACGACGAGCGTGCCGTCGAGGAGGCCGCGCCGTTTGAGATCTTCCAGGAGCCCGGCGATTGGCCGGTCGACCTTCCGAGCCGCCTCGCGGTGCCCCACCGAAATATTGTCGTGCGAATCCCAGCCCCCCGCCCACACCTGGACGAACCTCACGCCGCGCTCGACGAGTCTGCGCGCCAGGAGGCACCGCTCGCCGAAGGAGCGGGTCGCGTCCTTGTCGAGCCCGTAAAGGCGGCGGGTTTCCTCGCTTTCGCTCCCGAGCGCGACGGCCTCCGGCACCTCCGCCTGCATGCGGAAGGCGAGCTCGTACGCTTCGATGCGAGCCTCCAGCTCGCCGTGGTTTCCCTCCAATCGCTCTCTATGCGAGCGGTTCAGCCGAGCGAGGAGGTCGAGGTTGCGCCGCTCTTCGTCTCGGGAGGCGCCATCCGCCGGAGCGAGATCGAGGATGGGCTTCGGTCCGCCGCGGAGCTGCGTCCCCTGGAAGCAGGCGGGCAGGAACCCGTTCGACCAGCACGCGGTCCCCCCGAACGGCCGCCCGTCGCGCAGGACGACGAACGCCGGCAGGTTCCGGTTCAGCGTGCCGAGCCCGTAGACCGCCCACGATCCCATCGAGGGATGGCCCTGGACCGCGCGCCCCGTCGCGAGCTGGAAAAGCGCCGCGGGATGGTTATCGCTGTCCGCGTAGACCGAGCGGACGAAGGCGAGGCTGTCGGCGTGCGCTCCAGTCGCCGCGAAGAGCTCGCTCACGTCCATCCCGGAGGTGCCGCGCTTCTCGAAGCGGAACGGGCTTCGAACGAAGTTCCGCTCTCCGGCGGTCTGGGACGATTTCTTCCCGCCTTTGCGCTCGTAGCGCTGCCAGTGGAGCCGCTCGAGGGCGGGCTTCGGGTCGAAGGTGTCGACGTGGCTCACGCCGCCTTCCATGAGGAGGAAGATGCAGCTCTTGGCGCGCGCGGGGTGGTGACCGAGGCGGGGAGCGAGAGGGTCCTTGTTCATCGCCGGCGCTTCGGCCGCTCGGAGCCCGTCGCGGGCGAGGAGGGCGCTCAAGGCCACGCTGCCGATCCCGGACCCCATTCGAAACAAGAACTCGCGCCGGTCCGTTCTCATGGCTACTCCAGGTAGATGAATTCGTTGGCGTTGATCGCGACGAGGCAAAGGTTCTTCAGGGCCAGGAGCCGGCACTCCTCTTCGCTCCGCGCCTCGCCCTCGGCGTTCGCCTGGGCGCGAAGGGTCGCGGCCTGGTCCGCCAGCAGCGCTTCGGCCTCGGCGACCTCGCTCTCGACGGGCTCTCGGGCGAAGGCAAGCGCGAAGACGCGCTCGACCTGGCGGGCCGGCTCGGGGCCCGATTCGGCAACGATCCGCTCCGCGAAGCGGCGGGACTGATCGACCGCGAACTTCCCGTGGAGGAGGGAGAGCGCCTGCGGCGCGGTCACGGACGTCCGCCGCGCCTCGCACGAGGCCGAAAGCTCGGGCCCATCGAAGCTCTCGATGAACGGAACGATCATGTTCCGCCGGTGAAACAAGTAGATGCTCCGGCGCCGCCGCTCGGCTTCGCTCGACGGCTCCCACCGGAAGAACGGGAAGTCGCGCCCCAGCTCCGCGGGGATCTCCTCGAAGAAGCCCGGTCCTCCCTCGACGAGGGAAAGCTGCCCGCTCGCCGCCAGGACGGCGTCGCGGATCTCCTCGGCCTCGAGGCGCCTCACGTGGAATCGCCAGAGGAGCCGGTTCTCGGGGTCGCGGGTCTCAGTATCGATGGCCGTAGGGGCCGCCGGATCGCAGTGGCGCGAGCTCGAGCGGTACGCGCGGGACAGCACGATCGCGCGGTGGAGCGGCTTGAGACGGAATCCCCCTTTGATCAGCTCGCGCGCGAGGTGGTCGAGCAGCTCGGGATGGCTCGCTCCGCGGCCGTTCTTGCCGAAGTCGTTCGGCGTGGCGACGATCCCAACGTCGAAGTGATTCTGCCAGATCCGATTGACGAGGACGCGCCAGACGAGCGCGTTCGCGGGGCTCGAGAGCCACTCCGCGAGCGCCCTCCGGCGCCCCGCGGCGGTCCCGCGGAGCGATTCGAGACGCGAAAGGACTTCCGGCTCGGCGCCGATGGCTCCGGGGAACCCGGGGTGCACTTCCTCGCCCGGCGAGGAGACGCTCCCGCTCGCGAGCACGCGGCACGGAGTCGGCTGGCGATCGTTGGCGCGGGTCGAGATGGCGCAGGCGACCGCGGCGAACTTTCGGGCCCCGGTGAACTCCTCCGCGCTCTGCTTCAAGGCCACGAGCCGTTTCTTGTCTTCGCCCGCGACGCCGTCGGGCTTCTTGATCGCCGCATCGAGATCGGCATCGGTGACCTGCGCGGCTTCCTTCCCGAGGGCGGAGGCCAGCTTCGTCTTCATCGCGGCCCGGTGGGCGGCCAGCTCATCCGAGCGCCGGCGGGCCTCGAGATCGGCCACGGCCTTCTCGCGCTCGACGTGCGGGCGCAGTTCGGCCTGCCCCAGCGCCGCCTCGCGGTCCGCGCGCTCCACAGAAGAGAGGAACGCCTGCACGCGGTAGTAGTCGCGCGTCGGGATCGGATCGTACTTGTGGTCGTGGCAGCGGGCGCAGCCGAACGTGAGCCCCAAGAAGACGCTGCCGACGGCGCTCGTGATCTCGTTGAGGTAGTCCTGGCGCGCCTCCGCGGCCACCATGTTGTCCGCCTCGAACGGCCCGAGGCGGTAGAACCCGAGCGCAACCGCACCCTCGGGGCCCGATTCGATCTCGTCGCCTGCGATCTGCTCGCGGATGAAGCGATCGAAAAAGCGGTCCTCGTTGAGCGCTCGGATCACGTAGTCGCGGTAGCGCCAGAGAGTCGGCCGCTCGCCGTCGATGGCGAAGCCGTCGGTGTCCGCGTAGCGGACGACGTCGAGCCAGTGCCGCGCCCAGCGCTCGCCATAACGGGGTGAAGCGAGGAGCCGATCCACGACGCGCTCGCGCGCTTCGGCGTCGCTCCGCCCGTCCTCGCGGAACTCCCGCACCTCTTCGGGGGCCGGCGGGAGGCCCGTCAAGTCGAACGTCACCCGGCGCAGCCACACCCTCCGGTCGGTCTCCGGCGCCGGCGAAAGGCCCGCGGCACACAAGCGCGCGTGGAGGAAGCGATCGATGGGGCTTTGGTCCCAGGCCGGGTCGGGGCTGACCGGGGGATCGGCGCGGCGGAGCGGAGCGAACGGGTTCCACGGGCTGACCTCCGCGGAGCCAGAGCCCATGGCGAGACCCATGACCAGGAGGAATGCCGGTACACGGCAGGCGATCATGGCCCCGGATCGTAACGGAACCGGGGAGGGAAGATCAATCGCTCAGCGTCAGCCGCACTTCGGTCGACTGCCCCTCGGCGACGGTCACTTTCTCATCGCGCGAGCGGGCTTTGCCCTTCGTCGCGACGGCGCGGTAGGTGCCAGGAGGGAGCTGATCGAAGGTCGCCGAACCGTTCTTGGCGGTCATCCCGGGCTTGAAGGAGCCCGCGTTGAAGTGGATCCGCTCTTCGGCGACGTTTTCGCCCTTCTCATCGAGGATCTGGACTTCGGCCGCCTCGATGAGCTGTCCGCCGCGGTCCACGACCGCGGCCAGGACCTTGCCGCCGGGCCGGAGCGTGAGAGTCGGCCCCTCGACCTCGGGTTCCACCCTCACCGTCGCCGAGGCTGCCGCGTACTGCGGATGGATCGCGGTAACCCTGTAGACTCCCGGCGTGATGCTCGAGAACTCCAACTTTCCCTCCGCATCCGAAGCGGTCGGGCGCGGGATGATGACCAGCTCTCCCGACGCCGAGCGCAGGAGCCCCATCGCCCCCGCAACGGGCTGACCCTTCCCGTCCACCACTTGCGCCGAAAAGCCGATCCCGCGGCCGAGCGCGACCCGGTGCCCTTCCGAAATCGCGCCATCCTCCACTTCGATTCGTTCGAGCCGCCCCTCGGCGAACCCCTCCATGGCAAAGATGCGAAGCGAATACTCCCCCGCCGCCAGGTTGTTGATGGAGAAGCGCCCCTGGCCGTCGGAGCCCGCCATGCTCTGCATGGCGTTGAAAAGCAGGCTCAAGCTGCGCGGAACGGCTCCCGCGGTGAAGGCGACGATCTGCGCGTTGGGCACCGGCTGGCCGGTCTCGGCGTCGACCACGACCCCCGAGATCGTCCCGGTGGGCAGCTCGATGTCGTGGCTCATCTCGGAAGCTCCGGGCGGGATCGTGACGCGCACCTTGACGCCGCTTTCCCTCCTCCCCCGGCCGCGCCACTCGACCATGAGCGAGTAGGTCGCCGGACCGGGCAGCTCGATCGAGTAGTTCCCGGCCCCGTCGATCTCGCCGCTCGAACCTCCGCCGAATCCGCGGTCCTCCCGCATCGCGTTGATGCGGCCACCCGAGACCGGATTCCCGGCGGCCAGGACCCTGCCGGTGAGGCGGATGCCGGCGTCCTCATCGAAGTTCAATTCGGTCGCCTGGCCTTCGAAGACCGTTGCCCGCTCCGAATTCTGGATTCCCCCTCCACGCCCGTCGCGGATGACGCCGACGGAGTACTCGCCGGGGGGGAGACCGTTGATCTCGTACGTCCCGTCGGGTTTCGTCGTGGAGTCCTTCCCGACGTATTCCTGGACGCCGTCGCTCTTCCACGCGTTCACGCGGACGCCGGATACCGCCTGGCCCTGGCGGCTGACGAGTCCGCGGATCGATCCTCCGCCGGTCAGTTCGACGCGCACCCGCGCGGTCGAGCCCGAAGCAGCCGCGATGCCGCCCACCGTCTTGGCGGCGTACTTCGAGTGGCTGACCTGGATGCTCAACGTGCCGCTGGGGACTCCGTCGATCGTGAATTTTCCCTCCCCGTCCGACGTCGTGCCCGGCATCGGCACCCAGCCGAGCTGCGGAGAGGGGTTCTGGAGGTTGATGCGCGCCCCATCGACGGGTTCGCCGGTCGCAGCGAGAACGACGACGCCCTCGATGACCGCACCCGCATCGAGCGGGATCTCGATCCCCTCCACGCGGTCCCCCGCCTTCACGACGAACTGTTCCGACCGCGAGGGGGCGAATCCGGGGACGGTCGCGACGAGCTGGTACGTCCCGGGGCCCAGCTCGATCTCGAACTGACCGTTCGCGTCGTTCTGGGACGATGTGCTCGAGTTTCTCCCACGGCCATCTCCGCTCGTTTGGATCCAGGTGATCCGGAAATCCGCGTAGCGGGTCCCTTCGGGGCCCTTGAGGCGGCCGGATACGCGAGCGGATCGCTCGAGCTTGAACACCGTCTCCGGGGCGGGGACGGTCACTTGCTGCTGGATCGACGCGTACCCTCGCATCGAGATGTTCACCTGCGTGTAAGCCTGCGGGTCGAGCCCTTTCGCCTCGAAGCGGCCGTCGGCATCCGTTCGCGTGTCGATGTAGTTCTCCCCGTAGACCTGGACCTGGGCGCCCGCGACCGGCTTGCCCTCGGGATCGACGACCCTCCCCGCGAGGACCTCGCCGGCGCCGAGGACGAGATCGATGCCGTCGGTGAGCCTGTTTTCGGCGACGGAAACCCCCGAACGGTTCGCCCCGGCGCGGCCGGACGTCCGGGCGTTCAGGGAGTAGCTCCCCGCCTCGACGTGGGTGATCGAGAAGGCTCCATTCTGGTCGGAGGTCGCGTTCAGGGAGATCGGATAGAACATGAATTGGTCTTCATCGGCGCCGCCACGGTCCGCGTTGGCATTGACATCGGCGCCCGCGATGCCCTTGCCGTTCTCGTCAAGGATTCGCCCGCGGATCGATCCCCCCGTGGTGAGCTGGATGTCCGCGTCCTCGAGCGCCTCGCGCGGCTTGAGCGAAAGGCCCCGGACCATCCGCGGCGCGTAATCGCGGTGGGTGGCGCCGATCGCGTAGCCATCGTTCGGAGGAAGCCCTTCGAGCCGATAGCGCCCCTCGGCGTCGCTCTGCGCCGAGATGTTCATCACCTGGTTCGTGATTTGGTTCATTTTCTCGTTCCAGCCGCCGTAACGCGAGTACGACACCGTCGGGCGGATCGTGGCGCCCCGGATCGGCTGGCCGTCGCGCGTCATGACGCGGCCGGCGATCGAGCTGCCCGCTTCGAGAGCGATCGTGACCGTCCGGTCTCCGCCGGCGGAGATCGCGATCCGTTGAGGTTTGGGGGTGAAGTACCCTTTCACGCTCGCGGATGCGTCGTAGCTCCCCTCGCCGAGCCCCTTGATCTCGAAGGACCCGTCGGCGCCGCTCTTCGCCGTCCGCGCGGAGCGGGAAGAGGACCGTCCGACCGCCTGGAACGTGACCTGGGCATCGGCTATGGGCTCCTGCGTCTGGCCATCGACGACCTTTCCCGCCGCTTCGAGCCCGCGCTGGAGGCGCAGGACGATCCCGGAAACCGTCTGCCCCTCCGCCAGCTCCCGCGGCTCCTCGACGGCGAGCGCGGCGAAATCGGGGTGCTCGGCGGTGACCGTGTAAGTTCCCGCGGCTACCTTGCGCACCGAGAAGGCCCCCTCGGCGTTCGAATCGGCGTTGAAGCTCGATCCCCCGCCGCGCTGATCGACGCGGAGGGTCACGCGGGCCTTCGCGATGGCTCGCTCACCCTCGTCGGCGATCACCTTGCCGGACAAGACCGCTTCGGGAGCCAGCCGGAACTCCAAGTCCATGGTTCCGGTCGACACGCCGGTCTTTCGGACGTTCACGAAGCCGTCGGCGTTCGCCGAGATCGTGTAGTCGCCGGCGGCCAGAGTATCGAAGACGAACCGCCCGTCGGCGCCGGACCTGACCTTCTGGTCGCCGCGCTGGTCGTTGACCTCGAGCTCGGCGTTCTCGATCGCCTTTCCCTCCGTTGAAAGAACGGTGCCGGCGATGAAAACCCCCTCCTGGAGCCGTATCACGAGGGGCTCGTCGGCCGGCAAGGTCACGTTCGTGCGGGGCGACGGCGTGTAGCCGGGAGCCTTCACCTCCGCGTACAGCTCTCCGAGCGGGGCCCGCTCGAGGATGTACTCGCCCTTGCCCAGCTCCTGCGCCTCCCGGCGGCTCTCGCTGATCCCCAGGTTTCTCAGTTTGTCCGAGCGGCCCGGATTCGAAGAGGCCTTGTTCACCAGGATGCTCCCCTTCTCGACGGGCTCGCCCCGCGGACCGACGAGGTGGATGCGGATCGTCCCGCCGGGCTCGATGAGGACGTCCCCGAGGTCCTTCCGGCTATCGCCCTGGGGCTCGCTGAACTGAAAACTGAGGGTCCTGTAGGCGCTCGACGGCTCGTCGATCTCGAGCCGGAGGTAGACGGCGGCCGGGACGCCGCGCAGCTCGAAGAGGCCATCGGGCCCCGTCACGACCTTTCTCGCGTACACCGCGTGCTCGGGGCGCCCGCGGCGCGGGTGGGGCTTCAGATGGACCATCACGCCGGCGACCGGCTCCTCCGGTGCCTCGCCCGCGGCGGCATCGACCTCTCGGACGATGCGGCCCGCGATCACCCAGCCGCCCACCGCGTCGACGGTCGCCACGGAGGAGATGGAAGCCTCGACCTGGACTTTTTTCTTCGCCGGGGCGGGCTCGGCGGGCCGCGGGGCCTCCGCCGGCGCTTCGGGGCGGACCGGGGCCGCTTTCGGCGGCTCTTCGGCGGTTCTCTCCGGCGGGATGACCCCCGGCGGGGCTCGATCCTTGAGAAGGACGAAGAGCAACCCCCCCATGAGGGCCAGACTCACCAGAAACGCGATGGAAAGCTTCGTCTTGATCGACATGGGCAACCCTCGAAGCGGCGGCGGCCGGCGGCCGGCCTCGTATTGAATAGGCCGGGACGAGACGCCATATAAAGACGACGCCAGCGGGGCGGATTCTACTCTTTTTCTTGGAAGATCGCCCGAAACGATCGGGGGACAGGGAGGATCCCTCAGCGCGAGCCGCCGCCTCGCTCCGCCCGCCCCTCCGCCGTCACTTCGAGGTCCCCGGCGGGGTCGATCACCATGAGGGAGAACCCCCATTCCCCCTTTTCGACGGCCACCTTCAGGACCAGGGAGTTGGCGCCCGGCTGGAACCGGATGGGCACGAGGACCCACTCGGCGGCCTCCTTGGCGGCCCTCGCCCTCTCTGTGTGGACGGACCGGCCGCTCAGGCGCACGTCGAGTCCGTTCTTCGACTGGAGGAAGAGGTGGGTCCTCACCGGGAGCCGCGCGTGGACGGTGACCGATGCGTACGCGACCGCTTTCTCGCGTGCGCGGAACGCATCGCGGAAGTTGAGGTGGTGACTGAGGTCCGTTGCCACCCGCCGCCAGGCAATGGGTCTATCCTGGTAGCCGGTGTACCTGCGCGTGTAGTCGATCTCTCGGTCCGGGGGCAATTCGGCGGCGAGCCCCGGCTCCACACCGGCCGCCGGGAATGGGCCGACGACCCACCACCTCGTGATGCGGTGGCTGCGACAGAGGTCTATGAGGTCCCGCCGGATCCGGAACCGCAAGAGGTCGCCCTCCCCCAGCAGGGCGGTACGGATCTCATCGAGGACCGACGTGTCGCCGGCCTTGAGGATCTCTCGGTGGAGGACATACCGCTCCCAAGGCCCACGCGCCGCATCGCGCGCCCCGAGGAGCGCGCTCAAAGCGCTCCGTTCGCTCCGCGAGGAGAGCGCCATCGCAGCGGCCTCGCGCACTCCGCCGTCAGGATCGCCGAGCAGCTCCGCGAGGGAGGGAATCGCGTCCGCGCCGGCCCTGCCCGCGAGCGAAGCGATCGCGTGGCGGCGGAAGGCCGGCGTCGCTCCCTGGAGGCGCGCGGTGACCTCGCCGGGCTGGAACCGTTTGGCCCCAGCGGGGATGCTCACGGCGGCGGCGGCTTGCTCGCGCAGCGGCGTGAACTTCCCGTCGCCGTCCGCATCGACCCAGATCGGATTCGTGAAGCCCATCGGGATCGTCGTCCGGTGGACGATGGGATACGGAGGCTCATCCCCTACCGCGTAGGCGACGTACCAGGCGTCGGCCTTGGGGGTGACGCGGACCGTGCCGTCGAATCGCACGACGGCACGCGCAAGGTTCGATTCAGCGGGCTGCACCGATGGTTGGCCGGCGGATGAGATGCCGTTCGGATCGGCTAGGCCGCCAGCGGCCGCGACGGGGACCGGCTGAACCAGATCGACCGTGTGGACCGGCTCCCCGTTTCCGACGACGACGAGGCGGTCGGCATCGACCCACGGCGCCGCCTGCACGCGGATCCGCAGGTTCACACCCCCATTTTCGGACCGGACCGACGAGCCCATCGACTCACCTCGATCGGTGGTCATCGTTACGAATATGCCGCTCGAGACCGTCACCCGCCGGGCCCGGATGGCGTCGAGCAAGTCCTTCTCGGCGACCCTCTGCGGGTCGTCCGCCCCGACGAAGAGGTAGTTGCGAGGCACGCCGGCGATGGTGGAGTCGACCTCGTGCGAGTCGGAGTTGCCGACGCCGGTGTAACGGAATCCGCGGTTGAGGAGGTTGAACCAGTCCTCGCGCACCGAACCATCGACGGCCGGGAGCTTCTCCGTCGGGGGAGGGGACATCGCCCAGCCGTCGAGGCCGTTACTGTTGACGATCTCGAGGCAGTCGAAGTCCGGCGAGTAGCGGCGGCTCGGCGTGTCGCCGGTCGCGGGCGAGACGTCGAGTTCGCGGAAATATCCGCCGCCGGTCCCGACCCAACGCGGATGGTTGAGCTGGAGGATCTCATCGAGCGGGTTCGCGCGGATCCGGCGGAATAGCTGGCGCGCATCGGTGATCCGGTAGGCGACCGGAGGGAGGGCCGGATCGAGGGGAAACGTGTTGAAGTGACCGATCTGCGGAGAGGTGACCTCGTTGCCGATCGCGGTCTTCATCCACCGCTCCGTGCCGATCCGTCGGGCGTACGGGCGGTAATCGGTGACGGAATTGTGGTCGGTCGCCACGGCCCACTCGACGTTCTCGGCGCAGAGGGTGATGAGCCGCTCCTCGACGTTCGCGTCGCCGTGGCCGGAGAAAGTCTTCGTGTGGAGGTGGAGGTCGCCCGAGACGTAGCCGGTCGTGTCGACCACGCGCGCGAGCGACGCCCGGAGCACCGCGGGCCGGTCCTTCCCCACTCGGATCTCCTGAACGTCGATCGACCACTCCATGCCCCGCGAGACGTAGACGCGGTAATCACCCGGGTCGACGGGGACTTCCCCCTTGCCGTAGAGCTGATAGACGACATTCGAGCGCGAGGCGTACTCCGGCACTCGGCTCTTCAAGTCCATCCCCTTCGGCACCTTTCCGTCGGGGGTGAGGAACGTGATCTTGGCCGGGAGGTCCCTGCCGCCGGCTTCGGTGATGAAGTACTGGACGACCTGCCCGAGGGCGCGACTGCCGCACGCAGGGTGCAGCCCCAGCGCAGCAACGACGATGGCGGAGAGGTTTTTACACTTCATGAGGACCCAGGATTCGGCGGTCGGGGCCGCCGGGTGCGGATGATAGAGGAAAGCCGACGTGGAGTTCCAGCTTGGATTTCCACGTCGGATTTGCCAGGCCGAAGTTGAGTATCGCCGTTCGTGGTGATCGAACAGCGGCATCGAGCGGGAAGTCGAGTCTGTTCGAGCCGCAAGGTCGCGAGTATCCTTCTTTCCCCCCGACAAAAGGATGAGATTGCATGAAGTACGGCGCCCGGAACCAGATCGTCGGCAAGGTGGAGCGGATCAAGAAGGGGTCGCTGATGTGCCAGGTGGAGGTCGGCGTGAAACACCCCGTCGGCCTCACGTCGGTCATGACGCTCGATTCTCTGAAGGACCTCGGGCTGAAAAAGGGCGACAATGTCCGCGTGGTCGTCAAGGCGATCCACGTCCTGCTCGTTCGGGAGTGACCTGAGAGCCCATCCGCCGTCCAAAGACTGGACTTCTACCCAGTTCGACGGCATGGGGCGCGTCCGATCGACCGCGCCCCGCTTCCCATATCCTCTTCGAAGTCGAGAGCACTCAGGCGCTTGTCGGCGGCGAGGGAGCCTCGGCCCGTGAGTTGCTAAGACGGAATCCAGGAGATCGATCCCTCCCCTTTGAAACAGAGAAAAGAGGCAACTCTGGAGCGATCCGGAGACGCTTTTTTTCTTTTCTTTTTCTCCCCTCCATTCAATCTGCGGCCAGCGCACCCCCCCCTGGACCTACGTGGCCACTCAGCTGTGATCCTCTGTGTCCTCCGTGTCCTCGGTGGTTCAATTCCTTTGCCATTCTGTTCTCGGTCGCGTGCAAGGTCCGCACCGGCTTGAGCCATCTCGGATAGCCGCCCATAATGGCCCGCTTGATTCCCGAGCCAACAATTCATGAACACGCCGGGTAATCGAACCTTCCTCGGCTTCGGCTTTGGCGCCATCCAGGCGGGCCTCTTCCTCCACGAGGCGTTCCGATCCGGCGCCTTCCGCCGGCTCGTGGTCGCGGAGGTCCAGCCCGACGTCGTGGCCTCGGTCCGGGCCGCGCGGGGCTTCTTCACGGTCAACGTAGCCCATTCCGATCGCGTCGAGAGTGCGCGGCTCGGCCCCGTGGAGATGGAGAACCCCTCGGAGCCGCTCGACCGCACGCGCCTCGTCGCGGCGGTCGCGGGGGCGGCGGAAATCGCCACCGCGGTGCCAAGCGTCGCTTTCTACCGGAGCCCGGGCCCCGCCAGCCTCCATCGAGTGGTCGCGGAAGGGCTCGGGCGCCGCGTTGCGTCGGACGGCCCCCCGGCGGTCGTCTACGCGGCCGAAAACGACAACCGCGCCGCCGAGATCCTCGAGGAAGCCGTCCTCGAGGAGATGCCCCCCGGCGACCGCGACCCCGTCCGGCGCCGCGTTCGGTTTCTCAATACCGTCATCGGGAAAATGAGCGGCGTGGTCTCGGACCCCGGAGAGATCCGCGAGCGCGCCCTCTCGCCGCTGACCCCCGGATCCGGCCGCGCGATCCTCGTCGAGGCGTTCAACCGGATCCTGATCTCGGCCATCCGCTTCGAACCGGGCACCGCGGGCGGCTTCCGCCGTGGGATCGACGTCTTCGAGGAGAAGCCGGACCTCCTCCCTTTCGAGGAAGCCAAGCTCTACGGCCACAACGCCACCCACGCGGCCGCGGCTTACCTCGCCGCGGCGGCCGGGCGGCGAAAGATCGCCGACGTGCGCGCGATGCCGGGAGCCATGGCTTTCCTGCGGCGGGCGTTCGTGGAGGAGTCGGGCGGGCCGCTCGTGAAAAAGTACGGAAGCCTCGACCCGCTCTTCACGCCGGAGGGCTGGGCCGCCTACGCCGATGGCCTCATCGAGCGCATGACGAACCCGTTTCTCGGCGACACCGTGGAGCGGGTCGGCCGCGACCCGCAGCGCAAGCTCGCGTGGGACGACCGCCTCATCGGCACGATGCGCCTCGCCCTCGAAGCGGGAATCGCACCGCGGCGGTTCTCGATGGCCGCGGCGGCGGCGCTCCGGGCCCTTGATCCAGGGCTCTCGAGCGGCGCGGCGCCCCTCGGCCCGGCGCTCGACACGGTCTGGGGGGCCGGAAGGCCCGCCGAGATGCGGAACCGACTGATCGAGGCCATCCAAACGGGGAGGGCCGCCCTCGACCGCTGGGTCAGGAGCGGCTGTGAGGATCCGGAAGAGCCGCTGCGGGACGATCCTCCATCGCTTACTATGTAGCGCTTCAAACAACCGGAGAATCGCGCGAAGCACCCAATGGCCCACCGCATCCTCATGCCGCAGGCCGGTCAGAGCATGACCGAGGGGAAGATCGTCCGCTGGCTCGTCGCCGAAGGGGCGGCCGTCCGCAAGGGCGATCCTCTGTTCGAGATCGAGACCGACAAGGCGAACATGGAAGTCGAGGCCACGGCCGCCGGAGTCCTCCGGAAGATCTTCGTTCCGGGCGGCGACGTCGTCCCGATCCTCACTCCCGTTGCCGTCATCGCCGGCGCCGATGAGGAGCTCGACCTCGCGTCTCTCGCTCGATCCGACGCGACCCCGCAAGGACCCTCGCCGGCTCCTCCTGCCGTGCCAGCGGTTTCTCCGGCGGCGCGGTCCGCTCCACCGCCGGCCCCCGCGGCATCTCCGGCGGCCGCGAGGGGCGCGGAGAGGTCCATCGCTACCCCGGTCCAGGCCCAGAGTCGCCGCGTGGCTGCCTCGCCGCTCGCTCGCCGGCTGGCGAGGAGCCATGGGCTCGACCTACGTTCGCTTCGCGGGAGCGGGCCTCGAGGACGGATCATCCGGCGCGACGTCGAAGCCGCCCTCCACAAGAACGGCGGCGCCGGCGGCCGGCCGGCGGCGGGGTTTGGGCCGTTTCGCGGCCCCGAGGTCCCGCCCCCATCGCCGCGGCCTCCGGCCCGCGTCCCCATCACGGGCATGCGCAAGGCTATAGCCACGGCGCTCCAGCGCTCGAAGACGCAGTCTCCCCACTTTTACGCGACGGCGGAGATCGACGTCACGGCCGCCCTTGACTATCGCAAGGCGAAGGAGGACGAGGGGCTGTCGGTTTCCGTCAACGATCTCATCCTCCGTGCCGCCGCCCTCGCTCTCGCCGATGAGCCGCGGGTCAACTGCCGCTTGAGCGACGAGGCGATCGACTACCCCGAGGACATCAACATCGGGATCGCTGTCGGCCTCGAAGAGGGACTCGTCGTGCCGGTCCTCATGCGGGCCCAGTCGCGATCGCTGGCGGAGATCGCCGCCGAAAGTCGGCGGATCATCGAACAGGCCCGCGGAGGCAAGCTCGTGGGGTCGGGACAAGGAACGTTCACGATCTCGAACCTCGGGATGTTCGGCCTGAAGTGCTTCACGGCGATCATCAATCCGCCGGAAGGGGCCATCCTCGCCGTCGGGGCCGCGGTGGACCGCGTCCTGCCCGTCGCGGGAGGCTTCCTGGCCCGAAAGGTCATGGAGGTGACGCTCTCCGCCGACCATCGCGCGATCGACGGGCTGCTCGCGGCCCGGTTTCTTCTGCGGCTGCGGCGGAATCTCGAGGAGCCGGCGAGGCTTTGAGCGGACTGGAACCGGACGGGACACAAAGAAGGGAGAATAACTTGACGCTGCTAACGACCCAGCTTTCGCTTTTCATGAAGAACGTTCCGGGGACGCTGCATCAGGTCTTGCGGGCGATCCGCGACGCGGAGATCAACATCGAGGCGATCATGGTCAACGAGGGGGCCGACCACTCCGTCGTCCGCATCGTCGTCAATAACCCCGCCAAGGCGATCCACCTCCTCGGCGATCGCGGCCTCCTCGTCGTGGAGAGCGATGTGATCGCCCACGAGGTGGAGAACCGGCCGGGTGTCCTCATGGAAGCCGCCGGCGCCCTCGCCCGCGGCAAGATCAACATCTTGTACCTCTACGCGAGCGCGCCCGTCGGGGATTGTCCGGCCCGGGTCTATCTTTCGACGGACGGCGACCAGAAAGCCGTCCGCTTGCTGCGGGGCATGGCCGGACGAAATGCAGGGAGAACGGCTCCGAAGGGGCGGAAAGCCCGGCGCAAGCGCTGAAGAGCATGATTCCGCCCGACGGCCGCGCGGGGACCTCGAGGCGAGGCAAGTGGGTCGTGGCCACGATCCTGGGGCTCGGCCTCGTCCTGGCGGCGGCCAAGTTGGGCCAGGAAGTCTGGATCGAGCGGCACATCGAGCGCCGCGCGGCCGAGCTGCGCCGCGACGTCGCCGCCGAGGATCCCGCGCGCCTCCGCGCGGACGACCACCGGGCACTGAGGGAGCTGCTCCTCGCCCGCGGCTACTTCCAGGACTTCGCCCATTACAGCGACCGGGCCGCGCCGCTCCTCATGAAGGAGATTCTCCGCCGCGAGCAGCCCGCCGACCGCTCCCCGATCCGCGCCGCGTGTTTCATCCTGCTCTTTCGGGCCCGCTCGACGCGCTCGGAGGAGTTCGTCCGCGAGAACCTCCCGCGCATCGAGGCGGGGGACTTGCGGAAGGAGGCCGAGGCGTACTTGAAGGCGATGGAGCTGAAGCGGGGGGGATAGCGCCGTCGAGCGGCCCTCCGTGTCTCCGTGCCTCCGTGGTGAGGATCAGCTCGGTAGGATAAGCACTGCCCGTGCGGCCACCGCCCTCACCCGATCGCCCGCCACGCCATCCCCGCCGCGGCGCCGCCCAGGACCACGGGGACGATTCCCCACTTCCACCGCCGCATGCCGGTAAAGGCCACGGCGGCCAGCGCCAGGGAGAACCAGTCGAGGCTCCCGACGTCCGGCACGGGCAGCCGTGCCCAGAGGAGCTGACTCTCGCCCGTCGTCGCGAAGAGAGTCTGGATCCCGAACCAGACGGCCAGGTTTCCGATCACCCCCACGACGGCGGCGGAGATCGCCGCCAGCGCCCCGGCCAGCCTCCGTTCGCCCCTCAGCTTCTCGACGAACGGCGCGCCAAGGAAGATCCAGAGGAAGCACGGCGCGAACGTCGCCCACGTCGTCACGAGCGCGCCGAGGATTCCCGCCGCGACGGGCGATAGGTCTCCGTGATGGCGGTGCGCCCCCAGGAACCCGACGTACTCCGTCACGAGGATCAAGGGGCCCGGCGTCGATTCCGCCAGCCCCAGCCCGGTCACCATCTGCGCGTGGTCGAGCCAGCCGAAGCCCGTCACGGCCGCCTGGGTGATGTAGGAGAGCACGGCATACGCGCCCCCGAAGGTGACGAGCGCCGCCTTCGAAAAGAAGAGCGCCTCGTGCCAGAGGACGTCGTCCGGCCCGCGCCATGCCCGGATCGCCAGGAGCGGGCCCCACCAGACGGCGAGCCCCACCGCGAGGACCCGCAGCGAGCGGCCGAGCCCCGGCAGCGCCGCCTCCGAGGCGGTCGCGGCCGCGTCGGCGGCCCCGAGCGGAGGGGCTGAATCGGACGCGGCCCCGCCGCCGTGCGCCGATCGGATCTCGAAGGTGCGCGGACTGACGGCGGCGCCGAAGAACCCGATCGCCCCCGCGCCCAGGATGATGAGGGGGAACGGGGCCCCGACGAAGAAGATCGCCACGAACGCCGCCGCCGCCGTCGCGGCGAGGGCGCCGTTTCGGAGCGAACGCGAGGCCAGCCGGATCGTCGCCGCGGCCACGATGGCGATCACGACGGCGCGGATGCCGTAGAAGAGCGCCCCGACCGCGCTCACGTCCCCGTGCTCCGCCGCCAGCCAGGCGAGAATGAGCATCAAGAGGAAGCCGGGCAGGACGAAGAGCGTCCCCGCGACGATTCCGCCGATGGTGCGGTGGAGGAGCCAGCCGATGTAGACCGCAAGCTGCTGCGCCTCGGGGCCGGGGAGGAGCATGCAGTAGTTGAGAGCGTGGGCGAACCGCTCGTTCGAGATCCATCGCTTCTTGTCGACCAGCTCCTGGTGCATGATCGCGATCTGGCCGGTCGGGCCGCCGAAGTTGATGAAACCGAGCCTAAGCCAGTAGAGAAAGGCTTCGCGGAAGGAGACCCGCGGGAGGGGGGAAGGCTGCGCTGCGGCGGCCGGTTCAGCCATTCTGAGCCCGCGTCCCCCGGCGCGCACGACGCTCCCGTGCGGCCCGATCGAGGACGCGCTCCATCGCCGCGAAGTGCGCATCGAGCGACAACCGCCTCGATGTCTCCAAGGCGGCGGCGTGGAAGCGGTCCCAGTCGCGCCGGATGGCCTCGAGCGCCGATGCCACGGCTCCTATGTCGCCCGGCTCGACCACGAACCCCTCGCGCCCCGGCTCCATCAGCTCGCCCGCGCCGTTGGCGGTCGTCGTGACGGCCGGCGTGCCGCAAGCGAGCGCTTCGAGGACGACGAGCGAGCACGGGTCGTGGCGCGTCGGGAGGACGAGCGCGTCCGCGGCGGCGAGGAAGCCGCGCGGGTCGCCCGTCGGTCCGGCGAAATGCACGCGTCCCTCGACGCCGAGCTTCCGCGAGAGCCGGCGGTAGCGGCGGGGCCGCCCTCGCCCCACGACCACGAGATGCCACAGCGGAGCGGCCGCGAGGGCCCGGACGGCTTCTCCGAGCCCTTTCGGGCCGAACTTGTGGCCGATGAAGAGGGCCGAGCGAGCTTCCGGGGGGAGCGCGAACCGCTCCCGCAGCTCACGGGAGCGCTCGGCGCGGTCTCGGTCGTGGAATTCCTCGAGGTCCACTCCGCTGCCGAGACGCTCGAAGCGGAAGTTCTCGCCCGGATAGGCTCGCCGGAAGTCTTCTTCGACTTTCCCGGAGAGGGAGAGCGTGATGAGGCCCTCCGAGCGCCGGAAGATCTCCCGATCGAGATAGAGAAGGACTCGGTTCGTCGGCCGCAAGCGCCGCAAAGCGCGCTTCAAGAACCGCAGGGCAGCCGGTTCGATGCCTTCGAGCGACGCGGCTAGCGCGGTCCGGAAGGGGCCGCCGTGCGGCTGGTAGGCATCGGCCTCGAGCGTGTGGCGGACGGCGAGCGTGACGTCGGCCCCTCCCGCCCGCCGGTGGGCGAGGGCGGCCCTCGCGAACCGGATCTCCCTCCACCAGCGCGGCCAGCGGGGAACCGACAGCTCCTCCACTTCGATCGGTTCTTCGCTTCCGAGCCCCGATGGACCGCTCGAGCGCCGGCAGAGGATGCGCACGCGATGGCCGCGGGCGGTCAAGAAGCGCGCGAGGCGCCAGAGGTAGCCCTCGAGGCCGCCGCGCGAGGGATCCCAGATGTCGATGGGGATCTCGACGAGCATCGCGTTCCCTCTCAAACGGCAGGAACGCCCCCGGCGGCCTGGAGCGGGCGGCCCAGGCATACTTCAAGGCTCCGATGAACGGCCCACGCGACCTCCACGGCGTCGGGGCAAGCCCGCGCTGTGCCCTCCAGCTCTCGCTCGATCGATGTGACGCCCGCATCATCGATGCCGCAGGGGACGATCAGCTCGAAGCCGCCGAGGTCGCGCGCGATGTTCAGCGCGAAGCCGTGCGAGGCGACCCAGCGGGAGACCCGCACGCCGATCGCGCAGATCTTCGCGCCGCCGACCCAGACGCCCGTGCGCCCCTTCACTCGACCGGCGGGGATTTCCCAGGCGGCGAGGGCGCGGATGACGGCCTCCTCGATGCTCCGGAGGTAGCGGTGGAGATCCCGATCGGTCCCGAGGGAGACGATCGGATAGCCGACAAGCTGTCCGGGGCCGTGGTAGGTGACATCGCCGCCGCGATCCGCGGGGAAAAGCCGCACTCCGCGCGCTTCGATGGCCTCCGCGGGAAGACGCAGGTGGTCCCGGCCCCCGCCGGCGCCCCAGGTCACGACGGGCGGATGCTCGAGGTACCAGACGGTATCGGGGATCTCGCCCTGGGAGCGCCTCCGGACGAGCTCTCGCTGGATCCGGAGGGCCTCCGGATACTCCACCCGCGCGATGGCGAGGGGGCCCAGGAGCACAGGGCTCGCGATCGCGGCGTTACGCTCCGCCATGCCCCTCGCAGCGCAGGCCGTCCTCCGTCGGATCGAAGCCCGCCTGCGCGCTCGGCGCTGGAAGCGCGGTCCCGGCCTGGAAGAGCCAGAGAAGGGTCGCGACGGGGTCGGAGATATCGACCGTGCCGTCGTCGTTCGCATCGGCGGCGTCCGCGCACTTCCAGAGCACCCCTCCCGTGAAGAGCGCATCGAGGGTGAACACCGCGTCGGAGATGTCGATCTTGACGTCCCGGGTCGAGTCGCCGCGGATGAAAGCGAACCCGGCGACCGGCTCGAAGGACGCCGTGATCGAGCCGAGTGCGGAGCCGACCACCGTGTGGCTGGCCGCCCCGCCGTCGCTCCAGCGGGCGAACTGCCAGGCCTCGTGCGGGCTCACATCCTGGGGCGTGGGCGCTCCCAGGTCGACCTGCGCGCCGCGGACGACTTGATAGACCGCCGGCGCCGTGTAGGAGACGCCGTCCGCGGTGACCCTCCTTCCGGAAGGCTCGGACTTGAGCTCGAGGGGCACGTAATTGAGCCGCACCGTGCGGGACACGACGTGCGTCGAGCCCTTCGAATCGCGCGCGGTGAGCTTGATCTCGAAGCTCCAGTTCTCCTCGAGGCCGGAGGCCGGCACGTCGAAGCTGCCCGCGGCGCCGACGACCCCCTCGCGCCAAGGGTGCGTGTGCTCGTTGTGGTGGAGGATGACGTCCCAGGAGAGGCTCGTGCCCGCGAGCGGGCCGTCCTCGGGGTCGTTGGCCTCGCCGGAGATCTCGACGACGGCCCCGGCATCGTAGCTAGCCCCGTCCGCCGGGGTCAGGATCCGCGCGACCGGCGGCTGGTTGACCGGCTCGCGAATCGTGATCGTCCGCGTCGTCGTGCCCGTCGCCCCCTCATCGTCCGTCACCGTGACCCTCGAGGTGAAGGTCCCGGCCGTCGTGTAGGTGTGCGAGGGCGCGGCGCCGCCATCGTCGAGCGTGACGCCGTCGCCGAAGTTCCAGTCGAAGCGCGCGATCGAGCCGTCGGGGTCGGTAGAAGCCCCCGCGTTGAACTTCACCTCGAGCGGGAGCGTCCCGTTCGTCGGCGTCGCGGTGAACGAAGCGGTCGGCTTCAGGTTCCCCGGGTCGGTGTACTCGATCCGGAAGACCATGCCGCCCCCGTTCGAGAACCAGATGGCTTCGTCGGGCCCCTCGACGAGGTCAATGAGCCCTCCCTCGCCGTCGATGAAGATCTCGTTCGAGACCTTGACGTCTCCGTTCAGCCGCATGCGAAAGACCTTGTTGCTTCCGTAATCCAGGTAGAAGAGGTTGCCCCGATAGGCCTCGGGGTAGTAGCTCCCCTGGTAGTGGACGCCGCCCGCGATGCAGTTTCCCTCCGCGTTATAGGCGTGGACGGGATCGACGTAGCTTGCGTTGCCGGCGACGCCCTCTACGTTCGGCCATCCATAGTTCTTGCCCGGGAGGACGAGGTTCACCTCTTCGCGCCGCGCGCTGCCGGAGGAGCCGACGTCGTAGACCCAGAGCTGAAACTCTCCCGGCGCCTCGAGCGGCCGGATGGAGAGGCGGAACGGGTTTCGAAAGCCGTGGGCGTAGATCTCGGGCCGGTAGGTGGCATGGCCGAAGTACGGGTTGTCATCGGGGATCGAGCCATCAAGATTGAAGCGCAGGACCTTCCCGAAGAGGTTCGTGCGGTCCTGCGACTTCGAGGACCCCGAGCCGCCGTCTCCGATCGCGCAGTAGAGCTTCCCATCGGGCCCGATTTTCAGGCAGCCGCCGTCGTGGTTCTGTCCCAACGTCGGTAGGCCCGTGACGAGATCCGTCCGCTCGACGCCGGTGCCGTCCGTGTCCTTGAAGCGGATGATCCGCTGCTCGGAGCCGCCCACCGTGGCGAAGACGTAGACGAAGCCTCCCTGGCCGTAGCCGGGGTAATTCGGATCGAGCGCGATCCCGAGGAGGCCGCACTCGCTGTTGGTGTAGACGGCGACGGATCCGAAGACCTTCGCGGTCGTCTGGCCCGGCGGGATGACGTAGATGTTTCCGGTCTTGCGGGTCGTGAAAAGGGTGCCGTCGGGGGCGAACGCGAGCGCGGTCACCGTACCGAGCCCCGTGAGTTTCGTCTGAACGGAGAAGCCGGGGAGGCGCGCGGTGGCGGCCCCTGCGGTTTGCGTGGAGGCGAGCGCAAGGCCCAGAACGAAAACGAGAGCCGCGGTGCGGCAGTCGAGACGGTTCCTCATAGAAGTCGATCCTTTCCTCTTTCCGGTCCTCTCTCCGGGCGACGGGGTCGACCCTCGACCCGCCGCCCATCAGCCGCCTGCTCTCTCAACCGTGGCGTAATTGTAGACGCTGGTCTTCCAAGGTAAACCTTCGGGTTTCCCCCCAGCGCCCGATGCGGGGGATCGATCAAAATTCGGAACGAAGGAAGCAGTGCGCGCTCGTGTACAATCGTCAACCGCCCGGTTGACACTCCCGCGCTGAGAGGCAATAAAAGGGCACGATGAAGAAGACTTCGCGGTTCACGTTGTTCTACATCATCCTGGCGTTCGTCGCGCTCTACTTGATCCAGCACCACTTCAGCCAGGACGTCTACCCGATCGCCTACAGCGAGTTCCGCGAGCACCTCGCGCAGGGACACGTGGACTGGGTGGAAATCGGCGTCGATGAGGTCACCGGCAAGATGAAGATCCCGCGGGGCAAGCAGGACGCCGTGCCCCGGCCCGCTCAGCTCACCGGCCAGAAGCCGAAGCCCCTTCCCGTGGAGAAGGAGTTCAATTTCTCGGCGGATTACCTCGGCAGAGACGACAAGCTCGTCGATGTGCTGATCGACAAAAAGGTCGATTTCCGCGATCGCAAGCCGAACGACCTGAGCCTCTACCTCCCCTTCCTCATCGCGATCTTGATCCTCGGGGTGATCTTCTTCCTGATGATGCGCCAATCGGGCCAGGGGGCCCGGGCCGCGCTCATGTTCGGCCGCTCGAAGGCCCGCCTGTACGCGGAGAAGGTCAAAACCGTGACCTTCGACGACGTCGCGGGCTGCGACGAGGCGAAGGAGGAGCTGAAGGAGGTCGTCGACTTCCTCAAGAATCCGAAGAAGTACCAGACCCTCGGAGGGCGGATGCCGAAGGGAGTCCTCCTCGTCGGCCCTCCGGGCACCGGCAAGACGCTGATCGCCCGCGCCGTGGCGGGCGAGGCGAAGGCGCCGTTTTTCTCGCTGAGCGGCTCGGAGTTCGTCGAGATGTTCGTCGGTGTCGGCGCCGCCCGCGTGCGCGACCTCTTCCAGCAGGCCAAGGACAGCGCGCCGTGCATCATCTTCGTCGACGAGCTCGACGCGGTCGGCCGCCACCGCGGCGCCGGCCTCGGCGGCGGGCACGACGAGCGCGAGCAGACCCTGAACCAGCTCCTCGTCGAGATGGACGGCTTCGACACCAACGTGGGGGTCATCATCCTCGCCGCCACGAACCGGCCGGACGTCCTCGATCCGGCGCTCCTCAGGCCCGGGCGGTTCGACCGCCAGGTGGTGATCGACGCCCCCGACGCCAAGGGACGCGAGGCGATCCTCAGAGTCCACTCGCGCGGAAAACCGCTCAGCAGCGACGTCGATCTCAGCCTCATCGCGGGCGCCACGCCGGGCTTCACCGGCGCGGACCTGGCCAACGTCCTCAACGAGGCGGCCCTCCTTGCCGCGCGCAAGGAGCTGAGCCAGGTCACCAAGACCGAAGTTGACGAAGCGGTGGAGCGCGCCATCGCGGGCCCGGAGAGGAAGAGCCGCCGCCTCGGCGAAGAGGAGCGGCGGCGCGTCGCCTACCACGAGGCCGGCCACGCGCTCGTCGCGGCGCTCTCGAAGCACGCCGACCCCGTTCGGAAGATATCGATCATCCCGCGCGGCCACGCGGCCCTCGGCTACACGATGCAGTTCCCGACCGACGACCGCTACCTCGTGACCCGGAGCGCGCTCCTCGACCAGCTCAAGTCGCTCCTGGCGGGCCGAGCCGCCGAGGAGCTGATCTTCGACGAGCTGTCGACCGGCGCGCAGAACGACCTCAGCCGCTCGAGCGAGATCGCCCGCAGCATGGTCTGCCGGTTCGGAATGAGCGACAAGCTCGGCCCCGTCACCTTCGGCCGCGAGCAACACCAGGTGTTCCTCGGGCGCGACCTGGCCCACGAGGAGCGCAACTACAGCGAGTCCTCGGCCCTGGAGATCGACCGCGAGGTCCGGAGGATCATCGAGGAGTCGAACGAAGCGGCGAAGGACCTCCTCCACAAGCACCGCCCCTGCCTCGATCGGATCGCCCAGACCCTCCTCAAGAAGGAGGTGCTCCAGGGGAGCGAGCTGGATCAGATCCTCCGCGAAGAGCTGGGCCCGGATGTCGCCCTGACCAAACGGGAGCCGAAAGGCTCCCCGGAAGGCGCGCTCATCGCCGAGAACCGCCCGGACGAAGGCCCAGCGGCGGCTCGGACGCGATCGGGCTGAGCGACGGACGATTAACCGCAGAGGACGCAGAGTTGCGCAGAGGGGCGTGGATCTTGGCTTGGGGCCTCCTCGGCATGTCCTGCCGCGAGGGGAGTGAAGGCGCTCCACTGATCGAGAAGGAGGACGTCGAGGTCGAGCTGGGGCTCGGTGGGGTCGTCGCGGGCGACAGTTGGAACCGGATTCGGGTGCTGGTCACGAACCGGGGGGGGATTTCCGCGGGACGATGCAGGCGCGGGGCATCCGCAGCTTGCCGCACCCGTTTCTTCCCGACCTCTACTACGAGGCGGACGTCGAGCTGCCGGGCGTGTCGCCGGACGAGGACACGACGACCCGTGAGCTGGACTTCCCGATACTTCCGGCCGGATGGGGCGACGTCGAGGTCTCCTTCCGCGGCGGTGGGTTCCGGAGGACCTTCACCATCGATCCTCCGCTCCTCTCGAACCATACCTACCGGATCCTTGCCGCCGGTGAGAAGGTCCCGGACCTGTCCGCTCTCCTCGATGAGGTCGACTCCTTCGTGAAGAGCCAAGAGGAAGAGTTCTGGCGCGGGCACGCAGCTCGCCTCGCGTCGATCGAGTCCCAGGAATTGCCCGACCTCGTGGATGCCCTCGATCCGTTCCAGATCGTTCTCCTCTGGGGAACCAGGCTCGCCGAGGCCGCCCCCGAAGCCATCGAGCCGATCGAGCGATGGGTGGAGACGGGCGGCGTCCTCGTCGCGTTCCCGCCGGCGGCGGCGGGCTGGGCGGCGGCGGTCTGAGCGCCGTCGTCCTCATCTTGCCCTTCTCGGCAGCCCTTGGAGCGATCGCGGCGGTTCTCTGGCGGAGGACGCTTCACGCGTTCGTCTTCGCTTACGTTGCGCTACTGGTCCTCTTCTTCCTTCCACAATCCCTCCTCGTCATCGCCGCGGACCACAGCCTCCGGTCCTGGATCGCGCTCTACCCCCTCACGACGAGCTTCGTGACGGTGGGGAGCGTGCCGCTACCGTTCGTCTTCGACATGAAGAGGGAGGGAGCCGCGCTCCTCGCGCTCGCCCTCGCCGCCGTCCTCCTCTGGATCATCTCCTATGTGTCTCATAGAACGCCGCTGGGCCCGGGACCGGTAAGAAACGCCTCCTCTGCGTCCTCCACGTCCTCTGCGGTTAATCGCTCCTCCATACGGCAACAGACTGTGGACTCTCACCCCTCGAAACGGCATCCTGTCGGCATCTCGACCGCTCGGAAACTGGAGAAAGGACCCCATGAGCCAGAAGAGAACCGTCTCGCGACGCCGCTTTCTCGGCGCGGCGGCCGGCGTCATTGCCGCCCCGTGCATTGTCCCCGCGCACATCCTCGGTCTCCGCGGCGCCGTGCCGCCGAGCGAGAGGATCGTCATGGGAGTGATCGGGGTCGGGGGAATGGGCACCGGCAACTTCCAGGCCTTCATGCGCAAAAAGGACGTCCAGGTCGTCGCCGTCTGCGATGTCGACTCGAAGCACTTCGAGGACGCGGCGACGAAGGTCGACCGGCACTACGGCAACACAGACTGCAAGAAGTTCCGCGACTTCCGCGAGATCATCGCTCTGAAGGACACGAACGCCTTCATCGTCGCGACCCCCGATCACTGGCACGCGATCTGCGCGATCGCCGCCGTGCGGGCGGGAAAGGACGTCTACTGCGAAAAGCCCGTCACCCACACCTTCGCCGAAGGCCAGGCGCTGGTCGCCGCGGTGAAGGAGAAGAACGCGATCCTCCAGGTGGGGAGCCAGCAGCGCTCGGAGGGGGGGTTCCGCCGCGGCGTGGAGATCGTCCTGAACGGGCTCATCGGCAAGGTCAAGACCGTCGAGGTCGGCCTCCCGACCGGCCACAAGAAGGCCGAGGGGGATCCGAAGCCGCTGGATCCGCCCGCGAACGTCGACTACGACTTCTGGTGCGGCCCCTCTCCCAAGCTCCCCTACAACCCGTCGCGCCTCCACTGGAACTGGCGCTGGCACCTCTCCTACGGCGGCGGCCAGCTCATGGACTGGATCGGCCACCACAACGACATCTGCCAGTGGGGGCTCGGGCGCGACCGGAGCGGCCCCGTCGAGGTGAAGGCCGCCGGCTTCGAGTATCCAGAGGACCGCACGATATGGAACTCGGCCTGGAATTACGAAGTGCTCTCCACCTACGACGACGGCGTCGTCGCGAGCATCTCCAACAAGCACCCGATGGGCTGCAAGTGGATCGGTGAGGGCGGGTGGGTCCACGCGGACCGCGGGAAGCTCGAGGCCTCGAATCCCGAGTGGGTGAAAAAGGATTTCAATCCCGGGGAGAAGAAGGCATACGCATCGGACGACCACCGGACCAACTTCCTCGAGTGCGTGCGCTCGCGCAAGTCCACGATCTGCCCCGCCGAAACGGGGCACCGGTCCATCACGCCGGGGCACCTCGGCCTCGTCAGCGAGGCGCTCGGCGGGCGCGCGATCCGCTGGGATCCGGCGGCCGAGAAGGTCATCGGCGACGCGGAGGCGGAGAAGCTCCTCAAGAAGGTCGACTTCCGGCCGCCGTGGGTGCTCTGATCGGACGAGAGGGGAGAATCCGCCCTGTCGTGCACGCCCGATGGCCTCCAATTCAACGGACCGGTAAGTTTCTCCTCGCAGGAGCCCTCTGGCTCTTTCTGGGGCCGCCCGGAGCGGCGAAGGAACCCGCGGGCCCGGCGGAGGCCCGCGCCTACTGGCCGTCGTGGCGAGGCCCGTTGAGCACGGGCGTGTCGCCCGAGGGCGACCCGCCGCTCGAGTGGAGCGAGGAGAAGAACATCCGCTGGAGGGCCGCGGTGCCGGGCCTCGGGCACTCGACCCCTATCGTCTGGGGGGACTTCGTCTTCCTCACGACCGCGGTTCCGGTCGGCGAAGCGCTGCCCCCGATCGAGAGCAAGGCGCCGGGCGCTCATGACAACGTGCCCGTCACCCACCGCCATAAGTTCGTGGCGCTCGCGTTCGGCCGCGATGACGGCGCGATCCTCTGGCAGCGGACGCTCGGCGAGGCGCTGCCGCTCGAGGGCGGGCACTACACGGCGAGCCTCGCTTCCGGATCGCCGGTCACCGACGGAGAGCGGATCTATTTCCCGTTCGGCTCCTACGGGCTCTTCGCCCTCGAAATGGATGGCGACCTCTCGTGGAAACTCGACCTCGGCTCGATGCAGATCCTCCACGGCCACGGCGAGGGCAGCTCGCCGGTCCTCCACGGCGACCTCCTCATCGTCAACTGGGACCACGAGGGGCAGTCCTTCGTCGCGGCGTTCGACAAGCGCACGGGGAAAGAGCGCTGGAAGGTCCTGCGGGATGAAGTCACCTCGTGGGCGACGCCGATCGTGGTCGAGCACGACAGGCACTCCCAGCTCATCGTGAGCGGAACGAATCGCGTGAGAGGGTACGACGCGGCGACGGGGAGCGCGATCTGGGAGTGCGGAGGGCTTTCGGCGAACATCGTAGCCTCGCCCGTGGCGGGAGACGGCATGGTCTTCGCCGGGAGCAGCTACGATACGCGTGCCTTGCTCGCGATCCGGCTCGACGGAGCGCGTGGGGACGTCACCGGAACCGACCGCATCGCCTGGCGGAGGACCCGGGGCACGCCGTACGTCCCCTCACCCCTCCTCTACGGAGAGGCCCTCTATTTCATCACGCACTACCAAGGGATCATCTCGCGGGTGCACGCGAAGTCGGGCCGGGACAAGCCCGGCCCCGTGCGGCTCGACGGCATTCGCAACGTCTACGCGTCGCCGGTGGGCGCCGCGGGGCGAGTCTACGTGACGGACCTCGATGGCTTGACCCTCGTGCTCGAACACGGGGACTCGCCGCGAATCCTGGCGCGCAACCAGTTGAAGGAGAGCTTCAGCGGCTCCGCCGCCATCGCGGGGAAGGAATTCTTCCTCCGCGGACGGAAGATGCTCTACTGCATCGCGAGCCGGTGACCCTCGCCTACAGGTTGTAGCCGACCTCGCCGTGCTGCGAAACGTCGAGGCCGCTCTCTTCTTCCTCCGGCTTGACGCGCAGGCCGATCGTCGCGTCGAGGAGCTTCACGAGGATGAACGTGACCGCGCCGGCGAAGACCCAGGTGACGACCACGGCGACGAACTGGGCCTTGAACTGCGTCCATTCGTTCATGATGAGACCATCCGCGCCGCCGCTGTTGTACCTCTTCTGGCAGAAGATGCCCGTACAGAGGGCGCCCACCGTCCCTCCGATCCCGTGGACGCCGAAAGCATCCAGCGAATCGTCGTAGCCGAGCTTCGCCTTGAGGACAGCGACGAAGTAGTAGCAGATCGGGCTCACGATGAAGCCCATGATGAGCGCCGAGATCGGCCCCACGAAGCCGGCCGCGGGCGTGATGCAGACGAGGCCCGCCACGATCCCCGAAGCGATGCCGAGGACGCTCGCCTTTCCGCGGTGGATCCACTCGACCACCGCCCAGGCGACTGCCGCCGAGGCCGCGCAGATGTGCGTCACGGTGAACGCGAGGCCCGCGAGGCCGTCCGAAGCCGTAGCGCTCCCTCCGTTGAACCCGAACCAGCCGAACCAGAGGATCCCGGCGCCGAGGACCGTGTAGCCGAGGTTGTTCGGGAGGATTCTCTGCGACGGGTAGCCCTTGCGCTTGCCCGTCAGGAGGATGAAGACCAGCGCCGAGACGCCGGAGGAGATGTGGACGACGGTGCCGCCCGCAAAGTCGAGGGCGCCGGCGCCGACGGTGTTCTGAAGCCAGCTTTGAGGTGTGGGTGCGACGTTGTTCGCGAGGAGACCCCCGCCCCACACCCAGTGGGCGAGCGGATCATAGACCAGCGTGGCCCAGAGAAGCATGAAGAGGCAGTACGCGCCGAACTTCACGCGCTCCGCGAAGGCGCCGGTGATGAGGGCCGGCGTGATGATCGCGAACATGAGCTGATAGGCGCAGAAAACCAGATGTGGAAAGAGATGGACGCTGCCGGGCATGGGCTTGTCGTGATCCACGCCGCTCAGGCCCAAGTACGCACCGAGGTCTCCGAAGAGCCCGCCGGCGGTGTCGGGGCCGAACGCGATCGTGTACCCGAAGAGCACCCACTGGATCGTGATGAGCCCCATGGCGAAGACGCTGTGGGCCATTGTGCCGAGGACGTTCTTCGTGCGCACCATGCCCGCGTAAAAGAGCGCCAGCCCCGGCGTCATGAAGAGGACGAGGGCAGTCGCCGTGAGCATCCAGGCGGTGTGGCCTGGATCGATCTTGGGCGGCTCGACCGCCGGCGCGGCCGGAGCGGCGGGCGCCGCAGGCGCCTGCGCCATCAGCCACCCCCCCACGAGGACAAACCCGATCAATGCCGCGGCGGCGAGGACTCGTGACGACGATCTACCTTGTAAACGAAACATCGGAATTCCCCCTGAAACTTTCTCACTCCAACGAACCACCCCGCCCAGGCTGCCGGCAAAGGCGGCCCGCGGCGGGAACCCTGAACCCGAAACAACCTCAGATCGCCTCCGACCCGCGCTCGCCGGTGCGGATTCGAACCACTTCTTCGAGCGGCAGGACGAAGATCTTGCCGTCGCCGATCTTTCCCTCGTCGCCGGTGCGCCCTCCCTTGAGGATCGCCTCGATCGTCGGCTCGACGAACTGCTCGTTGACGGCGATCTCGAGCTTCACCTTGCGGATGAGGTTCACCTGGTACTCGTGCCCTCGGTAGACCTCCGTATGCCCCTTCTGGCGGCCGATCCCTTGCACGTCGCTCACGGTGAGGCGGAACACCTCCACCTTGCTCAGCGCGTCCTTGACCGCTTCCAGCCGAGATGGCTGGACGATGGCGATGATGTACTTCACGACGGATCCTCCTTGGTTCGAGAACTCTCCACCAAGACTCCACCTGCCGGCGCGGCGCGTGCGGCTCCGGCGATGAGGGTCTGCTCGATCTTCTCCTGACGAGCCGGGTCCTCGACCTTCCGGCCGTCAGGCTCGACGACATAGAAAACATCATGGGCCCGATCGACCAGCGTCGAAACCTTGGCGGCCCTCAGGTCGAGCCCGAGATCGCTGATGCCGGTCGCGAGGTCGTAGAGGAGCCCGGTCCGGTCGGCCGCGTCGACCTCGATCACCGTGCAGGTCTCCGAGATCTCGTTGTCGAATTGAACGCGCGGCGGAAGCAGCGCCTTTCTGGGGGGCGGCGGCCGGAAGCGGCGGAGCCGCTCCTGGACGAAATCGGCCACCTGGGCCTCCCCGCGCTCGATCCGGGCGAATTTCTGGCGCAGGCTCTCGAGGCGGCGGGGCATATCGACCTGGATGCGGTCGGCGGTCTCGACCTGGAAGAGGTCGATCACGATCCCATCACTGCGGGAAAAGATCCGCGCCCCGAGGATATTGAGCCCCTCGGAGAGGAGCACGCCGGCGAAGTCGGCGAAGAGGTGCGACCGATCCCGCCGGCAGAAGGTGAACTCGGAGTACCCGACCTGCTCGTCGAGGGCGATCTGCGCCGATTCCGTCTTCTGGAACCGCTCCACCATCTCGTGGTGGTAGGCCATGCGCTCGGGGACGGTCTCCCGCACGTACGATGGGCTGTTCATCAGGCCGCAGTGTTCGAGGATCCTCGCCTGCTTTTCGGCGTCGAAACCCGCCGCCGCCAGGATCTCCTCGAGCTTGCCCGCGCTTCGCAGCTCGCCGGTCTCGAGGAGGATTCGCGTTCGGTGATAGAGGTCTGCAAGCTGGGCGCCCTTCCACGAGGTCCAGGTGCCGGGGCCGACGGACCGGATGTCGATGTAGGTGAGGAGGTAGAGCATCGACAGACGGTCGGGCCGCTCTGCGAGTCGGGCGAGCGACTCCACGACGCGATCGTCGGTGAAGTCGCGCCTCTCCGAGTATCGAAACATGAGGAGGTGCAGGTAGATCAGGAACTCGACGGTCTCGATCGCCGACTCGTCCAGACCGAGCCGCTCGCAGATGAGGACGGCCGCCTCGGTGCCGCGGACGTCGTGCTTTCCCGTCACGGATTTCCCGATGTCGTGCAGGAGAAGTGCCAAACGCAGCGGCAGCCGGTCCGGGATTCCCGCGAGAACCTTCGCGAACTCCCGCTCCGGGTACTCCGGGTCGCTCTCGATCTGGTCGAGCTCGCGCAGGGTCCGCAGGGTGTGCTCGTCGACGGTGAACTGGTGATGACCGTCGAAGTTCACCCGGCAGGTGAGCTTCTCGAACTCGGGGAGGATCCGTCCGAGAACTCCCGTCTCGTGCATGCGCGTGAGGACGCGCCCCGCGCCGCGGCCGGAGAGGATCCTCAGGAACGGTTTGTCGACCTCCGCGGAGTAGGCGAAGTCGATGCGGATCTCGCCGAGCTTGCTGCGGATCCACCCCGCGAGGCTTTCGCTCAGCTCCGCGTTTCGGTCCTGGGCGATCGAGAAGATCTCCAGGATCGTCGCCGCGAGACGCTCGGCGTCGCCCGCCGGCTCTTCGGCGAGATAGAGCCGTCCATCCAGAAGGGACAGATACGGAGTGACCCGCGAGGAGAAGAGCCGGTTCTTGATCTTCGAGAGGAACGGCGTGCCGCGCGTGCCGGTCTCCAGGTACTGCCGCGTGATGTTGAGGACGGAGCGGGCGTGGCGGTAGTAGTCGCTCATGAGGCGCTCCATCCCCGCCTGCTCGGCGGCGGTCCCCTCCGAGGCGGCGCCGCAGTAACCGAGTCCTCTCGCCACGCGGGGCTGGGAGTCCTGGCCGAGGACGTCCTGGCGGACTCCGTTGACGAAGTGCAGTTCGCAGCGCACGCGCAGGTAGAAGTCGTACGCGGCGATCAGGTGGCGAACCTCTTCGAAGGTGAAGCTCCCGCGGCCGGCGAGGTCGGCGATCTCCTGCACGCCGCGGCGCAGCCGTTCGATCCAGAAGATCTGCTGGATGTCGCGCAGGCAGCAAGCCCCTTCCTTCAGGTTCGGCTCGGTGACGAAGATCGTGCGCGACGGAGCGCCGACCGACGAGCGGAGCTGGTTCAGCTTGAGCTGCGCGAAGGCTTCGCCATGGCGCTTGCGGTAGCGGACGAGGACCTCCTGGAAGCGGCGCATGAGCGACTCGCCGCCCGCGATGTAGCGCCCTTCGATGAGCGCCGCCGCGGTGACGTCGTCCTCCGCCATGAACTGCAGGCACTCTTCCGGCGTCCGAACGGAATGGCCGAGCTGAAAGCCGCTGTCCCAGAGGAGCCGCACCATTCTCTCGATCTCCTCGACCTTCTTGCGCGGATCGCGCAGGAACATGAGATCGATGTCGGAATGGGGGCACAGTTCGCGCCGGCCGTATCCCCCGACCGCCAGGAGGGCGACCTGGGAGACGTCGGCGTTCATCAAGTCGAGGAAAACGGTGCGGAGGATGCCGTCCATGCCATCGGAGAGCCCCTGGACGACGCGGCGGGAGTCCTCACCATCACGGTGGCGGCGGAGTGCGACTTCGTGAATGGAGGCTACTTGACTCTTGAGGGATTCGATCCTGGGGGTCATCCGAATGAAACCCAATGCGATGGAGAAAGCCATCGCCACACGCATTTCCTACTTATTGACCGATCGGACCCCAAGAGAAGGCGCCCTTATAGCACATCGGCGCGAAGGCGTGCAAGGGCATGGCGGGAGTGGCCCCGCAGCGACGTCGACGGTGTGTTGAAGGGTAACCGTTCACCGAATGCTCCGTTCCCTGTACGCGCAAGGCGTTCACCACGGAGTGCTTCACCCCCGCTCGGCACGGTGGACTCGCACCAGAGGACCCCCTTCAGGGAGCCTGCGTGGCGACCGAACGCACGGTCATGTTACCGTTCTCGGGCCGCGAGGCCCGGTGAACGGTTACGTTGAAGGAACTACGACCGTTCGGGCATCCCCTGAACCCACTCACCGGGCAGCGGGCCCGTCCAGGGGATGGGCAGGAGGAACGGCCCGTCGGCGGTTCCGCCCGAGGGGAGATAGACCGGCTGGAGGAGCACCGGGGGCTGTGCGTCGCCGGCCCAGAGGATCCGATAGCGGCGCTCGGGGCCATTGAGGCGCCGGCGCGTGGGCGGGGCGAGTTCGTCCTCCGTCAAGCGAACCGGCAAAGTCACCGGCCGCAGCGCGCGCGTGTCGCGCTCGGCCCCCTCCTCCGGGAGGAGGAGGAGTGAGTAGCCGCCTCCGGGAGCGATCGCGCGCAGCGACGGATCGCCGAGGATGGCTTTCAGCATCAACCACTGGCGCCGCGACCGCACCGCGGGGTCGTCTGCGAACGAGCCATAGAAAACCGCCTGGGTCCCGAGCGGCACCGCTTCCGCGGATCCGGTCTCGGGGCCGATCATCCATAGCGCATCGCTCGGGGAGATCGCCGGGTCGTTGCGGCCCTCCTTCACCACTCCTCCCGCCGTGACGAAAACCGCCGGAGCGGACGGCGGCGACCCCCGCTCGAACACAAGGCCGGCGGGCGCCGTCAAAGGTTCGCGCGCGCTCCTCATCGCCAGGAACCCGATGCCGGCGCCGGCTGCCAGCCCCGTGACCACAAGGAACAGCGCGGCCAGGCGGCGCAAGCCGGCGCCGCTGCGGACGCGCCGCCGTGCCGAAATCGCCGCCATCACGCGGAGCGCGAAATCGCCTTCGCCCCCGTCCCGGACCGCAAGGGGTTCGCCGGCCGCCCACGGTTCGTTGGGCCGCTCCGACGAGAGCGTCGCGTGCTCCGCCTCGAGCAGGACGCGCGTGAAGTCGTCGTACTCGGCCAGCGAGCGGCGGCACTCGCCGCACGCGGCGAGGTGGAGGCGCACTCGCTCCGCCTCCGAGCGGTCCTTCAACTCGTTCTCGGCGAAGAGAGGGAGCCGCTCGCGGATGCGGCCGCAGGGATCATCAACGGGACCGTTCACGGGCCCTCTCTCGGCTCAAGATGCGAGCGAGGTGCTCGCGAGCCTTGCGAATCAGGTGGTCGATCTGGCTGAAACTCTTTTCCATCCGCCGGGCGATCTCGTCGTAGTTTAAACCGTCGAAATAACGAAGCCGCAGCACCTGGTACTCGGCTGGAGGCAACCGGTAGAGCGCCGAGCCCAAGCCCTCCCCGCCGGGCACGTTCGCCCAGCGCAGGAGCAGTTGCCGGTTCTCGAGCGCCCTTCGCTCCGAGTCCCTGCGCTTCGACCGATCGCGATGGAGCGAACGGACGACCTGGAAGAGCCACGGTCCAAACCGATCCGGCTCCTTCAGGCTTCCGAGGTACTCGAAGGCGCGCACGAACGCCTCCTGGGCCAGGTCTTCGGGATCGCCGCCCCGCCCCGCAAGCCGCGCGGCCAGGCCGAGCACCGCCCGCTGGTAGCGCTCCACCAGGGGCTGATAAGCCTCGGCGTCGCCGCCACGGACCCGGGCCACAAGGGCGGCATCCGACATCGAAGATGCGCCGGCGGGTGGGATTTCGCCGGGAAAATCGCCGTCCTTCAAGGGCATTACGAGCGGACTCCTCAAGGGAACGAGGGGATTCGCAGGGAAGCTCGGAATTTTACACCAAATGGATCTCCGTCCACAGGCGCAAGGTTCGCCGGGGTACGCCCACGCAAGAGCCTTGACGCTGGGGATGGCCGTCGGGAATGATCTGGCGCCTCTTCTGGGAACCTGAGGAATTCGATGGAGCGAATTGCATGGAGTGCCGATTCTCACTAACCCCGTCGCCGCTCTTGGTCCTCTTCGCTTGCCTCTCGGTTCCCTCCGCCCTGGAGGCCGGGGAGGCCGTCTTCCCGCTCCGAGCCGCTCCCGATGGCCGCTACTTCGTAGACTCGGCCGGCCGGCCGTTCTTCTACCACGCCGACACGGGCTGGACGGTCACGAAAAAGCTCGTTCCGAAGGAGGTCGATGAATATCTTGACGACCGAAGAGCGCGCGGGTTCACAGCGATTCACGTCCACACGTTCAGCAAGGAGCAGGGGCCGCTTGCGAACCGGGACGGCCAGGCACCCTTCGAACCGCCCGACGACATCCTGAAGCCGAACGAACGGTACTGGCAAAACGTCGATTCGATCCTTCGCGCGGCGAGGTCCCGGAACCTCCTTGTCGCGATGGCGGCGATCTGGATCCGCTGGGGAGGGAAGGACCGCGAAGGCTGGCGCTACCAGCTCACGCCGGACAACGCCCGGCCTTACGGTCGCTTTCTCGGGACGCGCTATCGCGAGTTCCAAAACCTCATCTGGATCCTCGGCGGCGACGCGAACCCCATCGAGCGCAGTTCGGCCATCGCCGAGATCGCCCTGGGGATCCAGGAGTCGGCCCCCCACCAGCTCATCTCCGTCCACAACCGGCCGGAGAATTCGAGCGCCTCGTTCTTCGGCTCTCAACAGTGGCTCGGCGTGAACATGGCCTACACGTACGGCGAGACCTACATCCACGTCCTCGGCGAGTGGAACCGCCTCGGCAAAGTCTGGCCGATCGTCCTGGGCGAAAGCGGCTACGAGGAGGAGAGCAACGATGGGCGCGGGGGCGAGCCGTTCCGGGTCCGCCGCCAGGCCTACGGGGCGATCCTCTCGGGCGCACTCGGCGGCCACGCCTTCGGACAGAAGCACATCTGGCGCTTCGACGAGAAGTGGCGGGGGGCGCTCGATTCGCCGGCGACCCGGCACATCGCCCACGTGAAGAAGCTCTTCGCCTCGCGCCCGTGGTACCGGTTGATCCCGGATCAGGAGAGCGAGCTCGTGATCGACGGGCGCGGGTTCTTCGGCGATGTCGATTACGTGCCCGCCGCTCGGACGGCCGATGGCGGCCTCGCCATCGTCTACGTCCCGCAGGCGCGGCCGGTCGCGGTCGACCTGGGCCGCCTGCGGGGCCCGCTGCGGGCCGAGTGGTTCGACCCTACGACCGGCGAAATCGTGGAGGTGGAGGGCGCGCCGTTCGAAGCCGCCGGCCCGCGAAAGTTCGCGCCGCCGCCGAAGAACGCCGCGGGCGACACCGATTTCGCGCTCGTTCTCGAAGGAAGGTGAAATCGCCTCGCCATGCACCTCGTCATCACCGGGCTCAACGCCTGGAGCCTCGTTTTCCTCACGGTCGCGCTCGGGGGGGGCTACTCGATGGCCTCCTGGCACGTCCGCTGGGCCCTCCTGGCATCCATCACCGCCCTCATGTCCCAAAGCGCCGTCTTCGCGCTCTTCATCGGCGCCGCCAAGACGCTCAAGGAGACCGTCGGCCTCTACAAGCTGCCCTCGAGCTTCATCGACCGCACGAACGCGATCTATTTCCGGCTCTTCCCCTGGGCGACCGCCGCCGCGGGACTCTCCGTGGCCGCGGCGGTCCTCGGAGGGCTCGTGCGCGGCTCGCCGCTCGTGCGCCGGGTCCACGGCCTCCTCTCGCTGGTGATGGTTGCGGTCCACATTGCAGCGACTGTGATGGAATACCGCCAACTCCGCGTCATGCACTTCCTCCTGAGGGAAATGGCCGCCGCCGTGCCGCCCGAGGAGGAGCGCGCCCTCGAAAGCGGCGGCGCCGCTCCGCCGGGGGCGTCCGCCCGGGAAACGGAGGCCTCAGCGGCCCGCTTTCGAGGCCGAGCGCTCCTCACCCTCTGCACGCTCGCAATGGCGACGCTCCTGGGCTACCGCTACGTCATGGAGGTCGATCTTCCGGATCCCATCTTGATCGGTGCAAGTGCCCTCCTTGCGGCCGGGATGGCCTTCGGAGCCTATCTTTGGGCCCGTGGAGGGGGCAAATCAGGTGCGTAAGGAAGGTCCCGGCGGCGATAAGCTGCCGCGCGGAAAGCCCCTCCACGGCCGAGGAACGAGTGAGCGCTCGTCTCGGGTGAGCTTCATTCGTGATGGGGCGCGCCCGGGTGGCTGAACGGTTACTTTTTTTTGAGTGCTTTGTTAGGATTCCCCCTCTCCAACCCCGAAGGGAAGTCCAAGCATGGCAGTGACCGTGGCCATTGTCGGCTGTCTCGACACGAAGGGGGTCGAGCTGCAGTTCCTCAAGCAGGTCGTGGAGGCTTGCGGGGCGCGGGCCCACGTTATCGACGCGGGGGTGATGGGAGATCCTCTCTTTTCGCCCGACACGTCGCGAACGGAAATCGCATCGCTGGCCGGCACTTCGATCGATGAGCTCCGCCGGCGCTCCGATCGAGGGTTCGCCATGGAGGCGATGTGCCGTGGGGCCGCCGAGGCGGCCCGCCGGCTTCAGGCCCAGGGAGCCATCCACGGAATTCTCGCGGCGGGCGGATCCGCCAACACATCCATCGGCTCCGCGGCGATGCGCGCCCTTCCCACGGGCTTCCCGAAAGTGATGGTCTCCACCCTGGCCTCGGGCGATGTGTCTCCCTTCGTCGGAACGCGCGACATCACGATGATGTACTCCGTGGTCGATATCGCCGGGCTCAACCGCATCTCCGAACGCATCCTCGCCAACGCGGCGCGGGCCGCGGCGGCCATGGCCCAGGGCTGGGAGGCCGACCGCATGCGGCCGCGAACCTCGGGAAAGCCGCTCATCGCCGCGACCATGTTCGGCGTGACGACGCCGTGCATCACAGAGGCCCGCCAAATCCTCGAGGACGCCGGCTACGAAGTCATCGTCTTCCACGCCACCGGTACGGGAGGGCGGGCCATGGAGGGCTTGATCCGCGACGGCTACTTCGCCGGCGTCCTCGACATCACGACGACCGAGCTGGCCGATGAGCTCGTCGGCGGAGTCCTCAGCGCCGGGCCGGACCGGCTCACGGGCGCTGCCCGGACCGGCGTCCCTCAGGTCGTCTCCATCGGCGCCCTCGACATGGTGAACTTCGGGCCGCGCGATACGGTCCCCGAGCGCTTCCGCGGCCGGCAGCTTTACATCCACAATCCGGGCATCACCCTCATGCGGACTACGGTGGAAGAGAACCGCGAGATGGGGCGGCGCATCGCCGCTCGGCTGCGCGGGGCGCGGGCGCCCGTGCGCGTGATCCTTCCGTTGCGGGGGGTTTCGCTCTACGCGAAGGCCGGCGGGCCTTTCCACGACCCTGCGGCGGACCGGGCCGCCATCGAGGCCATCAGCGAAAACCTCGAGGCGGGGATCGAACGGATTGAGCTCGACACGGACATCAACGACCCACAGTTCGCCCGGCGAGCCGCCGAGGAGCTGCTCGGCCTCTTGCGTGGGAGGGGATAAACGACCGGCGAGAGCCGAGGGCTGGCCAAGGAGACCAAACGAACATGTCCAAACTGCGGCGCGATTGCCTGGCGAAGCTCCACGCGCAGATCGCGGCCGGCCTTCCGATCATTGGGGCCGGCGCGGGAACCGGCATCACCGCCAAGTTCTGCGAACGGGGCGGGGTCGACCTCATCATCATCTACAATTCGGGCCGTTACCGGATGGCGGGGCACGGCTCCCTGGCCGGGCTCATGCCCTACGGCGACGCGAACGCGATCGTAGTGGACATGGCGCGCGAGGTCCTGCCCGTCGTCGCCGAAGTGCCGGTTCTCGCCGGAGTCTGCGGGACGGATCCCTTCCGCATCATGGATGTCTTCCTCGAGGAGCTGAAGCGGATCGGCTTCTCCGGCGTGCAGAACTTCCCCACGGTGGGCCTGATCGACGGAAAGCTGCGGCAAAACCTCGAGGAGACCGGCATGAGCTATTCCCTCGAAGTGGATGTGATCGCGCTGGCGAGGGAGAAGGAAATGCTCACGGCCCCCTACGTCTTCACGCCCGACGACGCGGCGGCCATGACCCAGGCAGGGGCCGATATCATCGTCGCGCACATGGGCCTCACGACCAAAGGATCGATCGGCGCGCACACATCCCTCAATCTCGAGAGCTGCCCGCGGCTCATTCAGGAGATCGTGGACCGCGCCAAGTCCATCCGCTCGGACGTCATCGTCCTCTGCCACGGAGGGCCGATCAGCGAGCCGGCGGACGCCGAGTACGTCCTCAGGCACACACAAGGCGTCGATGGGTTCTTCGGCGCCTCTTCGATCGAGCGGCTGGCCACCGAAGCATCCATCGAGAACCAGGCGCGGCGTTTCAAGGCGATCCGATTCGCGCAGCAAACCGACGGCGGTGGCCGGAGCCGGCCGAAGCGGGACCGGAGCCGGGGCCTCAAGAGCGCCCGAAAAAAGAGGCGATAGACGCCAAGCTCCGGCGGTGAATGCCGTGCCGGCTGAACGGTTACAGGCGATAAAGCCGGCCGGTGTTGAACCGCTCGGACGTTCATCGTAGCTTCTGAAGGGGCGCACTTCGTTCGAGGGAGGTCCTGGTTTGCGTCAGGTCGTCATCCGGGCGGGCGAGTTGTCACCGAGGGAGGAGAAGCCGGTCGCACGGCCCCAGCAGTCGGTCTTGGCGCCGGCGGGCGCCCCCATCCAAGAGCCGGTCGTCGTCCTCGACGCCGATCCGCGGGCCCCGTTCGTAGGGCAGCGCGCAGCGACGAATACCCCCGGAGGGCCTTCCGAGCGTCCCCACCCTCCGAGGCGCCAGCGCGATTTCCTCATCCGCTACGACGGCGCCTTCATCGGCCACTACCACGCCACGAAGCCCGTGCTGCCGCGGCTCGCCTTCGGGCAGATCGCGCGGGAGCTCAAGCACAAGCTACCGGGCTTCGACCCGGCGCTCCTCGAGCTCTTCCGGCCCGTCAAGCTCCGCGTCCTGGGGGTCGCGCGAGCTGTCGCGGAGGCCGCCGGCGATTTCTCCTGGTTCGACCGATCCCCGGCGGCAAGGGGGGCGGGGCGGGAATCCCGCGTATGACCGTCGGGACCCGGGAGAGCCTCCGGGCGATGCTCGAAGGACTGGGTCTGGTCGACCTGGGCGAGATCCATCACCGGACAGAAAGCGCCGCCCTGGTCGAACAGGCCCTGCGACGAGGCGAAGGGATCCTGGCAGCCGAAGGGCCGCTGGTGGTCTCGACGGGGAAGCACACCGGCCGCGCCCCCGAGGACAAATTCGTCGTGCGCGACGGCGAGTCCGAAGAAAAGGTCTGGTGGGACCACGTGAATCGGCCCCTCGCCCCCGAACGCTTCGATGCTCTCCTGCGAGGGATCGGAGCCTATCTCGGGGGCCGCGAGGTCTTCGTCCAGGACGTCGATGCCGGCGCGGACCGCGAATTCGGCCTGCCCGTCCGCGTCATCACCGAGCGAGCCTGGCACGGTCTCTTCGCGCGGACGATGTTCTGGCCCGCCGGCAAGGACAGGGAACGCTGGCAACCGGCGTTCACCATCCTCGACGCGCCGGGCTTCCACTCCACACCGGAAAGGGACGGGACGCGCAGCTCCACGGCGATCGCGATCGACTTCGCGCGCCGGCTGGTCCTCATCGGAGGGACCGGCTACGCCGGCGAGATCAAGAAGTCGGTCTTCACCGTCCTCCAATACCTGCTCCCCCCGCGCGGAGTCCTCTCCATGCACGCCGCCGCCAGCGAATGCCCGGACGGAGGCGTCGCGCTCTTTTTCGGACTCTCGGGGACGGGGAAGACGACGCTTTCGGCCGACCCGTCGCGGGTCCTGATCGGCGACGACGAGCACGGATGGAGCGACCGCGGGGTCTTCAACTTCGAGCACGGCTGCTACGCGAAGGTCATCCGCCTCTCCGCCGAGGGAGAGCCGGAGATCCACGCGACGACGCGGCGGTTCGGCACGGTGCTGGAGAACGTCGCCTGCGACCCGGCCACGCGCCGGCTCGATCTGAACAGCGACGCCATCACCGAGAACACGCGGGGGGCCTATCCGATCGAATTCATCCCGCGAGCCTCGAAATCAGGCCTGGGAGGCCATCCCCGAGACATCTTCTTCCTCACCGCCGATGCGTTCGGAATCTTGCCGCCCCTGGCGCGTCTCGACGCCGATCAGGCAATGTACCACTTCCTCTCCGGCTACACCGCCAAGCTGGCGGGCACGGAGATGGGGGTCAAGGAGCCGACGGCGGTCTTCAGCGCCTGCTTTGGGGCCCCCTTCCTGCCTCTGCATCCAGGCGTGTACTCCCGGCTCCTGGGAGAAAAAATCGCCCGCCATCGGACCCGGGTCTGGTTGCTCAACACCGGTTGGACGGGCGGCCCATACGGCAAGGGGAAGAGGATTCCGCTCGCGTCGACCCGGGGGATGCTCGACGCGGCGCTTTCCGGCGCGCTGGAAACCGCTCGATGGCGACCGGACCCGATCTTCCGGTTCGAGTCGCCGCTCGAGTGCCCCGGCGTGCCGGCAGGAATCCTCCAGCCGCGGACCACATGGGCCGACCCGAAACAGTACGACAGGCGAGCGAGCGAGCTGGCGGATCGCTTCCGCCGGAACTTCCGGC